>Ga0228535_1000253_pt1 | contig 174962 bp, 147 predicted proteins | sample SJ1metagenome_FD_168457 | JGI IMG/M metagenome (GOLD analysis project Ga0228535, IMG submission 168457) | Enriched culture of PCE-dechlorinating microbial communities from Ithaca, New York, USA - SJ1 | ecosystem: Engineered > Modeled > Simulated communities (microbial... > Unclassified... | reverse complement strand
CCAGCGTTTATTCTGAGCCAGGATCAAACTCTCCAGTTTATCCCTTAAATCTCTCTCTAGGCCCAGCACCTTACCCACTATTTAGTTTCCAAAGAACAGACTCGTTCCCGCTCAGGGACTTTTCAATCTATCTTCTTCGCCAATACTTGTCAAGCGACTTTATTTCGCTTCCCTTCCGCGAGAACCGTTCGCCTTTCGATTTCCAGCGAACGGGGCTTTCTACACCCCCTGGCGGAACAGGTCAAGCAAAAACTTTCAAAAAACCAAATCGTCTCGATTTTGCCCTTCACGCCGCCGGAACGCCCGTCAACCTTCGCGCTGTTCCGGCAACAGAAGGCGCATTGTAGGGGGTTTGATCCGCTTGTCAAGGACTATTCCGCGACCGGCCTATTCCCGGCAAATGTCAATCCTCGCTTTTCCCCGTTTTCATCCTCCGGGCGTATCCGCTCGCTTCCATGCCGGCCACGCATCCTTCCCCCACCGCCTTTGCCATCTGCCAGGGGGGGCCGCAGATGTCCCCGGCCGCATACACACCCGGCACATTCGTCTCCTGCTTCTTGGTCGCCCGGATGTACTGCATGGTCTCGGGATCGAGAGCGACGTCGAGCTTGGTGGCCAGCTCGAGGGCGCCTTTGGCCCCCAGTTCGATGAACACCCCCGCGGCTTCGATTTCCTCGCCGTTGTCGAGCTCCACCTTTTCAACTCCCTGAGACCCGACGATCGCTTTGACTTTTCGCCCCGGATGTTTGCGGATGGGGCTGGAATTCACCTGAAATGCCAGGTTCTCACTGACGCTCAGCTCCGTGTACACCAGGTGCACCTCGGCGGCGATGAGCAACAGAGAGAGCGCTCCGGAGCACGCCGCGCTTTCGTTTCCCACGACCACGACAACCTGGTTGCGAAAGAAATTCCCGTCGCATTCGACACAATAGCTCACGCCCTTGCCGAGCAAGTCCCTTTCCCCGGGCACGTTCAGTCGATTTCTCGAAACACCCATGGCCAGGATCAGGGACCAGGCGGTCAGGACCGCGCCGGATTCGAGCTTGATGGAGAACCTTCCGTCCTCCCCGCGCCGCAGGTCCAGCACATCCTCGTCGATGAAACGCGCCCCGAATTTCTGCGCCTGCGTTCTCCCCTGTTCGAGTATCTCCCGACCGCTCAAGGTGGTGTCCATGCAGCAGTAGTTTTCCACGTGAGCCTTGAACAGGGAACTCTTGTGCATGCGCCCGAGGACCGCCACGGCGGCCTTGCCGCGGGCGGCGTGCACGGCGGCCTGGAGACCTCCCGGACCGCTCCCGAGAATGATCACATCAAAGTCGCGCAACTTCTCTTCCATATCGGTGCTCCTTCCTTCGATGCCGTCCGGCCCATTTCTTTGCCGGGCATTGCGCTCCCGCCCGGCATGCGGGGTGGAAAGCGGGTTGAACGGCGCAAGTTGACTCGATCGCTCAAGGCGGCTACCATCGTCGGGTGACATACTGGCATATAAGGCCGTTCCCGCTCCGACGCAATCGCCTGGTTCCCGGTTCGCCGGGGGGGATGGGACGCGACCGATGAATGAGCTCGACTTCAGGTCCGGGTTCGCGCGGCACGGCAGGCAAACGGGAAGTCCCGCCCGGCCCCGCCGTTGGGAATGAGCAGATGGACGAATCGATCGACAATGAACCGTATCCCAGGGTCACGGCGGCGCTGCTCACGAGCCGGGGACGGTTTTTCATCGCGCGGCGCCCCGCGCACAAGAGCTTCGGCCTGTATTGGGAATTCCCGGGAGGCAAAGTGGAACCGGGAGAAAGCCTCGAGCAGTCCCTGGTGCGGGAAATCCGTGAAGAGCTTTGCTGGGAGATCGGGGTCCGCGAATTGTTTCAGCGCATCAGGCATCGAAGCGAAGGTTTCTCCATCGAGCTCTACGCCTTCTGGTGCGAGATCCTCGGCGGAGAAATGTGCCTCAAGGAACACGTCGCTTTCGAATGGGTCCGTCCGGACGAAATGAGCTCCTTCGCTTTCACTCATGCGGATCGGGAACTGGCGAGGCTGCTCGCCCTCCTGCCTTCCGTTTCCGGTTGAAACCGGCTGCACCTCCGGGAAGACGCACCCCGGCGACAGCCGTGCGGATTTGCGCGCATCTTCCGAGAAACGGATTGCGGCGTGCAGTATTTGTTTCCTTGCCATCTGAAATCTCAGAGGTTAATAAAGATCGATTGTTCGGAGGCTGCCCATCGACCGCGCTGAAAGGCTGACCAGACATGCAGCAGAAACCGGGATTACCGACACAAGTATACGAGGCGTTCGCCTCCCTGAAGCTGACCCTGTTCATTTTTCTGGCCCTGGCCTTCGCATCCCTGGTGGGAACCCTTCTCCCCCAGGGCCTCACTGCGGAACAACTGGAGCAGCGTTTCAGCCCGGGGGTAGTCCATTGGATTCAAACCCTCGGCCTGCACGATCTCTACCGGGCCGGCTGGTTCCGAGTGCTGTTGTTTCTGCTCTGTCTGAACCTTGTGGTGTGCACTCTGCAAAGGCTTCCCAAGACCATCAAGCTGGTTCGCCACCGCGAAGAGGAAATCAAGCCGGAGAAGCTGGTGAAGTTCTCCCTTCACAGGCAACTCACCAGCGGATTGCCCTGGACGGAAACCAAGTCCTGCCTGCAGGAAACGATCAACGAGGCTTTCGGAGGCTTGAAGCCGTTTGAAGGCGGCGACAAGTCGTTTTCAGGCACTGCCGAGAAGGGGCGCTGGTCCCGGCTCATGGTCTACGGAGTTCACCTGAGCGTACTCCTGATCCTGTTCGGCGCCATGCTCGGGTCCGTGCTCGGGTTCAAGGGGTTCATGAACATTGTGGAAGGGACCTCATCCAACGAGGTCGTGCTTCTTTCGGGGAACGAAACGCTCACTCTTCCCTTCACGGTGCGTTGCGAGAAATTCGATGTTTCCTTCTACGATACGGGCGCCCCGAAGGAATTCCGATCCGACCTGACGATCGTTCAAGGGGGCAGGGATGTGCTCAAGCACGCGCTGCTCGTAAACGATCCCCTGGAATACGATGGAATCACGCTTTATCAGGCTTCCTACGGCTCCGTTCTGAACGAAGCGGACGTCGAATTCGAAGACCTGGACGGCGGAAAAGTCCACAAGATGACGTTGCCCTACCGGGAGATCGTTACCGTTCCGGACACCCGAGACCAAGTGCAGATCATAAATTTTCAAAAGGATTTCAGCCAGTTCGGTACGGCAGTCGCCATCATGATGCGAAAGGACGGACAAAAGGCTGTCGGTTCCTGGATTCTCGCGGACAGGCCCGATTTCCACGGAAACCGGATAGAAAACTACAAGATCAAGGTGACCCGCATGGGGCAGTCGTATTACACGGGGCTCCAGGTCAAGAAGGACCCCGGCGTGTGGGTCGTGCTGTTCGGCTTCACGCTCCTGGTTGTCGGAATCGCGCTGACGTTTTACACCAGTCACCGGAGATTGTGGGTGCATGCCGAACCCGTTGCAGGTGCGGACGCTCTTTCGAAGGTCATCATCGCCGGCAGGACCAGCAAGAACACCGACGGATTCGAGGAAGAATTCGAGCGCTTGTGCGAACGCCTCCAGAATCGGCTGAAGCCTCAAGACAAGGGGTAAACGAACGATGATCGACAGCTCTCTCCTGCTCAGCATCACCACCTTCGCATACCTGCTCTGCACGGTTCTTTACCTCTCCGGGGTCGTATTCCGCGCCAAGCGCTTGCTTACCGCGGGAACCCTTTGCGCGGCGGCCACCATCGTCGTTCAGACCATCGGAATCATCCTGCGCTGGGTGGAATCCTACGGCCTTGGCTACGGTCACGCCCCGCTGTCGAACCTTTACGAATCATTGGTATTCGCCGCGTGGGCGATCATGGTGATCTACCTGGTTTTTGAGTTGCGAAGCGGGCAGCGCGCTCTCGGGGTCTTCCCGGCCCTGTTCGCCTTTCTCGCCATGGCATACGCTTCATTCTCCACCAACATCGATTCCAGGATTCAACCCCTGATCCCGGCCCTCAAGAGCAACTGGCTGATCGCTCACGTGGTGACGTGCTTTCTCGGATACGCCGCGTTTGCCGTATCCTTCGGCATCAGTATCCTCTATCTGGTTGCGCGCGTCCGCTCCGGCAATCCCGGAACGGCGGCGTCCGTCTCGTTGCTGCCGACTTCGAAGCAGCTGGATACATTCAACTACCGGATGGTGCTGTTCGGCTTTCTGTGGCTTTCGGTGGGGATCATCACCGGTTCGATCTGGGCCAATTCGGCTTGGGGAACCTACTGGAGCTGGGATCCCAAGGAGACATGGTCCCTGATCACCTGGCTGATCTACGCGGCGCTGCTGCACTCGAGGGCAATGCAGGGTTGGAGGGGCAAGCGCGTCGCCTGGCTGTCCATTTTCGGTTTCGCCTGTGTCCTCTTCACCTATTTTGGAGTCAATTTTCTCTTGAGCGGCCTGCACAGTTACGCCACCAAGTGAACCGGAGGAAAACGCGCATGTTTGGTCTAGGTCCCCTGGAACTCTTGCTCATTCTTATCCTCGTCCTCTTTTTCTACGGCGGGAAGAAGCTCCCGTCCATCGGCGAGGGACTCGGCAGATGCATCACCGAGTTCAGAAAGTCCATCCGATCCCAACCCGCACCCGAAGCCGGCGAGGAATCCGCCTCCTCGCCGGACTTGTCCCGGACGGGCGGAAGTCTTCCGCCGGGAACCGGGCGGCAGGGCGAGGAGCGGGCGGAGAAATGACGATTTCGGGGGCGTCCGAAACGGCTGTGTCTTCCTCGGCATAAAACTCTTTTTTCCGGACCGATCTTCTGAACGATCCGGGGATGTGATAAGATGTCTTGAAATTTCGGGGCACGAGGGCGGTTCCCCGCCATTTCCGCGTCCTGAAACGGCTCGATTCGCGCCATCCCGTTACGCAGGGGAGAGTCCTCTTTGGTCGAGCGTGGCATGTCGGCTCATCGGAACGGGCGGGCATCAATCGGTTTTTCCTCCCGAAAGATGATTCGAATGCCCGTCGAGGAGTTTGTGCAATGTTTGGGATAGGGTTCGAAGAATTGCTCCTGATCCTGGCCATCGCGTTGATCGTGGTGGGGCCCAGCAAGATTCCCGACGTGGCCCGGGCTCTTGGCCGCGGTTATGCCGAGTTCAAGAGAGCAATGGACGATCTGAAGGGCACTCTCGATCAGGACGAAACGGTGCGCGGGATCAAGGAGGAATTTCAGGCTGCGCAAAGACAGATGAACATCAGTCGGACGTTCGCCCAGGCGGCCGATGCGGGCCGCACGACCGCGCAAACCGAAGCGTCCGTGCCTGTGGAGACCGTTGCGGAACCTGCCTCTGAAGCCAGGAACGGGACCGATCCGGACGCCGGCTCCGACGTGATTCCCGAGAACCGTCCCCCGGAACGCCCGGCGATCGAGTCCGAAGCTCACGCGCAAACCCGTTCGGAGGCGATATCGGCTCCCGACCTCAAACCTGAACCATTCCCGGGCGAATCCGCCGAAGAACCCGCAGCCACCGGTCCCGGCGGTCCATCCGGCGCCAACCCCCAAGTCGAGACCGAAAAATGACCACTGACAAAATGCCCTTCACCCAGCACCTTGAGGAATTGCGCCGAAGACTCGTTATTTCAGCCATCGCGGTCGGCCTCGGCTTTATGATCTGTTACGCATTCAAGGAAATGCTCTTCGAGGTACTGATGAAGCCATGGATCGAGGCCCTGCCCAAGGGACAGGGAGCCAAGCTGATCTACACGGCGCCTCACGAAGCGTTCTTCACGTACATGAAAGTGTCGCTCCTGGGGGGCACCGCACTGGCGGTGCCGGTGATTCTCTACCAAGTTTGGCGCTTTGTGGCCCCGGGCCTCTACGAAAACGAAAAGAAATACCTTCTGCCCATCGTTTTCGCCTCCTCCGTATTCTTCCTGGGCGGGGCAAGCTTCGGTTACTTTTTCGTATTCCCCGTCGGGTTCCAGTTCTTCACCTCGTTCGCCAGCGACTTCATCACTCCCATGATGAGCACCCGGGAGTTCTTTTCCTTTTCCATCCGGATGCTCCTCGCATTCGGCCTCGTGTTCGAGCTGCCGGTGTTCATGTTCTTTCTCGCCCGGCTGGGGTTGATGTCGTCGGACTACCTCCGCAAGAAAAGAAGGTACGCCATCGTTATTATCTTCATCGTCGCCGCGGCGGTTACACCCAGCCCGGATGTCTTTTCCCAGTGCCTCATGGCAGGCCCGCTGATCCTTCTCTACGAGGCCAGTGTCTGGATCGTGTACTGCTTCGGAAAGAAGGAAAAGCGTTCCGGCCGCACGGAGGAGGAAACCGCGGAGTCCACCACGTAAACGATCGGGAACGAACCTGGAGGGAACACTCAGAACATGGAACACGCCATACTCGTCATCGCGACCAGGAACCAGGGAAAATCGAGGGAGATCGGGAAGTACCTCGAACATTTTCCCGTGGAAGTCAGGGATCTGAATGATTTCGGCCCCATTCCCGAAGTGGTCGAGGACGGTGCGACTTTCGAGGAAAACGCTTACAAGAAGGCTTTGTTGACGGCCAGAGTCCTCGGCCTGCCGGCGCTCGCCGATGATTCGGGGCTGGAAGTCGCGGCCCTGGGCGGAGCGCCCGGTGTCCATTCCGCAAGGTATGCCGGTCCCGACTCGTCGGATGCCGCCAACAACGAGAAACTGCTGGCGGCCCTCTCGGGCGTGCAAGACCGGGCAGCTCGCTTTTGCTGCGTCCTTTCCCTGGCGGTGCCGTCCGGTCCCGCCCTTACTTATGAGGCCTTCTGCGAGGGCACTATCCTGTCCGCTCCGAGGGGGGATAACGGTTTCGGCTACGACCCGCTTTTCTACTATGCGCCGGTCGGGAAGACCTTCGCGGAGATGAGCCTCGACGAAAAGGCCAAGGTCAGCCATCGAGGCCGGGCACTGCTGGAATTGCAGCGCGAATTCGACCAGGTGCTCAAGTGGTTGCATGCCAGGACCGCCGACGAGAATCTGCGCCGCGGCGTGGGACATGACATGTGTGTCACAGGGGAAGGTCCCAGGGGCCCAGAGTCGAAGCTGGAATGAGAAAACGTCCTCCCTGCCCTTCAGCGGCGCAAACCGCCTGGAATCGGACGTAGGCAGTGAAACACAAAAACCGTCGTCGTCATTCCTTTGAAGCACCATGTTCACGGGACACTACAGACCGTGAGGGTGCGCCGTACCGGGGGATTTCCCCGGGAAAAGCGCTGAACCGTCCGGGCGATTCGTGATATAGAATCCGCCGAGGGTTCCGTCTTTCTGCATCGCGGACTGGTTGAGGGGAGTCGTGAGATGAAGATGAATCGAATGGATTCAGCGCATCATGCATCGGTAGTCGGATGCATCGCTCTCTGTTTTTTCTGTGTTGGCCTCCTAGCGGCTCCGCTCGTCGGTTTGGCGGCGGAAGCCAAAAAGGACAACATCCTGTTCAATGTCGCGTTCGGCGCATTGGTGGGAACCGAAAGCGGCATGCGTTTGGAGCCGGTGAGAAACAGCACCATCCTCAAGAGCGGCGACAAGTTCAAGATGATGCTCGAGATGGAGAAGAAGTGCTATCTATACGTGATTTATAAGAACTCCCAGGGAGAGATGAGCCTGCTCTTTCCGTACGGCATCGAGCAGTTCGAGACGAACTACCAGACTTCCAGGAAGTACTTTCTGCCTCCCCGCGAAGCCTGGTATGAACTGGACAACCGCACGGGCAGCGAAACATTCTACGTGATCGCCTCCAGCCAGAGGCTCCGGGACGTCGAATATCTGTTCACCCGGTACGATTCGGCCGAACCCGCAAGAAAGCGGGGCATCGCTCTGCAGGTGCTATCGGCATTGGACAGAATCCGGACGGATCATCACGACTACACGATCGTGGCCGAAGCCCCGCTGACATCCGACACGACCACTCGAGGGGTGGAGCGATCGCAGGGCGCAGACCCCACGGACATCTCTTCCCTGGCGACACAGGTCCGGGCATCCGATTTCTACTCGAAAACGTACGTCATCGAACACCGCTGATGGACCGGGGGAGGACTGCATCGCCCCCCGGCGAAAGCGGCGATCCTCCGAGGGCAAGCCACGGGGCGGTCCTGCCGCGAGCCGCCGCCCGCACCGGCATGGACACGGCGTGGCTACTTCCCGGTGGGCAGCTCACACGGCATTTCTCCGGCGGAACCCGGACCCGCCAACGGCCGAAAACACTTTTTCGTTCCCCCGCACACCGGGCATTTCCATGAATCCGGGAGGTCTTCAAAGGACGTGCCCTTTGGGATTTTCCCCTTCCGGTCTCCCCTGTCCGGATCGTAAACATAACCGCAGTTGACCGTCTGGCATCTCCACATCTCTTCCGGCTTCGACATATGATCTCCTCATTCCGGCAAACAGCTCATTCCATCCATCCCATAGCCCCGATCGAACCGCACCCGCCCGCTGCCCGGAACCTAAGGCGACGGTCCGCCCCCCGCCCTACGACGACCGCCGCTCCGCGCGTATCGGCTGACGGGACCGGCCGGCCCGGCAGCAGGCGTGCCGATCCTTCGCGGCCCCCCCTGCGCGAAACCATGGACCGGCACAGCCTGGAATCCCTACCCCTTGCCACGTTCCGGCACCGAGCGGCGCCTGAGGAGTATCCTGCGGTCCTCGGCGACCACCACTTCCCAGTCGTGCCTCAGCGTCCCACTGCACACAATGATCTTCCGTCCGACTTCCAGCCGGTTCGGGCCGAAAACAGGCACCCCGTTCCAATGCATGGCTCCCTCCGTCTTTTGAACCTCTTCGCCATAGGGGTGTTTCAAGAACAAGAAGCGTGCCAACGCATCGGCAGCGATGCAATTTTAGTAAAACATAGCAATTCCAATCTGTTGTGAAAGATATCCGGTGCGGGTCGCCGGTAGGGCGGCAATTGAATTGAGACAGTCCTGAGACACTCCGGAGTTAGAGGGGGCCGTTTCGTGGAGGTTCCGAACGCCGACGGGCGGGAAATCGTCTCAGGTCCTATTTCGAGACACATCTGTCTCACGACACACAGGAGGCAGACGACGGGGGAGTTTGTTGCGAAACAACGGAGCCACGGAATCGGCGCGAGCGAGCGGAATTCCCGCATAGGTGAGCCTTCGTCCGTCGATGAGACGGCACAAGCCGGATTCACCTTTCGAGGAGAAAGTGCACCGGCTGGATGCCGAAGGCGACCGGATGAGAGCTCTTGAGGATATTCCTGACCAATTCGCCTGTTCTCGGGTTCTTCTCGTCGAGATCGATGATTTCTCCTCCAACGAATTCGCCCTGGTCGTTTTTCCTGACGACGACGATACGAGGAAGCGTCCGTTCACGCCCGTTGGGATAGTCACAGACGATCCCCACGTCCCCCGTGTCGAGGTGAAGGAGGGTGCCGATGGGATATACGCCGAGCATGCGGGCGAACACCTTGAGCAGAATGGGATCGAACTCCTCCCCCGCTTTTTCCGCCATCATTCTGACCGCCTCGTCGGGACTGTACGCATACCGGCGATACGCGCGGGGGGACGTCACCGCATCGAAGAAATCCGCGATGTGCAGAATTCGACCGAAGAGGCTCACCCTTTCTTTCGAAGGCATCTTCGGATAACCGGAAAGGTTGTGATTCAGGTGGTGTTCGAGCGGCGCCAGGGTGATCCTCGATTTCAGATCGTGAGAGGCATGCAGGTTGAGAATCTGCCGGGCACTCCACAGGGGATGCTTTTCGATTTCCGCCCGTTCCACCTCATTGAGCTTGCCCGGTTTCTTGACGATTTCCGGGGCGATCTCCACCTTACCCAGGTCATGGAAAAGGCCGCATATTCCCAGGTGAACCTGGGAGCTCCTGGACAACCCGATGCGGTTGCCCAGACATATGGAGAGCACGGCCACATTGACGGAATGTCCGTAAGTATAGTCGTCGTAATCCTTGATGGTGCTCAAGCCCATGAACAGAGCCTCATCCTCCTGGACCAGGTCGACCATATTCTGGACAATGCGCTGCGCCTTCCATACCCCGACCCTCGCTCCCCTGGACAGTTTCCTGGTGATTTCGCAGACGGCGGCTCTCGACCGCAGGTAGGTTTCCCGGACTCTTTCCTTGACGCGGCTTCGTTGGCCGGGTTCATCGGTCTTGACCGCATCGAGGACATCCACCCAGGTGATACCCCTCTCGTCCCTCACGCGCCGAGCCAGCCAGTCCCAATCCCTGTTGTCCCCGAGCGATCCGACCAGGAACCGGTGGAAGGATAGAATTTCGGTGGAGGGCGCCTTCTTCATGTGACTGTGAAACACGAATCCCACAGGACCCTTCCGGGCAAAGGACTCGATCAGTCCTTGAAAATAGAGACCCGTCCCGTGATGGTATCGAACCCTGGTCCCCTGGACGACGAGTTGCCCATCGGAGAAAATGATCGTCAGCCCTTCTTCGGTCATGACGCCTTCGGCGGACAGGAGGAGGTGCGCGAGGCACCTTCTCACAACCTGGTTGTTGTCCTCGTAGAGCCTGATGACCTGAATCATCCGGAAAAAGGCGATCAGGAACTTTTCTTCTCGAAACGCAACCCGTGAAGTTTGCCGGGCAAGGGTCATGAGCGTTCTCCTGGTGCGGACATCCGTGCCGAACGAACCGCCTGCCTGACACCGGGGAACGGGCTGCGGGAAGCTTCTTCGATCACCCGTTCGGCCTCCTCGCTGCCAAGCGCGAGCAAGCCCGCGGCGGCGCCCTGTCGTCCGATGGATTTGAAGCACATCCCGAGCCGATTGCCCTGCACAAGCATCTTGCGAAGAAATATCAAAGCCTTGGAAGAACCGCACGCCCCCAGGGCCCTGAAGCACTCCAGCGCAAAACCCTTTTCGAGCCTATGAAAACCCGGCGCTGAAAGGTAGTTCATCAGGAGCGCCTCGGCTTGCTCGCATTTGCGCGATCCAAGGTAATTCAGGAGGGTCCTGCGGACAACGCTGCTGTTGCGGTTGATCAACCGGAAGACCCGGTCGGGGCACCAGGCCTTCATCCTGCCCAACGCACCGATCACCTGGCCGGGCACTGCGTCCGAGGGATGATCGATCATGCCGAGGAGAATCGTAACGGCGCGTGGCCCCCCTACCCCTGCCAGCAAGTCGATGAGCACCAGGATCTCGTTGTCGCCCGCCTGTTTGAGCATCCGTTCGATAGGGCCCACATCGCGCCTCGCCAGCGTGATGATCACCTCCGTCAGCATCTCTCGGACCTGAGGCGACCACACCGCCATCAGAAAAGGGACAAGTGTTTGAATCGACTCCGGCGGCAAGAACCCGAGGCACTCTCCGATCTGCCTCAGTTGCGACCGGTCGGCGTCGGCGGAGCCTTTCATCAGCACTTCAAGGGAGTCTCGCGACGACAGGGAATGAAACAGTCCGTCGACCTGCTCCGACACCCAAAACCGATCGGCACCGCATTGGCTCCTCAGGTTGTGAAGTGTCTTAAAAATCCTGATGACCACTTCGAAACGGGAGATCGAGAAGGCTTTTCTCACCTCTTCCTGTATATACTCAAGAACGGCAGTGAACAGACTTTTCTCTTCCTGGTGTTCGAGGATGTCCACAAGCGTCTTCAAGAGCTCCTCGGTCGGGTCAAGCTCTTCTTCCCTCTCGACCATTTCGCGCAGGGCCGCTCTCTCTTCGGCACTCAAATCCTCCACGCCGTAGCCGACTGCCGGGAATAGCGGTAATTGAGGGTCATGTGAAGCCGAAGCCTCACTGAGCAACGAGGAAAAGGACTGTGGAGAGCCGGGGGCGTCGAACGGCGGCCCACCCTGTATGGTGCCGCTCTTGAATGGGTTGAATTCGGGCCGCGGCCCGGCCCGGGCGCTTTCTTCCCTTGCCGCTCCCGCAAGGGAGGGGTCGTCCATGGCGGCCACATCCAGGATGCTGTTCACGGCCTCGAACTGAATGTGCGGCAGATTGGAATCCCAGAGTGCGGATACGAGGTCCTCCTCCGCGTCCACCGAGAGCCTGGTGTAGCGGTGGAAGATTTCAACGAGCCCTTCCACCTCCCAGGATTCGATCCCTTCCTGGAACTCCAGCCACCGAAGACCGTCGCAGTAGAGAAGGAAGGCGAATTCGCCCGAAGCTTCGCCGTCTTTGAAGATGATATCGCCGTTATAGAGGAAGTGGTGCTTCCCGATCTCGAGCGTCAGTGGACCGTAGGTGTCCAGGAACCGGGCCAGATTGGTCTGGAACCATGTCAGTGACTGCTGCCGGGTGGGATTGCTCTTAGGAAACATGGAGTGCATCTTGATGACGCGGACCAGCGAATCCATTATGGCCCTGGCTGCCTTTGCTTCCTTGAATGCGTAGTGTTTCTCCAGGTCGTGATCGTCCATACCATCCGCCTCTGGAATGCCGTCAAAGCGATCGCCCGGCAACACCGCGCCGCATGCCACCGATCATGATCCGGTACCGACACGACTCGATGATGATGTCTTTCTTCGAAGCATGGAGTGCAGCGCGTGCAGATTCAGCCGTGCGGAACCGCATCATGGAACCGTGACGGGGCCTGAGCCGGAGACCGCGGCGCCTTCCCCGACACACGCGACTCGAAGAAGACCCGGCATGCCCCCGCGGCCGCGCGGAATCTTCCCCTTCCCCGGCAGGTGTGAAGGACGGGCCCCCCCGGGGGTTGCAGAGCGCGCGCCGGCAGGAACAGGCTGACCGTGGCGACCGCTCCGCTTCGGAGCCCGCTCATCCAGGTCCGCCTCTTCCCGATTGTCTAACTGTCTCTCATTTTCCGATATCGATATTGGCACGGCTGTGCCGCATAGCGCGGCTTATACTAGCTCAAGATCTGCCGGCACTCAAAGAAATTGCCGCATCGCGCTGCAATTATGGTGATTTTTTACGGAATTCGTGATAGCGGGGCTTGACGAAACCTCAACCAGGGACCTTGTGACGAAGATGGGAGCGAGAACGACGGGTGGTGGTCCGTTCGGTGAAACGGGATCCGTGAAGCGGCCGGATGCGCCGCTGCGGTCTGCATTCGCTCGCTTCGGGCCACACTGACCGCTCCTCGAAGCGTCAATGCGTTGCGCCGTGAACCTTTCGTTCGATCCGGTTCGGTCCGGAGCACGAAGGATACGGTGACTTTCAATTTTTCACGGGCCGTCAGGAGCAAAGAATGAGCGATCTTCAGTTGGAACAGCGAACCGTAAGGAAAGTCTTTTGGCGTTTGATGCCTTTCCTGGGCCTGCTGTACATCGTCGCCTTCCTGGACCGTGTCAATGTGAGCTTCGCCGCGCTGTCGATGAACAACGACCTCGGATTCAGCAACGCCGTTTACGGATTCGGGGCGGGTATCTTTTTCGTCGGCTATTTTCTGATGGAGGTGCCGGGCAACCTGATCATGGCCAAAGTGGGAGCCAGGCTGTGGATCGCCCGGATCCTGGTCACCTGGGGCATTATTTCCGGTTTGACCGCCTGGATTTCAACCCCCCTGGAATTCTACATCGTCCGCTTCCTGCTAGGAGTGGCGGAAGCGAGCTTCTTCCCCGGCATCATCTATTATCTGAGCACGTGGTCCCGCATGAAGGACCGCGCCAGGGCTGTGGCGTTCTTCATGATGTCCTTGCCGCTCTGCAACATGGCGGCCTCCCCGTTGTCGACCTATCTTCTCGGCATCGATTGGATGGGTTGGATGGGCTGGAGGTGGCTGTTCATCCTGGAGGCCGTCCCTTCCGTGATCCTCGGCATCATCACTCCGTTCTGCCTGACCAATCGGCCCGAGGACGCCAAGTGGCTGGACGATGCGGAACGGTCCTGGCTGGTGAGCGCCCTTGCCCTTGAACGGGCCGCAAAGCTGGAGAAGAAGAGCTATACCGTCCTGCAGGCTTTCGCCGACCGGGATGTACTGATACTCTCCGGGGTCTATTGCGCCTGGATTTGCGGTTTCTATGGCGTGACCCTGTTCCTGCCCATCCTGGTGAAGGCCCTCTCGACGACTCTGAGCAACCAGGCGGTCGGTCTGTTGGTGATGGTACCCTATGTCTTCGCTTTCTTCGCCATGTACTTTGTCGGACGGCACTCGGACAGGACGGGCGAGCGCCGCGGCCATACCGTCGCCGGCCTGTTGACCGGGGCGGTGGGGCTGGTGGGCAGCGTTTTCCTGGCCGACATCAGCGTGTCCGTGTCCATCGTCTTTTTCACCATTGCGGTCATGGGCATCTACGGCGCCTTCGGTCCCTTCTGGTCCATTCCCTCCTCTTTCCTCGCCGCCACCGCGGCAGCCGGAGCAATCGCCATGATCAACAGCATCGGCAATCTCGGCGGATTCATCGGCCCCTATGCCATGGGGACCATTCATGACGCCACCGGATCTTTCACCGGGGGAATCCTGTTCCTGGTCATCTGCCTCCTCACGGCCGCCGGGCTGCTCACGATGCTGCGTAAAACGGGGCGGTGAGACCCCGTCCGGCAAACACGGGGCAGACGCCGCGGCCGGTCTGCCAGGGACATGGAGATGGTTTGCGCAGACGTCTTCCCGGGCCGCAACGACGGTTCTCTCCTTCGCGGCAAACCCCGAGGACGAGGAACGATGATTGCCCCGTAACATGCCGATATCCAAACATATTGCCCGTTATGTCACACCCCCTTGTCGACCGATTGGGATTGACTCAACATAAGCATTGGATTAGCTTAGCCATAACATCTTCCAGCAACTCGCTCCTATCTCGCGGCTCTGCGGAAGCGTGGGACCACAGCCGCGGGGATGCCGGCAAAGCCACGTCCGAAACGGCATTGCCGCCAACCTTCGCGCGTGAAGATGGTTTGCATGTTTCGGTGAATACGGTTTGTGCGGGCAATGTCTCCCGGTGTTTTTCCCGTACTTTCGCCGGAGTTCCCGTAACCGTTTCCCCGGTCGGTCTTTCCGGCGGGGATCGGTCCGTAGCCGATCCCGTTGTCATCTCCATTCGACCGTAAATAGAGCCCTATCGAACACTGATTGATCTGCTGATCATTTCAGAGGCAACACCCAATAAAAGGCAGTACACCGAAACCAATGATTATTAATAATGAGATATATCAAGATATTCATAGACTGACTCGTGTTGCGGCCATGCTGCTGAATCGATCTACGATGTATAATATAGATCATCCATACGTCAATCAATCCATGGACTCCTTCTATTTTACAATCGAACCTATTCTCAAGTCCACTTCCCCCGTTGTTCTCATGATGATTCGCGATCAGTTCTATATCGATGAAGTGCCGTTCGACCGTGGAGGCAACGTCCAAAGGATTCTTTCACATTTCAAGAAACTGGGGGTGCAATCCATCTCATTCGAAAGCGGTCTCGGCCGGAACGAAATCAGGACTTTCCTTGAGGTATTCACCTCGACGGACACTTATCCGGGTGCTGCCGCCATGAAAAGCGCGCTTGCGCTCAAGGGCGTGCGACACGTTCGGATCAATCACGTGCTGTTCAAGAAGGTCACCGAGGACGACGAGGTGATTTCGCGCGGCGCACTGAAGAAGCTTACTCCCGCAATCTCGGATGAAGAACAGAGCAAACCGAAGAAACTCCTGGTGAACCTGGTGCTTGAAAGTTTTCTCGGAGAAGAGCTCAGGGAGACGATCACCATGGAGAAGCTTCTGAGAAACCCGGCAGGGTTGTCGAAGACCATGACCGAAAACGATCTTGAGAGTTCCAGGAGAGGCGACGTGCAGGGCGGACATCCGGGGTTGGTCCTGGTGCACCAGATCGAGTTCCTCGGGGAGCAGATCGGGAAGACCCTCCAGGAGGCCGGGACAGCCGATCTGCACTCGATCGCCGCGGCCCTTTTCGAAATGAAGCAGCGATTGTTGGAAGGCATCGAGACCCACAAATCCCTGAACGTCACCTATCCCAACGAGGAGGCGATCGTTGCCAGGGTGAACGAGATCACCGACGGCGTCGTTCTTCGAATCATACGGGACGAGTACAATGCCGGGAAGTCGACCACTGCGAGAGTGGCCCAGATCGTGCGCCGCCTGGTCCCGGACATCCGGGAGCTCAAGCGTCTCATGCCCGGAATAAGGGCGGCCCTTATCAAGGAAGGGATGCCTCTCGCGGAATACCTGCTCTTCGTTCAAGCGCTCGGCAACGAGCTTCAGAGCGAGGAACTGGCGGGCATTCTCCAGGAAAGCGCCGAGGAGATCGGCCTGGACGGGGAGACGCTGATAGAGGAAATCAAGAAGAACCCCGGCCGGGCGGCGGAGCTCATCATGCTGGCTTCGGAAATTCGCAGGGGTTCGGGGGACGAGCAGGCGTTGGTCGACCTGCTCGTGGATTACGTCGAACGCCTGGGCGTCAGACTAACGACGGACGACGCCCAACGGGATGGGGAGGTGGGAGAACAGCACCTTCGCCGGATCATTTCGTCGCTCGAGTCGAGCATCCTGGGACGATTGAGAAAGGTCGACCTGCAAAGCGATCTGCTGGAACGTCTTGAGGAACGGTTCAACAAGCGCATGAACGATATCCTCGAGAAAGTCAAGCTCGACTGGCTCCGTTCGCATTCGGCCGCCCTGAGCAAGGATTTCCGAAAGGGCCTGAGCCTCCTGCAACTCCTGGAACAGGGTGTCGGTGAGAACGACGACCTCGCGGAGATCCTGGAGACGGTCCGGGCCAAGGTCCGGGCCGGGGAAATGGATGAAAGCGACTTCGGACAAATCTATGCGGAGATCGGTCGCCAACAGGCGAGTCGTGCGGCAGGGAAAAAACAGAGGATGCCCGAAGGCATTCTGGATATGCCAGGCCTCAGGTTGATCCTCGAAAAAGAGATAGCAAGAGCGAGACGTTATGGTATACCATTCTCCACGCTCTCCTTCTCCCTGGTGAGGGTAGTCCCCGTGACTTCCGGGGCCCCGGGAAAGATCTCGTTTCAGTTCCTCGTCGCGGCCATTCTGGAGAAGATCGCGACCATCGCGAGAGATGCGGACATCGTCGGCGAACTGGGCAGGAACAGGTTCGTCGTGCTCCTGCCCATGACCGGAGACGGGAACGCCCGGTCGGCCCTCACGAGATGTTTGCGATTGCTCCATGAGACCTGCCTTGACATCGACGGGATATCCTTGAAGGTCAGAGTCGCCGGAGTGGTGACCAGCTACGACTTGATTGCCACACCCAATGCCGATGGGTTTATCGAAACCTTGTCGAATCGACTCGCCCAGATGGAGAGAAGGATCAGGAACCTTCAAGCCTACTTCTGACCGCGCCGGGTGCCGAAGGGCGCCGTGAGGGAATGCGCCGCGTACCGGACCGGCACGGGAATCGAGGGTGAACCGGAGAAGCATCCATGAAGCCGGTTGCCAAAAGACGCAAAGAAAACATCCGGTGGTATCTCGAGCATATTTCAGACGGGCCCGGCAAGTGGATGGTTCCCATCGAATCGTCCTCCTTCGTCATCGGACGCGACAGTGACTGCAGCCTGACGCTGCAGTCCAAATGGGTGTCGCGGCATCATGCGGAAATCCACAAGAGCGGCGACATCCTCTGGATTCGCGACAGGGGGAGCACCAACGGCACCTACGTCAACCGCAAGAAGATCCGGAGCGCGGAATTGCTCGAACCCGGCGACATCCTCACTTTCGGCAAATTCGAGTTCCGTATCAGGAGTGTGGATTCCATCCGGGACGATCCGACGGAAATCACCTCCTCCATGGATCTCACCGAGGAACTGGCCAACCTGGCCGCCGTTGAGCCACGGCTGAGGAAACTCCTTTCCGAACGAGCCGTGATCCCGCATTTTCAACCCATCCTGAGCCTTGCCGATTCGAGTGTGGTCGGGTACGAAATCCTCGGTCGAATTCCCGAGGTCGGTTTGCCCTTGAGCGCTGCCGAGTTGTTTGACGCCGCGGCCCATCTGGGATGCGCCTCCGATCTCAGCGCCCTTTTCCGTGAAGTGGGTTTGGATGTCGGGAAAAGACTCTCCGGTTCCCCGCTCCTGTTCGTCAATACGAATGCCGTCGAAATGGACAGAACGGAGGTTCTCGTTGAATCTCTTCGAAGGGTGCGCCATACGGTTCCATCAAATCGGATCGTGCTTGAAATCAGCGAGAAGGCGATTCCGGATATCCTGGACATGGAACGGTTCAGAACGAGGTTGGCGGACTTGCAGATCGGGCTGGCCTTCGACGATTTCGGCGTCGGGCAGACCCGCCTGATCGAACTGGCGAAAACCCCTCCGGATTTTCTCAAGTTCGACATCTCCCTCATCCATCGTCTGCACCTGGCCCCGAAGCGGTTGCACCGGATGATCCTGACGTTTGTCAACGCGGCCCATGATTTGGGAATCGCCACGATTGCGGAAGGAATTGAATGCATTGAAGAAAAGGATGCCTGCCGGCTGCTCGGCTTTGAATTCGGGCAGGGATATTATTGCGGCCGGCCGGCGCCGATCCATGAACTGGCCGTCCCCTGACGATGCCGTCTTCATCAACGGCTGCCATGCCGCCGGGAGTGGAAACCGGCCATTGCCTGCTCGATTGTGGTCGCCCGCTCCTCCCCCCGGCGGCCTTTCAATGCATGCCATGACGGAAGGCGGACAACGCTCTGGGGAAACACGCCGTTTCCGAATCCCGCGAATAACGGGGGGAGCGTCCCACCATGTCGTCGCTCAACGGTCTCACATTCGATCACCTGGTCGGCCGCGAAATCGGCACCTCGGTGCTCCTCAAAGAGCTTGCGCGCGGGGGTATGTCGGTAATCTTCATCGCCTACCAGAGGACACTCAAACGTCAGATAGCGGTCAAGATCCTTCCCAGGGAGTTCCTGACGCATTCGGCCGCAGAACTCTTCCGGCAGGAAGCCGAATCCGTCGCCATCCTGTCGCACCCCAACATCGTGCCGGTCTACGAGGTGGGTGAGACCGAGGACTTCCTGTTTTTTACCATGCAGCTGATAATGGGTTTGCCGCTGTCGCACATCCTCCGGCGCACGCGCCGGCATTTGCTGCCGTCCAGGCGGTTCATTCCCCCGGGCCAAACCGCAAGAATTCTCTCAAGCGTCCTCGATGCCCTGGACTACGCGCACCGACAACACATCATCCACAGGGACATCAAGCCCGCCAACATATTGATTGAAACCCACACGAAGCGTCCGATCATCACGGACTTCGGGATCGCGCGGCTCTTGCGCGGCCCCAGCGTCGATACGCCCCGGATCGTGGGAACTCCGCTCTATATGTCTCCGGAGCAGATACTGGGCGGGCCGGTCGATGCCCGAGCGGACATATACTCCGTCGGGGTCATGCTTTTCGAAATGCTCGCAACGGACCTCCCGCTCCCGCCGTACGGCACGGCAACGGACTTGCTGAAACTGAAGATCGGCTTGAAGGATCAAATGTTTCAGAAAAGACCTTCCGAGTTGAACCCCTCCCTGAACCCGGAAATGGACCGGATCGTTTCCAAGGCGCTGGCCTATGAAAAGGAACAACGCTACGCTTCCTGCCGGGAATTCATCGACGACCTCGATCGCTACCGGGATCGGTATTTGATACGGGAACATTCATGAGAGATGGCGGAATCCGATTACCCCCAAATCGGCCGGTTCAGAGGACATCGTCCACCACTTCAGCCATTGCGACCTGCGCCGGAGCTTGCTTCAGGCGGAGTTCGAGGGGGTTGCAGGGCCGTAATACGAACTGCTTTCAACCTGGGAACATTCACGCGAGGGCATAAAGTTCTCCACTTGCTGCCAGAAGGTTGACGCAACAGGTGGGATTTCCTTCCGGCCGTGGATCGCGCAGCCTGGTACCCGGTAGAGGATTGGCATCGCTTTCCCCGGTGTGGCCCGAGCGAAAATCCATCCGCCACTGTTTCCTGCCCCGATAAACGCTACGTGACTGAACCCTCTCGACATGCAAAAAGGTGGGGCGTCCATATCAGAACCCCTTTAATTCGCCGATGCAGGCGATCGGGGATGCATTGGTTGCCGGGCTGGGGTTTTGTTCAGGCTCAAAGTCAATCCTGTCCATATTGCCGGGCAAGGCCGTAGAGGGGCGTGGATGTGCGTTTTCTCTGTCGGCTGCCTGGGGATCCCGGTTTTTTCCACCTGGGTGGTGCATTCCCCCCATTTCCAACACCCTGCAAGAGTAGTATACAGTACGGTAAAGAACTGAAGGACTGGAACAACAATGGTTCTGATCCATGTGCTGATCTTGTTGGGCGTCTGGAACGCCATCGATCTGGCGAGGGGAAGGGGTGGCGCTGCAGCGCCCTTGCGCGCGGTCAAGACGGCGGGAAGCTTTGCCCGGCAAATCGAACGTTCGGCCCTGCCACTCCTGGTGGCCGTGCTGCTGTACGCGGCGTCTGCGGGAGCTGATGTCATTCCGGGTCCAGCGGTATCGGGGAGCGCCGTTTACATAACTTCTCCGGCCGGGGAGGTCACGGCCATCGACGCGGTCACAGGTAGCCTGGCCTGGACTTCGGCCACGGGCGGCGATCTCGCATGGGCTCCGGTTGCGGACAATGGGATGGTGTACGTCACTTCGGCCGGGGGCAATTTCTATGCCTTGAGCGTAAGCGACGGCGGCCAGGTCTGGTCAACGGCGCTCCCGGCAACGGCCAACCCCAACCCTACGGCGGCCGGTGGAATGATCTACATCAGTACATCCGACGGGCAACTCCAGGCGTATGGCGGCTCGTCGGGGTCCCTCATCTGGTCGGTTTCGCCAGGCGGCAGCGTTATTCTTTCAACGCCCGTTGCGGCAAATGGGTTGATTTTCACCGGTTCGGCAGACGGTTTTCTCTACGCGTTGAAATCCGACACAGGTAGCCCGGCATGGAATGCACCGACCGGGAGCGGCTTGGCCTTCACCCCTGCGGTCGGTAATGGTATCGCGTGCATCGGCGCGGCTGAGGGACTCAAAGCCTTTGACGCCGCCCTGGGTACTCCCCTCTGGACTGCGGCCGTTTTCGACGGTGTAGGCGGCGTACCCCTCGTCGTCAACAACACCGTGTTTCTTACTGCCCTGGACGGCAGTCTGCTGGCTTTCGATTCGGCTTCCGGCGAACAATTGTGGTCGGTCTCGGGTAGGTTTGAGACCGGTCAACTCCCCGCCGTGGCAAACGGCCTGCTTTATGTCGTGTCAGCCGACGGCGAACTGGTTGCCTTGAATGCTTCCACCGGCAGCCAGGCATGGACCGTCTCCACCGGGACCGCTCCCGATTCCTCTCCCGTGGCGGCAAACGGGGTTGTCTACGTATTGTCCTCGGATGGGGAACTACTTGCTTTCAATGGTGCCGACGGCAGCAAGTTATGGGTGGTTTACTCCGCTGAAGAAAGCGTTTCTCCGGCGGAGGGAAGCGGCGAGGATTTTCCCGGCATCGGAGGGGTTGGTGGTGGTCTGGGCGGCAACGGGTTGACGGACGATTCTTACGGAGGGTTCTCGAGCGACGCAGTGTCGAACACAGGCGGCTCACAATCGAGCACGTTTCCCGGTGATGAAGCCGTTCCCGACTTCGGCGGCACCGATCCACCGACCGGCAAGCTTCCCTGGGGTGAGGTGAACACCGCCGAGGCTGCCTTGGCGAATGACGGCACAGCAAAAGGAGGAGAAGGCCGGCAGGGTTCAGAGGAACTCACGGCAGCGGAGGTCTCTGCCGTGGAGCAATTTCCGACGGGCCCGGGAGATCGGAAGAAGATCGAGGGTTCGGCAGACCGGGAAGACCGAAAGGCAAAGGGAGGACGGAAGAATTGGACGCTGCCATAGATGGGATGAGGACGCCTGAGCCCCGGTCGTTCAGCCCTGAGGGCACCCCGGAATGACAGGAACTCCAAGGGGAATCTCAGAACTTGCTGTGGCGGCGTTAAGCCCTGATCCGGAACTGTAACAACTCGACGCGACAATCATGCGCTTTTTACATCAACCTATTGATATTATTAGGCTATCAGTCAGAGTGCAAATAGGGCGCGGCAGGCACGGGGAGCATGTGCCCCCACCGGCCGAAAGATCCCACTGCCACCCACTTACGAGCGGCCCCCCCTCCCGCGGAAGGAGGGATCGATCATTTACAAAAGAAGATGACTCTCTCGTTTTCTTGAAAGGCACGCGAGGTGACGGGCGCCCCCGTTGGGGCCTCCAGGTTTCCCCAACAGCCTGGTCCGCTTCCGCAATCAGATTGCTCCTGCACGGGTCCGATCAATGATCTGTCCCCCGATTCCGTCGGAGACACTCAGAAAACGCGGAATCCGCAAAGCCTGGAGTCACTCTCGGTTCTCCCGAACGCACGGGACTCCGGACAGCTTCCTTCTCCCGCTCAACAATCTCCTCTGACACTATGATTTTCCTTTGCACGGCAAGACTTCTCCTCAACGGGTGACGACATGGTATCCGAGTTCGATCTTGAACGCGCCCCGGCAGAGAATTCGACTATCCGGAAAGGTTCCGAAACTGCACGATCGCTCTCATTCCTCTGTCACCGGCAAGTTGTATTTTGGAATCGCATGTTGTTACAGTTCCTGGCGTGGTCTCAGAGACGATTCGCTCGACGATTCGGCCTTAATACGATCCTGCTCCACATCGAACTGCCTGATTCGTTTTCCCCGTTGCCACTGGATTTCGGGCTCCAGCCGATACGCCATCAGAGACCTGATTGCAAGATTCTCAGAAACTGGTAAGAATAAAGCAGCTTATTGGTCTTACTAAGATTGCAGCATCAGATCATTTTCGACCCTTTAAAGCAAGGATTTCATATAAAGTTATAATTCTATAATCTTTTACAAAAACTTGTATTTTGACCTGTTTTGTTGAGCCAATTGTTATAATAATATTGTATTTGCCAGCATCCAATATCCGTAATATAGCTTTACTGAAAATTTAAAATGGCAAATACTCATTCGATTGATATAATCTATGTTTATCTTTGCTATCAGAATACTATCTAGCTATATTCATATAACATTCTTTGTCTTATATGCTAGAATATTTTATTGATATATACTATTTTGAGACACTTAGGACTGTTAAGGAGAAACCTCATGAAAAATGAATCCATGATAAGGAACTTATTTTCTAAACATATCATTTACATAGGCCTCATCTTGGTACTGATTTATCAGATCTTCGACATCATACTCAACTATTTTGTCAGTGGAGAGCTTCAGGAGGGATTCAGCAACTTTTACCAATCACGCGGAGGCAAGGAAGATCTGTTACGTTTTTTTGTACTGTTATTTCTTTTCTTATTCTTCGGAAAATTCTGCGGGAAAATAATTCAAGAGCACCGAGAGGTGCAAGAGGACCAATTGCGCCACATGAATGAACTTAAGAACTTCGCCAACGCCGTCATCCACGATGCAAAAAATCCAGCGATTGGCATCTACACTATGGCCATGTTGCTGAGAAAAAAATACGATGAAATAATTGATCATGAAGGCAAACACTATCTTGATATCATGGAACAGACCTCAAAAGACATAGTTAAGCTTATGGAGCTCGTAAATATGTTCATTCGATCTCGAGAATGCAAATTGAGCATAGAAACAGTTAATGTTCAAAATGAAATCGATATTATTCAAGAAAGCCTATCCCCAATATTGGAAATAAGGAAGATCGAATGGCACCAAACTCCTGAGATTTTTCCACAAATTCGTGGAGATCGTCTATCAATACATCGTATTTTTAGGAACTTAATTGATAATTCTATTAAATATGGTGGAAATGACCTGAACCGCATAATTGTTGAATATCAAGAAACTGATGAATTTCACGTATTTCATGTCTGTGATAATGGATCTGGAATTGATGAACTGGATCAAGAAAACATATTCGAAATTTTTTCAAGGGCCAAAACTTCGGGAAAAGTTGAAGGCCTGGGAATGGGGCTGGCCATAGTCAAGGAGTTGGTGACAAAACATAATGGCACGATCAAATTGACTTCCTCCTTGGGGAAGGGAACCGCATTTATTTTCACCATTTCAAGAAATCTCTGAGGATCATGAGCATGTGCCAAGGTGTTCCAGGCAGTCGGCGTTGCTGTGCCCTCGACCATCCGTGAACTCTGGTTTTTCAAAGAACCGGAGATTGTGGTGCCAAGACCGACAAGACACTCTCTATCTCATGGAAATTCAAAGAGAATAATTTTCATACTGTTAAACTTGAGTCTACGAATCGAATACGTTAACCCGAACATCAGAAGAGAGGAGCAGGCTCGATGACCTGCTCCTCTTCTCTGTTATCGGCACTCGGAAGCATCGCTCAGCGATGATTCCACTTGTGATCGCTTGCGGGGTCAGGGGCGTGCAGATCACTTCCGTGGGCGATCAACCAGACGCCGCCAATTTCAACGCATCGACTACCAACACCACTATTTCGTGGAGTTGATCAACTGGCTGTCATCCAAACTGCAACACGGTCAAGACGCCGGTTTGATGGAGAGGTATCTTGAAGAGATCATAAGGTATGCCTCGTTTCATTTCTTCAGCGAAGAGACACAAATGCTCGAAGCCGGCTATCCGGAATTGGAGCGTCACCAGGAACTGCACCGAAATCTGATCAGCGAATTGACCAAAACCGCCTCGCGCCTCGTTATGGACGAGACCGATGCCGCCGAGCTCATTCGTTTTCTGACGGGATGGTTTCCGGGTCATATCGCGGAGGAAGACGCCAAGGTCGCAAGGTTTCTCGGGACAAACACCTGAAAGAAGTCTAGGGAATCACACAAAAGACCCCGCGCAACGCCATGGCGTTCCCTTAAAATCAAAGAGCCGACCCTCGCGAATCGGCTCTCCGTCTTAGTTTTTTGGTGGGCGGAAGAGGATTCGAACCTCCGACTTCCACCGTGTGAGGATGGCACTCTCACCGCTGAGTTACCCGCCCTTGGTTGGTTGCGTTTATACAATGATTCTCCGCCCCGCGCAATACAAAAACTCCGCCGCGGCGCCAACCGCCCGCTACTCGGGCTTCTTTTTCGTCACCATCAGCATTTTGATGCGCAGGTAGTCCTCCTTGGCTTCCTTGTCCTTGGGATCGAGCTTCAGCAGCGACTCGAGCCTCTTCAACGCCCCGGCGTGGTCCCCCGAAGACTCACACAGGTTGGCGGCCTGCCTCAGGTGCTTCTTTTCTTTCGGCTGGAGCCTGTTCAGGTGATCCAGCTCCTTGATCGCCCCCTTGTTGTCCCCGGTCTTCAAGGCGGCGAAAAGCGCGTAGTTGTGCAGGGCTACCATCTCCGGATGCTGTTGGGACGCGTTCCGGAAGAAGGCCGCCATGCCCTTGTAGTCCTTTTTCTGTTCATAGGATTTGAAGATCGCATCGTAGTAGCTCGTGTTTTTGGGATCGAGCTGGGCCAGGGACTGGATCACGGCGGTAGCCGCCTTGTCGTTTTTCTGCTTGCGGTAGATGTCGAGCAGATACTTGCGCGATTCCACGTCCTTGGGATCGAGGGCCGCAACCGCCTCGAAACATGCGGCGGCCTTGTCGTATTTCCTGGCATCGTAGTAGAGCACGCCCAGGTTGTGCTGGATCGTTTTGTTTTTGGGCTGGGTCGCGGCCAGTTTCTGATAGGCGGCCTGGAGCGCGCCCTTGTCCTTTCCTTTTTCGAGGATCGCCACCAGCCTTACCAGGGCTTCCCTGTTCTGAGGATTCTTCTGAAGCATCGCCTCGTACGTGGACCGCGCCTGCGTCAGGGCACCCTTCTTTTCCTGCAGCTCACCCAGCTGCAGCCAGCTCTTGGTGTCGCCGGGGTTTTTCTGCAGGTATTTTTCCAGGGCCTGTATGGCCTTGTCCGGATCGTCGCTTTGCTGATAGGTCACCGCCAGGTTGTAGAGCACATCGGGATCCTTGATCCCCGCTTTGATCGCCTTCTCATAAGACGTGGCGGCTTTGGCCCAGTTTTTCGTCTGCGTGTTCAGATCCGCCAGGAACAGCATGAGGGAGCTCTGAAAGGCTTTCGGAATCTGCTGCTGGTGCTTCTCGAGGAACCGCGCGGCTTCCTCCTTGGATTTCTTTTTCTGTATGTATTGGAGGAACTCCTTGAAAGTATCGGGGTCCTCGGACAGTTTGAAGAGGTCCAGGTAAACCACCAACGCCTCATCCACCTTGTTCTGGATCTGGTAGACGAGCAGGAGCCGCTCCGAAATCGACTTGGACTTCCCGGACGCATCGATTTCCCGATATAACCTCCCGGCCTCATCGTATTTCTTGTCCTCGAAATAGAGCCCGGCCAGTTGCGTCTTTACGAGCACGTTCCCGGCGTTCTCCTGCAAGGCCTTCTCAAGAAAGAAAATTTTGCGGTCCAGGTCGGAGGTGGCGTTGGCCTTCTGCACCCAGTCGCGGGCATCCAACTGCACGAGGAAATTGACCTTCCCGATGAAACGATTCCAGAGCAGCACCCTGATTTCGATCGCTTTCGGCTTCTCGAAAGATTCCTGTGGGAAAAGGTCCTGGATGACTGCGGGTTTGTTCGAAATCGCCTTGACGTTCAGATCGGCGGATGCGGCTTTGGTTCCCCAGCCGACCCATCCGTCGGTCTGGATTTCCAGGAGCCGGAGCGAGTCCCGCGGGTTGAGGACCACCTGGGAATCCGGCAGCAGCACGACTTCCTGGCCGTTGTGCTGGAATCGCAGCGCCACGAGCTTCTTAGGAAAAGGAAGGTAGGAAGCCAGGTCGTCCGCAGACCCGGTGATCACCACGGAATAGACCGATCCCGCCAGAACGGCGAGCAGCACGAACAGGACAATCCATCGTCCGATGCCGCCCCCTTTCTTGACGGAACGGGTTCTCACCACGGATTCGTCCAGATTGAACGAGTATTTCCCTCGTTTTCTGCTACCCATCTGCGTTGCGTTGCTCCTTGTCCAGATGCACCAGTTTGTACAGGAGTTCAACCTCCCCGGATTTCAGATGCCTGGAACCGCCGGGTTTGAGACTGCCGAGCTTCAGAGGTCCGAAAGCCACCCTCTTGATGCTCAGCACCGGATGGCCGACCGCCTCCCCCATGCGCTTGATCTGACGATTCCAGCCCTGATGGAGGACAATTCTCAACCGGGTGCTCCGGGGAGACGATCCGATCACCGTGACCTCCGCCGGCGCCGTCATGCCCTCCTGCAACATCACCCCCGTACGCAGCCGGTCGAGCGCCGCCGGGGTCGGATGTCCTCCGGCCTCCACTTCGTAAGTCTTGGACACTCCATAACGGGGATGTTGCAGCCGGTTCGCCAGAAGGCCGTCGTTGGTGAGCAGGAGAAGTCCCTCCGCGTCGAAATCCAGGCGTCCCACCGGGAACAGGCGCGCGCCCGCGTCGGGAACGAAATCGAACACCGTCTTGCGCCCCTGTGGATCGCGGGCCGTGGTGACACAGCACCTCGGCTTGAAGAGGAGCAGATACACCCTCGATTCAACCATTGCAATCGTGACCCGGTCCACCGTGATCCGATCCGCATGCGGGTCAACCTTGACCCCGAGCTCCGTGACCACAATCCCGTTCACGACGACCCGCCCCTGCCGGATCACCTCCTCGGCACCACGCCTGGAGGCAATGCCTGCCTGAGCGAGCACTTTCTGCAGCCTCACTTTTGTCATCGCTCGTGTTTCGACGCGAACCACGAATCCCGGCAGCCCCCCTGCCCCGAATGCTGCGTCGCCTGCGGGCACATCGCCACTCGAGGGAACCGCTCGCATCGACCTAGCTCATGCCGACGGCCTTCCGAACTTCCATCATGGTCAGGGCCGCTTCTTTTCGAGCCGCGGCATTTCCCGTTAAAATGACTTCCCGAACCCGGTCCGTTTCCCGTTCGAGCTTCATCCTGCGCTCGCGGATGGGAGCGAGCCTGCTCAATACATTATGCATCAATATCTGTTTGCATTCAACACAACCGATCCCGGCGGTACGGCAACCGTGCGCGACATCGGCGACCTGCCCGGGCGAGGAGTAGAGTTTGTGATAGGCAAACACGGGGCAGACTTCCGGGTCGCCGGGATCGTTGCGCCGGATGCGCTGCGGATCCGTCATCATCTTGGAAATTTTCTCCTTGACGCTCTCTTCCGGCTCGCTGATGAAGATACAGTTGCCGTAGCTCTTGCTCATCTTGCGCCCGTCCAGGCCGGGCAACACCGGGACTTCCGTCAGAAGCGCGTCGGGAATGGGGAATACCTCCCGTTCATACATGAAATTGAACCGACGCGCGATCTCCCTGGTCAGCTCCACGTGAGGCAACTGGTCTTTGCCCACCGGCACGCCGTGGGCGCGGTAGATGACGATGTCGGCCGCCTGGAGAACGGGATACCCAAGGAATCCGTACGTGGACAGATCCTTCTGGTCGAGCTGCTGCAGTTGCTCCTTGTACGTCGGAGTCCGTTCAAGCCAGGGCAGCGGCGTGATCATCGAAAGCAGCAGATGCAGCTCGGCATGCTCCTTGATGTCCGACTGGATGAAAAGCGTGGATTGCGCCGGATCGAGCCCGGCCGCAAGCCAGTCGATCACCATCTCCCACGTGTTCTCCCGAATCTGGCCGGGAGTAGCGTACTCCGTCGTGAGGGCATGCCAGTCGGCAACGAAGAAGAAACATTCGTACTGCTGCTGGAGCTGGATCCAGTTGTCGAGTGCTCCGTGCAGATTTCCCAGGTGAAGCCTCCCTGTCGGGCGCATGCCGCTCAGGATCCTTTTTCTTTCGGTCATTCGCAAGAACTCCTCTCTTTGAATTCATCGGGACGCGGAACCGAGCCCGCACAAACGATATGAGCGACCGCCGCCACCAGGTCCGCGGATTCGCGCGAACTTCAACCTCCGAGCCCCGCCAGGCCGGCCCCCGTATCGGCTCGCCGGCGCGCAGGCCCGACGGCGTCATCCGAGAAACAAGTCCACAAAAGCTTTCAGAACCGGCCTGACGATCTGGCTCCAGGAACCCGTGGCGATCAGAATCACCAGGATCAGCATTCCAAATCGTTCCAGGCGGGCCAGCCGGTATGCAAGGCCCTCCGGAAGCAGCCCCACCAGGATGCGGCCCCCGTCCAACGGCGGGATGGGCAGCAGATTGAGGACCGTCAGCACCAGGTTGAATTCCACCGAAATACCGGCCATTTGAGCGAGCGGCACCACGATCCAGGGCGCCCATCCGGTCTGCGGGATGACACCTCCGGAAAGCCCGAGGACAATAAGACGATAGACAACGGCGCTCGCGCCGGCCAGGACCAGGTTTGTCATCGGTCCGGAGGCGGCCACCAGCGCCATGTCCCTGCGACCTCGCCTCAGGTTTCCGAAGTTCACCGGCACCGGCTTGGCCCAGCCGAAGAGGAACGGGGATTTGGTCAGAATCAGGATCGCGGGCAACAGCAACGTTCCGATCAGGTCGATGTGGACGAAGGGGTTGAGCGTGATCCGCCCCGAGAGGCGTGCCGTGTGATCCCCGAGCTTCTCCGCCACCCAGCCGTGCGCGACCTCGTGACACACCACGGCAAGCAGCAATGGAACCACAACCAGCGCCGCTTTCACAATGAACTCTTCACCCATCCCGACAGCGTCCTCCGGCCAAGTTGCCGCGCGGCCATCCCTGCGCTCCGTAGGCTCCCGTCCGCAAATCCGTTCTCAAACGTGCGTTTCACCGCTCCGCGCCGCGGAATCCCGGAGCCTTGCCCTGCCGATTCCCATTGTAACAAAGGCCTGCCAAGCGCGAACATCTTAAAGTAGAAAACCGCGGCCGGGTCAAGCAAATTCACGATTTGAAACCGTTTTCCCACGGCGGGCGATACCGCGCCTCGAGCCTCCCGGAGCCGGTCGTGCGGCAGAAATCTGTTGCCAGATCGGGGCAAATCCCCTATTCTTCACCCGGCGGAAGGAGCAACCATGAACAGACCCACCAAGAGCGAGTACTACACCGAGATCGCTCTGTCCGTGGCGCAGCGCAGCACGTGCCTGCGGCGTCGCTTCGGGGCGGTTATCGTCAAGAGCGATCAGATCATCAGCACAGGCTACAACGGTGCGCCGCGAAAAACGGCGAACTGTATCGACCTCGGCTATTGCGCGCGCAAGCAGCTGAGCATCCCCGCGGGGCAGAATTACGAACTGTGTCGCGCCGTGCATGCGGAAATGAACGCGGTCATTCACGCGTCGAGACTGGACATGGTGGGAGCCGATCTCTATCTGGCGGGACTCGACGTTGAGACCGGCAACCAGGTGATCCACCCGGAACCCTGCCTGCTGTGCCGTCGGGTGATCATCAACGCCGGCATCCAGCGCGTGGTGGTTCCCGCGGAATCGGAAGGATTCCATTACATCGACGTCGACGACTGGATCCTCCAGGACCGCGTCTCCTTCAAGTAGAGAGTGCGCCGAAGCCCGGTCCTTTTTTCGCAGGTCTCACGAAGCCGGGTCGGGGACCTCCCCTTCCCCGTCAAAGAGCTCCGCATGCCGCTCGTGCAGATAAGCAAGCTCTTCCTGGCGGTCCTTCACTTCGCCGTTCAAACGCGCATCCAGCAGTTCATCCAGAATGACCCGGTAGATGGGCCCGGGCGGCACACCCATTTCCTTGAGATCCCTGCCCTTCAGTTCGGTGGAAACGTGTCGATAGCGATGGAAATAGTGGCTGACGGCACGCCGAGGTGTTTCGTCCTGCGCCTTCGCCATCATAAAAACCAGTTCTTCGGGCTTGAACGGCTGGAGCGCCCGGAAGATCTCGCTCGGTTTGTGCTCTCCCGCGGGGAAAAACCCCAAAAGCAGTCCGCTCACCGTCCGGTAAGCCCAGGCAATGCGTTCCCGCTGGCCGGCGGTGAACTGCAACCTGCCGCAGGAGTCCTCCACATCGGCCGCCGCCAGGCCTGAAAACAGGCCCAGCATGTAGACCCACCAGCGCTCGAGAGGCTCATCCAGGAAGCTCAACCGGTGCCAGGAAATCACTTCGCGCAACCGGACGAACAAATCCTCCAGCCTCTGATCGAACAGGATGTTGGCGCTCAGCACCTGCCACACGGCGAACTCGGTCATGCGGCGCAGAGGCGGTAAAGGATCGTCTTCGACCATGATGAGTTGGATTTCATGCAAGAGGCGACGGCCCCCCAGCTTCTGAAGCAACCCCATGCGGACCGCATTCCGGATGAGCGCCACGGTCTGCTTGCCGATCTTGAATCCGAATCGCTGTTCGAACCGGATGGCCCTGAGAATCCGTGTCGGGTCCTCCACAAGGCTCAGGTTGTGAAGGACGCGAATGGTCTTGTCTTTTAGGTCGCGCTGCCCGCCGAAGAAATCGATCAGTTGGGCGAATTCTCCGGGGTTGAGCGCAAGCGCCAGGGTGTTGATCGTGAAATCCCGCCGGTACAGGTCCATTTTCAGGGAGCTGAATTCCACAATCGGCAGGGCCGCCGGATACTGATAATACTCGAAACGCGCCGAAGCCACGTCCACTCTGCGGTCATCGGGAAAAATGAGCACGGCGGTATTGAACTTCTTGTGGAACCGACAGCGGATGCCGTGTTCCCTGGCGTAGGTCCTGGCGAATTCGATGCCGTCCCCTTCAACCACGATGTCTATGTCCAGGTTGGAACGCCGGAGCAGGAGGTCCCGCACGAACCCCCCCACCGCATAGGCTTTCATCCCCAGGTCCTTCGCGAGCTTCCCGAAATCCTTGAGTGTCTGGACGATTTCAAGGGGCAATTGCTCCATTATCACCGCAACCACGTTCTTGCGTTTGGACCAGGCGGCAAGGTTCGTATCCCCGTAGAGCGACCGGGAATTGGTGGTCTGGTCTTCAACCAGGAATTTAAGCAGGTCTCTGCGAGTGATGACTCCGATCACCCGGTTGTCCTCCATCACCGGCACGATCCTTTGATGGCGTTCGACCAGGTAGCTTTCAATCTCGAGCAGCGTAGCGTTGGGGCCGACGGTGCTGAAGTCGGTGGTCATGAACTCCCGTACCGCCCGCTTTTCCAGTCCGTGAAATATGGCCTTCTCCAAGATCTGGCGCGTGGTCAGGCCCACGATCCGCCCATCCTCCATGACCGGCATCGAATTGATGTTGTAGCGGATCATGCTCTGCCCGGCTTCGGCCACGGTCACCTCGGGCTCCGTGAAAATCACCGGGCTGGTCATCATGCTCTCCGCCGTCGGATAGGGATGAATGTAGCTTCTGAGGAATTCGAGCAGCTTGTTTTCCACCTGGAAAAGCGTGAGGTCCTTGATGCTCGCGGAAGCCGCCGTCGCGTGCCCGCCGCCTCCAAAGAAGGCCGCCACGGTGCTGACGTTGATTTCGGGAATGCGGCTGCGCCCCACCAGGTAGACGCGGTCGTCCATCCGGGCCAGGGCGAAGACGACGTCCAGATTTTCAATGTCCTTGAGCTTGTGCACCAGCACGGCGAAATCCCCGACGTACTTCTCGACGGAGACCGTGGCGATGCAGACGTCGATGCCCGCGATGCCATAGGTTTTGGCCGAGGTGATCAGCTCGTTGAGGAGGCCGACCTGTTCGGCCGTCAGCTCCTGGGTGACCATGTCCGATACGGCGTTCAGATCGGCCCCGCTGCGCAGCAGAAATGCCGCGGCTTCGAAGTCCTCGGGGGTCGTGTTGTTGAAGGTGAAGGAACCGGTGTCCTCAAAGAGCCCGAGGCTCATGATGGTTGCCTCCTCCGGAGTCACCTCCAACCCGCGCTCCCGGATGAGCTGCGTCAGGATCGTGACCGTGGCCCCCACCGGCTTGATCAGGTTGAAGACGCCTTGGATATCGTCCTCGGCGTCCGGATGGTGATCGTAGACGTGGATGTCCATCCCCGGACGATCGAGGATCTCCACGAACCTGCCGATCCGCGAAATCTGCCGGGTATCCACCAGGATGAGCCTGCTGACCCGGTCCAGGTCGAGATCCCGGAGCCGCTTGAAGCCGTAGATGTAGACCGTGGAGTTGATGAAATATTCGCGAAGCGTCTTTTCCTGCGAACCGGGAAAGACCAGCACCGCGTCCGGATACAGCTTCTTGGCGGCGATCATGGAAGCCATCGCGTCGAAATCGGCATTGATATGAGTGGTGATCACCTCCATTGCGGATTCCTGCTACGGTCGCGGGTGAAATTTCAGGTGAACTTCCTTCAACCGTTTCTTCGCCACATGAGTGTATATCTGCGTCGTCGAGATATCGGCGTGCCCCAGCATTGCCTGCAACGATCGAAGATCGGCTCCGTTCTCGAGCAGATGGGTGGCGAAGGAATGACGGAGCACATGGGGAGTCAGGTTCTGCCGGATTCCCGACTTGAGCGCATACTGCTTGATGATTTTCCAGATGCCCTGCCGCGTGAGTCTCACGGCGCGGCGGTTGAGGAAAACCTCCCGGCTGCGGCCGTCCTTCAAGAGCCGCCGCCGCCCGTCGCGGAGGTAGACTTGAAGCGCCTCGCCGGCCGGCTCTCCCATGGGAACCGGCCTTTCCTTGTCACCTTTGCCCCGCGCCACGAGATACCCGGCTTCGAGGTGGACCTGATCGAGTTGCAGGTCCGCCAGCTCACTGACCCTCAGCCCCGTGGCGTAGAGCAGCTCGAGCATGGCCCGGTCTCTCTGTCCGAGCGGAGTGCCCGTGGCCGGAGCGGCCAAAAGCGCGTCGACCTCCCTGCCCGTGAGGGTCTTCGGCAGACCCGGATTGAACTTCGGAAAACGAACGAGCGCGGCAGGGCTCCCGGACATTTTCCCGGTTCGCTCGAGATACTTGAAGAATGCGCGCAGGGCGGCCAGGCGTCGCGCCTTGGAACGGTGGGAAAGCCTGCCCGAAACGGATTCCAGGTAACTCACGATGTCCTCCCGGGATACCGCCTCCCAGCTCGACACACCGTGCTTCCCGAAGTAGCGGAGCATCTCCTGCAGATCCCCGCCGTACCCGGCAACCGTGTTCGGGCTCAACCCTTTTTCCACCGTGATATGGTTCAGGAACAGATCAAGCCACCGGTCCATCGCCCCACCTTCACCGCCCTCTCCATACACAAAAGGCACGGCAAGCCGTGCCTTGCTCATCCGGATGAATGACCGGGCGATGCGGGCAGAGCCCATCGGAGCGCATCCGCCCCCCCGTCGCCGCACGCCGCTTCCTGCCGCACGCCGCCTCCCACGCCGGGCACCGGGGCCCGGAAGCCCGGCATCAAACGGCCGGCTCCTTGGAACTCACGGCAGTCGTATAGGTCTGGAAATGATAATCCAGAAGCAGCGCCGTGTGAACCATCCCAGCCGACTTGCGGGTTGATACGATGTCAATGTGATGCGTCTTTCCGTCGTAATCGGCGAACGTGATCCGAGTGCCGTCCGCGAATCCGCCCCGGTTGAACCACACCTCAGGGGGCAGCATCCACGTTTTCCCGAACCGCTCCTCGAAAAGGAAGTATTCGACCGCATCCCTGGGAAACTGAAGGGCCAGGCACAACTCCTCTTCCGTCACCGGCCGTTTCAGTTTCAACGCGAGCTGACGCCGCCGCTCTTCCAGGTCTTCATCCGCAAGATGCTGGACGCCCGCCTCCGTCGAAAGAATTTCATCCCATCTCTTGCCGTCCGTCCGCCCGGATTCCAACACCTTCTGATAGATCCACTCGTGCGGATCGTAAAATGGAAACGGCCCATACCGGCCCAGGAGCAGCCTTTTCAAATCGTCGGAAGGCTTTTCGTAACGGCCGTGCAGGATGTTGTTCATGGCGGTTGCCCAGAGGATCTGGCTGCCGGGTGTCACCATCCATATGTTGCCCAACTCGCGATTGACTTCACTTAGCTCGCTGAAGATCTCCTGAGTGCGGTCCATGAGGCCCGCCTTTTCCGCCTGCTCGAACGCGATACTTGCCGCCCCGCCGGGCAGCTTGTGCTGCTTCACCGTAGGATCGAACCCGTGATAATGGCCTTCGTACTTGTCGTAAAGACGGCGTTCGCGCCGCAAAATATCGGATGATTCCAGGAGCGGCTGAATGTTCAGACCCGGCGCCGAACAGCCGTAGTCCTGCAAGGTCTGAATGAAGCTCAATGCCGGAGCCTGACTGTAAATGCCCCCGAATCCGTGGTCGGAAACCTCGACGATTTTCACCCCTTCCTGAACCGCCGCGACCATTCGGGCAAGATCGTTGCCGTCCGTATTGTGGCCATGGTAGGCCAGAAGCAGGTTCGGGAATTCCCTGCGGATCGCTTTGACCAGTTCGCCGATTCGCAACGAGGAGCCCAGCGAGGAGTGATTCTTAATGCACAGAATGATGTCCTCACCCATCGCGGAAAGGATTTCGGCAACCTTCCCCGTATAGAACGCATCGGTGTGTTCCGGCCCGGTGCTGAAGCAGATGCAGGGCATGAGAAGCTTGCCCGCCTTTTTCACCTCTTCGGCCGCCACCATCAGGTTCGGAATATGATTGAGGAAGTCGTAGAGGCGCCAGACGTCGATATACTCGGAGAACAGCCTCACGGTCATGCGCACGACATTGTCCGGATAAGGCCGGTAGCCAAACAGGTTTCTCCCCCTGCACACCGCCTGCAGGAGCGTGTTGGGCATGGCCTTGCGGACCAGGCGAAGCTTCTCGATGGGATTGATCTGCTTGCGCATCAGGTCCACGTGCACCGTGGCCCCCCCGGTGATCTCGAAGGCAAAGTAGCCCGTCTCATCACGATACGGCGCCACTCGGAGCGTCGTGGCCGGCATGATGCGCGCCTTGAAATCCGACTGGGAAACGTCCCTTTCGTTATTCGTCATGAAATATCCGGGGGTCTTCCGGAGGCATTCCAGGATTTCCCGGCTCGACATCCCGGGAGTGATGGGTCGTCCGTTCTCAGCCATTGAATCGTTCTCCTTCAGGGTTCGGCCGATGTCCGCGGATGGCCGTCGTTCTTCACGTCCCCAGCCGGACCACCGCCTCGATGCGGCCTGAATCCGTACACCGCGAGGCGGGCGGGAGCTGTCTCAGCCCTAGGCATAAGGATTATACCCGCGGGCATTGATCTCAGCAACGAGGCTTGCCAGCTTCTCCAGCTCGGGAACCTCGTCCTGGTATTCCAGAAGATGAGGGTGCGTCTCGATATAGGACGTGTCGAACCGCTGTTCGATGAAATCCGGGTCTTTCACAATCTGTTTGTAGTAGGGGATCGTGGTCTTCACGCCGGCAATGGCAAAACTTTTCAGGGTCCGGTCCAGGCGGTCCACCGCCTCCCGCCACGTGAATCCGTAGACGGTGAGCTTGACCAACATCGAATCGTAGTACCGGGGTATCTCGTAGCCCTGGTAAACCGCACCGTCCAGGCGTGTCCCGTGGCCTCCCGGCGACTGGTAGATCTGGATCACGCCGGGGCTTGCCATGAAGTTGTTCTTCGGGTCTTCGGCATTGATCCGAAGCTCGATGGCGACTCCGCGAAAAGTGACGTCCTTCTGGGTGATCGAGATCGGCTCGCCGGCGGCAATCCGGATCTGCTTGCGCACGATGTCGATCCCGGTGATCATTTCGGTGATGGTGTGCTCGACCTGGATACGCGTATTCACCTCGAGGAAGTAGTAATTGTCGGTCTCATCCAGCAGAAACTCCACAGTGCCCGCGTTCACGTAATTGCACGCCTTGGCCGCCTTGACGGCGGTCCGGCAGACGTTTTCCGACAAGTCGGCGGGAAGCGAGGCGGGGGCGATTTCGATCATCTTCTGGTGCCGTCTTTGAATCGAGCAGTTCCTCGTGCCGAGGTGAATCACGTCTCCAAACCGGTCGGCGACGACCTGGACTTCCACGTGCCTGGGATTGCTCAATCCCTTTTCCAGGTAGATGTCATCGTTTCCGAACGCCATCCGGGCTTCGGAACGCGCCATCTTCAGGCCCTTGATCAGCTCGCCCATGTTCGTCGCGACCCGAATTCCGCGTCCTCCACCGCCTGCCACCGCTTTCACCATAATGGGGAAGCCGTATTCCTCCGCGAAATCCACGGCGTCCTGCTCCCCCAACTCACCCTCCTCCAGGATGTCGGTCCCCGGGATGACCGGGATCCCCGCATTCTTCATGATCCTGCGCGCAACCACCTTGTTGCCCATATCGATAATGACCTGGGGGGGAGGCCCGACAAAGACCAGGCCCGCGTCGGTACATTTTTTCGAGAACATCGGGTTTTCCGCCAGAAAGCCGTATCCCGGATGGATCGCTTCCGCACCCGTGCTCAGAGCGGCCTGGACGATCCGGTCGATGTTCAGGTAATCCTTGCGCGGTCCCGATCCGAGACATACGGCTTCGTCGGCGCGCATGATGTGCATCGCCGTCTTGTCCGTCTCCTCGTAGACGGCAACTGTCTTGATTCCGAGTTCCTGCGCGGAACGTATGATGCGAATGGCAATTTCGCCCCGGTTGGCCACCAGAAGTTTCTTGAACATACGTGTAAGCTCGCTTGTGTGCAGCAGGACATTCTTCCTCCTGCTCCACGAAACAGGAAAGGCACAAAACACGACCACTTGAAAACGGACGACTCTATCGTGGACTGTTTAAATAACACAGGTCGGGCGACAACATCAATGCCGAGGTATCGTCAACAAACTCGAATGCGAGGTCAATCGCCGATGATGTCGGAGCAACGGGAAAGCGCGGTCAGATCTGTATGCCGGAAGATTTTCTGTACAGGCGACGCCTGCGGTTTCGTTCGTTGAGATACTCGCGGTCCAGCAGATTGCAGTGGTACGGCTTGATCACAGCGTTCACTTCCCACTTCGGGCGATTCTCGTCTTCCGAAAGGTCCTTGATGCTGTTCCAGTAGGCATGGTTGTAGAATTCGCAGTCAAGACCGTTGTTAAAGAATTCACAATGCTGTTGGCTCACGTACTTTTCATACTTCTTGCAGTATTTGATTTTCATTTCGACCCCCCCTTTTGAGAGTGATAATAGACAATTGGAAAGAAAATTCTGCATTCGCGGCGAATTCAAGTTGAACCTAATCAGAGCGAACAAGTTTGGCAAGATGTTTGCAAAAAATAGCTCGAACTGAGAATGTGAAAATGTGCACAATTAATCCCGGCCTACACCGCTATTTTCCTTCTACCACGGCTTTCGGCGCGTGTCCAAGATTTTTCTTTACTTCGACTCCGGAAACCTTTATATAATTTTTCGCTTCGCAGGCCAGTAGCTCTAACGGTTAGAGCATCGGACTCCAAATCCGAGGGCTGGGGGTTCGAATCCCTCCTGGCCTGCCAAGTATATTAAGGGGTTATGGCGCAGATGCTGTAACCCATTTTTATTGGTGTCCACGATCGGGTTTTGAACCGCCTCGTGCACCGTCAGAATACGGAAGGGGCACGGGGGCGACCGGGCCCTCTTCTCCTCGAATCCATCAACGTTTCGGCGGTGGGGGATTGCCCAACAGCATCGCGAGAACGCACCCAGAATCTATTTTCTCGGTCCAAGCCGTGATCGACCACCCTTGGGCACACCGCGGCACGGCAGAGTTCCACCAGCTCTGCGGTGCATTCAGAGCGCGCCCCCGTACGGTGCTGGCCCCCCAGCCCCTCAAGAGCAACGTGAAGTCCTCGGTCCAACCGCCGCGGCCGTCGGACACAGCCTGGTGGTTGACAACCAGGGGCTCTCCCTTCAGAACCTCCGGCACTTCGGTCCCGACCAGAAACCAGCTAGCCCGCAGGATAAGCTGAGGGGTGGTGTGTTTCAATCCCTGTTGTCCTGGATTCGCCTCGTCGGCCGCACCAACACCAACGGAGACGAGGTTGCCGGGGCGCTTGTCCTGCAAGCTTGGCAGAGTGATCGACCCTCCATGCTCCCATGAAGGGGAGCTGGACCCGGTTTTGGCTGCGATCAATATCAAAGCTGAGCAGCAACTCCCAGCCTCCTCAGGAGGTAATGGGACACGAACCATTCATTGCCTCCCCTGGTGCCGAACAGCTCGGCGCAGGCCATGAAGAAGACGCGCCAGCGCTGGAACCAGACCCCAGCTTCACGGCCGTAGGCCTTTTCGAGGATCGGCATGATCCGCCCGCGCCGCTCGTTCATTAACCGCAACCAGTCCTCGCAGGTCTGCCGGTAGTGGCTGCCGCTGACCCGCCAGTGCTCCTCCACGGCCAGATGTTCGTTGAAGTAGAATAACATGTGATCGGAAGGCATGATGCCGCCGGTGAAGAAATGGCGCCCCATCCAGTTGTCGTCCCCCTCGGTCTCGAAGCGATAGGCAAGCTCGCGATGGCAGAAGAGGTGGATGAAGAGCCGACCGTCATCTTTCAGCCAACTGTGGATGCGTCGCAGCAGTTCCCGGTAGTTTTGCATATGTTCGAACATCTCCACCGAGATAACCCGATCGAAGCGTTCGTCGGTGGCGAAATGGTTCATGTCGGCGGTGACCACCTGCACATTGGCAAGTTTGAGTCGCGTGCAGCATGCTTCAATGTACCCCCGCTGCGGCAGGGAGTTCGAGACCGCCGTGATGCGGGAGTTCCGGCAGTGTTCGGCCATCCAAAGGGTCAGTGAACCCCAGCCGCATCCCAATTCCAGGATATCCATACCGTCGGCAAGGCCGGCGCGCCGACACGTCTGCTGCAGCATAGCCTCTTCGGCAGCCGCGAGATCCTGCACCCCGGAGGGGTAGAGGCAGCAGCTGTATTTTCGGCGAGGTCCCAGCACCTCGCCAAAAAACTCGGGGGGGAGTTCGTAGTGCTGCCGATTGGCGACATCCGTCGCCACTGCGAGGGGCCCAGCCCCCAATTGAGCGAAGAAAAGCCGCTGATGCTCGCGGTTCGCTTCCGTCCCTCCCCGGTCTTCCTGACGCAGTCGACTTCCATGCAACAGCCTGATGCCAATCCGGATGAGTGCATCGGGAAGCACCCCCTGTTCCATCAGGCCGATCAGCAGGTTCATGGCTTGACCTCCCTTTGTTTCGATTGGGAACGACCGCCTGCAGCCACCGCCGGCTCTTCCAACCTTCGGAGCCTCTCAGCCGCAGTCAGGAATGGACATGGATGAAGCTCGGCTTCCGCTCAGGCAGGAACCCGTCTTATCCCCAGACAAGACTGTCAGGCTCCATCCCCTTGAATTGGGACATCATGATTCATTAAGCATAACGGAGAGTCAGCATGCTTGCAAATTTGACCATAGTGCTTAATGGTATCGTGAAAGTTCCCAAATGAAACATTCCAAATGGAGGTCCCATGTCTTTGTCGACAGCCACCTGTCGCCTTGTTTGCGGCACCGTCCTTGTCACGTCACTGGTCTGCCTGCCGGTCTGCGCCCAGGCCCTGACCATTGAAAATGCAACCTTTGCCAAAAGCATCACTCTGGGAGAGAAGCAGCTCACCCTGCGCGGGGGGGCCCTGCTGCGCTGGTTGAAGCTGGTCAAGGTCTACGTGGCGGCACTCTACCTCCCCGAGCGAACAAAGCCTTCAGAGACATTGTCCGACATTCCCAAACGGCTTGAAATCAGTTATCTGGTCGCCATCAAGGGGGCTGACTTCGGTCCGGCGGCTGAGCCGATCCTGGCCCGCAATGTTTCCAAGGCAGAGTTGAATAAACTGCGTCACCGCATCGATCGCATCAGCGCGGCTTACCGCGATATCAAACCCGGAGACCGTTACGCTCTGACGTACCGGCCAGGCACGGGCACCGAACTCTCCTATAACGGGGCACCGCTCGTCACCATCGAAGGGGCCGATTTCGCGGCTGCCTATTTCAGCATCTGGTTAGGCCGCAAGCCGCTGGACGACAACCTGAAGAAGGCGCTATTGCACGGGAGCTGAGGCAATACAACCATTTGGGGGGGGGAGACAGGGGAAAGACGGCATGAAACAGATACTCACCATTATCTGTCTGGCGATCCTCATCCTCATGCTGTATGTGACCATCACTGCATCTTTCCACCAGAGCGTCGTCACCGCCTTTTTTCAGCTTTGGCCCGACCCATGGTTTCGTGCGACCCTGGCCGACGCCTACTGCGGCTTCCTGTTCTTCTGGCTGTGGGTCGCCTGGCGGGAATCGAACCTCACGGCCAGCATGGTGTGGTTCATTCTGATCATGGCCCTGGGCAACATCGCCATGGCTCTTTACGTTCTCATGCAGCTGCGCCGCATGCGTAACGGCGAGGGGATTGGGGCGCTATTCGAGCGTCGGAGGGAGATCGGATCATGACTCGAGTTTTTTGGATAACCGGCGGTGTGGTCCTGGGCTATATGACGGTATGGTTCGTCATCGCGCTGATGAGGGGGCGAAACGACATCGTGGACGTGGCCTGGGGGCCGGGCTTCATCCTGGCGGCCTTCGTTTCGCTGGGGGTCGGCGGCACCTATTCCGGGAGAGGGCTGCTGATCTCTCTCCTGGTGTTGCTCTGGGGAAGCCGCCTGGCCGTGCACATCCACGCCCGCAACCGCGGCAAGGAAGAGGACCGCCGCTACCGCAAATGGCGGGAAGAGTGGGGTGACTCTGTTGTATTGCGCTCGTTCCTGCAGATCTTCATGCTGCAGGGCGTGCTGCTGGTAGTCGTCGCCGTGCCGGTCATTTTCGCCAACGCCTCGCCGTCCGTACCCTTCTCCAAGCTCAATTGGGTTGGGGTTGCGGTCTGGCTGACCGGCTTCTATTTCGAGGCGATGGGCGACTGGCAGCTCCTGCGCTTCATCCGCGATCCAGCCAACCGGGGCAAGCTGATGACCGCCGGCTTGTGGCGGTACACCCGCCACCCGAACTACTTCGGCGAGGTGACCCTGTGGTGGGGGATCTGGCTCATCACGCTGGGCATGCCCGGGGCTTGGCTGACAATCATCGGGCCGCTGACGATCACCCTGCTGATCTTGAAGGTCTCCGGGGTCCCGATGCTGGAGCGGCATTACGAAGGCCGGGCCGATTTTGAGGAGTACAAGCTCCGCACCAGCGCCTTTTTTCCCCGGCCGCCCCGAAGGGAACGCATGTCATGAGAATTGCCATCATCGGCGGCGGTATATCCGGGCTTACCACTGCCTATCTGCTTTGCCCCGAGCACGAGATCACCCTGTACGAGGCCAACGGCTACCTGGGCGGCCACACCAACACCGTCGACGTGACCGTGGACGGGGTGACCTGGCCGGTGGACACCGGCTTCATCGTTTTTAACGAAAGGACTTACCCCAACTTCATCCGCCTCCTCAAACGCCTCGGCGTGGCCTCCCAGCCGAGCGTCATGAGCTTCAGCGTCTCGAGTGAGAAGACCGGCCTGGAATATTGTGCCACCAATCTCAATACCCTCTTCGCCCAGCGCCGCAACCTCCTCAGCTTCCCCTTCTGGCGCATGCTGCTCGAAATCTTCCGCTTCAACCGGGAAGCGCGGGCGCTGTGCAAAAGCGATGATACGGCCCTGACGCTGGGGACGTATCTGAAGTCCCATGGTTATTCCGTAGCGTTTGTGGAGACTTTCCTGGTTCCCATGGGGGCCGCCATCTGGTCGGCCGATCCCGGACGCTTCCTGGAATTTCCCGCCGTCGCCTTTGGGCGGTTCTTCGCGAACCACGGGATCCTCAATGTGATCGACCAGGTCCAATGGCGGGTCATAAGCGGCGGCTCGCGAAGCTACGTGGAACCCCTGGCTCGGCCGTTCCGGGACCGGGTGCGCCTGGCGACGCCGGTGTTACGGGTACGGCGCCTGAGCGACCGGGTTGAGATTACCCCAAGGGACGGGCAAGCCGATTCCTTCGAACAGGTGGTGATCGCGACGCACAGCGACCAGGCGCTGGCCATGCTGGGCGACCCGTCCGATGCGGAACGGGAGCTGCTCTCGGCGGTTCCCTACCAGAAGAACGACACGGTCCTGCACACCGACCGCCGCCTGCTGCCCGTCAATCCGCGGGCCCGCGCCAGCTGGAACTGCCGGATCCCGCGTGAGGAGCAGGAGGGGGTTTCCCTGACCTACTGGATGAACCGGCTGCAATCTCTGGCCGCACCCGAAGATTTCTGCGTGACCCTCAATGCGCCGGACCGGATTGCCGCGGACCGCGTCATCCGCCGTATCGATTACCACCACCCCGTCTACTCGACCGCCGCCTTCGAGGCCCAGAAACGCCGCCGGGAAATCAACGGGGTCAACCGCACCTGGTTCTGCGGGGCGTATTGGGGCTACGGTTTCCACGAGGACGGCGTCAAGAGTGCCCTGGCGGTGTGTCGGCAGTTTGGGAAGGAGCTCTGATGGAAAGCTGCCTTTACACCGGCCGGGTCAGTCATCGCCGGACCGCACATGCCGTCAACGAATTCCGCTACAGCCTGTTTTTCCTCTACCTGGACCTGGCGGAACTCGAGCAGGTCTTCGCCAACCAGCGACTCTGGTCCCTCGAGCGATCAACCTGGGCCAGTTTCCGCCGCGCCGACCACCTGCGCCGGCCGGGCCCGCTGGATCAGGCTGTGCGCGAGCTGGCAGCAGCCCAGCTGGGATTTCGACCGGCAGGCCCGGTGCGCATCCTGACCCACCTGCGCTATCTCGGCTACTGCATGAACCCGATCAGCGTCTACTATTGCTTCGGGGCGGATGGCGACCGGCTGGAGGCCATCGTGTGCGAGGTGCACAACACCCCGTGGGGGGAAGAGTACCTCCGCGCCTTGGATTTTCGCACCAGTCAAAAGGATGGAGACTGGCACGTCTTTCAGCTGGACAAGGAGTTCCACGTCTCCCCTTTCATGCCCATGGACATTTGCTACGAGTGGCGTTTCACGCCCCCGGGGGAAACCCTGGCGGTGCGGATGAAAAGCGAGCACCGGGGGGAACAGATCTTCGAAGCACGCCTCGAACTCCGGCGCAGAACCCTGACCGACGCTAATCTGGCATGGGCTTTGGGCAAATGGCCATTCATGACCGGCAAGGTGATTGCCGCCATTTACTGGCAGGCGGCACGGATCTGGAGCAAGGGGGTTCCTTTCTGCCCCCATCCCGAGCAACCGCAGGTAACGAAAGGGATCTACCATCCATGAGCGGCAACGAACAAACTCTCGAACCCTTTGGAATGGCACGGGATTCCGTGCCGGGTTGGCTGGACCGGCTGGCTCGCGGGATGATCTCCCGGAGTCTCGCTGCACTCACTCACGGGTGTGTGACCCTGCTTGAGTCGGGGCAACGCCAGACTTTCGGTGACGCCAACACCGAACTTGCCGCCACGGTGAGGGTACATCATCCTTCTTTCTACCGGCGGGTCGCCTTCGGCGGCACCATCGGCGCGGGCGAAGCCTACATGGACGGCGTGTGGGACTGTGACGACCTGCCTGCCCTGGTGCGGATCATGGTGCGCAACCAGGAGGCCCAGGGCCGCCTGGAGGGTGGGCTGGCGCGACTGGCGGGCCCGGTGCGGCGCCTGCTGCACCGTCTGCGTGACAATACCCGGCCCGGCAGTCGCCGGAACATTGCCGCGCACTACGACTTGGGCAACGACTTCTACCGGCTGTTCCTCGATCCAACCATGACCTATTCCTGCGGCATCTTCGAGCACCCCCACAGCACCATGGAAGAGGCGTCCGTCGCAAAACTCGACCGCATCTGCCGGAAACTGCGCCTGGAGCCCGGCATGAGTCTTCTCGAGATCGGCACCGGCTGGGGCGGCTTCGCCATCCACGCGGCCCGAAACTATGGCTGCTGCGTCACCACGACCACCATTTCCAGTCAGCAGCACGAACTGGCCGAGCAGCGGGTCCGGGAAGCCGGACTCGAAGGCCGGGTGGCCCTTTTGCAGCGGGACTATCGCGACCTGGGTGGGGAGTTTGATCGGGTCGCTTCCATCGAAATGATCGAAGCGGTCGGCCATCGCCATCTGCCCACGTTCTTCCGGGTCCTCGCCAGGCACTTGAAACCGGACGGCATCGGCCTCATCCAGGCCATCACCATGCCGGATTACGCCTACGATGCCTACAAGGACACCCCCGACTTCATCAGCTACCACATCTTTCCGGGCGGCTGCTGCCCATCGCTGACGGCCATGTCGCAAGCTGCCGCCGGCACCGACCTGCGCCTGGTCCACCTGGAGGATATCACCCCCCACTACCCCCGCACTCTGAGGGCATGGCGCAGCACCTTTCACTTCAATCTTGACCGGGTTCGCCAATTGGGCTACCCCGAGCGCTTCATCCGCATGTGGGAATTTTACCTGTGTCACTGTATCGGGGGGTTTGAGGAGGGCTTCACCAGGGTCCAGCAGCTGCTCTACGCCCGCCCAGGATGCCGGCTGGAGCCACTGCTGCCTGCCCTGCCTTGAGGCTTGATCACAATCGGTTACTTCGTGAGCCCAGGGAGAACTCTCATGAAAATATCGGCCACCATCTTTGCCCTATCGCTTCTCGGCGGCTGTACCGCGTCCCTGCCGCCGCTCAGGACCGTCGAACGGGTCGACCTCCAGCGCTTCATGGGTGACTGGTATGTCATCGCCGCCATCCCGACTTTCATCGAGAAGGAATCCTACAATGCCGTCGAATCCTACCGCCTCGAGGCCGACGGCACCATCGATACCACCTTCACCTTCCGCCAGGGCGGCTTCGATGGACCGGTCAAGACGTACAACCCGCGAGGCTTCATTGTCGATAAGAGATCGAATGCGACTTGGGGGATGCAGTTTATCTGGCCCATTAAGGCGGAATACCTGATCACCTACCTCGACGACGATTACACCCAGACCGTCATTGGTCGCAACAAGAGGGACTACGTTTGGATCATGGCCCGCACCCCGCAGATTCCGGAGGAAAAATATGAGCGGATTGTGGCCGATCTGGCAGCCCAGGGATACGACGTGACGAAACTGCGGAAAGTACCCCAGCAATGGCCGGAACCGAAATCATGACAACCTCCAATGCCAAAGTCCTTCAGCCATGATCAGGAAAGTCATCAACCTCGCGCTCTTTCAGGCAGCCTGGTTCGCGGCGGTGCTGGGGGCGGCCAAAGGGGTGCCGTGGCTCGGGCCGTTGGTTTTAGTGCCGACGCTGGCTGTGCACCTGGCCTTGACCGATGATCGGCAAGGCGAGTTCAAGCTGCTTCTGGCCGCCGGCGTGCTCGGCTTTCTTTACGATACGGCGCTGGTGAGTGCCGGTGTCTTCACCCCCCGTCAACACCTGGTGCCGCATCCCTTAAGCCCTCCCTGGATGGTCGGTCTGTGGCTGAACTTTGCCGCCACCCTCAATGTTTCCATGGCTTGGCTGCGGGGGCATTACCTGGCGGCCGCGGTTTTCGGCGCCGTTGGCGGCCCCCTGGCCTACTACGGTGGGGCGGAGTTGGGGGCGACCGAGGTGCTGCCATCCCTGAGCGGCATGCTGGTGCTGGCGGTCGGGTGGGCGGTCATGACCCCGCTGTTGGTCTGGCTGGCCCGCGTATGTGCGGTTAGGGATGGGCGGAAAAGATGAGCATATGCCCTCTTCGGGGCAAGGAGGATTCTTGAGCGCATACGATGTAGTGATCTTTGGGTCGGGCACCGCGGGGCAAACGGCGGCCTATGATCTTAGGGAGGCAGGGTTGCAGGTGGCGGTGGCGGAGAAGAGCGATCGCCCCGGGGGGACCTGCGCCCTGAGTGGCTGCCAGCCTAAGAAGTGGTTCTACGAAGCAGCCGAGGCCGTCGCCAAAGGCCGAGCTCTGGCGGGCAAAGGAGTCGTCCAAGCGCCTCGGGGTCTATGGTCCCAGGTCCTCAGGGAAAAAAAGGGTTTTACCTCCACGGTTCCCCATCGTACCTTGGATGGGTTCCGAGACGCTGGGATCGAGATCCTGGAAGGCCGCGCCCATTTTTTGGGGGACGGCGCGCTGGAGGTTGGCAACCGGCGGGTCGAGGCACAGTTCTTCATCGTGGCCACCGGCGCACGTCCCATGCCCCTCCCCTTTGCCGGCGCTGAACACCTTCTGACCAGCGATGCCTGGCTCGAACTGGAAACTCTGCCGGATCGGATCATCTTCGTTGGCGGGGGCTTCATCTCTTTTGAGTTCGCCCATTTCGGCGTGCGACTGGGATCGGAAAGCGCCCGGGCCGTTATCCTCGAGGCTGGTGATCGTCCGTTGGTACCGTTTGACGCTGAAATGGTCGACTTGCTGATTGAAGCCTCCCGCGAAGCCGGCATCGAGGTCCACAGCCGCGTGCAAATCAATTCGGTCAAAAAGATGGAGGACGGGTTCAGAGTCTACACCCAGGCCGGGGAGGTCTTCGATGCAGATCTGGTGGTTCACGGCGCTGGAAGGATCCCGGACGTCGATGATCTCGACCTTGCGGCAGCGGGCGTCGAGCGGACGCGGGGCGGTATCGTTGTCGATTCCCACATGCGCACCTCCAACCCGCGGGTGTTCGCCATCGGTGATTGCGCAGCCACCATTCAACTGGCCCGCGTGGCTGACTTCGAGGGCCACGTGGCGGCCCGGAACATCCTGGCTCATCTGGGAAAGGGCAAAGCGGCAGCGATTGACTACGGGGCCGTCCCGTCAGTGCTCTTCACCTACCCCCAGTATGCCATGGTGGGAAAAACGGAGGCGGCGCTCCAGAAAGAAAATGCACAGTACCGCAAGAGCTTCGCCAAGAATCTGAGATGGCCGACTTATCGTCGCGTGGGGATGGAACACGCCGCCTACAAGATTATCGTGGGAGAAGACGGCCGGTTCCTGGGGGCGCACTTCTTGTCGGACAACGCTTCCGGCATGGTCTCCGCCATCCGCCTGGCAATGGTTAACGATATCAACGTCGAAAAGCTCTTCAGCCAGGCCATAATGAGCCCCTACCCAACCAGGGAGAGCGACCTGATCTACATGCTGAAACCGCTGTTAAGAGCTTAGCCTGACCCGCTTATCAGGACTCACTGTCGCCAGTCAAAGCGGACGGGCGTCAACGAAAGCATAGCCTTTGAAGGGAAAAGGTCCATGAGCGAACGCGAAACACAAAGCATTCATGCTCTTGTTTCGGAAACTATAATCAGTTTTCTGGGGGATATCAGCGCGCTGCCGCAGGCCGTCCAATCCAAAGTTCAAAGCGTTTATCACGCCTTTTTCACGGCCTATCTGGGGATTTGTCGGCTGAAGAGGCCGCGGATGACCGTCGAGACGGAGGTCGTTAACGACCTCGATCCAGAGGTTCTGGATTGCATGCAGCACTGTTTCTCCGATTATCAGCACCTGTTTCGTCAATTCGAGGTGCTCAATCGCCGGGTTCGGGCATTGCTGCCAATCGATGGCGAAAGATCTCCCTTGGAGTTCGAGGCTTCTGTGGACGATTTGCTCTCCGATCGCCCTGTTTTCCCCAGTGAGTCGATTCTTGAAGAGATTTTGGAGACGTCTCAAAGCAATCGTGGAAGATTCCCACGGGGAAAAGTCCTAGAAGATAACGACTCACCATGGAAATGCGACTCACAACCGGTGACTGGTCAAGAAAAAGGAGGAAATGATGGTCTACGCTTTTAATGCGAACGAAATGCTCGACCTGGCGATTCGTATCGAGGAAAACGGTTGCCGGTTCTATCGGAAAGCGGCGCAACTCCAGTCGGACCCCGAGAACCAGGCTTTGCTCGATCAGCTTGCCAACATGGAAGCTCATCACAAGCTCACCTTCGAAACGATGAAGAAGAGCCTCTCAGAGGCCGGGAAAACGGCAACGGTATTCGACCCCCTCGACGAATCGGGGCAGTACCTTGCCGCCATGGCGGATGCTCATGGAGGCGAAGGCAGTCCCGCCATCGCGGACACGCTGACGGGAAAGGAATCCATGGTGCAGATCATCGATATCGCCATCGGCCTCGAGAAGGAATCCATCCTCTTCTACCTCGGCCTCAAAGACATGGTAACGCCAAAATACGGACAGGAAAAACTAGATCAAATCATTCGCGAAGAGCAGCGGCACATCACCCAGCTCAGTGCCTTTCGCAAAAGATTTCAAGGAAAAGGCTAACAGGCGATTGATGGATTCGCCTTCGAGCTGAAGCTCACCGGGCGAACTCCCGATTTCGTCCTGATTGGCAAACACGGCCTATGCCCTCCGCCCGGTGGACCTGCTCCCGCACCATAACCAAGCTATTGTCGTCCCAGCCCGGGTCGGCGTGCAGGGACCTGGCTGGCTGCCGCTTGAGGTGAGTGCAGCAATTCCAGTAGATCTGGGGTTCAGTATGAAGGGAGGACGCTCCATGGAAGCTCGACAAGCCCCCGCGCAAGCATCCCGGTCACGCGGGGCCCTGTATGGCCTGTACATCGCTGACACGCTGGCCATGCCGGTCCACTGGTACTATGACCGGCAGGCGCTCTTTCGCGATTATGGATTGGTCGCCGATTATCTTGCTCCCAAGAATCCCCATGCTGACAGTATCCTCTGGCGTTCGTCCTACACAGCTCCCAACAGCAAGGGGGAAATTCTCCACGATCAGGCTCAGTATTGGGGCAGGAGGGGGGTCCACTATCATCAGTTCCTGCAGGCCGGGGAAAACACCCTGAACCTGCAGCTGTGCTCTCTGCTCATCGAATCCCTCAACGAAAACGGACGTTACGATCCCGCTGACTACCTGCAGCGTTACATCCACTTCATGACAACTCCCGGCATGCATCGTGATACCTACATCGAGGAATGTCACCGGCATTTCTTCTCCCGTTATGCTCTGAACTTCCCTCCGGAGAAGTGCGGAGCCCTTGAAAAACACATCGGTGGGCTAGTGGGGATCGTTCCCCTGGTGGTTTGCTATCAGGAAGATCCAGAGGCGGCTTATGAGGCGGCCAATACCCACCTTGCCTTAACCCATAAGGGTCCTCAAATGGCCGACGCAGGCAGATTGATCATCCATCTTCTCCTGCGCGTCTTGAAAGGTGAGTCCCTGAAGCAGGTTATTTTCGAGAGCATCCAGCAGCAGGCAAGCCCACTCCTGGGTCACCCATTCCGGGCATGGCTCAGCAAATCCGACGAGTCCGTCGTCGGCGGACATCTCAGCACCGCATGCTATGTGGAGGATTCAGTCCCGGCCGCCATCTATCTTGCTCTTAAATACGCCGACCAGCCCGAGCAAGGGCTCATCGTCAATACCAATTTGGGAGGAGACAACGCCTACCGAGGGGGTGTGCTTGGAGCATTGCTGGGAGCGTCAAACGGAGTGGAAGCGTTTCCGGAGCGCTGGGTTCGGGGATTAGTGAAACCGCCACCAGAGTTGGATTTGGGCGTGAAATGATGAGGAGATGAAGAATTGTTCTTTCAAGCCCTTTCGGCGTATCGCCATCGTATTACGGGAGATCGTGAATGTACCGCATTGCCTTGAAAATGCTCATGGGTGATCGCGGCAAATACCTGGGCCTCATCATGGGCCTCACCTTCGCCGCCCTCCTCATCACCCAGCAGTCCTCCATCTTCACCGGGCTCATGACCCGTACTTACAGCTTCATCCACGACCTCTCCCAGCCGGACGTCTGGGTCATGGATCCCAAGGTGCAATTCATCGACGATGTGAAACCGCTTCAGGACACCGAGCTGATCAGGGTTCGCGGCATTATCGGGGTAGAGTGGGCCGTGCCTCTCTACAAGGGGCTCCTCAAAGCCCGCCTTGAAGATGGCAACTTCCAGATCGTCAACGTTCTGGGCCTGGACGATGCGACTCTCATTGGCGGTCCCCCGATGATGATCCAGGGCAGCCTAAATGATCTTCGCAAGCAGGATGCCATCATCGTCAACGACGTCGGGGCCGCCACCCGACTGGCCAAAAGGCCGAAAGAGCCCGGTGCCGGAGCAACTCCCCTTCAGGTGGGAGAGATTCTGGAGATCAATGACAAGCGTGCCGTCGTGGTCGGCATCTGCCGGGTGTCACGGACGTTTCAGTCTCAGCCCGTCATCTACACCACCTACAGCCGGGCTACCACCTTCGCCCCGAAGGAGCGCAAGCTGCTCTCGTTTGTGCTCGTCAAGGCTGCCGACGGGGTCGATCCAAAGAGTCTCGCCGATCGCATCCGCCAGGGCACGGGGTTGGCAGCCTACACGGCAGAGGATTTCAAGAACCTGTCCTTCAACTATTACATGAAGAGCACCGGAATCCCCATCAATTTCGGGATTGCCGTCATGCTGGGCTTTCTTATCGGCACCGCAATCGCCGGGCAGACCTTTTACAACTTCACCCTCGAAAACCTTCGCTACTTCGGTACTCTGAAGGCCATGGGCACCAGTAACGCCGTCCTTCTGCGCATGATCGTCCTGCAGGCCCTGGTGGTCGGTGCCCTGGGGTATGGCCTGGGGGTTGGTGGTGCGGCCCTCTTCGGGTATCTCATGAGGGGCACGGAGCTTTCCTTTCGGCTCGTTCCCGAGATCCTGATCCTGGCAGGGGGCGCCATCGCCGTTATTGTCACCCTGTCGGCTCTCCTGAGCATACGGAAAGTCATGAAGGTTGAGCCGGCCATCGTTTTCAAAATGTAGGGCATGATGTCGCAAAACGGAATCGCGGTATCTCTGCAGGGTGTCACCAAGACTTACGGCTCGGGCTTATCGCAAGTCCACGCATTGCGCGGCATTGACCTTGAGGTGCGCCTCGGCGAACTGCTCATGCTGGTTGGCCCTTCGGGGTGTGGCAAAACGACTCTCATTTCGGTGGTAGCCGCCATTCTCGACCACGACGAGGGCGATATCGTCGTTTTCGACCATGACCTCAAGGCCATGACCCAGGGAGAAAAGACCCGCTTCCGAGGGGCCAACATTGGCTTTGTCTTCCAGGCTTACAACCTCATCCCGACCCTCACCGTGGCGGAGAACGCGGCCATCCCTCTTCTGATCCTCGGCAAGCGCCGGACCGAGGCTCTGGCTCAAGCCGCGGTGGTGCTCGATGCCGTAGGACTGAAGGATAAACTCAACGCCTATCCCGCAGCGCTCTCCGGCGGCCAGCAGCAGCGGGTGGCCATTGCCCGGGCCATCGTCAACAACCCGCGCCTGATCGTCTGCGATGAGCCGACCAGCGCCCTCGACGCCGACACGGGTCGGCTGGTGATGGATGTGCTGCGGCGGAACGCCCTTTCCCAGGCGCGAGCGCTGATCATCGTCACCCACGACAACCGGATCTTCAGTTTTGCCGATCGCATCGCCAGGATGGACGATGGCCGCATCACCCTCGTCGAACCCCAGGTGGCGACTTCCTAGGAGTGCTTATGATCAGAAAATATTTGATCCCGCTGCTCGCCGTAGGTGGCTTCCTCTTCGCCCTGTGGATGGTGCGGCAGGGATCGAAGCCTGTCATCCACGCCGATCCGGTTGCCGACCCACCCCACGTGGAATTCACTCATCGCATTGCCGGCACTGGCATTGTGGAGGCCAGCACCCGGAACATCTCCGTGGGAGCGCACCTGCCAGGAATTGTCGCGCAGGTTCACGTCAAAGTGGGGGATCGCGTCCTCGCCGGCAGCCCCCTCTTTGCCATCGACGACCGGGCGCGGCGGGCGCTTCTCGCGGTCCGCCGAGCCCGCGTGCGGGAGGCGGAAGCCAACCTACAGGACCTCCAGGCCCAGCTGCAGATTGCCGAAAAGGTCAAGGACCCTCGGGCCATCAGTAAGGATGACCTCAACAAGCGCCGCTTTTCCGCCAAGGCCGCCGAGGCTCGTCTGGCCAATGCCGTCGCCGAGGAGGCTGCGGTGCGGGTGGACCTTGATCTGCTGACGGTGCGGGCGACCATTGACGGCGAAGTCCTTCAGATCAACATCCGGCCCGGTGAGTATGCACCCAGTGGCGTGACCGTGCAGCCTCTCATCCTGCTCGGAAGCCTCGACCGGCCGCATGTGCGTGTGGACATCGATGAAAACGACGCCTGGCGGTTCCGGGATCAGGCGGCGGCCGTCGCCTTCGTCCGGGGAAACCCCGCCCTCAAAACCAATCTCCGGTTCGAATACGTCGAAAAGTACGTCATCCCCAAGCGTTCGCTCACCGGCGACAGCACCGAACGGGTCGATACCCGGGTCATGCAAGTCGTCTACAGTTACAGCCGCACGGATTTGCCGATCTTCCCGGGGCAGCTCCTGGATGTCTTCATCGAAGACCTTTCGGCGGACCCGAATGATCGAGGAAGAATCGACGCAGGAAAGACCTCATCGTGAGGACAAAACAGCTTTTCATCGCCGCTCTGGTGCTTTTGGCCGCCGGCTGTGCGGCGGTCGGTCCCGATTATCGGAAGGAGGAGCCGCTGGTCCCGGCCCGCTTCTCCGGCCTTCAAGCCGACCTGGTCCGGGGAGGTCCCGTGCCGGAACAGGACCTTGACGCATGGTGGCACCTTTTCGACGAGCCACTCCTGGACTCCCTTATGGCCAGGCTGGTTTCCCGTAACCTGGACCTGCAGGTCGCCTCGGCACGGCTGATGCGTGCACGGGCGCAACTGGAGGTTGCGGCATCGGCCCTTTTGCCGGAAGGGGAAATCATGGGCGAATACCAGCGACTCCGCCGGGATGAGGCATCCGTCCTCGGCGCCGCGGCCACCGAAGCAAGAGGCCGCGAGCAGAATTTCTATCTTGCGGGCTTCGATGCTTCCTGGGGGATTGCCCTCTTCGGAGCTCTTCGGCGTCGCATCGAGGCAGCCTCGGGGGACCTCGACGCTTCGGCGGAGGGGCTTGGGGACACCCTGGTCTCCCGTCGGGGGGAACATGCACGCAACTATATCGACCTCAGGGGGCTTCAATCCCGGATCGACATCGCCCGCCGGGAAGTGCTGACGCGACGGGACAACGTGGATATCACCCGCGATCGGGCTCAGGCGGGGCTCACGAGTGAACTAGACCATGCCCGCGCCTCGGGCGAACTGGCCGGTGCCGAGGCGCGCATCCCCGAACTGGAACGTTCCCTGAAAGCCGCCCTCCACCGGGTCGGGGTCCTCCTCGGGCAGGAGCCCTCCGGGCTGGAATCGGAGCTTACCGCTGCGCCAGTCCTCCGCGCCGCGCCGCGGGACCTGCCGGTGGGTCTGCCGTCAGACCTTCTGCGCCGCCGTCCTGATATTCGAAGGGCCGAACGGGAGCTGGCGGCAGCCACCGCGCGCATCGGCGTGTCGACCGCCGATCTCTTTCCCCGGTTTTTTCTTGCCGGCGCCTTCGGCTACCAGTCGAGCGAGGGAAGCACCCTCTTCCAGGATGCGAGCAATTTCTGGGCATACGGTCCGACCATCCGGTGGCCCATTGTCAATTTCCGCCGCATCCTCGCCCAGATCGAAGCCAGCAAGACGGCACGCAGGGAGGTCCTGGCCCGTTACGAGCAGTCGGTCCTGCTGGCGCAGGAAGAGGTTGAGAATACTCTGCTGGCCCTGTCGCGGGAGAAGGAGCGCAGCAGGTCCCTGGCCGAAGCCTTCCGAGCCAACGATCTGGCTGTCAAACTGGCCATGGATCGCTACCTGGCGGGTGTGGAGAGCTACCTGGCGGTCACCGACGCTGAAACCGCTCTCGACGTGGCGGAAGACCAGTCAGCCCGGAACCGGCAGGCCCAGGCCCTGGCTTTGGTGGCCCTTTACAAGGCTCTGGGCGGGGGCTGGTCGGCGACGGATCTATACCGGGCGGAAGCGGCGGGGAAGCGCGACGGGCAGGTGGCCGCAAGTGCCGGTTCGAATCTCGGAGAAAGGGGAGAGCGATGAACAGAATCCCTCTGGTGGGCGAACCAGCCCCCGATTTTGCGGCCGCAGCCTACCATGACGGACGGGAGGTCGAACTGACCCTGTCACAGTACCGGGGCTGGTGGGTCCTGTTGATCTTTTACCCCGGAGACTTCACCTGTGTGTGTCCCACGGAAATCGCGGCCGCGGCCGTCAAGTATCCAGCGTTCCGGGAACTGGGTGCGGAGCTCCTGGCCTTGAGTTCGGACACGGTGGAGGTGCACCGGGATTTCCAGGAACAGGTGCTTTTCACCATGGTGAACGGCGGGGCACGGTTTCCGCTCGTCTCGGACCCCCTCGGCCGCATCGGTTCTCTTTACGGCGTCCATGACAAAAATTTGAACCAGAACCTTCGCAGCCACTTCATCATCGACCCCGCCGGGTTCGTCCAATCCCTGCAGGTGGTCGCGGCCCCGCTGGGCCGGAGCATCACGGAGATTTTACGCCAGCTGCGGGCCTTGAAGGAGCATCAGATTTCGGGGCACATGATCCCCTGCGGTTGGGAACCGGGGAGACCGACGCTGCCGGAGCGCGATGAGTCGGGTGAGCGCACCAAAAGTTGGGAAACGTGGAAGGCCCGCCAGGCTTTTTGATCATTCCACTTCAGATTTCCATCAAGGAAGAACAATGGGTACCGAAGAAAAAACGGTTTTCATCACCGGGGCCAACAGGGGCATCGGCCTGGGGATGGTGTTCCTCATGGCTGGGAAAGGCTACAGGGTGTTCGCCGGCTATCGAGAGGAGGCTCGCTCGGAACGACTCTTCGAGAAGGCACGTCAGGACGGTCGGATCGTTCCGGTCAAGGTTGACGTGACGCGGGAGATTGATCTGAGGGGGATCGCGGAAACCATCACCTCCCAGACGGGCTACCTCGACATCCTCATTAACAGTGCGGGCATCAACCTCGGAAAGGCGGGACAGATCGATAGCCTGAATCTGAATGACTTCACCGAGAGCTTCCTCGTCAACGTGGGCGGGCCGTTCCTCACCACCCGGAATGTCTTGCCCCTTCTGAAGGAGGGCAGAGAGAAGAAGGTGGTGAACATCACCTCCACCATGGGTTCCATCCAGTTGAGTAGCGGCGGCATGGTGCCTTATCGGGTATCAAAGGCAGCCCTCAACATGTTGACGAAGAACATGGCTATCGCCTATCGGCCCTCCGGGATCACGGTGGTGGGCCTCCATCCAGGCTGGGTCCGGACCGACATGGGCGGCCCCGAGGCCCCGCTAAGCGTGGAGGAGTCCGTGAGCAAACTCCTCGGAATAATCGAGAGCCTGTCCCCGTCAAGGAGCGGAGAAGTCATCTCCTTCGAGGGGGAGGTCATCCCGTACTGAACAGAGTCCTATTTTGCCTGTTATCAGCCATCACCATTCAAGAACTGCCAGTCAGTTGGCCAGGCCGATGGTGAAAGCTTGGAAAAAATGTGAAACGAAATGGTGAAAGGGAAGTAAAAAACCCCACCCATAGGGCGGGGCTTTAAAAGCACCCCCGTAGGGGGGACAAGGCCATGCCCCCAGAGGGGGCTGGCCTAAGCTGTGCCGCCGTAGGATGGATCACATCGTTATGGTTAACTGCTCTTCTTGTCGCTCTCTTCGCTCTTGGCACTTTACGTATTTGCGGACCATGTCCGCATCAATGTAAGCGCTCGGTAAACCCCATCTTCTCCCCGCATCGAGGGTGTGGCATGATTTCTCGGGATTTATGGAGGCAGATCATGGATGCGGGACCGTGAGTGACCGGCCTGCTGGTGGGCCATGAAACGGGCCAGGCAGTCCGGCGTGAGCCGTTGGGGAAGCAGCTCCAGGTGGTCCTCTTCCGTCCTCACCCGGGAGACGATCCCGCCGATCTGGGCCGTGATCGCCTCAAGGCCCCCATGATGCTCTCCGATATCTCGTGCTGCTCGTGGGAGGCGAGGCTTAGCACGGCCGCCAACCTCCCCTTTGGACTTCACCGGAATGACGGCAAGGGAGGTGAGACCCTCCCTTGCCGGAAGCTCTCCGACATTGAGGACTCCCCTGACGTTGGGCCAGTAGGTGGGCCCTCCCCGCATGACGAATCGTGCCCGAGGGGTTTCTGCGCCGCAACGGGAGACCTTGTCGATGAACGAGGCCGAGAGCCCGATATGGGTTGCGAGCCGAAGCTCCCCACTCGAACCGTCCACGAGGATACACCCCGCTCGAATCGATTCCATCGATCTTCACCGTGGCCTTAAACAGGTGGTCCAGGGCTTAAGTCGTGGAACTTGTAGAGCCAAGAGACAGGGCAAGATCGCGCCGGAATCGAAGCAGCCCCTCCGCCCGTACCCTGGCGGTTATTGCTTCCGCTAAGCCTTCGAACATGTCGGTTGGACCAGACGCATCGGGTATGTTCCGGAAAAAAGGCGCAACGTAATTACCCTGCCATCCTTGCGCCGTTAACACCCTTCGAACTCAACCCACTCACCCATCCTCTCCATGGCGATTCGCCCTATCCTGGACCTGGCTTCCGGGTCGACATAAAGTACATCCTGGATCAAACCACGATGGACGACGGCCATCAGTTTTTCCGATGAGGAGTGTCCAAACATCAACGCAAGTCTGCGATTGGCGTCGATGAACTTGCCTGCGAGCGAAGAATGGAAGATCCCGACGGGGGCGTTCTCAAAAATGGTCCGATATTGTTCCTCGCTTCTTCGAGGATCGGTCTCCAGAACCCTTCTCTCGTGCCGGTCTTTGTCCAAATCCGCGACGCGGCGGCGCAACACTTCAAGTTCATACGAGCTCTGCTCCGTGTGCCTGTTTTCGTCTCCCATTCTTGAGTCTCCTCGGCTGGGGTTGGCAAGCACCTGAGCTTGATCCGGGGTATCGTGAAGGTGACTGTGACGGGTCGAAAATGGTCAGCTCGAAATTGGATGGCTGCGCGAGGAGACGTGAAACACGTGTGGAAATTATCACCCCGGCCTCTATCCGACCCCGTTCTTCGGGAAAAGGAAGTCTCCCGGCATCAGGCATGATTTTGGGGATGTCCCCTCCGTGCCTTGTCGCGGAGATCGGCCCCGCGTGATTCAAATGTGTAACGGCAAGCTATTATCCAGAGTTTTGTCCAGTTATTTCAAAAAGAAAATCACCGGGGAGATTATCCAACCGACCTCCTTTATGATTCCCGATGCGGCGGCATACGCTCGCTTCTGCTTGCCGCTAAGGTGAACTCGCAGATCGGGTGTGGCGCACAACGCGAAATGATCAATATAAGCTGAAGAAAGAAGCGGGAGATCCCGCGACGTCATAAAGCAGAAGTATGCTGTCTTTCCGATGCCCCTGCGTTACGGTGACCAAAAGTGGCAAGGTGGGAGCCCTCCCCTCGTCCCACATCTCAGGTTTCCAGCAAAAATATGCTCTGAGATCAGCCTTTCCCCGTGAGTTCTCAAGGTCGCAGCGTCAGCGTCATGGTCGTGCCCGGCGCGCCATACAGGAGCAGGTAGGAACCATCGTCGACCGCACCGACAATTGTCTTCTCCCCCGTGCCCCAGTCCTTGAGATCGAATTCGGCATTATATAGATACCACGAGCACGCGCCGGCCAGGGTCAGAGCTGAAGCCGCCGGGCACCGGAACCACTCGCCCAGCCCTTCGGGGCCGATCGTCACCGTGCCGCGCCCCGACACCAGGGCGGGGACGGTCTCCAGCGGGCGGTACCGGGTGCCGCACCAGAGAATCCATTCCTCTCCCTCCCGCTCCTCGATCACCAGATCACTGAGCCCCCACCCGTTGTCGATGGGAATCTTAAGACACATACGGGCGACATGATCACTATCCCTCGGATCAACAACCTGTACAAGGTCAAGTCCCGCTGAGCGGAGCGATACGGCGAGGTACCCTTCAAGCTCCTGGACCTCTCCAAGGCAAATCAGGGGAGGCTGCCGCCCCAGAGCCAGAAAAGCGCTGCAAGGTTCATTGGCCGTCAGCCACCGCCTGCCGACGCGCGCCTGCCACCGGGCCGACAGGGGATGGCCGGGGGGGAGTTCATGGCCGGCGGGGAGTTCCATATCGTAGTGCCCCATCCCGAACGGGGCACGCACGGCCAGATAACGGCGGCCAGCTGCCACAAATCCGCGGTATGCCCTCTCGGGACAGCTGTCGGCCACGAAACGACCATCCTGACGAAGCCTGAGTCCTTCGAGCGCGAGGTGCCAATGATCGTTGACGAAGTTCGAGAGGATCACGGTGCGATCGGCACCGACATCCAGCCGATGCAGGCCGTAGCTGCCGGCGTAGATGCCGGTGAAGGCAGCCAGTTCCCCGTCACCGGCCGGGATGGCTGGGAGAGTGGCGGGTTCCGGCGGCACCGGTAACCGGGCGATGCGCCCCCGTTCGGCCAGGGCGTGGAGCAGAACCCGCTCGGCCAGGGGAATGGCAATGCTCCCTATCCCCATGCTGTTGGTGACCATGACCACGACCGCGAGGCACTCGTCGGGGGCGACGATGAAATAGCTGTGATAATGATCGGCGTCGCCCGCCTTGTGCCACCCCGTCACCCCCGCAGCCGCCAGCCCCCCCTGAAGTATGCCGTCCCAGCCGAGGCCGAAGTGGACATGATGATCCGCGATCGGGTTGAACGCCAGGCTCACGGTCTGGTCCCGACCCATCTCGGCCACGGCTGCTACGGAGAGAATGCGCCGGCCCCCCCGGCGGCCACCATTGAGGAACATCATCGCCAAGTTCCCCAGATCGCTCGGTGTCGAGAAGAGGCCGCTGGAATAGATGTTGGTGTATTCCTGCGGCTCGGGCCGCCCCGCTTCATCCAGCGCGGGGGCAAAGCTACCGGGGGCAAAGGGTTCCAGGGCGAAGCGACTGTGATCCATCCCCAGCGGTTCCAGGATTTCCTGCTCGACAAACTCGGTGTATGGCTGACCGGTGACCGCGGTCACCAGGAGCTCGACCAGCATAAAGCCGTCGTTGCCGTACACCGCCATCTCCCCCGGCGCGTGCTTGAGGCGCTCGTTGGCCAGCATGTCCCGAACCTGGGCGGCGTAACCGTGGAACGGCACAACGGTGAGGACGTTGGGGAAATGGATGCCTGGGAGTCCGGACGAGTGGTTGAGCAGCATACGCACGGTGATGTCACGCCACGGTTCGTCGTCGGCCATGCGGAAATCGGTCACGTAGCGGACCAGCGGGGTATCGAGTTCCACCATCCCCCGATCGACGAGGATCATCGCGGCGACCGCGGCGATCACCTTGCTGCAGGAAGCGATGCAGAAAAGGGTTTCCGTCGTAGGCACTGCACCATGGGTCCGGTCGATCGAGCCGAACGCCTCTGCCCAGAGGAGGCGCTCGTGATCGACGAGGGCGACGGAGACCGCTGTCGTCTTGCTCTCACTCCCGGCCAGTTCCTTCAGGATCTCGGCGCGGGAAGCGGCGATAGTGGCCGCATAGGCGAGCGGCGGATCGCCGTTATCGCAACTGCGACGGGGCCGTAAGTGGAGGTGCCGGTCAGTGCCGGTAGTTTTGGGGCTCGCCACAGTCGTCTCCTCTGCGGGTACCGAGTCGGGTGCCGGGGTGCGTTGCCTGCAATGAGCTTCACCCTGCAAACGGGTTTTGAGGTTTTGACCATAAAGGATTGCGGGTAGCCCCCTTTGAGCGGGCAGCAATCGCGAAGTCGCCGTCTTCGCCGGGGACACTCAGCTTGTGTTGCTTGCTTTAAATACCATGAAAGTTCCGACGATTTCCATTCCGTTCCTCCTTGTGCCCGGCCATGGAGGGTTAAGTATGGCCAGTGAATCCCAGGGAATTCCGATCTGTGAAGATTCCCCCAAAGGCGCTCTTGGTATGCCTCAAGGCGGGAAGGTTCGAGGCGTGTGGTTGACTGAAGCAAGTTATGGATCCGGAGAGCGGAAGGCATCTGTTAGGTAAGACGTGATGCGCATGGCCCCGTCTTTCCCCGACACGGTCCCAGGATAGAGCTTCCGAACGGTAAACACCGCTTGCACGAAAACGAAGAGGCACAGCGGTGGACTATGCTTGACTTCTTTGAGCAGAGAACTCATCATTGAGACACTCCATGAGCTCTTTCGGACGTTCATCTCCCCTTCTCCTCCCACAGCTGCGCGCATGTCCTCTGTTCACCAGTGGCGGCAACCGCCACTCGGTCGGGTTAAGATGATTTTATGCAGACGATTTGGCCATGCTCCGGGAGCAATCAGCACTTTCGATACGGATGCCGTTTACCGGCGGAGTTTTGCCGCTAACCTGAAAAGATGCGATGCGCATGCGATTGTACCACCAGCATCACTCGCAGCGAGGGGAAAGACCGTCGAAAACCTGCTGCGGCAAGGAGAGAAGCCCGGCGCAGCCCCTGTACTCTTCAGCGACGGCCTGCCGGCTCACTGCCGGGGACGTTCGGCAAATTATTTTGTGAGGAACACAACCAATATAAAATATGGAAATCGGGAGGGAACACATGACCGCGGAATCCATACGGCTGGAGGAATCCCGCGCGGGAAAGGCGGAGTGGAAGAAGTGGGGTCCCTACCTGAGCGAACGGCAGTGGGGGACGGTCCGCGAGGATTACAGCGAGAATGGCGACGCCTGGAACTATTTCACGCACGATCAGGCGCGCTCGCGGACCTACCGCTGGGGTGAGGACGGAATCGCCGGCCTTTCCGACAGCAAGCAGCGGTTCTGCTTTGCCCTGGCCCTTTGGAACGGCAAGGACCCCATTCTCAAGGAACGCCTATTCGGCCTGACCAACAGCGAGGGCAACCACGGCGAGGACGTCAAGGAGTATTACTTCTACCTCGACAGCACGCCAACCCACTCCTACATGAAGTTTCTCTACAAGTACCCCCAGGCCGCATTCCCTTACAAAGATCTGGTGGAGACGAACGGCCGGCGCACCCGGGACGAGATGGAATACGAGCTCCTCGATACCGGCGTCTTCGACGGCGACCGCTATTTCGACGTTTTCGTTGAATACGCCAAAGGGGCTCCAGAAGACATCCTGGTACAAATTACCGCTGTAAACAGAGGACCGGAAGAGGCCCAACTGCACCTCTTGCCGACCCTGTGGTTCCGCAACGACTGGGCTTCGTGGATTTCAAGGCCGTCGGAGAAACCGCGGCTCCGGCAAATTGATGGACTACCAGGCGCGAGAGCGGCTGTTGGCGCACATCCGCTCGGAGGTGAATACACCCTGTACTGCCAGGGAGATGTGCCGCTGCTCTTCACCGAAAACGAAACGAACAATGAGCGGCTGTTTCCCGATTATCCGAACACCAGCCCGTACGTCAAAGACGGCATAAACAACTGCGTGGTGCTGGGTCAGCAGGGCGCGGTGAACCCCGAGAAGACGGGAACGAAAATGGCCGCCCACTATTGGCTCACCATAGGCCCCGGCCAATCGGCGAAGGTCCGGCTGCGGCTCATCGGAAGGCCCCCTGCCGAAAACGACCGGAAAACCAAAGCCCCAGCATCCCCGTTCGGGACGGACTTTGACGAGATTCTGACCGCCCGCATCCGGGAGGCGGACGAGTTCTACCGGTCGGTGACCCCTCCCTCGGTCTCCCCGGACGCGGCCAACGTCATGCGACAAGCCATCGCCGGCATGATGTGGAGCAAGCAGTTCTATTTCTTCGACGGTGACCAATGGCTGGACGAGCACCGCGCCAACCCACTCCATACGGGGAGCCGGGAGTTCAGGAACCGGGAGTGGTTCCACATGATGAACGAGGACATCATCTCGATGCCCGACAAGTGGGAGTACCCCTGGTACGCCGCCTGGGACCTGGCCTTTCACACGCTGCCCATCGCCATCGCGGATCCCGACTTCGCCAAGGAGCAGATGGAGCTGATGCTCCGTGGAGTCTACCTGCATCCCAGCGGCCAGATCCCCGCTTATGAGTGGAACTTCAGCGACGTGAACCCTCCGGTCCACGCCTGGGCGACACTTTTCCTGCACCGCACCGAGCAGGCCCAGCGCGGCACAGTCGACCTGGACTTTCTCAAGACCGCCTTCAACAAACTTTTGCTGAACTTCACCTGGTGGGTGAACCGAAAGGACCGCTTCGGCAAGAACGTCTTCGACGGAGGCTTCCTGGGGCTCGACAACATCGGCGTCTTCGACCGCAGCGCCCCGCTCCCCACGGGAGGCCACCTCGAGCAGGCGGACGGTACGGCGTGGATGGCCCTTTTCACCCAGAACATGGCGGAGCTCGCCGTGGAACTGGCCACTCACGACCGCACTTACGAGGACATGGTCGTAAAATTCATAGAGCACTTCTATTATATCGCCGGCGCCATGAACCGTCCCGGTCAGGACGGCATGTGGGACGAGGAAGACGGCTTTTACTACGACATTCTGAGACTTCCCGACGGAAGCGCCCAGAGGCTCAAGGTGCGTTCGATGGTGGGTCTCTTGCCCCTTTGCGCCACCACGGTCGTCGAGAAATGGCAGAGGGAACGCATTCCGCGGGCGATGGGACAATTGCTTGAGCGTCTGCGCCGCATGCCGGAGCTTCTGGAGCCGATTCACCCCACGGGGCCAGGTCATTTCGGCGCGGCGGAGCGGGGGATCATCGCTCTGGTCAACCCGGAACGGCTCCGGCGCATCCTCACCAGGATGCTTGACGAGGACGAGTTCCTGAGCCCCTACGGCATTCGCTCGCTCTCCAAGTTCCACGACCGGCACCCGTACATCTTTCACGTGCACGGCCAGGAACATCGGGTGGACTACCTGCCGGCCGAGTCGAACACCGGTATGTTCGGCGGCAACTCCAACTGGCGGGGGCCGATCTGGATGCCGGTAAACGCCCTCATCATCCGGGCGCTCCTGAGCTTCTACCTCTATTACGGGGATAACTTCAAAATTGAATGCCCCACAGGGTCCGGCAAGATGATGAACCTCTTCGAAGTGAGCAAGGAGATCGCCGACCGGCTCGCTCGAATCTTCACCCGCGACGAATCCGGCCGACGGCCTGTCTACGGTGGGACGCAGAAGTTTCAGAGCGACCCCCTCTGGCGCGATCACATCCTCTTCTACGAGTACTTCCACGGTGATAACGGTTCTGGACTTGGAGCAAGCCACCAGACCGGCTGGACCGGGCTCGTGGCCAAATTTATCCAGCTCTACGGTCTCCTCGAGCCCAAGAGGGCTCTCGAGGCGGGTAAGGAGGCCGCGTTTCGCAAGGGCTCCTGACGCCCTGGAGCGGGCAAGGAGTGGAATTACGCACCTAAACTGCGCGCAGGGGTCCCGGCATGGCCCGGCGTTCGGACGAATCGCCGGACCACGGCTCGCCTGCTTTCTGCCGAGTCTTGCTCGAAGCGGCTGAGATCACCATAAAGGCGAATCGAAGCCCGACTTCGAGCATGGTACAACAAACTGGGACGGGGCAGAGTGGGGAGGTGATTTCAGCCTGGCTTCATCGAACCGGCCACACTCCCCACGAACCGGTCTTTGCAGCGCCGGCGGGATAGCCGAAGCTGAAATCATAGACCCAGGCAGTGTTCGAATTGGCTGCACAAGTGGTTGAAGACCAGGGAGTTCTTGCCCAGGTCACACCCAGGAAAGGATCTCCCTCGCTCCAATGCCCTGTCCCAGTCCTGTTCGATAAAGCCGGATTCCAAAATCGGTAAGCGGCCAGGCTTTCCAGTTCCCTCACATTCGGCAGGCGCCAATTGCCCGCAACTGAGCCGTCGCTGAGGCCGCAATAACCACTTTTCAACCTGTTTGCAGAGACGAGAGCGCTGTTCCAGCTTCGAGAGTTGCTCGTGCTCGTATCGCCGGCATAGAACTTCTTGCAGTTCACATCCTTTAGCCAGATCAGGCCTGTCAGGTTATCCCTCACCGTTCCGTTCCCGTTGTCAGTAAAGCGGGGTATCGGCCAGGCAACTCCCTTCCGCAGCTGACCGTCGTCTCTCGGTCCGTAAGTGATCCTCTGTCCTGTTTTTGGAACACGAGCAGGGGGAACGGCGGCCGCCTCGATTTCCAACATCGCCGAATCCGAGCAGAAAGACGCGTCTTCATCGTTAACGTCGATTTGACTTTGATCCGGGCTTCCGGCAATTCCAGCCCCCCAAAACCCCAGCATGCAGGCTAAACAAAGAGTTACCGTGATCCTGGCTCTCATTTTATGCTCCTCTGCAAGGCTTATCCGAAGTGAAAACCCCGAAAGGCCCACCAATGAACGTGTGCCCTCGCCGCATGCTCCGGGCTGCCGCCGCGTACGCGGCAAACCAAACGCGCTCCCCGCTCTATGCCGCGGTCCGCTTCCTCCGTGGAGATTTTCGTAGAGAATTTTCGGTTGACCCTGTCTTTCACATCTTTCACAACAATATATCAGGAAAGGACGCTTTGTTTGAATCTTTACCAGCTGAACAGCCTCAAATTCCTGCATCAACTCCGGAGTCGGACTTCGATCCCCCTTTTGCGCTGATCCAAGCGGCGAGCGGCGCCGGGAATGGGGCCCGCCGAAGGATACCTGGAGCGCGAACCCGAATCTTCTCGCTTTTCGTGCGAGAGAACCTGCTTTCCGATACTCTTTTCAAAGATCCGCGAGGACACCTCTTTGCGGCCCTCTTCAGAGATTTTCAGGCTCTTTCCTAAAGACTTTCTCGCTCGGATTGCCTGACACAGAATATTTATTCATGAGCTCACACATTAAAATGATGATTAAAAATCTTTAACCTCCATGATACCTGAACATCCTTTCATTCCTCCACAAGATATTCTATGCTGAGCAATAAGCTTATCTTTTCCAAGAAGTTGGAGTATGTCTCTAATCTGCGGCACTGTATGAGAAGACTGGAAATACGTGAATGCCAAGAATTCGCTGTTCAATATCCCGGATCATGTCGATGGAATTATGACAACGCCGCATGGATGAAAGACGCGATCGACCCGGATCCCAGGTTGATAACGGTGTATCCGGGGTCAACTTTCGATTGTGACCATTTGAAGTGACAATGGTTTGTGGAATTGAAACATTCTTCAACTTGCACAGGCGGTCCGATCACGCGCTGCCCTCGATTGGCGGCAGCCGAGCGTCCGTATTCTTGAAGCGCAGAGCATTGAATGTCGCGGCGCTTCGTGGGATTCATCTCCAGAGCAGAGGGGCAATCCATGTCGACACGGTGGGTAAAGAGTGTTCTGGCGATCTGTCTGATTTTTGGGATGTTGTTCTCGGCGAGCACCGCTACTGCGGAATGGAAATGGGACTTTCCCACCAAATCCACCGGAGATCTCCGAGGTGTCCGGGGTTTCTCGGCTTCGGACATCGTTGGAGTCGGCACCTACGGGACCATCAGTCGCTACGACGGCGTCCAATGGACCCCGATGATCAGTGGAACACACCAAAACCTGTCCGGCATCTGGGGAGTGTCTACAACGGACCTGTATGCGGTCGGCGATTCAGGCACGATCCTGCACTACGACGGTTCCGCCTGGAGTCCCGTCGTCAGCGGAATCTCGCAGCATCTTTACTGCATCTGGGGAACGTCCGCCGATGACATCTACGCCGGAGGCGCCAACGGCACGATCCTGCATTACGATGGTCTGTCCTGGTCGCAAATGACCGTTCCCGTCACCGTCTCGCTTTACGGCATCTGGGGAACATCCGCTCAAAACCTGTTCGCGGTTGGGGCCGGAGGCACAATCCTCCACTACGACGGCTTTTCGTGGGGGGTCATGATCAGCGGCACATCCTCTGAGCTGCGGAGCGTTTGGGGCTCATCGTCGTCGGATGTCTTCGTCGCGGGCTGGTCCGGCGCCATTCTGCACTACGACGGCACGGACTGGGAGCTCATGGACAGCGGTACTTCGCAGAATCTCCTGGACATCATGGGTACGTCGGCCGCAGAAATATTTGCAGTGGGCTCAATGGGGACCATTTTGCATTTCGACGGCTCCGGATGGACATCTATGGCGAGTGGAACCACCCGGGATCTTTACGGTTTATGTGGGGCATCTCCCACGAATGTCATTGCGGTGGGGTCTAACGAAACGGTCCGCCGCTTCGACGGCACCACGTGGAGCAACGGCGCGACCTGGCCCTCGATCGGCTCCGGAACGATTCAGGCAGTCTGGGGAACCTCCGCCTCAAACGTTTTCGCAGTGGGCTCCATAGGCCTGATCCTGCATTTTGACGGCAGTCAGTGGGTACATATGAACAGCTCCGGACAGCTGGGAACCCCCTATCTGGAAGGTATCTGGGGCGCTTCCCCGTCCGAGGTGTACGCGATAGGCCGCTCCGGAGCACTCTTTACGTTTGACGGGTCATCGTGGACACAGCAGATGTTCCCGCAATACTATTCCCGTGACGTATACGGAATCTGGGGCACCTCTTCTTCCGACATTTTCGCGGTGGGCAACGGGATCAGGCATTACGACGGTTCCTCCTGGTCGTACACCAGCCCGACCCCATACCTGCTTTACAGCGTGTGGGGACTGTCCTCATCCGACGTTTACGCCGTCGGACAGTACGGTACCGTGATGCATTACGACGGTTCTTCGTGGACGTCTATGTATGCGGGGCTGGCCGGAAATTATGAACCTGTCGGCGTCTGGGGCACTTCTCCGGATAATGTTTTTGTGGTCTCAGGAGGCGTGCTCTATCGTTTCGACGGCTCCGCATGGAACACCGTGAGCTACGGCAATCCCGGAATCAATCCAAAGTGCATCACAGGCACGCCCAGCTCAGAGCTCTTCGCCGGCGGCGACTTCGGAACGATCCTTCAGTACACGGGGTCTTCATGGGACCGATCCCTGGTGATCGGAGGTTATCATAACAATATCGTCGGGCTGTGCGTGGTGCCGGGCCCAAGGCTTTATGCGCTCACCGACAAACAAGGGCTGCTGTACAACGACAGCTTCTACAAAATCACGGCTTCCGCGGGCGCCAACGGAACCATCTCGCCGGAAGGGGAAATTGATACACTGGAAGGCGGCGCCAGGACGTTCTCCATCACGGCCGATTCCGGATGGCATGTAGAGGACGTGCTCGTGGACGGAACGTCGGTGGGGGCGACGACCTCATACACCTTCACCAACGTGACCGCAAACCACACCATCTCCGCGACCTTCGCCGCAGACACCTGCATCATTACGGCCTCGGCGGGCGCAAACGGCTCCATTGCTCCCGCAGGCGCCGTCAGCGTCAACCACGGCTCGGATCAGACCTTCACAATAACCCCGACGGCCGGCTACCACGTGGCCGACGTGCTTGTGGACGGAACGTCGGTGGGGGCGACAACCGCATACACCTTCACCAATGTCACCGCAAACCACACCATCTCGGCAACCTTTGCCGTCAACACTTACACCATCACGGCCTCGGCGGGCGCAAACGGCTCCATTGCCCCCGCAGGCGCCGTCAGCGTCAACCACGGCTCGGATCAGACCTTCACAATAACCCCGACGGCCGGCTACCACGTGGCCGACGTGCTCGTGGACGGAACGTCGGTGGGGGCGACGACCTCATACACCTTCACCAACGTGACCGCAAACCACACCATCTCCGCGACCTTCGCCGTCAACACTTACACCATCACGGCCTCGGCGGGCGCAAACGGCTCCATTGCTCCCGCAGGCGCCGTCAGCGTCAACCACGGCTCGGATCAGACCTTCACAATAACCCCGACGGCCGGCTACCACGTGGCCGACGTGCTCGTGGACGGAACGTCGGTGGGGGCGACAACCGCATACACCTTCACCAATGTCACCGCAAACCACACCATCTCGGCAACCTTTGCCGTCAACACCTACACCATCACGGCCTCGGCGGGAACAGGCGGAACAATCGCTCCTTCAGGCCAGGTGACCGTTCAGCACGGGGGCTCCCGTCTTTTCACCATCACTCCAAAGAAGGGCCGTCGAGTTGCGAAAGTACTGGTTGACGGGGTTTCGGTGGGTGCCGTGACACAATACACCTTCACGAATGTCACCTCCGCACACACCATACGGGCGACGTTCAAATGAGCGCCATAAGGCCCGTTGCCGGCGCCGGAACGGGCCACGCTTCAACAGCGAAGGACATGGTATAGGTCAACTGGAACGGGAGCAGCCCGGCAGGCGGGAACGATGACTCCGTTCTCTCATGGAGGCCTCCGGGCGATCCCCGGAGGCCGGTGGGCCTGCTCGACAATCTGACCTGTGCCGACAATCGCCTCGGCCGGCAAGACGCTCCTCGATCCGGCCGGGCGATTTCCCCGGGAAGAGTCCCGCACTCGACGCCTTTTCCGGATGCGCAAGCAGGGGTCACACCGTGACCGTTCGGCGCGGATTTGATCTGTCGCCCGACACACTGCCCGTGCCCGTGTATTCATGATACTGCGCATGACGCTGGACGGCTCCGTGGCGGGTCGTTGTCGTCACCTTGCGCAGGGCGGATACGTCCCGAGCCGGAAATGCCACAGCACGCAGTCTCGGGATTCACACTTCACGATTTCGGAATGGGAGCCGGTCACGCAATCCAGGCACTTGCGGCGTATGGCTTTCAGGCAGGTCTGGTCGCCCCCTCGAATCCTCCCGAGCCGGAATCGGTGCAACGGGCAGCCTTCCGCCGCGCAGGACGGGACTTCCTTTCTTTGATCGGCACAGCACCACAGGCAATACTCCCGTATTGCCCTCAGCGGCGACCAGTTCAGTTGTCGGTAAGGATTCTGACTCATAAAACTTTCGTGCCGGCGGATCGCTTCGAACCGCCCGCCACGCTCGCCTCCTTGCGGTAGGCCGCCGCGCCATCACTTCCCCCGACCAGGGCACGGGTTGTTCGTATTTCCCGCCATTCCCGGAATGATCGAACAGCGGGTTGTTTCATGAAAATCTCTACCGGGCGATGCAGCCTGCCTAATCGCGGCGGCAGTCCGTGCATCCATCCCTGAAACAATCTGTTTCACCGGAAGAATACATTACTCATTCGGATCACGCAATGAACCCGGCGCGTTCTTCCGATATCCAAACCCAACGATACCCATTGGACGAATGATACCATGCCCCTTTCGGTACTCAGAATTCCCGAGCCGGGGTGCCGTGACTACATTGCCTCAAACCCTCCCTACGCCCGGCTGCTGCCTTTTTTACACCCTTTTCCCCACTTGCCTTTACAGGGCGAGGGCATATGTTAAGTCGAACCGGATAGTAATTATCGAAGCGTCGTGCATTTCGTTCTCCCGGGCAAGCATTGCGGGGGCGCGCTTCACCGGCGCAACGAGTGAGCCGTTCTTCGCTGATTTGGCGCTGTTCTCCGGTGTGTTCCGCTCCGGCAGCCATGAAGACGCTCGCGACCGACAGTCAAAGACGTCCGGAGCATCTGCTCCGGCCATTCCCGAAGAGCCGGAAATCCGGTTTTACAAATGCCTTCCGGGCGCCGACCGCCTCCGGGAGATGTTCAGAGCGGATCGTTCGATACCGATACGCTCACAACCATCGACGGGCACATGAGTTTCGCGTTTTTGAACGCGTCGCTCGTGGATGTTCATGGAAATGACTGCCTGAAGCCGCATCCGGCAAGAGCCTCGTGTGCTTGCGTCAAAATCTCTTACCGCGCCTCGACCGGTTCCCTTTCTTTCATCCGGTCGTCCCGAAGGCCGCGCTCCCGGGCCGGCAGAGCCGCGGGGGTCGTGTCATGGAGGAAGATATCAAGACGAGAAGCCAATTGCTCGCCGAACTGGACGAACTGCGCACGCGCAACCTGCAACTTGAAAATGCTCTGCGGCAGCGGCCGTCTAACCCGGCGGACAACGCCGCGACGGTGAGGCAGGAACCAGGCTCGACCCAATACCTCCTGCACCTCGAACAAGTCGTGAACAAACGCACCCGGGAGCTTGCGGCAAGCAACAGGAAGCTCGAGCGGGCGATTGCGGATCGAAAGAGAATCGAAAACCGGACCCGGGCCGGCAACACCTTGCTCAAGTTGCTGACGGAAGCGGGATCCCTGCAGGAATACCTCGATCGGGCAGTACTCCTCCTGCGCACCTGGACCGGGTGCCGGTGTGCGGGCATCAGGCTTTTCGACGGCGACGCCCGCCCATGCGCGTCATATGTCGGTTTCAACAAAAAATCCCCCGAATCCGAAAATCCCTTCCTGCTCGATCACGAACATCCCGTATACGCGCGGGACATCGTCGATAAAGGCAAATCGCAGGACCTTCCTTATCTGACGCGGCAAGGCTCCTTCCTGTGTTCCGATACCGCCGGAATAACGGCATCGGATGACGATCGGGCAAGCACCCGGTTCATAAGCAAGTGTATCCGGTCCGGATTCGCATCGGTCGCCGTGATCCCGATCCGACAGGCAGAGCGTGTCGCGGGCGCGATCCTCCTCGCCGACAGGAGACCCTGGAGGGTTGCCGCGCATGCGGTGGAGCTCATCGAATCGAACACCCACTTCATCGCGGACGCCATTCACAGGTTCCAAACCAGAGATGAGCTCCGCTTCAAATACGATACCCAGGAGGTCATCGGATCAATCCTCGGCCTGTCCCTCCAGGACATCCCCCTGGAAGAATTCCTCGCGCATTCGCTGAACAAGGTGTTGCTCAGTCCCGGTCCCTCGCTCGGCTTTCAGCCGCAAGGCGCGATCTTTGTCGTCGGAGAAGATCGACAAACGCTCGTCATGAAAGCCCGGATCGGAATTCCCGACCGCGTGACGGCCGGCTGCGCGCAGGTTCCGTTCGGGAAATGCCTCTGCGGACAGACGGCAGCGGACGGAGCGTTCCGTTATTTCGAATGCGCCAAGGGCACGAACGGCTCCCCGCATGAAACGGCCAAGCCGCACGGTCACTACTGTGTCCCGATCCTTTTTTCGGGCCAGACCCTCGGCGTCATGAACCTGACTTTGAAAGCCGGCCACCAGCACGACCGGCGTGAAGAAGAATTTCTCCTTGCGGTGGCCAATGTCATCGCGGGGATTCTTCAACGCAAACAGGTGGAAAAAGAGCTGCAGCTGTATACACTGCGCCTGGAGCAGAGCAATCGGAATCTTCAGGATTTTGCCTTTGTCGCATCCCACGACCTCCAGGAACCCCTGCGCAAGATTCAGACCTTTGGAGAACGTCTGCGTTCAAAATACGCCGACGTTTTGTCCGACACGGCGATCAACTACCTGGAGAGAATGCAGAACGCGGCCGCGCGGATGCAACGACTGATCGACGCCCTGCTCACTTTCTCGCGCGTGACCGCAACGTCCGGCCGGCACGAAATGACCGATCTGCGAGACGTGATCGAAAGTGTGCTCAGCGACCTGGAGCTTTGCATCGAACAAGCCGGAGGCCGGGTGGAGGTCGGATCACTGCCCGTGGTCATGGCCGATGCCGACCAGATGCGCCAGCTCTTTCAGAACCTGATCGGCAACGCCCTCAAATTCCAGGCGGAGGGAAGCCCCCGTATCGGAATCCGCAGCCATTGGTTCGCGGACGGGCCATCGGACGAACCCGCGGACTCCCCCGGCTGGTATCGCATCTTTGTGGAAGACAACGGTATAGGTTTCGACGAGACCGACCTCGAACGGATTTTCGCTCCGTTCCAGAGGCTTCACGGGCGCGAAGCCTTCGAAGGAACCGGCATGGGACTGGCGATCTGCAAGAAGATCGTCGAAAGCCACGGCGGGGAGATCACGGCCAGAAGCGCACCGGGAAACGGCGCAACCTTCATCGTCACGCTCCCTGCCGGCAGGACCGCAATAGCAGGTTGCGTTCAAGATGGGAGCATTGGGCCGGAGGGCATATAGTCCTCCCCTTGCATCTTGGCTATGACGGCAGGGGCAAGGGTATTGGGACTGTGGGCTGCGCTGCCGCGCATCCCGCCCTACGCGACTCATAAGTTGACAAAGAACACAGTTGCCACGTCTGCCGGGCACATCGGTCCGTAGCAAGGGGGGCCTATCCCGGCCGCGTCGCCTCCCGCCGGACAGGTGTTGTGCAGTCTCGAACGCACCTCGGTATTATGAGTTTGCGCTCCGCCGCACCTGCCCGTCGCTGTGAACGGCCTGATTGCCCAGGTTCTTGATGATCTTCGCCTTGTTGAAAATCGCCGGGCCGACGGCCTTCTTGAAGGTCGGCACGTGGATGAGCGCGCTCAGGTGGTCCTGGCAGGGGAGCTTCAGTGCGGCGTCGTAAAGCTCGGGCCACTCAGCCCTGAGGAAGGCGAAGTTGCTCGTCGTGAATCCGGCCTATGATACCGCATCAAAGGTCTGGACCTTTATCCCGACCTTCAGATTGCGGCGGACCGCGCTGAAAATGATCGCAAGGTTGTCCATGCTCGGGTTGCCTCTGGGAGAGAGCATCCTGTGCAGGCTTTTGCTGGGTCTGGCCGTCTCCGCCGCAAGCGCCTCGAAGCCCACCGTCGCATTCACCAGGTCGCGCAGAATGACCCGGGCCGTCTCCGGCTCGCCGTTCAAGAACAGCATGACCGCCTCGTCCAGCATGGCTTTGGCGAACTCGGGGTCGCGCCGGACGCGCTCCACCACGGTCTGCTTGAAATTCCTCGTCAACGCCATGTTCATTGCCTCCTCGTTCCCGGCGTCGTGACGTCCGGGGTCTTTCCGCGGGCGGGCTTGCGCGCTTTGTACTCGGCGTGCAGTCCCTTGCCCGTTGTGTATCCGCTCTCTGCCCCCGCTTGGTGCCGCCCCCGAAGAGCACGATGAGGGTCTCGCCGTCCTTGGCAAGGTAGATTCGGTATCCCGGCCCCCAGTCGATCCTGACCTCACCGATGCCCTCGAACCACTTGATGTTGGAGGTGTTCCCCATCTCCAGCCGGGGAGCGGCGGTCGCCACCTTGGTTGCAGCTTGCGGATCGAGCCCGTCGAACCAGCTCTTGTAAGGGTTCGAGCCGTCTTCTCGGATATATTCCAGGAGCCGAATCCTTGCAGTCATTAAAGTAACCTATATGTTACCATTCTGCAAGAGGCAATTATGTAGAAAATAGACTCCCGTGTGAGTCTGTTTTCATGCCTTGTGGTGGCGCAGGCGCCATGGGCAATTGCGCAGAAAAAGTCCCGCTGCTGGACGCAGCGGGGACCGAAACGGGGACCAGCAGGTCAAAGCGGCGGATTTTCCCTATAAAATCAAATGACCAAGCCCGAAGACCGGACTAACGCACGCTCTTTCGCGCTTCCACGAGACCGTCCATCCGCTCACCCCGTCTGACCAGGGCCACATCCGTGAAACCCGCCTCCACCAGGCCGGCCTTCACTTCCTCGAAGGTGAACGTGTCCCCGCCGCTCGTGTTCACCAGCATGTTGATGGCAAACACCGCGCCGGCCAGAGGCTTCGTCCGGGTTTCATCCATGATGTGATCGCGGATCAGGAGGGTCCCCCCAGGCTCGAGCGCCCGGAACGCCTTGCCGTAGAGCTCGAGGTTCTCCTCGCTGCCATTCTGGTGGATGATCGCCGACAACAGCGCCAGATCGCACCCTCGGGGCAGCTCATCCCGGTAGAAGTCGCCGGCGACGAACTCGACCCGGTCGAGAAGGCCCTCGGCCGACAGGCGCTCGCGCGCCATGGGGATGACCGATTCCAAATCGAAGAGGATCGCCTTCAGCCCCGGGTGCTTCTTGAGGAAGGCTATGGTGTAAGTGCCCGAAGCGCCGCCGATGTCGAGCAGCTTTTTGTATCGGCCCGCATCGTATCCGCCGGCGACGTCGGCGGACAGATCGCGCCCGACAACGTGCATGGCCCCGATGAACGCCCTTCGGCTTTCCTCCGACATTCCCGTGCCCGGCTTGCGTTCCGGCAAGGTGCCTCCCCTGACGATGTCGGTGAGCGAAGTCCAGTTCTCCCACAGCCGGATCATGTGCAGCAACATGGGACGAACGCTTTCAGGGTGATTCGAGGCATAACGCGCCCCCTGGTCAGTCACGCGGTACCGGCCGCCCTCCTTTTCCAGCAATCCGAACCCGACCAGGCAGTCCAACACCCGCGAGGTTCCCCTGGGGTCCAGGCCCAGCCGGTCGGCAAGTTCCTCTCCCGTGTATGCCCGCTCCCGCAAACACCCCCAAAAGTCCAGTTCGGCTGCGGTGAGAATGATCCTGCTTCTCATGAAGTCCATTCCGACACTCATGACATCCCGATAGTCGGCCATTCCAAAGCTCCTTTCGTCTTGTCGGCGCGTGGGCACGTTTTCGGCGGCCCTTTTCCACCCTGTAATCATACATCCTGTTCATTCCAACTCAAACCGAAAGCCCGATCGACGCCCAATTTCATCCACACCTGACAGCGGCTCGCCTTCGATGCGGCAACATTGGGCGGGAGGGTACAAAGCCCGCCCCCGCCATTGTGCCGATCATGCAATGCGCCGCGCCTATTCCGCCCGTCTCGTCTTCCGCCGCCCCTCATTTTGCAGCCTCGAACGCGAACCGGTCGAAAGCACGCAGGGCATGATCTCCGCCGCCGTGCCCGCTCGTCGCTCCTGGCTTTCGTCCAAATTGTCGCCGGCACAAAAATCATGCGACCGGAGTGACGGATGCGGCTCCTGGTGCCACCCATCGGCCGCCCATTTCTATCGTCGCCATCCCGAAGCCCCGAGCCGAGCAGGCAGGAGGGTGAGAATCGAACGCTCCGTGACGGAATCGTTGCCCGCGGGTCCTTCGGGCATGTTGACATCCGCCGGACAAATGTTACGTTTTTATTGATGAACCATCACGAAAGGGGGTAATCACCAATGGAAGGTAAATACCTTTTCGAGAGCTTCAGTGCGGATGTTTCCGCTTTCGATACCGAGTTCACGGGTTTTCTGAACGGCAAGTACGGCGACGGCTGGAAAGTCAAGAGCTGCACGTATTGCCACAACGACGGGAAGACCTACGCATCCTGTCTTTTCAAGAACATCGGTAATATCGGCTAACCATCAACAAATCACGGAGGGCTCGCGTTTCGAGCCCTCCGTGCGTGCTTCAGCACTGCGGCCGACGATTAAGGCGCAGCTCACCACCGGCAACTCGATTCCAGGCTCCCGCCCCGTTAACATGGGGTGGCCGCGGCCAGCCGAGGCGCCCGCCGTGAAAGGGCCCCCAACGGAAAAAGGCCGTAAAGCGTGATCTCTACGGCCCGATCCCTGAAATCTCCGGATGCCCGGCTCTATGAAACATAGTCCTCGGCAACGAATCTGCCTTCGAACGCGGCCACTTCTTCGTCGGTGAGTGTTTCTTCGCCTGTGGACCTCGGCCAGTCCACAGGGAGCCGATCCTTGTAGATATCGCCACCGCCGCCCAGCAGATTCGCGTAGGATTCTTCCTCCAATTCGGTCATCCACAGCGGCCGTCTTTTTTCTCTCAGTTCATTGATGTTGAGTTCCATGGTCAACCCCTCCGCAATGTCGACATATTGTTTAAAGCGTCTAGTTAGCTTTTAATAACCGTTCTTTTCACTGGCCTAAATTTAATACGGACAACCAAAATGTCAATGCGTACAAGGATGCTTTCACGGTGTCTCACTTTTTTCGACTTGTCAGGACCGGCATTGTTGCCGAATGATAAGGCGGGGAACGCGCGCGGGGTTTGTCGAAAAGAAACCGTCGACGGGCGTTGACGGTCACCGACTCCGACCCTGGAGAAAACACCCCCGGCCCGCTCGAACCCGGGAAGCGCCATTCGGCCATGCGGGCGACTTCGAACGAGGTGCCGCGAGATATCCGGCAACGCCGCATTGAGATCAAAATCCCTTACCGGAAACCTTGGGCACGAAAGACCGCCATATGCTGGAACCGGCCGCGTTGCTGGTGGAGTTTTCGGAGCACATGAGGCGTGAAAACCTGCCCGGTCCAGTCCTCGACCTGGCGAGCGGCGAGGGTCACAACGGGATCTACCTTGCCACACTCGGGCTGCAGGTGATTTGCTGCGACCGGTCCGGCGAAGCCCTGGCTGGCGCATTGCGTCTCGCAGCGGAGCACGGGGTGCGCATCCGGACTTGGCAGGAGGACCTCGAGGTCCCGGGCGTGAATCCATTACCGGTTGAGGCCTTCGGCGCGATAGTGGTTTTTCGCTATCTGCACAGGCCCTTGTTCCCGGCAATCCGAAAGGCTCTCAGGCAAGGCGGCATCCTTGTTTACGAGACATTTACGGCTGACCACGCCAAATTCGGCAAACCTCGCAACCCGGATCATCTGCTCCAGCCCGGAGAACTGAGGAAGGCCTTCGAGGATTGGGAAGTGATCCACTGGTTTGAAGGAGAGAAAACCGATCCGTTGCGTGCGGTTGCGCAAATTGTCTGCCGTCGGCCCCGGGGCGGCGGCGGTGACGGATGAGAGGAGAAAGGTCGGGGGCCTGCCGTCCGGGGCTGGCGCGGATTTGCGGACGCCGACCGGTTCTAATTTGTATTATTTCGCCGGTGCTGTTATCTTCGGCGTGTGAACTTTCGCATACCCGGAGTCAGAGACCCGCGCAATCGCAGTACACGGAGCGGGCGGCGTCTGCGTGGAAATGCCGCCTTCCGTCGTTGACGATCGTCGGCAGATGGGCTCCGGACCGGCGCACGGAATCGCGGCTTCGATGGTTTGCCGGAAAATGCGCCGGATTTTTGCCCCAATTGGTCGGAGCATCGGTTCTTCGTAGGTTTGAGTCTATTTTGTCGCCTGCCGTCGGGTGAAAGCGGCGACTATACATTTTCCCTGAAAGGAGCCTGACCATGGGAGACAGAAAATTCACACGGATTCCCATCGAAACCGGAGCGATCGTGCAATGCGGCGATGTCACCGCAGCTGGAGGAGTGGAGAACCTCAGCCTGAACGGAATGCTGTTCCGAACCTCCCAGGAAATGGACGTCAACAAGGAAGTGAAAATCAAGCTGATGCTGTCCGGTCCTTCATCCAAGATGTCGCTCGATATGAACGGGATCGTGAGGAGAAGGGTCGAAGACGGTTTCGGAATCGAATTCACGGGAATGTATCTGGATGTTTTCTTTCATTTGAAAAACATCATTGCTCTGGGAATGGGTGACGAAACCAAGGCGATGCAGGAATTTTTCGATTTTATGGGGGAAGGCGCGCCCACCGGGGAGTGAGCCGCGTTTCACGCCATGTTCCATGAAAGGATCCATCGCTCATGAACCGCTTGACGAGGACCCTCGGCCGGGTGTGCAACGACTGCCCGTTGTGCCGCTACGCCCGTGAGAACCCGGCGACCCTGCTCGGGAAATTCATGAACTGGCATGGCAAGTGGTGCCCGGCGTGGAAAGCGCAAAAGCTGATCGCCCGGGATCAGGCGCAGAACGCAACAGACCGGCCTTCTTGATATTGCGCGCGCAGCTCCGACCGCGACCGTGGACCCTTCCGCCCGGGGATACAAGGCGAGCGCCGTGGCGCCCCCGCAACCGCGCGCCCGTTGGGCCTCGAAGACCGGGCGAGGCTCAAGTCCGTCTGTCGGCCCCGCACCTGGCTGACAGTAAGCGCTCGAATCCGCCGATTCCCGCTTTCAGGCCGACCCTCTGCGCCCGGCAAGCCAGTCTGCCCAGTTGGCGTATTTGGGGAAAAACACAACCATAAGCAGCAGACCGAACCCAAGGAGCAGAAAACAATCTTCCCGATAGCCTCCGATGAGAAAGAGGAGCAGTCCGAGGATTGCGGGGACCTCGCCCAGGATGAGCGCGACGATGGCCGATGCGCGCAGCCTTCCCGCCAGTTGTTCGAAAGTGTCCGACTGCGTCTTTTGCAGGATCGAGCGCTTCGCCATCCGGATCGCGATGAATGAGAAGAGCGTGATCAGGAAGAAGATGTCCCGAGCGCGATCTCCCGACCCGGGGCTAAGGCCCGCGAACGGGGGCTCCACGAGCGTCATCGCGGCCATGATGCCCGCGAACACGAACACCGTGCTCAATTGCGCCCAGGCAAGAATCGCCACGGGCTTGTGAGCCTCTCTCAGATCCGATGGCTGGTACCGTCTTGGTTGTGGACCCATGAACCTGTCCCGTCAAATCCTTGCCGGCAATCGCGCGGGACACGATCCCGGGAGCGCCGCGCGCATGCCGGATCAGGGTGAACGTCAGAGCCGGGCCGATTGTGCCGGTGGTTCGAGGATGCCGCAATGCCCGATACGATCATTCCCGCCGACAAGAAATTCCGAACGAAGGTGCTTTGCGGATTCATGCTATACCTTGTCGTGGTGCTCCTGATCAACCGTTATCTTGCCCAATATGCCGCGGAACTGAAAACGCTCAAACAATCCGACCCGAGACTCGCCGGCCGTGAAATCAAGAATCTGGCCATCATACTCTTCACATGCAACGGTTTCCTCTCTTCCGCCCTGGCCGTCTGGTTCGGTCTCATCGCGGCCCGCATCCGCAGAAGCGATTCCTACCCGTACCCGGGCATGCGGGTCCTCAAAAACACGCGGCTTCGCACCGGCAGCGAAGCGCAGGCCGTGGCCGCGGCCTATGTGTTCGTTGCCGGCCTGTTTCTCGCCACCAATTATTTCATCTGGCGCATTTATTCGGGGGCTTCGCGAATCGCCGGAGGATGAATCTTGTCCTCCGTGCATGGCCCGTACGGGCGAAAGCCCTGTCCCCGCTCCGTCGCCAAAGAATTTGCCGTTCCCCGGTTTTAAGATACAATGCCGCACTGCGGGATTGCCGCAAAGATTCGACTCGACAGGATTCAACCGCGGGAGGACCGGAAGGCCGCCCGAATCTCGGATGAGGGGGCCGCTCCGTACAGAGATGCTTTATCTCAAACTGATTTGCACCGCCGTTTTCTGGGGAGGCACCTTCGTTGCCGCGCGGATCGCGGCCAGGGAGATGGAACCCTTTTCCGCCGCTTTCCTGCGGTTTGTCACGGCATCGGTGTTTCTGTTCGGATTCGTGTTCAAATCCCACGGCAAAATCCCCCCATTGGATCGAAGACATTTCCCTTTCGTGCTCCTCCTCGGCCTGAGCGGCGTTTTTGCCTACAACGCATGTTTCTTCGCCGGCCTGAAAACGATCACCGCAAGTCGGGCTTCTCTCATCATCGCCACCCAGCCCGCTTTCATCGCCTTGCTGTCGTCCTGGTTCTTTCGCGAAAAGCTCGATTCCCTCAAAATCCCCGGCATCATGCTGTCCATCGCCGGCGCGGTGACCGTCATCTCCCGCGGCCATCCGCTCACCCTTTTCAGCAACAGCATAGGACCCGGGGAAGCGTATATCCTGGGCTGCGTCGCCAGTTGGGTGTCCTACACCCTGATCGGCAAAGCCGCCATGAAAAGCCTCTCTCCCCTGCCGGCCGTAACGTGGTCCTGCGGCGTCGGGGCCGTCTGCCTGCTGCCGTTCGCATTGGCCGAAGGAATTCTGTGGAGCATCGGGGGATTTTCCCTCACGGCATGGGTCGGCATCCTGTACCTGGGCTTTTTCGGCTCCGCCCTCGGTTTTTTCTGGTACTACGAAGGCATCAAGGCCATCGGGGCGGCGCGGGCGGGGATCTTCATCAACCTCGTCCCGGTGAGCTCGATCGTGCTCGCCTGCCTGATACTCGATGAAACCCTGGATGCATCCCTGGCCGCCGGTGCCGTCCTGGTCATTTCCGGCGTCTACCTGACCAACCGTTCACCCCTGTTTCGTTCCCCACCGATTTCCGCTGTCGATTCCTCCCGACGGCGCTGATCGGAGTCGTCCACGGCCTCGCCGACCGCACCCGAAAATGACCCCCTTCTTTCATTCTCTCTTGACTTTCACCCTTTTTTCACCTTATCTTTAAATGGAACACACGGCGTTCGAAACGGGACCGAAACAATGGTCCGGCAAAGCAACGTCGGTTCCGGTCAACCTTAAAACCAACTGATCGTCACGAGGCGGATAAAATGAATCTCACACCGGCACAGGAAAGGGTCTACGGCTTTGTGCGGGATTACATCCAAAAACACGGATATTCCCCATCATATGAAGAAATAAGGCAAAACCTGGGTTTTCGTTCGCTCAACGCGGTTTTCAAGCATCTCAAGCAACTGGAACAGCGGGGCTATGTCCAGAGCCTATGGAAGAACAAAAAACGCGCCCTGGAGCTGTTGCCGCTCCATACCGGCGCGGTATCCATACCGTTTCTGGGAGTCGTCGCGGCGGGAACGCCCATCGAAGCGGTGGAAATTCCGGAATCCGTCGAAGTTCCCGAAAGTTTTCTGGGGAACGGAAACAACTTCGCGTTGCGCGTAAAGGGCGATTCCATGATTGAGGAAGGAATCCGGGAGGGAGACATTCTGATCGTCGCCCGGCAGTCCCGCGCGGAAAACGGGCAAACGGTCGTGGCGCTCGTTCAGGGAGAAGCGACGGTAAAGAAATTCTACCAGCGTGGGGAAGAAATCGAGCTCCGGCCGGCCAACAGCCGGATGCAACCGATCCATGCGCGGGCCGATGCGGTGGAAGTTGTGGGAACGGTCGTGGGACTTCTGCGCAATTACCGCCGGCGCTCCCTGAGCGTCGTGTAAAACGGGGATATTCTCCGGCATGCGTTACGCTGGCGGAGGGGAAAATGACGCGACATATCGTTCATTTGGACATCCCCAACTTTTACGCCGCCCTGGAAGAGCTCAGGCACCCGGAACTGAAAAAGCGTCCCATGGTTCTCGCCGAACCGTCGGCCCGAGCGATCATCCAGGGGGTCAACAGCAACGCCGGTAAGGAAGGCATCCGCGAAGGAATGCCTTTGGCTCATGCCCAGCGCATGTGCCGGCGGGTCCTGGCTGTTGCTCCGGATCTTCGTTTTTATCGCGAGGAACACCAACGGATCCTGAAGGAATTCGGTTTTTTTTCTCCCCTGGTGGAGGGCGCCTGGCCGGGGCATTATTTCGTCGACCTCACCGGCACTCAACGTCTTCTGGGACCGGGACCCGACGTCGCGTGCCGCATGGAGAGGCACCTGGCGACGCAACGACGCTTGCGGGCGCGCATCGGCCTCGCCGCCAATAAGCTGGTCAGCCAGGTGGCTTCGACCTGTATCGTCCCGGGAGACCTCAACTGCATCTTCCCGGGCGGAGAAACTTCCTTTCTCGCCCCCCTGCCGGTGACCTCGCTTCCCGGCGTGGGCGCCGTAACCGCTTCCCGCCTGGCTGATTTCAATATCCGGCGTATCGAGCAGCTTGCGGCGTTGTCCCTGGAAGCCCTGTGCGGCGTTTTCGGCAAAATGGGCTCCCGGCTTTTCAATGTCGCCCGCGGCATCGACCCGACTCCCGTTCTCCCTTCACGCGAATCCCCGCGCCTGGTCGTCGCCCACAGCCTGGAACGGGACGAGATCGACCGGGACCGCCTGGAAGCCCTCTTGTTTCAGCAGGTGGAGGAAGCGGGATGGGCACTGCGACGCCACAACCGCCACCCGACGCGTTTCGTCCTGGAAATCCGGTACGCGGACGGCATCACCGCCAGGAACGCCCACGCATTGTTTTCCCCTGCAATTCATGCGGACCGAAGGCTGTTCAAGGCGATTCTCCCCGTTTTCCGGCAACTGTTCAATCGCCGGATCGCCCTTCGCCGAATCGTCCTGGAACTTTCCGATTTTGCCATGCCTTTTCGCCAGGCGTCCCTGTTCCCCCGGGAAGATTCGCCGCCGTCCGGAGAACGGGATTTGCAGCAGGCCCTGGACGGCATTCGCGGGCGCTTCGGCAACCGGGCCATTTCCTGGGGAAACGCCCTGGCGTGCGCGCAAAGGCAGGCTTGAGCCAAACGAAATTCGGCAGCAGGAAGGGCTTCTCCCAGGGATGCGGATGCGGAAATCCGTCTCACGCCACGGCGCCACGGCGCTACGGCGGAGCGGCGGAGTGGAAAACCCACACGGTTGGACGTAAAGGTCGGGGTGAGCCAAATGATACCCGGCATGCCCCCTTGCGGTTGCGGGGGTGAAAAAAGCGGAATACGCAATGAGGGAAACGTTCGTTCATCTGCACGTCCACTCCCATTATTCCATGATGCGCGGGGTCAGTTCCGTGACGACCCTCTGCCGGGCCGCATCAGCCCTGGGTTTCGAACGCCTGGCGCTGACCGACGACAATGGATTCTACGGGCTGATCAACTTCCTTGACGCCGCCCGCCGCTTCGGCATTCATCCCATCGTGGGCACGACCATCGGAACCGGCCCCGATACCGCGGTCGTTCTCGCCAAAACTCCGCGGGGCTATGAATTGCTTTCCGAGCTGACCACCCGCCGTCACCTGGACGCGGATTTTTCCCTGCTGCGCGATTTTCCCGACGGCCGGCGGGATCTTGTCGTGCTCACCGCCAACCCCGAAATCATCAAAGCCCTGCATCCGCGGCGGGAATGCCGGGTAGAGGTCGTTCCGGGACCCGGCGACCGGCTGCTGCTGAAAATGGCCCATAGCCTCGGCGTCCCGCCCGTTGCCACGAATGCCGTTCATTTCGCGCACTCGGGAGATTATCCCCTGCACCGGCTGGTCCGAGCCATCGATCTCAACCTGACCCTGAGCACCATTCCCCGGGAGGAGATCGTACGGCCCGACCAGTGGCTGCAATCCGCGGCGCAAATGGAGCACCGCCTGCCGCATTGTCCGGAAGCCCTGGCGAACACCCTCAAACTGGCGGGAGAGTGCCACACGAAATGGGACCATTTCCGCACCATTTTCCCGCATTACCGCGACAGCCAGGAAGATCATTTCGCTCTGCTGCTCGAGAAATGCCGCAGGGGAATCCCCTGGCGCTACGGCCGGACGAGCCCGGCCGTCGAGGAACGACTGGCCGAGGAGCTCGATCTGATTCGAGCCAAGGGATACGTGGATTACTTTCTCGTCGTGGCCGATATCGTCGGCCGCCGGCCGATTCACTGCGGTCGCGGGAGCGGCGCCGCGAGCCTGGTGAGCTACCTGCTCGGGATCACCCACGTGGATCCCCTTCGGCACAACCTCCTGTTCGGAAGGTTTCTGAATCCCGAACGAAAGGATCTGCCGGACATCGACGTCGATTTCCCATGGGACGAACGCGACGATTTGTTCGAAGAACTGCGCCGTCACTACGGCGCCGAACGGATGGCGACGGTCGCCAATCACGTGGGTTTCGGAGCGCGCGCGGCGGTGCGGGAGGTGGCCAGGGTCTATGGCATCCCGGCGGCGGAAATCAAGGAGGTGACTCGGCGCATGAGCTTCTGGACGGAACCGGGAACGATGTGGGAGCGCATCGGCACCCATCCGAAATTCCGCGGATTCCCGCTCGATCCCCCCTGGCCGGAGATCATCGACCTGGCCGGCCGGTTGGAATCCTTGCCGAGACACCTTTCCATGCATTGCGGAGGGGTCATCATCGCCCCCGACCGAATTTCCCGGCACGTCCCCGTGCAGCGGAGCGCCAAGGGCGCCCGGATCATCCAATGGGAAAAAGACCAGGCGGAAAAGGCCGGCCTGGTGAAGATCGATCTCCTGGGCAACCGTTCCCTGGCCGTCATTCGGGACTCCCTTGCCGCCATCCGGGAGAATTACGGGAAAGACCTGGAATACGCCCGCCTCAATCCCGTCGATGACCCGGATACCCGGGAGCAAATCAGGACCGGCCGCACCATGGGGGTTTTCTACGTGGAATCGCCAGCCATGAGGCTCCTGCAGCAAAAGGCCGGCCGCGGCGACTTCGAGCATCTCGTCATCCATTCGTCCATCATTCGGCCGGCGGCCAACCGGTACATCCGGGATTACCTGGACCGGCTGCACGGAGCGCCCTATGAACCGCTTCATCCGAGCCTCGCGGGACTGCTCGCCGGAAACTACGGTATTCTCGTCTACCAGGAGGACGTGGTGCAGGCGGCCATGATCCTGGCGGGGTTCAGCTGGGGGGAAGCGGACGGCCTGCGCAAGGTGATCAGCAAGAAAAGCAGGGAACAGCTTTCCGATTACCGGTCCCGGTTCGCGCGGGGATGCGCCGCCCGGGGAGTGTCCTCCGACTCGGCGGATAGAGTCTGGGAGATGTTCACCTCCTTTTCCGGCTATTCTTTCTGCAAACCTCATTCGGCATCCTATGCCCTGGTCAGCTTCAAATCCGCCTACCTGAAGGCCCATTACCCGGCCGAATTCATGGCCGCCGTACTGAGCAACGGCGGCGGGTATTACAGCACCTTCGCCTACGTCTCCGAATCGAGGCGGATGGGATTGACGGTGGCCGGACCCGACATCAACGAAAGCGCCTGGAATTACCGCGGGAGGGACCGCACCGTCCGGATGGGCCTGCGGCAACTCCAAAACATCCGCAGAAGCACCCTGGAAGGTATTCTTGCCGAACGAGGAAAAAACGGACCGTTCGCATCCGTCGAAGAGCTTTTGCAGCGTGTGGACATCGCCCTCTCCGACGGGATGATTCTTGCCAGGAGCGGCGCACTGGATTCCCTGTCGGGCGGCCTCAACCGTCCCCGGCTGCTCTGGTTCATCGAGGCCTGGTTCAACGGCGCCGGGGTGAAAGGAACGACGCGGCACGGGCAGATTTCGGCCTTTCCCCGTCCGCGGGCACGAATCGTCGTGCCTCCCCTCCCCGGTTTTTCCCCCCGGCAGACATGGCGGCACGAAATGGAAACCCTGGGCTTCGTGCTGTCGGTGCATCCGCTGGCCATGGTCGAACCAATGGTGTGCAAGCTCCCGCACCGCGTCACGAAGGCCGCGGACCTGTATCGGCACGTCGGCGAGCGGGTCTGTACGGCGGGCTGGCCGATCACCCGCAAGGAAGTGCTGACCAGGGAGGGCGAACCGATGGAATTCGTTTCATTCGAGGACCGAACGGCCATCTACGAGACCGTTTTCTTTCCGTCGGCCTTCCGGCGTTTCTGCCAGGACGTCGATATGAACAGAGGGTACCTGATCCTGGGAAAGGTCGAAAGCGAATTCGACACAGTGAGCCTGGCCGTGAACCGGGTCGTCAAGCTGCCTCTGGTCCTGGAGGATTGACGGGACGGCTCGTGTGCATGAAGTGCCGCCGGCGACGGGGCTGGAACCCGGGAGCAGGACGAATGTCCGGAACACACGCCCGGCGGGCCGGCGGGCGGCCGCAACCAGATCCCGTGTAGACAAAATCCCGTTCCCCTGCGTCTGTCTTGTCAAGCTGCACGAATGCTTCCGGGAGATTCTCCACGAACCCGATCCAAGGGGGGAGCACCGGGAAAACGGCCCGGCCGGCACGCGGGCCGCCTTCGATTCCCGATCGTGCGAAGCTCGGGGCCGAAGTTAAAGGGCGTGACGTTTTTGCCTCCGACGGCGTTCCTGCAATATAAGGAAATGTAATGCGAACATATCCATTCTCAGTGAGAAAGGGGAAAATCATGAGAAGGCCGTTCTTCATCTTTGCCATTGCCTGCGTGACTCTTTTTGCCGCCGGTTTCGTAACGGGCGGCGCCCAGGCTCAACCCCCCGGGGCGGGGGAGCCGCCTCCCTGGGAACAGTATTCGGACCCCTGGGACAGAACCCCGCCGCCCCAGGACCTGAATCAGCCCCCCATGGGCCCGGGCCCGGCCCCGCCGCCCAGGGGCGCCGCTCCCCCGCCCCGGGGACCGGCTCCACAGGCTGGAAGCCAGAATCCTTTCGTGGGTTTCTGGGTGGGATTCTGTGATTTCGGCGTTTCCGCCGCCAACACCGACTCCACCGAAGTGACGCTCGAGGTGAGAGAACGTAACGGCCGAACCTCCGTTCTCTTGCGGAATGGCCTCGGCACCCGCGACCAGATGTTTCACGACCACACCGCGGAACCGGGCGGGAACGTGTACCCCGCCAGGATCCTCCAAGGCAGAAACGGACAGCCGGTGCTGCTGGTGGGAGACACCGCCTTCCGGCTTTACGGCAACCGACTTGAATCCTACAAGGACAACGGCCACAACACGCACCACTACCGGTTGTGGAGAGTCAGGTAAGCGACGTCCCGCGCGCTTCACGGGCGTTGGCGGGATTGCCCGGACAACCGGGATCATCGACGGGACAACGTTCGATCAGCACTCGAAGGACGTCCGAGTGCAAATCCCCGGGCCTCCGGCCGGGCAGGATTCAGTCGACCCTCATGCCCCCAAATGCGAACAGGCCGTTTCCTTATGGGAAAACGGCCTGTTCGCGTTTCAGCCTTGCCCTTACCAACGCAACAGCGTCGTCCCCCAGGTGAATCCGGAACCGAATGCCGCGAGTAGGAGCAGGTCGCCCCGTTCCAGCTTTCCGGCACGGTAGGTTTGATCGAGCAGCAGGGGAATGGATGCCGCAGTGGTGTTGCCGTGCTTCTGGATGTTGCTCAGGAACTTCTCCTGCGGTATTCCCAGCCGCTCCGCCACCATGTTGTTGATGCGCAGGTTCGCTTGGTGGGGAATGACGTACTTGATCTCGGCGGAGTCGATGCCGCACTTTTTCAGCGTGCTCACGATCACTTCTCCCAGGCGCACCACGGCGTGCTTGAACACCAGTCTGCCGTCCATCTGTGGCCAGAGTGCACCGTCCGCGATCATCTTCGGGGTCACGATGGGTTTCAGGGAAATGTCGTACATGGTGAGATGAAGCGCCTTGGCGAACCTTCCGTCGGCGTGCAGCTCGGAATACAGGATCCCCCTGCCGTTTTCCTCGGCGGCCTCGAGTACCACCGCACCCGCGCCATCCCCGAAAAGAACGGCCACGTCCCGCCCGCCGTCACTAAAATTCAATGCTCCCGACTGCACCTCGGAACCCACCACCAGGACGCGCCGGTACACGCCCGAGCGAATGAACGCGTCGGCCGTCGCCAGCGCATAGATGAAACCAGTGCACTGGTTGCGCACGTCCAGGCAGCCGATGGACTGGATGCCGAGCTTGGCCTGGAGAAAACACCCGGCGCCGGGGAAAAACTGGTCGGGGCTCAACGTCGCGAAAATGATGAAGTCGATGTCCGAAGGCCGCAGTGACGCATCTTCGAGTGCAGCTTTCACCGCGTCCAGAGCCAGGTCGGAGCAGTACACCCCCTCGTCGGCAAACCGTCGTTCCTGGATGCCGCTGCGGGTCCTGATCCATTCGTCGCTGGTCGTCATCAAGTGTGCAAGGTCATCGTTCTTCACGATTTTCGGAGGAGCATAGCTTCCTATTCCGGCGACAACACTGCGAACCATGAATCACTCCTTGCGGGACGGTTGACAAGACGGCCATTCTCCACCCCACCATGAGTCCCATGGCGACGGAGAAGCAGATATTCGAGGTCCGGCTCTTTCGGCGGCACCGAAGCCGCAGGCGTGCCGATTCCCGAACTCCTCCCACCGGGACCACCCCTCCAGGCAGGGCTGAACTCCTGCTGCGCCGCGGCTCTTGCTCATTGAGACCGGATCGGGACAAGCATCCTTTCGCATAATAAACGAGTCTCTCACGGGTGCCAAATAAATTGCATCGGCCTGATCTCAACCCCGCCTGACTCTGTTCAACCCCTTGACATTCATATAACAATTTCGGATGACAGCCATCGCGGGCGCTTGACAGTGGTTCTCCTCACTGTTAATAGAATCCGGATTGGAGGCTCGTTGGACAAGGGACCTTCTTTCGCTGCCGGGCTTTCGGAACGGGCGCCGTCATGTTCGACTCGACCGCGGCCTTTTTCGGTCTGCAGACACCTCGAGTGATCTCAGGGCGGAAACCGTACCCGTTCCCGCGGAGGCCGCGGCATGGAAGGCAGAGTCAGCTCGCGCGGCCACCGCTTCAACGTCGAGCACCCCGCCCGGCGGCTGCGTGCCGTGAATCCGGAACGGAAAGGGGAACTGAACATGCGTGTCGGGGTCGCGGCGGACCACGGCGGTTTCGAGCTCAAGCGACAGTTGGTGGAGGAACTCGCGGCAACGGGCCACGACGTGGTGGATTTCGGAGCACACCGGTTCGACCCGGCCGACGACTTTCCGGACTTTGTCGTGCCGCTTGCCAGGGCGGTGGTCGAACGAACGGTGGAAAGAGGGCTTGCCGTTTGCGGCAGCGGCGTCGGTGCGTCGATTGCGGCCAACAAGGTGCCCGGTGCGCGCGCGGCGCTCATCACGGACGTTTATTCCGCACGCCAGGGAGTCGAAGACGATGACATGAACATGATGTGCCTCGGCGGCCGCGTCGTTGGGGTCGAGCTCGCCAGGGACCTCCTGCGGGCCTTTCTGAAGGCCCGCTACAGGCCCGCCGAGCGGTTCGAGCGCCGCCTTGCGAAGGTGGCGGCGCTGGAAGACGAAAGCTCCCGGACGACTCATGGAAGAACCCGTAACGAGGAGTAAAGGCCCGCGACCATCTCGTGCGCTCGCCGCCCGGCTCAAACCGGTCTGCCGCCTGGCGGCCTGAAGGGAGGTCCGCGCCTTTGGGTGTTCGAATCATTCCGGCCTGGGCAGAGTATCCAGAGTCCATTCCATGGGGTCGATCAACTCGTAGCCCATCTCGACCAGCTTTCGTTTGACGTGGGCTACGTTTGTGGTCAAGAGATACGGGAACACGGCCCGCTTCCCCTCCTCCCAGTACCGGCTGACCAATATGCTGCCGAAGGAGATGTGTTCCTCGGTGATGGCGTCCACGATCTTCTTCATTTCCCCGACGCGCTCCTGCACCTTGATGCAAAGCAGGGTTCCGGGCTCCTCCAGGCCAAGGACGTTGACAAAAGCACGCACAAGGTCGCGGATGGAGAGCATTCCGCGCAGCTTCCCTTCCCGATCCACAACCGGAAACGCCCCCACTCGCATCTTTTGCATCAGCAGGATGGCGTCCTCCAGGGTGTTCGCGGGAGTAACCGTGACGGGGTTTTTGGTCATGATGTCCTTGATCTTCATCTGAGCGAGGCGCTCGCGCTCCTTCAGGGTTTCATTCTCGTCCAGAAACACCGACGGCATGGCGCTGCGAATATCCCGGTCCGTCACGATTCCAATCAGTCGGTTCTCTTCATCCACCACGGGGAGATGGCGGAAGGTGTTCTTGGCCAGGAGTTCCCTGGTTTCCAGGATCCCGTCGTTCGGGCCGACCGTGACTACTTTCTTCGTCATCGACTTGTCGATAAACATCGTCCACCTCCAGGTTTGTTGCCAAAGCCGTGAAACGTCTGCAATCCATTACAGGCCCAGCAGAATTGAGACATGATTCCTTATCAGTTCCGGCAGGAGCTGGACCGAATAGCCCCCTTCGAGAACGGAGATGATCCTTCCCTCCGAATATGCGTCCGCCAATTTCACCAGCTTGCGCATGATCCGGGAGAAACCTTCCGTCGAGAGCTTCAGGTCGGACATATCGTCATCCACGTGCGCATCGAAACCCGCCGACACAAGAATAACCTGCGGCTTGAATTCGGCGAAGGCAGGCGCCAAATCCCTTTCCAGAATGGCCATGTATTCCTCGTCGCCCTGCCCGGGCAGCAACGGGCAATTGAGCGTAAACCCGGAACCCGCGCCGACTCCCTTCTCGAATTCACGACCGGTCCCGGGAAACGCGAAGGAAGGATGTTCATGGGCGGAATAATAAAACACGCTGGGATCGTCTTCGAAGATGTGTTGCGTGCCGTTGCCGTGATGGGCGTCGATGTCCACGATTCCGACCCGCTCCACCCCCCATTCGTTGAGGAGGTACCGCGCGGCAATCGCCACGTTGTTGAAGTAGCAGAACCCTAGAGCGCGATTCATTTCGGCATGGTGGCCCGGAGGGCGCACCGCGCAGAAGGCGTTGTCGATTATTCCCTCCATCACCATCCTGACCGCCTCGAGCAGGCCCCCGATGGCAAGAAGCGCCGTCTCGTAGCTTTCCCTGCACATCTGGTTGTCGGGATGGTCGAATTCCCCCATCTCCAGGAGACACGCCTCTTCGAACCGCATGATGTGCTTGGGCGAGTGAACCGCTTCGATCCACTTCAACTTCGCCGGACTCGCTTTTATCAGGGTGAGCCTGGGAAAAAGCCCGGCTTCTTCCACGCCTCGGTAGACCGCCTCCAGCCTCTCCGGCGACTCGGGATGATTCGAGCCCGTGCAGTGAAGCAGAAGCCGATCGTCGTATAGGAAACCCGTCTTTCGCATAACACTGTCCCCTGTGTCTTCTCATTTCCAGCCCGGACAATATCCGCGCGTTCACTCCCGGGTCGTTGGGGCTCTCCGGGAAGAACGCGCAAACCGCCCGGCGGCGGACCGGTCCTCCTTGAACTCAAACACCACAACCATTTCCATATAAGCAGCCCTCAGGCACATTCGGCGCGGCTCCCTTCGAAAGCAAAACATGGGTCTGCTCTCGGGGATCTCCTGTTTATCCGGAGGCGTATCGAGACTTGAAAAAGAGCGGGAACTCAGAGCAACGAGCGGTCGGAGGGAGATTTCCCCGTCGCCTCACGACACTTGAGAACCTCTTCTTCGATCATGCGGCGGGATCGCTCCCGGAGACTTTCCACATCCCTGGAAGAGAAGCCCGTGGTGTCAACGGGCGGCAATACGGTGAGATAGACATCCTGGGGTTCCCCGAATCTCCAGCTGTTCTTTCGCAGCGCGGCATATGAACCCTCCACGGCAAGCGGCAGCACGGGCACCCCCGCCTTGATGGCCAGGAGAAAAGCGCCGTCGGTGAAACCCTTGACGCTGCCGTCCGGCGACCGCGTCCCTTCCGGAAAGATCATGACCGGGCACTTCTGCTGCAAATACTTTTTCGCCCGCAACAGAGCCGGCGCCCCGCTGCGCTGTCCGCGATCGAGCGGGATGTCTCCCGCCATGCGCATCATCCAGCCCACGAAAGGCAATCGAAAGAGCTCGGCCTTGGCGATCCATTTCATCTCCCACGGCAGCAGGGAAATCAGGGGAATGTCCGCCAGTGACTGATGGTTGCTCACCACGACGTATGCGCGCTCCGGCTCGAAGTTCTCCACTCCGGAGACGTGAACTCTCCAGGCCGGATTGCACTTGACCATGCTCACGCCGAGCCGGCGGAACCACCGGCCCGTGCGAAAGCGCACCGGATTCCGGTCGAACAGCCAAATGATCCCGAGCAACGGCAGCCACAAAACAATGAGGGAAATCATGGCCACCCATATCCAGATCGACTTCAGGTTCGAGATCATTTTCGTCACACTCACCGCAACCCGTCGAATCATTCTTCCACAACCGGATTCCGCAGGATGCCGATCTTCTCGATCTCCACTTCCACCACGTCTCCATGCCTGATGGGGCCGACGCCGCTCGGAGTCCCCGTGACAATGACATCGCCGGGCATGAGCTTGAAGTTTCTCGAAACGAACGCGATGATTTCGGGAATTTTGAAGATCATGCTCCCCGTGTTGGAATCCTGTACCGTCACACCGTTCAAGCGACAGCATATTCTGAGGTTGTGCGGATCTCCCAGGTCATCGGCCCTCACGATCACCGGGCCGATGGGGCCGAACGTATCGAGCGACTTGCCCCGGAACCATCCGGCCCGGTCGCCCGTCTGCAGATTGCGCTGGCTCACGTCGTTCATGCACGTGTATCCGAACACGTGATTCAACGCATCCCCCGGACCGACATTCTTGCATTCATCCTTGATGATCACGGCCAGTTCGGCCTCATAGTCGGTTCTCGGTTCGGGAAACCCGTATTCCTTGAGGAATGCCGGGATGACAATCGACTCACCGGGTCCGATCAGGACATTAGGGGACTTGGGGAACAGAATCGGCTCCTCCGGCACCTCGTCGGTGAAGCCTCGAACCTTCACGGTCGTGCTTTCGGCGATATGCGCCCTGTAGTTGAGCCCCAGCGCGATGATTTTCGTCGGATTGACCGTGTATTTTTTCGTCGTGTTGACTATCGGCAAAATGACCATGACGGTTCACTCCCTCCGAATATTCACACCGGCCATCCAAAGCGCACCGGCATGTCGTGCCGTCGATTCCGCAGCTCAAATCCCTCGCCCGGACCCAACACCGGGAGATCCTTCCCGCGGAACGCAAACTCAAATCGGCCCGGTGAAGGATATTGCCTCATGAAGTGCCGGTCCACACGGCCGAGCCCAACGTCATTTCAGCGTGGACAGCGCCTTCACGGCCTCCAGGTACAACCTCGCCATATCGGGCGTCATCGTCGAATGCCTGCCCGTCATGTAGAGTTCTCCATCGGGACCCAGCACCCCGAGGTACGCACCCGATTTGGAGACCAGTGCGGTCTTGCCGTCCGGGGTCTTCAGAATCGCCCCCATCAATTGCCCGTTCGCGCCGTACAGCCTCCATTCCCCCTTGCCGGCCGGTTTGACCACGGCATCCTCCTCGGCCAACCCCGCGGAGGCTGTCAGAAGCAAAGCGAAAAGCACGACGATCGCTGTCCGTTTTCTCATCGCATCATCTCCTGGAGCGTAACGTCTCCGCCACTCATCCGATCTCGGGCATCAATGTCCATTTGATGAACCAGTAACGGTCGCCGGCTTCCTTGTCCAGGCAAACGATGCCCCCGTTCTGGAACTTGAACACGCGCCTTTCCGCCGACCCGGCAACCAAATACGAGGTCAATTTTTCCATAAAAGGCAGGTGTCCTACAATCATAAGATTTTCATCGCTTCGGACATGTCCTGCGAACGAAGACACGTCATCCATCGGATATAACCCCGCGCACTCTTCGATCCCACCGGCCGGTTCCAACAATCCGCCGTAAATGTCAGCGGTCTGACGGGCTCTTTTTTTCCCGCTGTGCAGAATCTTTGAAACCCTGACCCGATAACCCCGGGCAACCCCGGCGATACGCTCGACCTGGGCGATTCCCTCGGATGACAATCCCTGTTCCGCGTCGCTTTCCCTCGGGAGGCTCCGGCCGTGTTGGACAAGGTAGAGCGCCATTGAAAACCTCCTTTGACTCGATCTTCACCCAAGCTCGGCAGCGGTGCGCAAACTGCGCTCCGGCGATCCGCCCTTCCGCTCCGGGCTCTTCTCGGACAAATCGAAGCAAACGGGCCGCTCGGGCTACCCCGAACCCGCAAAGCCTTCGGGCACGTCACCGGCCGTTACCCTGTTCATTTTAGTTTAATTCGGTAACGAAAACCAGCGCACATGCATCCCCGTCTCGTTTCGAACCCACGAATACGTTCACCGCCCGACAATCCGCCACATTCACTCCTAAGGCGGCCCCTGGGAGGAGTGAAACGGTGTCCCTTGTCAAGACAACGGTGCAAGAAACGTTCATCGACAGTGCGTTAGAGACGCGGCAAGACGGTTCATCGCGGCGGCGTCCGGCGTGGCCGTCGTTCGTCGGGCCGGGGGTTCCGGGGGAAAGGCCGCCCGATCCCGTGCTTTCCGGGCGCGAGAAACGCCTGCGCGAACATGCCACGGCCCGGTGTTTGAAGTCCTGCTTCAACGCCGGGTCGTAAACAGGCCGAACCGCTCATGGCAAATGGATGCCGTGTCGGGCTTGAGCATTCCGCACCCTATCTTCCCGCTTTCGTGAGGTTGTACTTCACGATAAATCTTCCACCGGTGCCCTTCCCTGTGAGCCTGCCTCCCTGCAGGGAGAACTTGATCCTGTTTCCGGATGTCGTGGTGAATGACATGGTGGTGACCCCGTCGGCCTTTTCGAACTTCGCCGGATAGCTTCTCGAACTGGGACCCGAAGAGGACTTGGTGTGCCTGGCGAAACCGCCGTCCGCCACACTCAGCGTGTACGTGACCGTGTCTTCCGTGATGGTCATGTGGACACTCCTGCTTTCACAGTTGGCGGCACTTCGGCATTCGTCGTGCTGGCCGGTCCACTGTCCCAGGAAAGGCGCAATATCCCCCTGGGTAACCGCACCGGACTGTGTTTGCGCCTGGCAGATACATGGAATGAGAAGTACCGCCGCCATCAGAAACCAAGCTGTTCTTGCTCTCATCTCGCGCTCCTTTGTTGATTCCAATCATGGTCGCACCCGTTGAGGATCTCCGCCCCTGCGACCCGGCCCCTGCCGTCGAACCCCGTGGTGATGCAGCGGTCCTTTTCGATCACCATATGAACCGTGGCCGATTATTGCAACGAAATTCTCCGCCGCGGGCCCGATACGGCCCGCAATGCCGCATTTCTCCGTTTCTCCGGTGCGGCCACCTGTTGCCGCTTGCGCATGGAAGACAAAGTAAGGCGCCGCATGCCCGCCGATATACAAATAATTATTGTGAAATTGCCGCTTAAAGATGTATAGAATGCACTGACGCATACAAACAAAATTTTCCCAGGAAACAAGACCATAAACGAACAGGGTGCAGGCACAGTGGTGCATTACGTGGCTCACCAGCGGCTTCGGGAAGGTGCAGGAACGTCCGCACGACGCTCCTGCGGCGGGACCGCCGCCCCCGGATCTTCATCGCCCGTTCGCGTTGCGCGCGGCGCCGGGACCGGCGCGACGGCACGGGCCGTCGAATAATATTCACGGTCCGGTAAGTATCCGGCAGCAACTTTCCGATATATGGAAGGAAAAGACTCCTTGCCGGAAATGAGGCACGCCCGGTAAGGTTTCGCCGGCACCTGGAATTGCACATCACGTTATAAAAGAAGTTCTCCTGCGGAGCGCTCACGAAGATTCACCCGGGTCGAAAGCAGGTTCCGGAGCGAAAAAGACTATGGGGACTCAAGCGATCCTGAGCGGCATATCGCTTTTCGCGGCATGGATTGCGCTGCTCGTGCAGCCTGCGCTTTGTCTTGCGGCCCCATGGGACTTGACGGCATCGGACGTCGAAGGAAGAATCTCCGAGTTCTCCTCGATGGCGGCCGCTGCCCTGCTGCTCATCCTCGTAATGGTGCTCGCTGTCCGAACCCATCGCCGTGCGCATTCCGCCTGGCGCGAGCCGGAACCCAAATACCGTACCGTCGCGAACCTCAGTTGCGACTGGGAAAGCTGGACTGCATCCGACGGGCGGCTGATCTACGTATCTCCGGCGTGTGAGCGCATTACGGGATATCGCCCGGGGGAATTCATCGAACAACCGTCTCTGCTCCGCGAAATGATTCTTCCGGAAGACCGCCTGCTCTGGGATGAACATCGGCATGACGTCCATGCGGAGCAATCGTCCCGCGAGATCGAGTTTCGTATCCGCAGGCATGACGGCAGCATTCGCTGGATCAACCACGCCTGTCGAACGGTAACCGATGAGCGGGGCGAACCCCTGGGGGTTCAGTCCTGCAATCGCGACGTCACGCATCTTCGCGAGGCGCAGGAGGCTCTGCAACGGAGCGAAGAACAATGCCGCGCCTTCATCGCGCTCAGCACGGAGGGGATTTCGCGCTGGGAGGTCGATGGTCCCATCCCGACCACCCTTGCCGAGGATGAGCAGATTGAACGGTTCTACTGGCACGCCCGGCTTGCGGAGTGCAACGACGTCTTTGCGCGGATGTACGGGATGGGAACGGCCAACGAGATGCTCGGAGCGCGGCTGGGGGACATCCTCACGCCCACTGAAACGGAGAACATTGAATTCCTGCGAAGTTTCATCCGTTCAGGCTACAACGTCAAAAGCTGCGAAACCTATGGCTACGATCAACTCCGCAATCGTCGCAGTTTCCGAACCGGCATGGTCGGATGCTGCGTCGACGGACGCCTGGTCGAGGCATGGAGCATTCAGCACGATATGACGGACCTCGCGCGCCTGCACCGGCAGGTCCGGCGAGCCGACGACGAATGGCAGACGACTTTCGATTCCATCGCGGACCCGATCATGATCCTGGACCGCGGGTTTCGAATCCTGCGCGCCAATCCCGCAGCGGCAGCCTTTTTCAATGTCGCGCCCGTCGCGATTCCCGGGAAACACTGCTACACCCTGATGCACGGGAAGAACTCGCCCGTTCCCCTGTGTCCCGTGGGGGCGATGATGAAAACCGGGATCCACACGGAGACGGAGATGTACGACGAGAAACGCAAGGCATGGTTCCTTGTCTCCGCCGATCCGCTGCCGGGCCCGGGGGGTGAGGTCGCCGGGGCCGTCCACACCGTGAAGAACATCACCGAAAACAAGATGACCCGGGACGCGATCCGCGATTCCGAAGCCTTCAATCGGAGCATCCTCGCCTCTCTCAACGATCGCATCGCGATCATCGACGGCAACGGCGTCATCCTCGCCGTCAATGCAGCCTGGGAGAGGTTTGCCGCGGAAAACGGCACCTCCTCGCCCCCCGGGGTCGGCGTGGGGATCAATTATCTGGACGTTTGCCACCGGGCGATCCAGACCCGCGACGATCTTGCGGAACAGGCGCTCAAAGGAATCCGATCGGTGCTCAACGGCAGGAAGGAGTCTTTTTCGTTGGAGTACCCCTGCGACGCCCCCTCCGAAAAACAGTGGTTCGCCATGAGGGTCATGCCTTTCAAGAGAGCGGGAGGCGGGGCGGTCATCTGCCACGTCGACGTTACGGAACGAAAAAGGGCGGAAGATGAAGCGCGCCGCCGGATGATCGAACTGGCCCACGTCACGAGGGTTGCAACACTCGGGGAACTGGCCGCATCCCTTGCCCATGAAATCAACCAGCCGCTGACGGCAATCCTGTCGAACGCGCAGGCCGCCCAGCACTTTCTGGCCAGGGAGGTCCCGGAAACGGATGAGGTCCGGCAGATCCTCGACGATATCATCGAGGATGATAAAAGGGTCAGCGAAGTGATCCGGAGAATGCGTTCCCTTCTTAAGAAAGGGGCGGCCTCACACGAGCGGGTGAACATCCATGACGCCGTCCTGGAAAGCGTGGCCCTGATCGAAAGCGCTTCGCCGCTCAACGGATTGTCCATCACCACCGAATTCGACGCCGGCATGCCTATCGTGCACGCGGACCCGGTCCAGCTGCAGCAGGTCCTCTTCAACCTGATGGTGAATGCGGCGGGCGCCATGAAGAACACGCCCAATCCTTCGAGGAAAATCCGGATAGGAACGCTGATAAAGGATGAGCGGACCGTGCAACTCTCCGTCACGGACTCGGGCACGGGTATCGACGAGGCCGTGATGGCTCATCTCTTCGAGCCCTTCGTCACGACCAAACCGGGAGGCATGGGCATGGGACTTTCCATCAGCCAGACTATTATCAAGGCCCACGGTGGGACCATCGGGGCGAAGAACAACCCGGAGGGAGGGGCCACCTTCTTCCTTTCCCTTCCTCTGGACAAGGAAAACCGGTCATGATCGAGGAAAAACCGTTCGTGTACGTCGTCGATGACGACCTTTCGGTCAGGAAGGCGCTCGATCGGCTCCTGCGAGCCGCCGGCCACGGTGTGAAAACCTTTTCCTCTGCTTTGGAATTCCTGGAATACAAGCCCGTGGACGCTCCGGCGTGTCTTGTGCTCGACATCCGTATGCCGGCCTTCAATGGTCTGGATCTGCAGGACCATCTGGCCAAGCGGGAGGATTCCTTTCCCATTGTGTTCATTACCGGCCATGGAACCGTCCCCATGAGCGTCCGCGCCATGAAAGCGGGCGCCGTCGACTTTCTCCAGAAGCCCTTCGGCGACACGGACCTGCTGAGCGTGGTCGGGCAGGCCATCGCGAAAGATCGTGAATCCAGGCGGCATCGCAACGAAATCCGGGACCTCCGGCAACGCCTGGCAACGCTCACACCCAGGGAATACGAAGTTTTTGCACATGTCGTCGCGGGCATGCTGAACAAGCAGATCGCCTTCGCGCTCGGCACCGTCGAAAAAACCATCAAGGTACACCGCGCAAGGGTCATGGCGAAAATGGGCGCAGAATCCGTCGCCGACCTGGTCCGTTTCGCGGAGAAACTGGCTATCCGCTCCACACCGCGCCAAACGTAGCGTCACCGTTAATCGCGCTCCGCCCCAACCACGCGAAACGCAGGGGAACCCAGGATCGGACTCCGGACCGGCCACAGCAGCCTTTCTGCTCTCCCCGCATTGAAGCCTGCCTTAAAGCGGCGCCGCCGATCCCCCCAGACGCGAATTCCCCGCTCGGAGCGGTTCGCAACAGGAACCGCAATCGCTGCCCCGCAAGCCGCTACATCGCCGTTCATGGCTCTCCGCATTGGACCAAGGTCCAATAGCATTCCCTCCGCGATCGGTCTATATACCGGACTCGTCGGGAGCCGATCGATTCGCTCCGTGTCTCCCGTTGTTTCGAGAGGGCGATTACCGTGTCGCGCACAGCGAATGGTGCCTTGATCCGGGAAAGGTGTTCATGGAGGCCGAGATTCCCTGCAATGTTTTCGTGGTGGACGACGACGCCTCGATCAGGAAAGCTCTGAAACGATTGCTCAGAGCCAACGGATATCATGTTGTCGCCTTCGACTGTGCGGAAGCGTTTCTCCATTCCGATTGCGTGCGGGTCGGAGCCTGTCTTGTCCTGGACATCCGCCTCCCGGGCCTATCGGGGCTCGATTTGTACGATCGGCTCGTATCCCTCAACGTGTTCAACCCGGTTATATTCATGACCGCTCATGACAGTCCGCAGTGGTTGGCCGAGGCGGCAAGGGCCTGCGCCGTGGCATACCTGCGAAAGCCATTCGATCAGCAACAGCTGCTGGATGCAATTCACCTTGCATGCGGCAGGCGTCAGGCTTCCGACGGTGGGAGCGCCCCGAAGGAATGAGTGCACGGTGCCTGCCGAAAAGCGAGAATATGGAACAGGAACGCATTGACTATCACACAGAATCGGGAGGATCCCATGAACAGGATGACGCAAACGGCCCTTTTCGCACTGGTGATTGCAGTCTCGGTATTTCTTTTACAAGGAGTCGGTCTCGCTTTCTACGACGATGAGGAAATCATGGGGAAATGCAGTCTGCTGGTGGGGAAAACAACCAAGGAACAAGTCTATGAGGCCTGCCCGGCGATGAAAATGAATGCGGATGTCTATTACCTGAACGAAGACGCGATCCGGCAGCTCGAGGGCGTTAAGGACAAGGTCGAGGTGATCGCGGTGTTGGGAACATGGTCGGCGGAATCCCAACAGCAGGCCGGGAGATTTTTCAGAATCATCGACGAAACCAAGAACGCCGGAATTTCAGTGGCCATTTACGCCGTGGACGAAGACATGAGCGATAAAACCGGGATTGCCGAACGGTACCGGGTCGACACCCTTCCCACGATAATCTTTCTCAGGAACGGGAAAGAGTTGGGAAGAATCATCGAAGCGCCGAAAACCACGCTCGAGGCCGAAACCTTGGCCATCCTGAGCGCAAAAGGTACATAGCCGGTTGCCGCTCCCCGGCATTCCTCAAATCGGTGAACGCGTGATCTCTTCCAGCCGAAATCCCGATCCGGAATGCCGATGGGGCCGGCCCACACAGCCGGCCCCCGGCCGTTTCAGCCGGGACCGCAAACCGGGACACCGTCCCGGGACTTGGATGGCCAAGCGATCGGATCGATGATCAACGATGCCGCTTTGCCCACGAGCCGGATGTCAAAGCATTGCCGGCTTTCCCGCAAACCATGAAAGCCCCGGCATCCTCTCCGAACGCTGCCCGTCTCTCCCGCTCGTTCAACCGTCTTTCCGCCCCGCATGCCGTGGATCGGCCCGGGGTGGGTTGTGTGGTCTTTTTTTACTTTTTTTCACCGACGGAACCCCGAATTCTCCCCCCGGCGGGACCTTGCAGGTATTTCCCTGCACACGCTGCTCCGAAAACCCTACACACCATGGGACACCGCCGCGTGAAGCTCGTCAGGCCGTTCTCCGCAAAGGCTCGCAAACTTCAGCGCATACTTCGCGGGTTCGGCAAAAGCAACCGTTCCTGATCGGCATCTTCAAACCGGTCTCCACGCGGGCCGAAAAACGGTTCCGGATTCTCGCCGCCGGGCTCGATGGTCTTTTCCCACGAGAGTTGCCGTGCGTGCCTGGAAATACAGCTTCGTAATTCGAGTTTCATTCTCGTTTCTCTTCAGCTCACGCATCAGGCCGTAACATCCATATATACCGGGAAAATTCAGCGCATGCTCGAATTCCATCGGGAATCCCCGGGTTTGTTGCTCCCCGGTTCCGCTGAAGCCGCTGCACATGAACGCCTGGAAGATCCGCTCACCGGGGTTCAAAACGATGGGAAGACGTTGCCGAGGTATCCCTGCCGCTTGTGGCGGGCGACGAAACGGACTTTGTGTTCACCGTTTCACTCTCCTCTGATACAAGCTTGCGTTCAAGATGAGTGCATTGGGCGGGAGGGCATAAAGCCCTCCCCTTGCTGCGTCTGACGACCACATCGGTCCATACAAGGGGCGGGATTTTTCCCCGCCCGCGTCGCCTCCCGACGGGCAAGTGCTGTGTCATCTTGAACGCACCCCGGTATGACGGCTGGTTCCGGGATCTTCAAGGTGAACGGACATCCCGGCGATCTCCAGACCTATCCCTTATTTCCCTGCAATCTGTGGCGCTCGCTGGAGTAGAGGAAGTTTTTCAGACTGTATCGTGCATCGTTGATCTTCAGCTTTTTCCGGATATTTTTCCGATGCGATCGAACAGTACTCGGGGAAACATGGAGCTGTCTAGCTATTTCTTCCGTGGTATTTCCATGCTTTATGAGGGATGCAATACGAAATTCAGTAATGGAAAGCTTGAACGCCAGGTTTGCGTCCGGTGAGAAATCTGAGGTGAGATCTTCAACTTGCCTAATAAGAATATCAATTTGATTATTATAATATGAAGAAATGTTATCATTTCGCAACTTTTCAATAGAAGGAACGATAAGAGATCTAAGTTTCACTGCAATCTGCTTCTCCAAATCGTCTTTTTCGCTTTCAATATTCTGTGCAAAAATAGCCAATGCTTTGTTTGTCTCTCTCAGCTGTTTATTCAGATACTCCAACCGTTCTTGATTTGAAATCAGCTCCGTTTGACTCTTGTGAAGATCATAGAACAGCCTCGCCACCTTACGTTTGTCATGGAGGGTTTTCATAGTGCGTGAAATAACATGGGACAAGAGTTCTCCGGGGAAAGGCTTTTCAAGGAAGTCAAAGGCTCCAAGCTGTAGTGCTTTTATTGCAATATCTTTGTCAGGATACCCAGTCATAACGATTATGCTGCAATCTGGATAGTATGATCTAATACTCGGAATCAAATCGAGACCATTGACTTCTCCTAAAAATACATCCAACAATAAGATATCAAATTTGCTTTCAAGAATACGTTCAATATTATATTTAGGTCCACGAATATACCTTACATCATAATTTTGAGACAATAACAAATCAGCAAGAAGCTGGGAAAAAGATTCATCGTCATCTGCAATAAGTATATTGAAATCAGTATCAAAATCAGAATGTTCCATTTCAATCAAGCCTTAACAAAATTCATTCCTTTAGCATTATGATATCAGGCAATTCTCTGTTATAACCATCCACGTCATTCTACCGGACGGGCCGTACGGACGATAGTGAACCGGATGTTCGAAAAGACCTTGTTTTTTGCTTATGAATATGCGGATCGAAGCCGTACACGAAAGTCTTGAACCGCCGGGAAACCGACCGCCTCAGGGCTCAACACGCCAAGTCGTTGTGTAAGATGAACCTTGAGTATCCCGCCTCAATGATGCGTTGAGCGGATGGAATGCCTGCTCGCCGATGAAGCTTCCACAAAAGTAGTCAAGTGATTTTAATAATTTCAATGTGAGTGAATAATCCTATGCAACAATTTTTGAATTGTCAAGTCAAATGCCAATGATATAGAATATCCCGCAACATATCCCACCAACCCGGAGTGGTCATGGCCAGCGTATTTGTCATCGAGGACGATCGCCGTTGGAGAGCGTGCCTTAGGGAAGCGCTCCAACCCGTGCACTCAGTCGTATTTACGTCTGAGAATACAACCGGTTACGATTTATTAGCGAGAGAGGCGCATGAAGCCGTTATTATCAACCTGGAAGCAATATCATCAAATGGGATCGAGAGACTGAAAGAGCTGCGAAGGGTCCTTCCCTACACGCCCTTGATCGTTACCAGTCCACTCGGGGCGACGGAGTTCATCGTCGAGGCGGTGAAGGCCGGCGCGGTTGACTTCGTTCCCAAGCCCTATTCCGGAACGAGGATCAAGCTGGCGGTCGACAAAGCTCTTGAAAACAAGAGCCTCAGGGATGAGATCGACTACCTGAGAAGGCAGCAGGATATTATTTATGATTTCGATGGGATAATTGCAGCCAGCCCTTCCATGAAGCATGCGATGTCGACCATCAGAAAGCTTGCGCATTCGGACTCCGTCGTTCTCATGACGGGAGAGACCGGCACGGGGAAAAGCATACTCTCCGGGGCGATTCACTTCAACAGTGCACGTCGCAGGAAGCCTTTCGTCAAGATCAATTGCGCCAACATACCTGAGGCGCTCCTTGAGAGCGAGCTTTTCGGGCACGAGAAGGGATCCTTCACCGGCGCGAACAAGACGCGGGTGGGACGCCTGGAGCAGGCCAACGGCGGCAGCGTGTTTCTGGACGAAATCGGGGAGCTCTCCCTGGCCCTTCAGGCCAAATTCCTGCGGGTCCTGGAAGAAAAAGCCTTCGAACGGCTCGGCGGGAATCAGACGATTCATAGTGACATAAGGATCATTGCCGCCACGAACAAGAACCTTGACGAACAGGTGACAAACGGGGCATTTCGAGAAGATCTGTACTACCGCATCAATGTGCTCCGAGTCCACTTGCCGCCCTTGCGGAACAGGCGCGAATGCATCGAGCCCCTTTCGTATCATCTCCTGGGCAAAATATGCCGTACCGCCAGGAAACGAATAGATGGGTTTCTCCCCGATGTCATCGCCCTGTTCAAAGACTATCACTGGCCCGGGAACATCCGGGAGCTCTCGAACACAATCGAACGGTCCGTTTTTCTCGAGGAGAAAAGGGTCATTCATGCTGAAAATGTGTTCCTGCCTCTTCCCGCTCGCAGGAGCGACAGAACGGACTCCACCCTCAAGGAGTTGACCCTCCGGGAAAAGGAGATGATCCTGGAGGCACTGGAGGCATGCCACTGGACGCAAAAAGACGCGGCTTCGATGTTGGGCATCACGCCGCGCATGCTCAATTACAAGGTAAGGAAATACGGGATAACCCATCCCAGGTGGCGCAAGAACAGGTGATACCCTCCATTGTCGCCTCGTTCCTCTCTCCCATTGACCAGGTCATGTTGAGCAGGACTCCGGGCGCGGTTTCCCGCGTTTGCGGTCGTCGGGCGGAAGAGATTACAACCTTGTAATACCGGTTTCATTTTCTTCCTTCACGGTCATGCGGGATCCGTTCCCGAGAGTCTTCCGACGGAGCCTTATCCATCATTCCGGCACTTTGCTTTCCCCGCCTTCGATCCGTTTTCTCAGCAATATTCTTTGTAAGCCCCTTGCATTGCCTTCCGGGACTCGTTCCACCAGGTGCGAACGGGACTTGAGTTCTCCCCTGGCATCAAAATTGCTCTTCTCTGGTTGCACGTATCGCCCATGGAAATTCTCGAAGGGCACACAATCCTGAAGAACAACCACATTGATGCTATGCGCCCAAGCGCCAGGTGCCTGGGATGCGGCAGGTGGGTTGCCGATGGCGAAGAGCGCCTCCCGGGGCTGATTATCGCGCGGCGCCCGCATGGAGGACAACATGCCTGGTCACAACCTCTCCGGCGTCTCAGCAAAAGGCCTTCCCCATCTTCTCCATCTCATGGTCTTCCTGGCTGCAATCCTGACTTCTTTCTCGGTTGCCTCAAGTGCCTACTCGGCTTCGGCCTCTCTTACATGGGACCCCGTCACGGCAACGACCCTCACGGGCTACAGAATCTACTACGGAACATCGAGCCGCAGCTACACCGCCAGCGTGACCCTGGGCGACGTGACCGCCGGCACCGTCCCGAACCTTGCCGAAGGAACGACATACTTTTTCGCCGTCACATCCCTCGGTGACGGGAACGAGGAAAGCGATTATTCCGAAGAAGTATCCTGCACCATTCCGTCTGCCAACCTTGCACCCGTTGCTCAGGACACTTCTCTGAGCACGGATGAGGATACACCGGAGTCCTGCACGCTCATTGCCACAGACGGGGACGGAGACCCTCTTAGCTTCAGCATCGTCGCCCAGGGCACCTTGGGAACCGCCGTAGTCACGAACGCCTCCAGCGGTTCCGTCGCATACACCCCAAAGCCGAATGCCTTTGGGACGGACACCTTCACCTATAAGGCCTCCGACGGAAAATCGAATTCGAACACGGCGACCGTGACCGTGACGATCTCTCCGGTGAACGATGCCCCGATAGCCCTCGGCGACAGTGTTTCGACCTCGAGAAACACCCCGGTCATCATCAACGTGCTCGCAAACGACACTGACGTGGACGGGGACGTGTTGACGACCGCCTCCTTTACACAGGGGCTCCACGGCACGGTCCAGGTCAGCGGCGCTTCCCTTCTTTACACGCCCTTCCCGGATTTCAACGGCAATGATTCCTTCAGCTATACGGTAAGCGATGGACATGACGCCACGGCCACGGCTACGGTGACGGTTGCCGTCGTAATCCCCAACGAACCTCCGGTGGCTCAGCAATCCGCCATCGGCACAACCGAGGACACGCCCGGGAGCGGCACGCTCATTGCCGCCGACGGGAACGGAGACCCTCTGACCTTCAGCGTCGTCGCCCAGGGCACTTTGGGAACCGTGGTCGTGACAAACCCGTCCATTGGTTCCTTCACCTACACCCCGAAGTCCAATGCTTTTGGAACGGATGCCTTCACCTTCAGGGCCTCCGACGGAAAGGCGAATTCGAACACGGCGACCGTAACCGTGACGATTTCCCCCGTGAACGACGCTCCGACGGCATTGAACGACGCCGTTTCGACGCCCCAAAACACCGCGGTCACCGTCGACGTGCTTTCGAACGACACCGACGCGGACGGCGACGTGTTGACGGTTTCCACCTTCACGCAGGGTCTCAACGGGACGGTCCGGCTCGACAATGGTTTCCTGCGATACACACCCAACACTGCTTTCAACGGAACCGACTCGTTCAATTACACGGTTGCCGACGGCTGCGGCGGCACGGCATCCGCAACGGTGACGGTCGCCGTCGTGGCTGCCAACAGCGCCCCTCTGGCCTACAACAAGAACGTCCAGGCCCTGGCGAACAAGCCCGTCAGTAGTCTCCTCAAGGCGACCGATCCGGAAAAAGACCCTCTGACTTTCAGCATTGTCAGCAACGGCACTCGCGGCACGGCGGTACTCAACAATCCCGTCAACGGGGCCTTTACCTATACCCCCAATTCCAATGTCACCGGAACGGACACTTTCACTTTCAAGGCCAATGACGGCAAGCGAGACTCCAACACGGCCGTCGTGACCGTCAAGATCAAGAACAACAGAACGGCCGTCGTCGTCGAGGCCGAGGAAGCCTCTATGTTCTCGACGCCCATGACGAAGGGATCGGATGCATCGGCTTCCGGTGGGGGCTACATTTGGGTTCCAACCGGAACGGGAAGCATTTCGACCCCCTTTCAGGAAGGAGGCTCGGCCCATTACGTCTTCAAGGTGCCAAGCGCCGGCAAGTACCGCCTCTGGGTTCGGGAGCAGTCCAGAAACGCGGCCCACAACTCATTTTTCATCTCCCTGGACGGCGGGGATTTCCTCCCCTGCAACACGGCTCTGGTCAAACAATGGGAATGGGAACAACTGCGGATCGGGAATTCCGGCAAACCGCTCGTGGTGCACCTGACTCCCGGCGAGCATACACTGCGAATCAAACAGAAGGAGGACGGCACAAGAATCGACAAGCTGCTGCTCTCGACCAACCCGAGACATTTCCCCTCCACCGTGTATTCTTACGGAGCAGCCGGAGTGTTCGGCGATTGGAGCATCACCGATCCCGATCCGCCGGGGGGACGGATCATCACGATCCCTGATATCGAGAGGGAAAGCGTCGTCGTCAGTTTGTCGGGAAGCGGCATCAGGAACGAATATCACCTTGGATCGGATCACGAGGGCTGGCACAATTCGCGTCAATTCGACCTCCAGTGGAGCATGAAATTCGCGGAAGACTACCTGATTTCCGTCCATCTGAAAACGACCGCCGGTTACCGCCGAATCGTATATCAGCCCATGGACCTCGACTTCATTGAAAAGCACGGCGATACCGTGAAGTGCGGGCTGGGATCGAGCACCAGAAACGGCGAGTGGCACACCATTATCCGGGACCTGCGGGCAGATCTCGGCCGCGTCCTGCCCGGCATTACCATATTGGAGGTCAACGGAATCTCCGTTCGCGGAAGCGGCAGAATCGACAACGTGAGGCTGAGGTAGCCTGACGAGTGGGCGCGCAGAGCGCCTCCCGGAAAAAACAAATCGGGCCATGAGTCCCCGGGTTTCGGTCTCATGGCCCGATTTCTAGACATTCCGTCTCATACCGACTTGCGGTCAAGACGGCAACACTCGGCGGGAGAGCATGAAGCTCTCCCTTTGCTGCTTGTGATTATATGGCGTCCGTCCCCGCCCGCCGCCCTTTCCGCCGAGCCCTCTCATCGCGCGATATCGAACGCGAATCGGCATCCATCATCGATCCGCCGCCGGTGAAGCAAGCGGCACGGACTCATACCAACTCTCGCGCAATCACTCGTCATGCACGTGACGTTTCACTCCACCCTCGAGCTCCGCGGTTCAGGCGCGCGCCCAGAAGAAGTGCCTCAACCGCATGTCCTCAACGTTTCTTGCACACTCTCGTCGTGGAAATCGCCGGGTCGAACGCTGCCCAGGCAGAAGACCCGGCCTGCCGCCGGAATCCGGCCGGAGCGCCGAGCCGAACGCTGCCCGGGCAGGCGTCAGCGGAATTCGTTGATCACCGGCATCAATCCGCTCATCTGCTCTTCGGAGAGCCGCGCAAATTCCAAGCCGCAACGCCTGTTTTCCAAACCGATTAGACTCTGGTAATCGTTGCACCTGATATCGTAGACCACTCTGCACAATATCCTGGAAATGTACAGGCCCCTTGAATTGGAAAAGATGTCTATCTCCACCCTGTCCACCCGGCAGTGTTCTTCCAATGCCAGGTATTCAAAGGAGATGCCGGTCTTGCTTATGTCCATGATCCTTCCCAGCCTGTAAAGACCGGAGCAGAAGGTCAGGTAGATGTTGTCCCGGATTCGGAAACGCTTGCATCGGCGTTTTTCCATGACGGACGACTGGTTGTTCCTGGAGGGTTGCTCTTCTGATCGCATATGTGTTCCCTTCGGTGAAGCATCAGTGATCCTGCGCGGGCTTAGCCGGTTGTGTTCCACGCTGACGGAATCCTCTTCCGACTGTTCTCGTTCGCTGAGGCGAATCCGAATCTGTTGCGGCTCAAGCAGCCGGTGCACCCTCAGCCCCGTGTGACCGGTCTCCCAGCTTCGATGACCGTGGGAGCGGATATCCGAAAGCACTCCGTCCTGGTTCGGCAGACCGCGATCGCATTCGCCGGCGGGTACCGTCGCGGACACAGTTACCTCTCTCCCGCCGGCGAAAGCCCATGGATCGGGGATTCCTGAAAAAGACGGAATCCTGCCAATTGAGCTTTCCCCGATCCCCAGTGCCCGGTCTCTCCCCCGCCCCCCTGGTTCGCCGGAGCGGCGGGCCGGGTCACGGGAATTATCCCTGCATCGTTGGCTCCATCCGCACACTCCCCTTTTCTCCGAAGGCTTTCCGGAAGGCTTTCGACCGCGGGCGCGAAACCGGTCTTCCCGGCCCCCATTCCCGACACCTGCCGCCTTCCGGACCACGGTTTGAGTTTCTTGTTCGTCTTCAACACATTGATGGATGCCGACGGTCGCGGAGAGCCTTCGACGCAAACCCCGCGTTCCGGACATTCAATGCGGAGATCCGGACAAACCACCCGTTGCGTCCAAAATCGCTTGCGCGAGCGCCGAAGTTCCTGTATACGGTAGCTGGCTCTCAGAGCGGGCGCGACGCCACAACCGTCGCTCCCTCTCAAAAAAAACATCATTGGAGGTGGAGCATGGCTGAAAGAACACCGTTGCCGGGCCCCACGACGAAATTCCGGCGCATCCGCCGTTTGGCGACTTTCCTGGTTGCCCTCACGGCCGCCCTCTCGATCGCCCCCGATGTCTTCCCCGCTTCAGTCACCCTGTCCTGGAATCCCGTGTCTTTCAAGAACCTTCGCGGCTACAGAATCTATTGCGGCACATCGCACCGCAACTATTCCCGCCGCGTGACGCTGGGCAAGGCGACCTCCGGGACGGTAACGAATCTTGTGAAGGGCAAAACCTATTATTTTGCCGTAACCTCCTATGCCGCCGGGGTGGAGAGCGGATTCTCAAGAGAAGTGGTTTTCCCCCCGATTGAGGCACCGATCCACGATACGCGCGTCCAGAATTCAGGGGATGCGTCAGACACCCCGGCATCCGACGGCGGATTCGAGCTGCAAGTTTTGTCCGGAACCGATCCCCCGGCTCCCGGCGTCAACGACGCGGGAGGCGATTCCGTTGCCGCGCCCGACTTCGGGAGCATCCAACCGCACGAATCGGTTTACCTGGAGGCGGAAGCCGGCGCTCTGGAGGTCCCCCTGGAAACGGGCATGACCATGTCCGGCACAGGTTTTATCCGGGTGCCCGTCGGGCTTGAGCCCGTTTCGGCCCCCCTGCGGGAAGGGGGCACCGCCACCTATGCATTCACGGTGACCACCGCCGGAGACTATACCTTCTGGGGACGCGAATACTGTCCGTACAGCACCCGCAATTCCTTTTTCGTCTCGGTCGATTCCGGCCCTTTCCTCACCTGGAACACCGCGATCGTCAACGGATGGCTGTGGGACCAGGTGCGCGACGGGTCCTCCGGTGTCCCGTTGAAACTGCGGCTGGGTGCCGGCGACCATACGCTCAGGATCAAGCAAAAGGAGGACGGCACGCGGCTGGACAAGATCCTGATCACCAGCGCCCCGCAGCCGTTCCCCTCAACGCTCTATTGCGCGGTATCGCGCGGAGTGCCGGGCCGGTGGAGCATCACCGACCCCGACCCGCCCGGGGCGAAGGCCGTGAGCGTGTTTGACGACGAGCGGGGCGGTCCCGTCACGGAATTGTCCGGCTCCGAAACGGCCAACGCGTTTCGCCTGGGCGGCCGCGACCTTGACGATTGGCACAACGCCCGTCAGTTCGTGCTGGAGTGGAGCATGAAGTTCTCCGAGGACTACGTGGTTTCGGTACACCTGCAGACCACGGACGGCTACCGGGAAATCCGGTACAAACCCCTTATGGGAAACGGTCCGGGAGACGACCGGACAATCGATTGCGGGCTTGGGCCCGGCACCCTGGACGGCGACTGGCACACCTTCGCCCGCCACTTGCAAAAGGACTTGTCCAGGGCACAGCCGGGGGTAAAGATCCTGGAAGTGAATGGATTCTCGGTTCGCGGCAGCGGCAGAATCGATAACGTGAAGCTCGGCGCCGACCGTTGATGCACCACGGGCCGGCGCCCGGCGCCGATCACCGGCGCCGGACAGACCCGTGGCCCACTCGCTCCCGCCGTGGCGGCAACGAGTGGAGCCTCTTTTTACGCCCTGTCTTTCCTGCTCGCCCGGACAAACAACGCCACGCCGCCCGCGCCCATCAGGAGCGAAAACAGAGTGGCCGGTTCCGGGACCCTGCTCGGATTGGCCGGGTGATCCTTATGACCTTTGCCGTGGTCCAGATTACCGGTACCGGGCCCCCGGTCGTTGGACCCGGTTTCGGCTCCCAGGGCGGTTCCCGTGCCCCATCCGGCCGTCTGTTCCACCACGGGGAAAGACAGGGCCAGTGCCAGGGCCGCCAGGCCAACGAGACTGAATACCGTAATTCTTTTCATCATCGATCTTCCTCCTCTCTTCCTCTGCGTAAATGCACTTCATCTACCCGGGTCGGCGGGATGGACCACGAACGGCGGCCGCCGAGTCAAGGCGCATCTTCGCACGCGCCCTCCTCTTTCCGCGCGAATGTTACCGCCGTCAGATCATCCCATCGACCCCCCTCATCACTCCAGCGAAAACCGGGACCCGGAAAATCCCCGCCCCCAGGGTCTCCCGTTTTCGAAGGAATCTTGTCCACGCGCTCCGGCCACAGGCGCAAAAGGGCTCCAGGGCCGGAGCATTCCCGAGCGGTCGGGGAGGTCTTCCCGCCGACGCTCGACTCATTTGCAGGAGGATGCGAGCCTCCTTCTTCGTTCCAATGCGCGCAGGCCCCATGCAACCGGCGAGAGGAGCAGCAGCGCAACCACGAAGAAGATATTCCCGCCCCGCGTATGCCATGGCCCCGCCAGAACACGCTCCCCGAAATTTGCCGCGATCACATAGAGAAACACGATCCGCATGCCGTTCTTGAAAATGGAGATCGCCACCGAGGACAGCAGCAAGACCACTCGGCCTGCGGCACTCTTCAAATACACGGCGCCAATCAGCAGGCTCACGATAAAAAGAGCCATGGTCGATCGGATACCGCTGCATTCCGGCGCCACTTCGAGGTCAATGAAAGGAAGCATCAGAACAGACCCGTCTAATGAAACGGGTATCCCGGCGGTTCTGAAGATCCAGTAGGCCGCATCCAGCGAGCCCCGTTGCAGGAAAGCGGTCAGCGCATCGAGTACGGGGGCCGGAAGCGGAACCATGAGAACGAGGAACAATACGGGGGTCAGAGCGTTCCGAAACGTGTTCACACCGTAGAAAAAAACCAGCGTTCCGGTGATGAACCCCACGGCGGAGAGGGTTGACAAAACCAGACCCTCATCCGCATTCGCGTTCCATTCAGTCATGCGGCACCACGCATGGAGAGCCAGGCTCAGAAAAACCCATATTGACCCTGCCGCATAGGAGTATTCGACTTTGCGGAAAATCTCATTCCTCTTCCACGCCAGGGAAAACAGGGCGATGAACGGCATCGCCACAATGTACGAATGGGTGTGCGACTCGAGCGATAGAGCAATGAGTCGGCGCAGCGGTTCGACATAGATGATCAGGCCGACCGCCAGCGAGACGACGAACAACGCGAACCGGGCATCCATGAAGTGCGGAGAATCGGGGGGGCTTTTCAAGATCGGACCTCGAATCGGCTTGCACGCCCGGCATGCACCATCAGCGTGCCGGGCCTGACCGGAAATCACGCCGTTCACCAATAGAACAAAAGAGCGTACAGGTACCCCGCCATATCCCGCGAGACCCACTTGATGCCCGCAGGCGAAGCCCACCAGAATCGCGGATCGTAATCATCGGTCGGAACGCTGATCATTCCGATATGGACGCCGGGGGGAAGCACCTTCCGGTAGACCGTGTAGGTCTTTCTCGCATGAGGGCCGACCGTAAGTATGTTGACTCCCTTCGACAGGCGCATGTCGGAACCGTCGAGGAACTTTTTGAACGCTTGAGCCGATGTCAAGGTACGATCGAATCCAACGTAGGGTGCCGGAACGGCAATGACGTTCGCCTCCTTGACACCGAGCTTCACGATCCTCCGCGCTGAAGTGACGGCGGACGTGGGGCAGCCGGGACAATCCTTCTCACTCGGACCTCCAGTGGTGATGAGGAGGGAATATCCGCCCCTGTTGAATTCCAGTGCGGCGGACCTCAAGGCATACTCCGGCACCCAACCCTCAACCACCAGGATTTCAGCATCGGCGGGCTGGTTCATGACAAGGAAGGAGTGCATTCCACCGATCCCGAAAACCGCAACACATAACACTCCTACAATCGCGAACCGCTTGAGCGGCCTGGTCTTCAGTGACGGCATGCGTGCTCTTTCGAGTCCCCGGCAATCATCCATGAAACAGCCTGGACATCGCCGCTTCGCGATCCAGGATCGCCGCCCGGCGCAAAATCATCCGGCGGCACAATTGCGTCCCCGGACAACCGGCAGGCGGGCCATCGGTCAGCTGCGCGCAGCCTGGCCGCCACAGCCGCCGGGGAGGCTGACTCAGCGGTGGTCGTCAAAGTTCGCGGGTCTTCAGAGGATTGCCTTGCGCGGCTTGCCCCGCAACGATCCCGCCCCCTTTTTGAAGCAAATGATGGGTTCGGAAGCCCACCGCGGTGAAAAGTACTTATAGATGAATTGCATGCCGCGACGAAACGCCAGCGCCTTCAGAGGCGACTTCGATTTGAGCGCCGCGTAGCGCGAGCTTGCGTGCGGAATCGGGAGATAGACCGCCTCCGGGGCGAACTGGAACGAGGACACATATTCCAGCAACGTTCTGTAGGTGAAGTACCTCACGTGCGCGTAAAATTCATACCGATCACGTTCGGACAGAGGATCGTGGAAGGTTTTTCCGGACAATACGAACGGCACAAGATAGGTGAGTCCGGAATAGTTCGGTGCCGAGATATAGAGATACCCCCCCGGCTGCAAAATTCTGCCGATCTCGCGGATGAAGTACTCGGTGTTTATGGTGTGCTCGATGACGGCAAGCGCGATCACCGCGTCAAAGCTTCCCTCGGGGAAAGGGAAGGGATTCTCCGGATCGTCGATGTCGAAAGACACCGTCTGCAGACCGGTGTCTCTCATGATCTGCAGGCATGTTTCGCTGATATCGTTGCAGAGCAGTTCCGCGGGGTATCCGTCGCGTATGTTCCTGCCGACGACCCCTACACCCGAAGCGATATCGAGGACTCTGCGGTGCCCCCGGTTTTCAAAGCATTGGGGAAAAATCCGGTGTCTTTCATGGAACGCCGGATACTCGTCCAGTTTCTGAATGCCGCTCAGGCGCTCTTCTTCAAGGGAAATCGCATCGGTCCTCATCGTGAATCATCTTTCCGTCAGTCTGTTGTTATGGTATGCGCCGGCGTTCATGGAACGGACGGAGAAAACGACCGTTTGCACGCTTGCGCCCTTTTGCGGGAATTCGAATCCATCACCGCTTTCTCAGGGTGATAACCCATCGGTTTGCCAGGTACTTGAGCGGGGCGAACCGCTCCAGGGCTCCTTCCAGGCGATCGCTGATCCTTTTGTCGGCTTCCATTGAGAAGATGCTCCTGCCCAGAAAGAGAAACGGACCGAATCCGATGCTCGCCCGGGCGGTCTCGACCAGGCGCGCTCTGAGAAATGCCTGGTTCAGCCGGCCATAGGTGTACTTTCGATTCGCAAAGGCGGTATTCGTTGCCAATGAATCCGGCTGCGCCGTCCCATCCGATTTCCACTTCAGCTTCTTGATGCGAACATAGTCCATGATTCTCTTCAGATAGTACGCGTCCAAGAAAACGCTCATCCTCGTCATATTGGGAAGCGAAATGATCGCCAGCCCATCCTTTTTCAGAACCCTTCCGATTTCCCCGACCGCCTTTTCATCCGTCGGAAGATACTGCAGCACGCCCAGGCTGAAAACCGCATCCAGCGATTCGTCCTCGAAAGGAAGGTGTTCGATGTCTCCCTGCATGAGCACGGGCCTAAAGCCGTTTTCCGACACTTTTTCTCTCGCCGTGGAAAGCATTTCATTGGCAAGATCCATACTGAAGACATCGTGTCCCAACTCTGCGACCGTCCTTGAAAGCTCACCCGCGCCACACCCCGCGTCGAGGACTCTTGCGCGTTGACTGCGATTCAGGGCGACGAAACTCTCGACGGCCACCTTCAGCCTTCTTTTCATCTCGTGTGCGGCCAGGTAGGTGAAGTGAGGCCCCTCCTCATACACATCTTTCCAGAAGCGCGCATCGTTATCGAAAAAATCCGAGACAATCCTCTTTTTGCCATCCATGCTGCCGGAGGTTCTCGGTGCCACATGCCCCATAACGGAGCATTCTCTCATCTCGAGGCTTTCAGGAAAATGTCCGAGACCTGTCATAGTTTTTTCGCTTCCGGTTCTGGTTTTTCACGTCTTCCCTTCCGCCAGGGGCGGCATTCGCCCGAAGCCGAGTCTTGCGTTTGATGAAGCCGCCGGTCGGTCCGACCCGCTCCATGCTCTCGATGCCTCCGCCGCGCGCGTACGGAATCATTTTGCGGCATTGCTTGCAAAATCAAAGCATCTCTTCACAAAGGGGCGCAAATCCCCCCTGTCGAAAATGGCAAAAACATGGGGGTTCATATAAGGCTTGAAGTACTCGGCCAGGGAGTACCTCTCTTCTCTCAGGTACTTGATGCTGAAAAGAACGTCTTTCGTCAGATCGATCCAGTAAGCGCCCGTCTTGAATTCACAGTGCTCGGGGAGGACGCCCTCAACGCGGTGTTTGTATTCGAGCCAGGGAAAGTTGATCCCGCAGGAGACGGAGAGCATCGAGGACAAATTGTGGCGCCCGTTGATTTCCATCAACTTGTAGGACCCGTCACGAACATCTTTTTTGAACTCGGTGCAGGAGTATCCGCGATACCCCGCGGCCTGGACTATTTTGCGCCCGAGGTCGATCACCTCCGGCATGTATTTGCTCACCAGCACGCGAGGCACACCGAAACGCGGCGGCGCCAGTCTGACCTTCTCCGCGGTGAATTCCACCAGCGGTTTTCCATCCCAGAAGTACGAATTGTAGTTGACTCCTCTTGAATCATCCCCCGGTATGTGCTCCTGGAGCATCAGTGCCAATCCGTGCGCATCGGCCTCTTTGAACGCGCCAACCGCCTCGTCCAGGCTGTGCGCCTTCACCATCTTCTTTCGAAACACTTCAAAATACAAATGGCTGTGGCACGGTTTGATGATGAGCGGAAACCCCATTATTTCGGCATAGCGTTCCAACTCGTCGAGGGACTCGACCTCGAACGTCTTCGGTGAAGGGACGCCGTGAGCTTCCGCAAGCCGATAGGTGTATTTCTTGTCGATGATGCTCTGGACTGTTTCCCAGTCTTCGCAGGCCACAATGAAGTGTTCATCCAATTGGGCCTTGTGCTGTGACACCGCAACGAGAGTGTCATCATCCGCGGGAATAAGGAGCTGTTTCACATATGAGTTCGCGTTCTCTATGACAGCGCGGACAAAATCGGCCGGCTGCGTTGAAGGGTTGGGAACCTTGACTTTCCGGCGGACATGCTTGGAGAGGTGTCCCATATCTTCCTCTCGATAGTAGAAAACCGTAACCGGAACTCCCATCCTGCCAAGCGCGCGAATTACGCCAAGCCCAATGGTATGGCTGGAAAGAACGATCGCTGGTGTGTTCGGCATTGCTCACTCCCCTGGTGAAATAACCCAAAAGAAGGCTTCTGATGCAGTCCTTGCTCCACGGGCCGCACACGAAAGGAACGAAGGTCCGCTCCGCGTATTGACGGCTGTCCGTTGCCGCCATGCGCACGGAGGCGCTACACGAATACCCATGCATCCATCCCTCCGGTTGCGGCTCCCGACGGTCTTCCCTTGATCACCTCTACGCCACGCCATCCCGTCTTCGAGGCCCGGGAATCGCGCCTTTGATTTGGTCCCAGTATTCCGACAGCTGCCGTCTTCCTCCCGGCACGATCAGCCAGACCCCGATGTATATCGCCGCTCCCCCGATCAGGAATGGAATCACCCATGGGGTCGGAAAAGTCCAGCCAACGGCATACCGCACTCCGAACATGATCAGCGCGGTAATGAGGCTGCACAGCGAGCTGATCGCAAGCCCCCTCAACAGAGAGGAAATTTTCACGGGCGTGTGTCTCAGACCGTATGCGAGACAGACCGCCAGAGACAGGAAGACCGCCGAGCTGACTCCGGCCGCGACCCCGATTGCCCCCCAGAGGCTCCCGATACCCTGACAGCAGATGAACAGGATTGCATTGATGAGCCCGAGCCTGAAATATTCCTTCGTTTTTCCGACCGCCTGCACGGCCGTAGCCACGATATACACCACCGGTTCGATAAAGGCGCCGATGGCGAGTACCTGGAATATCGGAATGGCTTTGGTCCACTTCGCGCCAAGCAGCAGGTTGCTGACCAGGTCTGCAAAAAGGGCCACGAAAACCACAACGGGCATGGAGAAAAAAGTCATCAGACGCAGCAGCTTCTCGAAATGGCTCCTGAACTCCTCCGGTTCCCCCTGCAGGGTACTCAGCGCGGGCAGCGCCACGGTATTGACGGGATATTGAATCTGGCTGACGGGCACAGAAATGAGCTGGTAGGCATTCGCGTATATTCCAACCCAGAATGATCCGTACAACTTGCCGATGATAATCTTGTCGAAGTTCCGCGAGAAGAAATGAACCATGTTGTACCCGGTGACGTTCTTGCCGAAAAACAGAAAATCACCCAGACCGATGTTGCGTTTGGGCAGCCCGGGTCGCCATGCGCAAACAAGAAAAGTCGCAATGAGGACGAACACGTTCCGGGAAAGTTCCCTTGCCACCAATGCCCAGTACCCGAAATCGTAGTAGGCCAGGACAATCGCCACCAGTATGCTGAATCCCGTGGAAAAAAGCTGGATGGCTGCCAGCGCGCCGAACCGCATCTGACGTCGAAGCAGCGAATGGTGCTGAATCACCAGACCGCTCAAAAGAAAGGTGGATGCCAGTACGATCGACACCGCGGTCAAGCGCGGCTCTTCGTAGAACCATGCGATTGTTTTCGAGAGGCCGGCGAGCAGCAGCGCGATCCCCGCGCAAACCAGGATATTGATCCAGAACAGGGTGCTGACTTGCTCATGGTTGATCTCTTTTTTCTGGACGGTTGCATCTCCGAGGCCCAGTTCTTTGAACCGTTCAGCGAAGACCATCAGGGAGGCCACCATGGCGATCAAGCCGAAGTCTTCCGGGAGCAGGAGTCTCGCGAGGACGGTGATGGAGCCTATGCGGAGGATGTTCGAGCCCAGCTCCGCCGCCATCACGGCAGCGCCTCCCCTGATGGCTTTCCGGCCTAAATCGGCTCTCAGATGGACGGTTGAAAAGAATTCCCTATATTTCTCATTCAAAAGATGCTCGCCCTGATCGATAGTTTTCTCTCCGACCAGGCACGAATCAGTGTATTGACGCACTTTCTCCGTCACGCCTTCTTCTTTCGTCCTCTTATGGAACCATTCGGCTCTCAGCCGATCACCTGTCGAGGCAAGTCGTGGAACATGCTCGATGAACTATTTGGCAAATCTTCGTTTCTTATACGAACTGCGTTCACGGTAAGCCGGCAATATTGACGGGAAAGGATAGACCCGCCCTTGCGGACCGATGTGCCGATCAGGCGTGGCAAAAAAGGCGGCTTTATGCCCTGGCGCCCAATGCTGCGGATTTGTACACAACCTGGCTTTAAACATTTCTTAACATACAGGCTCAATCGGGATAACTGTATCTTTCAATCAGGACAATATCACACATTATTTTATCGTATGAAACCATTTCGGCAAGAAACGACCCGAGCTAAAAGCCTGACCGGGATCACTCGTTAGAAAGTAAAATTCAGCGTCAACACCCGGATGGACCATTACTTCGACATGACTGTTTCTAGATAACAAAATCAGCTCATTGAGTCTTTCCCATTCAATCGGAGCGATCGAGTAGAAAGAGTCCGTGATTTTATATTTTCTTGACAACCAAGCATCTACCAAGTGGCGATAATAGCGATTTATGAGGTTCTTCTCGCCACGACGGAAGGTAAAGTTTCTTCTCACCTTCAATCCTTCCGGGATACCGTTGTGAAGAAGCATGTTCATACACAGGTGCATGTGGTGATGTCCGTCGATGCGCGCGGGCGCTTTTCCCAGAAGCCGGGAGAACTCGTCCCACTGTGCCCTGAAAACGTAATCAAATGCCTTGCACAGGAAGGGATTGAACAGAATTTGATTCGCTTTCCGAGCCTTGAGGTAGGCGGCGATCCGCCGATGCTGCCCGCCCAACTTCCCTGAGACCGTCCGACCGGTCAGTTCCTGGGTGAAGTTGAGGTGTAGTCCGAGGGACAAGCCATGTTCTCGTGCCAGCGCCGCGGCCCGCTCCGAGTCGTTCATGAAAACCATCAAGCTCGCGGAGTGAATCCTCCCGTGGCGGTGACACGCCATGATTCGATCGGTGATCTTCTCGGTCCGGCCCAGATCGTCCGCATTCACATGGAGCATATCACCTTCCCGAGGCTGTTCAACGAGGCTGATCGGCTGAATTGGGCCCCGAGAGTTCCCGCTATACCAAGAGTTCCCGCGGACTTGACGGTGCCGATGCGTCTCAGGTCCGTCACTCCCTGGAGTTCGAAATCGGAATCCCGGGCGGGTGCCGGATTCCGGGGTTTCTCCTGAGACCATCCGGCAAGTTGAGGCGAAAACCGTTGGATCATGGCTTCCCCTGTGGTCACGTCCGGCTACCCTGTATTCTCATGGGATTTTCCGTTCGTCACACCGGAGGCGCGGTATCTTCTTACTCGTGCCGCCCGTTGATAAGCGGACAAAAGCCGCTCACCGCACTCGACGACAAAGGAGCTCAGCCTGTTGTCCGCCACTTGAAACTTTCCAAGCAGTTCCTGATCCACCCCGCCCTTCCCGGCCAGTCCCTGTTTGAACTGATAGGTACCCGGATTCGTCTGGGGGCTTATCCCGTTGAGATCATAGTAACGAAAGCCGTTTTCCTTGAGCCATTTCAAAAATGTCCAGTGGACCGCATAGGACCCGTATGTTTTGAGCCCAACAGTACTGGTTGCCCCTATCAAGTACAGACCGGTCGTGCCTATGGTGGTGAAAATGCCTCCGGCACACGGTATGCCGCCCTGACGGCACAGGATGATCTTCAGCTTGAACGACGAGGGCATGTCTTTCTGAACGGATTTCAAGTGAACGAGGTCACTTCGTTCAACAAGTCCTTTGCGGTTCGCCATTTCCAGATAGATTTCCGACATCTCGTCAAATAAGCTCTCATCCTCTCCAAATATCAACTGCAGACGATTCCTTTCAGCCCGGTTCAGGTGGTATCGCCATTTGTGATGCAAACCCGCTTTCAATTCCTCCAGGGACGGTTCAAGATCGATGATCAATGTTCGCTTGGTCACTCCATCGTCATGGGGATGGTAACCTTCTTCGATGAGGATTTCACGCAAGGACGCATGGCAACCCCGAAATGCCAGGGGGTACAGGCGCAGGACGAGTCCTCTCCTCAACGACAGTTCATTTCTGAGCGCTCGAACCGCCTGGCGAAACACTTCCTCATCGTCCGGCGCCCCTGCAAGCCGCCACATCGGCCCCCAAAAGACATAGGCGATGCCGGTGTTCGTTCGAGGCACCCGGTGAATCCTCGCCTGTGCCGCGCCCACAACCTCGCGCCCTTTCCTCAGGACCATGTGGGCAACGCCCTTCAGCCCGTAGCGGACCACGTCGTAGGACCAGGCCTGGTATAGGTTCGCATCCTGAAAACGGCTCATGAGCGCATACCACGCCTCCTTGCTGTTCCGATCGAAATCAACGGAATACATCTTGTCGAGCGTCTTCATCATCGACCTTTCAGGATGCCGGGGGCCGGTTGGCCAATCACCCTCGATTCCACGCCTAGAAAGTTCTCTCGCGGACCAGTTTCACACCGCAGTAGGCAAACAGTTTTGCCAGATGGTCACAATCCTTGACCAGGTATCGCATGAACAGATGATGCCCGGCTACCAGCAAAAACGGCAGGGAGACCGTGTAAACAATCACCGCAAAGACGGACTTGAGCGTCCCACGGCTCAGAAGCAGCCCGGGGGTTGCAGAAGTCAATCCCCTTATCATGGCCCGCCGCAGGTGGTAGCTCCGCGTCTGCCGCTCCTCCGGAACCTCCTCATGAACCACCGCCTCATCACACCAGACAAAAATACGCCCCAGCTTGACCATTCTCCCGAGGAAATCCGCATCTTCACCGCCGGTTCGACCGAAGCTCGGATCGAACCAGAGAGTCTCTCCTTCGACGATGTGTCTGGAAAACAGAAGATTGCCGGCTCTGAAGTATCTCGGATTGTTCAACCGGGTGCCGGTCTGGAAGGATTTGCGCAGGCACAGCCCGCTCTTGACCAGCCAAACGGGAGGCGTGCCTTCAAAGTATGGCATCACAGGCCCCAGAACCCCGTCAGCCGAAAACCTGCGGGAAGCGTCGAATAGCTTTCGGAGCCAGTTCGGTTCCGGAAACTCGTCATCGTCGATGAACGCGATGAACTCTCCGTTCGAATTGCGGATGGCCCTGTTTCTGGTGAGTGAGATATTCTGCTCGGGCTCGATATCGTAACGGATTTCCACGGCGGATCGGCCTTGCCGGCCTTGAACGGTTTCTGAGGCCGATCCGTTGATGTCGTTATCGACAACCGTGATCGAGTATGTGAATCCGGAGCATTCCTGGTTTTGAAGTGCCTTCAAACACCTGTCGAGGAGCGCGGGGCGTTTGTAAGTCGGAATGCATACCGAAATGTGCGGGAGATTTTGATTGGACATTCTTCTGGCCGCGACTCCAATTCACGTGCACCAACTCCACGCGACACGGTCTGTTTCTCCTCGCCGGCCGGAGCATTGTTCCAAGGCGGGAGCATTGACTCGAACCTTTTTCCCGCGATGGCGGCGGTTGCCGCTCGAGCCCCCTGCGTCCGACCGGAACACCCCTGCCGACGATCTCTCAGGAGCGGGTACGCGGAATGACGCGCCTGCCGGCGAGCCGGTGTCGTCTAATCTTGGATGTGAATTGATATAGCTATCATAACTTAACACTAATTTATTATACTGTCTCTGTAATTCTATCATCAAAACGCTCAATTGGGACAAGCTCCGACTCATCGCAGTAATGTTCCTGCGAAACCTCCAAGATACCGAAAAGGAGTAGAATAAACATGTTGCTTACCGGCTTGAAAGTTGCCTCAGTCCAATTGTAGAGTATAGATATAGCTATGAATGAAAGTCTTAAGATCGCATAAGAGTACTCATAGTGTAGATATTTGATTGCCTTGAACAAGCCGGAAATAATACTCAGCACCAGCAGGGACACGCCGACGAAGCCGACGTTCAGGTACAAATCGATATATCCGTTGTGTGCCTGGAGGATCTCGGCGCCCGTGGCCCAGATACGGGCCATTCGCTCTCCACTCCAGAACATTTCGTAGCCGACGCCCACCAGGGGATTCTGCACCATTGCGAGAAGCTGCTGCCACAATGGAGCGCGGCCGGTCAGATTCGGTTCACGGCCCAGCAGGCTGATGATTGCATGCATGGGATCGAATACAAGCGACATCAGGCCATAGAGGGCAACGCACGAAACCGAGATTGCTACGATCCTGCCCGGTTTTTGCCTTATCGGGGTCAGGAGACCCAAGGAGAAGAAACAGACGGCAAGGAACAGACACAAAATGCAGGTGGCGCTATCCGCCATGCGCAGGAGCCAGGCGACCATGGCCAGCATGATCACGTAGACGTGAATGGGCAGCTCCGATCCGCCTTCGGGCTCTTTTCGGCGGTTGAAAAGCAATTCCCAGAAGAAGTACATGCCCGAAAACAGGCAGGCTTGCCCAAGTGAATTTTTCTGAAAAGTCACTCCAGTATACATTGCCTCCCCCATGTGATACGCCCTCCCCAGGTCCGGGTAATACTTGATGAAGAGGACGGAAAGGGGGAGAATCACATAGGCAAGTCGCCTCAGAACAACTCCAAGCGCCTGGTACGGCCGCTGCTCGGTCAGAATCACGAGGACCATGACGACGTTGCCGAATGATTTGATCCATCTCTTGAAGCATACGAACGGATCATCCGACCAGAACATGCTCATCCCGCAGAAGGCGAAGAAAAGCCATATCCACGCGTTCTGCGTAATCAGTCCGTTCCAGTCGATTCTGCGCCGCAGCAGGGCAATGAGACCGGCAACTATGAGGGCCAGAAACACCGCGGCGTCCAGAGGGACGCCCTCAGTGCGTATGTCCATCGGGTCCAGGTGTTCCACCGGCGCGCCGAGCAACAGCCACTGGGAGACATAGCGCGACCCGCCGAGGAACATCCAGGCTATCGGAATCCAGATAGCCCTGGAAACACCCTTGCTCTCATTCCTCAGATCCACCCGAAAAAGGTAGAGGATCAGAAGAACGTAGAGAAAGCTGGCAAATAATGGCGGCATGCTACTGTGGAACGACTTTCACACCGGTGGGAGGTTTCAGTCCCGCGACTCCTTCAAACCGATCCTGCGCCGGAATTCTTCCGGCCTTGGGACTGAGGTCCGGTCCGATCGGAGGCCAGGCACGACTTCCCCACCAGGACGGTTTGGCCGACAAATATAAGGAATCGGGAAGGGTCCGGCTCCCATCCCCTCCCTGGCAACCGGGTTCGCCGGCTTCCGTGCAATACTTGGTGGCGGAGTTGTAGTAGTCATAGTTCATGTGTCTGAAAAGAGTTGCCCTCACTTTTGGGTCAAGCCCGCCGGAACCGTCCGAATCACCCGTGCCCTGAGGAGGTTGGCCGTCCACGAAACCGTTGTTTCCCATATGAGGATAGCCGAGTCTGTAGATCGTCGCGGTAACCGAGGGGGTACCGGTCATCTCATAGGATCTGGCTGTCCATGAAGGATCACCCAGAACATTGCCGACGACATTGTGGTAGTAAGAAAAACGACACAGATCCACCATCTTGCGATTGGCCGTGAAAGAGGGATTCAGGCCGTGGAAATGATTCCTGAAGAACGTTTGATGAGAACCCGAGCCGTGATAGCCGTCATTTTGAATTCCCTGGCCGACATTGCCTTCCCAAAGGCTCATGAGCCCATGGGGACCGTGCTGGGTGACGTATGACGGGGTTTGTATGCTCGCCGAATTCGTATGCGTGTTATAAGCATAATTGTAGGCAACCACGCAGCCCGTGGCGTTGTTGAGTATAACGGAAGTCCACAGTGCCGCAAAAATGTTGTTCTCGACCAGAAGTCCGGTATTGGCTCCCGAAAAATCATAGAGCTGATTAGCATATACACCAAATCCATCGTTCTGGGACGTCGTTTCAGTAATATAACATTCTCTTATTTCATTAAATAAAGTCCGAGTTAAGAATATATGTGCATTGTTAGTATATTTTGTCTTTACATTCTTAATCCACGATGCATAGCAGCTATCATACCATACTATATTGCCCAAAACACCTTTTTGGCCATTCAAAGTCATATCTTCAAGTCCAATATATGAAGACATGGTAGCAACTTTTCTGAATCCTGGATTCAGAGAAGCCTTGTAAGTGAAAACCAAGCGTGGAGTGAATGTAACTGTATTTCCACTTATTCCGGTTATCCGCACAATTTGACGTATTACATTTGTGCCCCCCGTCCTCGACCATACAATATCGGGATCATTGTTTTCGTACAATATGATCGAATCATTGACAGACAGGCCGGACACGCTCGACACGACGACCGAGTTGCTCCCTTTGGTGTAACCGCTGGAGAGCGTTCCCGAGGAGGAATAGGTGGACTGCGGCGTGGTGATTCCATCGCCGCTGAAATTCAGATTCAACGTGGTTGCATTCATCCCCGCACCGCGGAGCACCACCCGGTTTTTCATCCTGATGCCGCCGGTGATGTCGTAGGTTCCGACCGGCAGCCTGACCACCGAGTCGACCGGCGCCGAACTGATGGCATTGTTGATTGAGGCGGCTGTAACCGTTCCCCCGTACAGCGCATTACAAGCCGCAGTCGTGCAGTTCGTCGTCCTGGACGGAATGCCTCCGGGAACCCCCACATTACCTTCCCACGGGACCACCCTCCCGGGAGGAATCATCTCTGCCGCAACAGGCGAAACCATGGCCGCCAGGAGCGCAATACACATTGTCACATATGTGGTGCCTTTCCAATTGAAGCCGGATCTGTGGTTCTTCATTTTGCCACCTCGTTTTGAATTCCCCGTTTTTCGACGGGATGCATCGATTATTGTGCCGCAGGACTGGGCAGGACAACTCCATCGGCTGATTCTTGAGCAAGAATCGTACCGAAAAGATACGCGTTTCGCGCAAAGCGGGCGGAAACGGCAGGGAGAATCACTGCCGGCTCACACTGGATTGAATGTCATTTGCCGTTCCGCGGCCGTTTTCAAGCCTCACGCGAGCAGGCCGACCTCCCGCATGAAGCGGACGGTTTTGGACATTCTGATTTCGAATTTGTAATCGACACATGTAGGCGATGGCATTCAGATCTTCTCGATTAGGTGTCTCTGGATCAATTCACTCGTGAGAAGCCAGTGGATTTCCTGCGTGTAGTTTCGCCGGCCTTCAAGGTGATTCACGACGACCTCTTCCAGCTGCCTTCCCCGCAGGTAAGGCCTGGCGAGCGTTCGCGGGTCCAGGAGCACGTCTCTCACATATTGGGCCAGTTCGCCGCGGTACCAAACCCGGAAATGGTAGAATTTGTGCCTTCCGAGGAACACTTTCTCCAGGTGAAGTGGGGCCAGAAAACGGTCGACTCTCGCAAGCCACTGGGGCATGCCGTAATCATAGGCATATTCCGCCTTGATCATGAACTCCCGGCACAAGCGCCGCACTTTGTTCGCAATGGGCACGGGCCGAAGCACAACACCGCGATCGGTTGCAATCCCGCTCAGGGCCGGGTCCCCATCGGCGATCAATCGAAGCGAGCCTGCGTTGTTTCCGGCATGTTCCGCAGGGGCCTGGTAGGCCAGAGCCACGAGATCGTTATCGAGGAACGGCGAACGCATGGTGACTTGCGTGAGCTCCACGGAAAGACGCCCATAATGGTACCACGGCAGCTGCTTGAACGCGAAAAACGACACGGGAGGATTCCGCGCCATTTCCGCATAGGCCTGGATCCCCGACCGTACCCTGGGCGCGAAATCGGCGCTGAAAATATCCCCCTGCAACATGCCGGGTTTGAATCCGATAACTCCCCGCAAGAGCTGATCCCCGTAATTGCCGGTCAGCCGTACGGGTGCAATTTCCCTTGCCATTCTGTTGACAAACAGCTCAACGGCCCCGCTCACATCCATGGCGCCGTCAGAGTAGTAAACACTTTTCTTCGCCAGGGCCGGGAATTCGGAAAAGAACCTTTTGTTCAGCCCGATGGTTTCGTGGCGCTGCTGGCAGACACTCGCCACTTCCCGCGCGATTTTCACGTCCGCGCAATCGCGGTACATCCCGCCGAAAGTATAACAGGGGACCTTGAAGGGATGCGCGGGGGACCACGCCATGATCATGCGGGTATCGATCCCGCCGGTCAGGGACATGCCGATACGTTCCTTTCCGCGAAAATACCTCGGAACAATCCGCGAAAAGGTGTCTTTCAGCCTCGCAGCGTATTCGGAGTAGGGCAGTCGGGGAAGACCCTCCCAGCGTTCTCGATTGAAATAGCTTTCCTTCACCACCGGTCGATGCGGGAAAAACGTCCACGATGAACCTCCCGGAATCAGCGACACTCCCGGGAAGAGCGTCTTGTTCTCCAGGACGCAACCACAGGAAAACAATTCGCCCAGGCTTGAGAAGTCCAGTTGACGCAGCTTCGGGAAAACCTTGAGCAATGCTTTCGCTTCGGAAGAAAAATAGAATCCGTCATCATCCTCGTGACAATAGAGACGGCCCAGCCCGTAGCGATCGTTGAACAAAACGGCCTTCGGCTCGCGACGGTCGACAAGGAGCCCCCTGAAAGATCCGTTAAGCTTCTCGAGAAACTCCATCCCGTCTTCTTCATACATGTGCACGAGATACTCCGCGCGCTCCGGATTGAAATCATGCCCGCGCACCCTCAGACCCTCCATCACGGCTCCGTCGGAATACTCCTCCCCCGAAACGAAAAGGCAGATGTCCTTCTTTTCGTTCCAAATCGGCAAACAATCGGAAAAAGAACCCTCATGGCATGTCCAAGCTATATAAATCCCAAGATTTTCCTCAATATATGAACCACTTGCATAGAACTTCTCGTGCATCAAACATTTCAACATCGTTTTGATGGCATTCCTGTTCTCGTCCTTCAAAGTATGTCTAATAATTCCAATTAATCCAGGCATACCGACTATTTCTGATCAATATATTATTGTGTTTACAGATTATTTGATATGAACTTACGTAGAAAATCAATTCCAGGGTGGGTCTGCTTTCATGCTTTGCGGGTGACCCATGCGCCATGGACAATTGTATTCTATTTTGACACTGCAAATCGAAATATATTTTTTCGATACATTTTGCTTCTCAAATCCACCAAAAAAGATATTAGAAATCCGGGAAGAATACCAATCCAGCCACGTTGGAGTTTCAATTTTATGGCAATTTTACCTTTAAATGTAAGAGGCACATAATATCTTGGAAATATTATTCGCAAAAAGCCATTTCTGCGCTTGAAATCAACAAACGAGCTTTTCTTTTTATTTCCATAGAAAAACGGTCCATAAGTCAAATATGACTTCTTCTTCTTCTCGCATACCTCAACTGCTTTGGCGATGAGCGCATTCACCGGCCTCTTATCATGATGCACGGTTTTCGAAAGGATTTCCATAATGCATGCAAGATCTCCAACATAGACCATTTTAATTATGCCGACCAATTCATCTTCATAATATGCGACCAGAAATTCGCACGTATCCAAATAGGTGGAATATTCTTTATTCACTACTTCAAAACTCTTGCCGTAATGCACAAAAGGTCTTCCCTGTCGGATGGGAGTCTCATTATTGATTTCAACGACGCCTCGAATGATTTCGTCGCTGAACTCCACTTCCTTGACGACGATCCCTCGCTTTTCGGCCCTCTTCACATCCTTTCTCATATCAGTGGAGACCTGTTTCCACCAGTCCGCGTAGGTTGTAATCGGAATGGCCGCGACATTATCCCACTCCATCGGATATTGATATTTGGGCTTCGTATCCGGAATCTTTTGAGCAAATGTAAAAATATCCGCCTCCAGACGGCTTCCCCGCAATTGTGAGACAAACGATTCCGGGTCATTCACAACCTGTCCGGGAAGCCAATCCTCATCGTAAATTGCCGCCACTTTGATCCATTTTTTTGAAACACAGACAGGCAATCCATCGATGACTATCGAACAATGTTGACCCGGTCCGCTCATTATATTGATACCTAGAAAAGCTCATTCAGTCATTGATGACATTTACATGCTTTTTCGCTTCTTGCTTCCTCACTCATGTAACTATGCAAGCCGAAAGCATTTTTTCAATCTCTGCAATTGTTCTGCGCGGATGAAATCGACCAGTTCTTTTGAGATCGGGACAGGTATCCTCTGGAGGGCTGCAAAGGAATAGCCGAGCAGGAGAAAGCCTCCCCCGATGAGATGAGGCTTCCTGGTCATCTGGTAGAAGGCCCTGAAGATCTCCCACAAGGGATGATTGCCCAGGAAGTAATCCTTGCGCCCCTGTTTGAAGGAGAGCATGGACGGACCGACCGTGCCGGTGCCGATTTTCCGATGATGCACGCAAGTCTTTTCGACAAAGGTGCGTGTCTCCCATCCCGTCATTCGAGCTGTCGTGACGGCCACCCAGTCTATGCCGCCGCCCGCGATCGGCTTGTACCCCCCGATGCTCTCGAAGCATTGCCTTCTGAACATCTGGCAGGCCCCCGAAACATGCTCGATATTCGTGAACCGGTAGTCGTAGTGTTGACCTTTTTCGACGAAAGGAGTCCCTCCCACACCCAGTTTCGGGTTTTCGGCAAACCGGTTCAGAAGATATTCGAAATAGTCGGGCTCGAAGGTGATATCGGCGTCAAGGTTCCCCAGAATGTCGTATTCGAGGCCGTTGAGAAGCGCGTATCCGGCGTTGAAACAAGCGACCTTCGCGGCAAAGCTGCGGTCACGGTGCTCGGGCATGCGGGCGAACCGGATGAACTCGTGCGTTTTCGCATAGTCTTGTACGATGTCGTCCGTTCGGTCGGTGGACCCGTCACTCACGATGACCCATTTCCGCGGAAGAACGGTTTGAGCCGACACCGATCGAATGACCCCCTCGATGTATTTCTCCTCGTTCCGTGCGGGGGTGATCAATACGTAGGTCATGTTCATGAAACCCTATCCTTGTGAGGCCGCCGGGAATCCGTTCCAGTCATCACAGGCGAAGGCATCCCCTACAGTCTTGTCAACAAGTAGGAGAGAGCCCTGTACATGGTGGCTTGTCCCCAGTGGATCAGAGGCACTTTGGCCTTGATCCCCAACGGATACATTCGGTAGTAGAAGTGCCCGTCCCCGTCCTGCATGTTGTCTATGGTCCAATTCGCCACTTTGCAGGCCTGGCCGAGATTTCCGGGATTATCCTCGGCGAAGAAAGCGAGCGTCTCTATCGCCTGGGAAGCACATTGAATGTCCAGCGGATAGGCGCGTTGAGCATAATATTTCGGGAAGCCGTCATCCTCGATGAAAGTTCTGCCGTAGTAGTCGATTCCCCTTTTGAGGTTGTCGGCGAATGCCTGGTCTGCGCTGAACCGGATATACCTTTTGAGGCTGTCCAGATTATAGCCCGTGTGGAAGTTGTCGATCCAGCGGTACTTTTCGCCCGCTCCATAATACCAGGCCCCATCGGCGCGTTGGTGACCGCACGCATATTCCATCGCCTGGCGCGCCGTTTCGAGCGCCTCCCGGTCACCCGTGCATCCGGCGGCTCCCGCGAGAAAGGCCGCCCCGATCATATTGGAATTATGAATTGAGCTTTGTTTGAACGCGACGTAGCTGAGGCACGTACCCAGGGGGGTCTTTTCCCTGGGAAGACTCAGAATCCAGTTGGTGATGCTTTTTATGATTTCAAGGTGCCGTTCCAATCCGAAAAGCTCGTAAGCCTCCAGGAACGCCTGGCCGATGAGCCCGGTCCAGACAATGGTGGATTCATGCTTGGGCATTCTGCCCCCGCGACTCGCGTAATCGAAATGATTCCCCCAGCTGTGATGCGCGTATCTCGGAGATTTGTTGCGGTCGAGCCAGTCCAGGCAAAGAAGCGCCTTTTTCTTGTACTCTTCGGCACCGGTGAGCCTGTATCGTGCCAGGTAGCCCCACGCCATGTACCCTCTCCCCTTGGTCGACTCAAGGGGCCTGATGCCCATGAGAGGCCTCAGGTTCACCGGACTCTGCCGCCCGACCTGCTGAAGCATCCTTTCCAGAAGGGTGCTGTTGAACGTCAATACCCGCAAAAAGGACGACAACCCGTCCGAAGGGTCGTACCCCTTGTAATTATGCGATTCAACCCACTTTTCAACGGCCAGCAGGCTCCTCTCGAATTTCTCTCTCGAAGACACTCCCTCTCTCCTCGTCTGCCCGGTGGGCCATACCTCGGCGGAAGCCGAGGTCACGACCACATGTCAACGCGCGTTATGACTCATATTCTTGCCAACCAGTCTCTCGAGAATCGCCCAGTAATCCGTCCTTTTCCTGTCCCAACGGAATTCGGTGATGAAATTGGAGGCGTTCTCGATCAAGCCCTTTCTTCTCTTTTCATTGTTTGCGAGCTCGAGAAACGAAGAAGCCAGATCATCGGTATTTTCCGGGTCAAAAAATTTCACTACGGAGTCATTGAAGTAATACGCGTCGATCCTGGTCCTTGACAGGACGATGGGCACTCCGAGAGCCATGAACTCGAAGGTCTTCGTACTGAAAGCATCTCCCCCGAAAGCGTCGTTCCTCTTGGGAACCACTCCGAGATCGGCATCGGCCATTATCCGGGCGATTTCATCCAGAGACTTCAGTCCCTTGAGGAACACCTTGTCGTCGAGGCCCAGCTCGGAAATCAGCTTTGCCAGGAAAGGCCGTTGAGGACCGTCTCCATAGATGTAGAATCTTGCGTTGGGGATTTGGTCCGCAACTCTGGAAAAGGCCCTGACGGCAATATCCACACCCTGGTGCCAGTTCAGGGTTCCCGGGTAAATGATCTTGAACTCTCCGGCGCCGTTCAGCTTCTGACCGCCTGAGAAAAAAAGGGCATTATCCGGGTAGTTGAGCAAAACCGTGCACTTGTCCGGTGTGACGGACCTGGATATGAGCCTCTCGTACCACAAGTGATTCGAGATGATGACATGGTCCGAGAACAGGATGGAAAGCTTCTCCACCCATACGAGGCACCTGAAAACAAACGAGTGGTTCGTTGCTCCGAACTTGGCGGCGTAGAACTCGGGCACGATGTCATGGATATCCAGGATGACCCTGGTGCCCAGGCATTTTATGAAGAGAGCCGCGAAGACCTCGAAATCCGGCGGCGAATGAACGTGGACCGCATCGTAGGGCAGCTCCTTGTGTCTTCGGGTCAGAACAAGGGTGGATCTGACCAGGAACTTCATCACCCTGAAAAGGTATGTGATGCTTTTTTTCTCGTTCAACACCCTTTCCTGAATCCGGTATACATTCACACCGCCGACAACGTCGAAGTCGCTCTCGCCTTTGCGTTTCAACGCAATGACATCGACGGTGTCCCCTCTGTCGCGGAGGCTTTCCGCGTACCTTCTGATCCTGTTGTCGGTCTCGTAGTATGAATATGCAAGCATGCAGACGTTCATAGGTACTCCGGCGAGGTGAGCATTTCGATCGATCGATCGAGCTCCGTCCCTCAAAGAGTTTCGCGGTTCTTCACTGCGGATGGGAAATCCTTGGATAAGGTCCGGCAACGGTTGCTCCGGACATCTGTTCCTCATTGGCGGGCACCACCCGCCGTCGGAATTACGGGATCTGTCTTTTCAAGCCTTTTCTTTCCATCCGGCTGGACATCAGCCGCCGGACGGCGGATACGGTTGTCCAAAAAAGCAGCCCGAGACAATCCACAAGCCCTGAAGCTCAGGCCAGGTGTTTGTAGAAAAGCTCCCCGCTCAGGCGAATCATGGAAAGGGGCAGCCTGGACATGATTCCCTTCAGATACCCGTGAAGGCGTGATGATTCGTCGAAAACCTCGGATTTGCGATGGTCCGGGATCCTCACGTAGGTCAGCGGCATGCGCCTCGAACCCCAACGATCCTTGTACCGGCACAGTCCGTGGTTGGAAAGGCTGGTCCTCCCGAAGTCGAAGGTGACGCATCCCTCCTGCCGAGCCGTTCGAATGGCCTCCCACATCAACAACTGATTTGCTCTCAGATGTGAAAACCGGTCATCGGAAGCGCCGTACTTGTAATAGGCTTTACGTCCGAACCGGAGGATAACGACTCCGGCGATGACCCTGCGATGATGTTGCGCGAGCAGGACGGTGAGCATTTGCTTCGGCCCGAGCGTGTCATGGAGGCGCCGGAAGAACGCGAAAGGCTGAACGGGCACCCCCTGCCTTCTGCGGGTTATCGCATGAAGACGATAGAACTCCTTCATCCCGCGCAGATCGCCGTCGACGATTTCGATATCGTTCTTCCCGGCCGATCTCACCGCCCTCTGGACGCAGTTTTTATGAAAGGACCCGAACAACACATCCTCCCGGGGGGAGAGGTCCAGCACATGGCAGCAATACTCGGGTCTGCCCTCGATACCCTGAGGACGGTCGGCATTTGAGAACCGCAGCTCCACAAACCTTGCACCCAGGTCCGATCCGGACCGTGCGACACTGTCGATCAGCGCTTTCGCGGCACTGGAGTCCGCGGCGAGCGGATCGCAGCTGTCGGAAAACGGGAAGGCGACAATCCTTTTCCCCGTGAGAGGGCTGTTGACGTAGGCCGCAAGTGCGCCGGAAGCGATCCGGCCTCCAGGTTCGAGCGTGAAGTGGTATATGGGGCGATAGCCGTACGTCCTGGTGATCACCTCCTGCCAGAGGCCGTGGTGGTAGATCGAACCGCACGGGTGCCCCTCGATGAAGGTGTCCCATCCGTCTGGAGGCTGTTCTTTTACTATAATTCTCATTGTCTTCTATCTTGGCTGATCGATTCCGAGCGCGGGCCCGGAGTGCACGATTCGCTCGAGCGCCGCGCGGGGGCCGGACAGGCGCGGCCGCCTTACCGAGAAACACCGGGGAACCGACGCTACCTGTACTTCAAAAACCAATAAACGCGCCTGACGAAATCAAAGAGCGTGATGGCGTCCACATCCACGGAAATCGCCAGCGCGCTCCGGTATCTCCCGGGCCAGCGCCAGAACCGGAGCACCGGGCCGCTCGCCTGTCCGACGACATTCAGGAGCCCGCGATGAGACAGGTCCCGGGGATGACAACCATTCAAGACGGACGCGACCATGTATGGATCGGCGCAGGATTCGACTGGAAACCCTTCCTTCTTCAAACACTGTAGGGTTTCCGGGCTGCAATCCTGCGACACGCCGATGACGGGTCTCAAAGGAGCCTCCACGACAAAAGTGCCGTTCCCGTTGTGTTCCAGAAACTCCATCCTCCCGTCGGGATGCTGAAGAACCAGGCAATGATCGTCGCTTATGTTGGTTTCCACCGTGTATTTGCCGCAGTTTTCCACGATGCTGCGGAATTCGAACGCGGCGCGCTTCTTCCACCACTTGCCGATGTCGTCCAGGGACGCAATCCACACGTCACCGTGACTGCGGGCTTTTTGCAGGAGCTTCTCCAGCGGTTCTGAAACATAGGGAACCCGCTCGGGATGGAAAATGAAATTGAAGAGCTCCCCGTCGCGATGCGCTCCGTCGAGCATGTCCAGCCAGATGCGCGCCAGTTTCGCGCTGTCCTGAATCTTGATCCGATCGATCAACATTTCATCGTCGGGCAGCGACACGGGAATATCGACGCAGCCGTAGCGCAGGAAGGGAATCGAGGGTTCTTCCGAGTGGCGCTTGCCCGTGTAGAATCCTTCAAGGAGATTACGGGCGCTGTCGCTCCCATTCACGAGGCTGCTGCAACTTTCCTCCCTGGAAAGCATGCAGGTATTGCTCACCCACACCAGGTCGCTGTCCACCACGGCTTTGGGGGTATCGTCGTTAAACCGGAGAAAAGGAGCCCTGAAGCCCCCGATCCGTATGCCGAGTCTCCGGAATTCCTCCACTCCCCTGCTGATCTCCTCGGTCTGGTCCCGCCTGCTCAGGAGGGCGTGGTCGATGTGATGGTAGCCATGGAGGCACAGGTCGATCTCGTGCGTCGAAATCAAGTCCACCAGGCACTTGTGATGGTCGAGCAGGTCGGCGGTGATGAAAAATGACGGCTTGCAGCCATACCGGCCGCTGACCTCCACGATCTGCCGCATCGCCTGAATCGACCTCCGGTGGGTCATGCCGAACCTTTCCAGAAGCATAAACATCCGGCCGATCAGATTGATCGCCCCTTTTGATTCGATCAAGTGCCTGAAATAGTTCATCGACTTTCGATCCTATGGAAATGGGTGGCGAACATGGCCGAGTACAACCGGCAATTCCCGGTGAGCGCTCCGAGAGCATCGCAAAACTCGATCGCGCGCCTGCCGGGCACGCGTGTACCCCCTCACGGTACCGGAGGGTCCACGTGCCGCGAAGTGCCTCAGTGATCCGAGAAAAAAGTCTTGATTTTATCGATAACCCTTGCCTGCTGCTCGACTTGCAGCGTGGGGTACATGGGCAGGGACAGTATCTCTTTGGCGACCTTCTCCGAAACCGGGAAATCCCCCTCCCTGTAACCGATTCCCGAATAAGCCTTTTGAAGATGAAGGGGAACGGGATAGTGCAACCCGCAAACGATCCCGTTTTCGGAAAGGTACTTGAGCACGTCGTCTCTGAACCGGGTGCGCACGACGTACAGGTGGTAGACCGCGCGGCTCCATGACGGCTCCATGGGCGCGATGAGCCCGTTGGAGGCGGAGAGGAGCCGATTGTAACGGGCGGCGATTTCGCGCCGCATGCCGTTGCCCCGGTCGACGGATCTGAGCTTGACCCGCAGAATCCCGGCTTGTATGGCATCCAGGCGGCCGTTGTAGCCTTCGACGTCATGGTGATACTTGCGCGCCTGGCCATGATCTCGAATCATGCGGATTTTAGCGGCAATGCCGTCGTCGTCGGTGGTCACCGCCCCGGCTTCCCCGCATGCCCCGAGGTTTTTCCCCGGATAGAAGCTGAATGCGGCCGCAGCCCCCATCGACCCGGCCCTGCACCAGGCGTTCCGTTTCCGGGAAAAGTATTCGGCGCCGTGCGCCTGGCAGGCATCCTCGACCACGATCAGCCGAAACCGGTCCGCAACGTCAAAGATCGCGTCCATGTCCGCCGTCTGGCCATAGAGATGCACGGGAACCACCGCCTTCACCGGGCTCCCGGTTCTCCGGCTCACGGGGATTCCCGTGCGCGGGTCCGTGTCGCATTTTGTTTCCAGGTACTCGCGGAGCTGCTCCGGGCTCATGTTGTACGTGGACTCATCAACGTCTACAAAGTCAAAAACCGCCCCCGCCTGGGAAACGGCCTCCGTCGTGGCGATGAACGTGTTGGGCACGGTGAGTACCGTGTCCCCGCCGCCGACGCCCGCGGCCAGGAGCGCAAAGCGCAGGGCGTCCGTGCCGCTGCCGACGCCCACGCAATGCCTGGTTCCGCAGAACCCGGCAAAGTCCTCCTCAAAACCCTGCACCATGGGCCCGCCGATGAATCCGGCTGTTTTCAGCGCCTGCCTGAACACGGCCACCAGATCTTCTTCCAGCTCGTGGTGAGGGGTCACCAGATCGAGAAACGGGATCTTCGCATCAGTGTTCATCTTCGATAAGCCTTATGAATCGGGAAGGATTTCCAGCCGTTATGGCCCCGGGGGGAACGTCCCTGGTGACAACGCTGCCCGCGCCGACGATGGCGTTCTCTCCGATGGTAACGTTGGCCAGGATGGTTGCACCCGAACCGATGGAAGCCCCCCTCTTGACCAGGGTGTACTCCACTTTCCAGTCGCTCTCCGTCTGAAGCCCGCCGTCGGAATTCGTCGCACGCGGATACGTGTCGTTGACGAAGGTCACACCATGACCGATGAACACGTCGTCTTCGATGGTGACTCCCTCGCAGATGAAGCTGTGACTGGAAATCTTGCAGTTGCGCCCGATGCGGGCGTTTTTCTGCACCTCGACAAACGCGCCTATCTTGGTATTGTCGCCGATTTGGCATCCGTACAGATTGATGAATTTGGACAGCTTGACGTCCTTGCCCAGCCGGACGTCATCGGAAATGGACAGAAAGCTCATAGGTGAACCAACTCCCCTCTGTTTTTCAGCGACCTGTCGGCGGCTTCGAGCATTTTCACCACCCGGTAGCCGGCTTCGCCGTCATTGAACGGCGTCTTGTCGTTCATCACGCAATCCACGAAGTAGTCGGTTTCCAGTTTGAGGGCTTCCTTCGTGTCCACCTTGGGTGCCCACATATCCCCCGAACGATAGCTCACGAGGAGGTTGTACACGTTTTCGCTGTTTTCGATCTTGACGCCCTTGTCGTACACCTTGATCTTCTCGTCGGCCTCAAGGTCGTTCCAGACCAGCATCCGCTTCTCGCCACCCACCAGGGTGGTTCTCACCTTGACCGGCGAGAGCCAGTTCACGTTCAAGTGGGCAATGACGTTGTTCTGGAAGTAGATGGTGGTGTAGGCCACGTATTCGTGTTCGCTGAAGTGGTTTTCCCCCGTTGCCACTATGGCTTCCGGGGTTTCCTTGATGACGTAATCGATGATCGACAGATCGTGGGGCGCCAGGTCCCAGATGACGTTCACATCGTGTTGGAACAGTCCGAGGTTGACCCGCATGGAATCGTAATAGTAGAGGTTCCCCAGCGTTCCGTCATCGATCAGTTGCTTGATCTTTCTCACCGCACCGGTGAAAAGAAACGTGTGATCGACCATGATCTTGAGGTTTTTCTGGGCTGCCAGTTCTATCAGCTCTTCGGCTTCGTCCGTGGTCGCGGTGAAGGGCTTTTCCACAAAGACGTGTTTCCCGTTGCGCAACACTTCCCTGGCGAGCTCGAAATGCGTCGACACCGGGGTGATCACCGCGATCGCGTCGATATCCGTGGATGCGATGAATTTGCGGCAGTCCGTGGAGAGTTCCACGCCCGGATGCGCCTTCCGCGCACGTGCCAGTGCATCGGGATTGCCGTCACAAATCGCGGCCAGGCGGCATCCTTCCGTGATGCTGAAGTTCCTCGCTATATTTGGTCCCCAGTATCCGTATCCCAAAACACCGAGGCGAATCATATTCCCTCCTTCCACCCGTCCATCCGACGGGCATTCTCGGACCGTGCGAAGGGCCAGGCCGAAAGCCCCCCGACTCTGAACGGTCAGTATGCTCCCCTGCTCCTCAGAACGACCCACGGCGTCAACACAAGCAGCTTGATGTCCAGCCAAAGGGACCATCTTCGCGCATAGCGGATGTCCAGACGGACCATCTCGTTGAAGGTGGTCCGGCTTCTGGCGGTCACCTGCCAGAGGCCGGTTATTCCCGGCGTCATCTCCATGAGCCGGCGTCGATGCCAGGTGTCGTAGCACTCGAGCTCATAAGGAATCGGAGGCCTTGGTCCCACAAGGGACATTTCACCTTTCAGGACATTGATGAACTGAGGCAGCTCATCGAGGCTTGTCTTGCGAAGAAATCTCCCGATCGGCGTGACCCGGGGATCGTGCTGAATCTTGAAAACCCGCTCCTCCCCCCGCGCGCACTCCTTCGCGGGCCGGTCGCCGGAGCCGATCAACTGCTTTATGTACTCCCGGTGTATCCCCGGGTCATTGTCCACGAACATCGATCGAAACTTGTACATCATAAAAGGCTTGCCGAACTGCCCGACCCTGTTTTGCCTGAAAAAGACCGGGCCTTTGGAAGTCCATTTGATCAGTGCGGAGAGGGTCAGGAAAAGGGGGGAAAAAAGCACCAGGGCAAACAGGCTGCCCGCGATGTCAATCCCTCTCTTGACGGCCAGAGCGATCCTCTTGGAGGTGTTCTTCGTCTCGAGGTCCGGATAGAGCTTCAGGTCGGAGGAGTAACGCAGATTCGGTTTATCGAACTCTTCCGGGAACAGGTGTATCGTAATGTCGATGTCCTTCACCCTCTTGCCGTCCAGGTTGGTGGTGAGGTTTTCGCACACCCGGTCGAGAATCTTTCCGGCCGCGACCGCGCTGTCCGATTCACCCAGTTCCGTGAAGAGGACTCCGAGAATGTCGTCACCTTTGTACCATCCCACGATGTCGGTCTCCCTGGTGGAAAAAGACAGGGAACAGATGACCTTCTTCCTCGGATTGTCTCCATTGTAGCCGGAAGGAAGAATGGAAATGTCCAGGAGCATGAGCATGAACGGTCGCTTGGAGCGCTCCGCCCTCTTTCTTTCGAAAGCGAGCATCTCGTTGAAGTGTCCCTCCGGGTAGACACCGGTGGCGGGGTCCGTGACGGCTTCAACGGAGTCCTTCGAACGTTTCGAATGGACGCCGTACCGTCGGCTCAGTCTGTGAAAAAGCGATTCCATTGCTTTGGCTCCTGTTCATTTCAATCGCTTGTAGATGAATTGAGGAATGTGATAACGCCGCTTGTTGAAGGCGATCCCGATAATATTTCCTCCCATTTTCGTGATCTGCTCCTTAACACTCTCCACGACGGTCCATCTCGTTTTCTCCGCCTCGACCACCAGCACGACCCCATCGACCCTGGGGACGATGGCCAAAGCGTCCGGGGACTTGGTCAGGGGCGTGGAATCGATCACCGTGATGTCGAACCGGTGCCTCAGCGTTTCCCAGAAAGTTTCCAACGACTGCGAGTTGAAGATCTCGGGCGTGAAGGTGGACGTGTTGGAAGATTGGCCTATGTACAGATTCGTATCCTCCACCCGGTAGATCGCGCTGTCGATGTCCTGCCCTCGACTGACGCTTTCCTGCCAGCCCTGATTTCGCGAGTGCGGAAAGAACAGGTGATGACAGGGATTGAACCGGTCGGCATCGAGCAGGAGGACGTTCTTTCGGATTCTGAAGGCCGAGACCAGGGAAAACTCCCGTGCGATGGTGGAAGTCCCCTCGCCGAGGCGGGAACCGATGAATTGAATGATTTTTCTCTCCACTCCCGGAAGGCGCGCCTCGATTGCCTGGTAGAGCTTCAGCATCTCTTCTTCCATGCCCGAAAACGGAGTGGGGCGGTGCGCAAACGTCACCGCAATTTCCGAATGCACCTCCGGTCTTTGCCTGGACGCATGTATCAAAGCTTCATAAATCTTTGTCATGGTTTACACCTCCGTGGGTTCCGATGAGCCGGGCAGACAGACATGCTCTGCGAATGGGAAAGCGTTCATCAAAGCATGCGGGCATTTGCTGTACGGATTCTCCCGTCGCAACTCGAGCCGTCAACGAACCACACCCGGCACGGCAGCTTCGGCGCGTTCGGGCGATTGGCTTATCCTGGGCAGGAACAGCTGCCCTCCGGCAAGTATCCGGTCGGCATCGGTAATCTGCGGGTTGTTCTGCCTGATCAACTCGAACAGGTGAGCATTGACGACGCCGTAGGTATCCCTGATTATGGAGCTCAGGGTTTCGCCCCTCTTGATGATACGCGAGGGAACTTCGATCGCTCGGGTCGGAGCGCTTTCATCCCGACGGAACACCGATGGGGCCTGGTCCGCCGTAACCGGTGGATCGCCGGCGGGCTGATAGATGATGGCACCGGCAACGCCGACCGCCCCTGAATAAGCCTCGGAGCGAACCGGTGGCGGGGCGGACACGGTCTGTGCGGACGCGGACTGGTCGAGACGCGGCTGCGGCTCCACAGTCGGTGTGTTTTTCGGGACCTCGGCGTTGCCGGTCTGCGGTATTTCAGGTTTCGCCGCGTCGACGGGCACGGGCATCCGGGTCGGCGTGCCGGTGACGGGAGCCATCCGAGCGGCGTCGCTCACAGTCGAGACCGCACGATCCCTGAACGCCCGGATCTCCGGAAGAAAACCTTTGACGGGAGCCAGGAGAAGCGCGCTCGCCGCCAACACCAGCAAAGCCGCCAGCGCTATCCCCCATCTGAGCCGAAGCATCCTTCGCCTGCCTTTGTAATCGGCGATCACTTCTCGAACGATTCTGCGCCCGACGGGCTTTGCCTGGTATCCCAGCCCCGCAATCAATGTGTTGTCGCACAAAATGTTGATGACCCGAGGAATCCCTTTTGCCTCGTCAACGATCAGGTCCATCGCCCTCCGAGTAAAAACGCCGTCCCACCGGTCGGTCACCAGGGACAATCGATGCCGAATGTACATGATGCTCTCTTCACGGCTCAGCGGGACAATGTTGGAGCGGATGGCAATCCGCTGATTGAGCTGCCTCAGCTTGTCAAGGCCCAATTTTGCCTGGAATTCCGGCTGACCGATCAGGATCATCTGGATCAGCTTTTCCTTGGATGTTTCCAGGTTGGACAGCATGCGCAGGTTTTCCAGGGTCTCGACCGGAACGTTCTGCGCCTCGTCCAGGATGAGAACGACATTGTTCCCCTGCTTGTATTCTTCGATCAGCGTCTTGTGGAGCTCGTTGACCGTCTCGAAAGCATCTTCGGTTTTCGGGACGACACCCAGTTCCGAGCAGATCACTTTGAGCAGACTCTGGAACGAGAGGTTCGCATTGAAGACATAAATCACTTTTTTCTTGGATGTGTGAGGGAGAGCCTGGCCCTCGAGATAGGACCTCAGGATAGTGGTCTTGCCGACACCGACCTCACCGGTAATCGCCACAAACCCTTTCCTCTGCTCGATCCCGTATATGATGGCCCCCAGAGCTTCCTTATGGGTTGGGCTCAGGAACAGGAATTCCGGGTCCGGAGTAATGTGGAACGGCCCCTTGTTGAATCCGTAATAGCTCAGATACATGATATTGAAGCCCTCCCTATGCTTTGTAGGGAATGGTGGTCAAAACGGGAATGTTCAGACACTGTTCGGTTTTCTGGGGTGAGCTCAACCCCTGGTTGATGAATTCAAGCGAGAATGCCAGCGCAAGCCCCCCGCCGATACCCAGGAACGCCGCGAGAGCCAGGTAGAAGCCCACGCCCTTGGTCGGCCAGATCGGCAATTCGGAAGCCGACGCCTGCTCGATCACGTTGACGCTCGCCATCTTGTCCTGACTCATGTCTTGCGATACGCGGGCTTCTTCAAATCGCTTCTGATACAATTGATACATCTGTTCGTTGGCCGTAAAAGTCCTCTGCAGATCGCGCGCGGTCCTTTCCTGCTGATCGAATTCCTGGATTCGCTTGTCCGCCAGCGTGAGCTGGGTTTCAAGCTCTTTACTTCTGACTTCCAGCGAGCTGACCTCCGCTTTCGTGCTGATGATTTCCTTCTGCAGATCCTGGTAGAGAGTGTTCACTGCGGACCGTCCCCTGGCGGCGGTCTGCTTCTGCTTCTCGATGAACCCCTTGACCACCTGAATCTCGTTGCGAACGCTGGTCACAAACACGTTGCTTTCCTTGTATTTCGAAAGAAGCTCCTGTTCTCTCCGCTGGAGCGTCACCAGTTGCATTTCGAGCTCATTTCTGGGGTCGTTCTCGGAAGCGACGGGCAGGCTCGCGGCTACGCCTTTGAGCTGGCTCTCCAGGGTGGACAGCTTCTGCCTCAGTTCCTTGACCAGGCTCTGAGTCGTCCTCGCGGTCGTTTCGAGGTTCATTCTCTCCTTGAGCAGCAGGTCGCGCTGTTCGTCAAAGGCGAATACCTGGTGTTGCTGTTTGAACGCCTGCAACTCCCCTTCCGATGTCTTCAACCTCTCCAGGTATTCGGCGACCTTCTTGTCGAGCAGTTGCAGCGGTCGCGAATCGTGCAGGATCTCAACCCGTCGCGCGATGTAGGCGGCGACCAGTGAATTCACCACCTTGGCGGCTGTTCCGGGGTCGGCATTCTGGAAAGTGACCGTGATGAGGTTTGAGTTTCTGCCTGCCTGGACACGCAGGTCTCTTTCGAAGAACACCTTGGCATATTCGAGCTGCTTGGCCGGCTCATCGGAAAGCGCCCCCAGCTTGGGGTAGATGTTTTCAATCCCCAGGCTTTTGAGGAGTCTTTCCTTGAGGTCCGTGCTGGAGAGGATCGCCAGTTCGGAATGGAGAATCTCCTGCAGGCCGACCCGCACGGGAGTCTGCTCCCCGCTCACCAGGGGGCTCTGATACTCCTGGCCGTAGCGAAGCATCAAGGTGGAGGATGCTTCATATTTTGCCGGCAGAAAGTAATAGACCAGCGGGGTGAGAATAACCGCGAGGCAAAATATGGAGATGATCATGTATTTGTGTTTGAAAAACACGATCAGGAGATCCCTCAGGTTGAAGGGCCGAGGTTTTCCATAAACCCCCGAACCAGCCGTATAAAACGAGACAGCGCGGTTTGGCGCGGCCGTCGGTACACCTTGATTTCCAGGGATCGGTTTCTGTGTCATTTCAAAAGTCCCTTCACTACAGGATGGGTATGGCGATGGGTACGGGCGTCATGTTCTTGATGTACTGCTCGACCCAAAGATTGAGGTTTGCAATGGGCGATCTCGGGACGTAGACAATATCATGCGGTGCTACTAGGAAGTCCTGGGACATGTCCGTCCCGTCGTTTACCTTGTTGATGTCGGCCGTCATCACCACGGGCTTTCTCCCCGAGGCCGTTCGAATGACGACAATCTCATTCGTCCGCGCGGATTTCGTTACCCCGCCAGCCTTCGCGATGGCCTGCCTCAGGGTCATCGGCCCTACGATGTCCTGAAGCCCGGGCGAAGTGACTTCACCATCCACGAACACTTTGTTCCCGCCGAAGTTGCGAACGATGACGGTGAGTTCGCACTTGGCCAGTTCCTGGGAGTATTTCTCCTTGAGCAGGTCGGTCAACTGTTGCGGGGTCAAACCGACCACGGAGACCTCGCCGATCAGCTGCAAAGCGATCCGGCCATCGGGACGAACGATGATCTGTTCGTTCAACTCACTGTTGTAGAAAAACTTGACATCCAGTTGATCGCCGTAGTTGATCGTGTATTCCTGGGCGGGATACGGAGCAATGGTCCCAGGTTGACCGACGGGCACCGGGTTCTTGACCACCGGCCCGCAACCCGCGAGCAGGAACAGGACAACTGAGCACACTTTTACGGAAAACAGTCTCGATTCGGTTGTTTTCATATGAATCTCCATGGAAATTGGTCAAATGCGGGATTGAGTTCACTTTCTTGTCTATATGTAGCAAAGCTTTCGACAATCATATTTATCGACCTAACAACCTTGGAAAATTCTCAAAACGTGGTCATCTACATATTATGTTAATTATAATTTATTTATATATATTCCAATACCATGTATTACTATTTATTCTTTCGCTATTAGATAAAATTACTTATTAATAGTCGTGATTATTCACGATCAACGATCTACTTCGTCTTATCTAGTGCCATTAAGAGTCAATTATCTTCTATTACATGTCGTTTAATAAAATTATCCAGATCCATTTTTTGTTCGATGGACAGCTGACCGAATTCTACACCACAACGCCTTGTTGCCAGAGAATACCATGAATCTTTATCAATCTGAATGTCGTAAATGACTTGACATTCTATCCGTCTCATATGCGCAAAATGGCCATTGGTGGCAAATATTTTTATATATGAAAATCCGACAGTCTGCGGTTTTCTTGAAAGATAACGCACTGATATGCCATTTGGACTTATGTCTATTATCTGTCCAATGGTTATTGGTTCATCTTTTCTTATCAATACGGCAAATGAGCCCTCCTTGCCAACGTATCTTTTACTTCTCCTATGTTCTATCATAACTATATTTTCCTCTATAGGAATTATGTTATGGAGCATCAAATGCTCTTAAGCCTTTAGATCCACTCGTTGGCACCGTTTTCAGCAATCTTCGCCTGACCGCTATTGCCGCCGTTCGTCAACAATGCGCACTCCCCTTGCGCCTTCACTCGCTGAGTGTTCGTTGACCCTGTCCATGATCCTTCACGCTTCCACGGTTTCGCCTCGAATCAAGCGCTGTTCGCCGCCGAGACTGCCGGCGCCGTCGAGCCGACAACCGCTCCTTCGGCAGGAAGCCAAAAATAACGCGGGTGCTTCCATGTCGGAACGAGAAGAACATGCCGGTTCGATGAACCGAACAAAGAGTTCAAACGCAACCGCCGGTGGGTTTCGGCACAGTTGCCGCCAGGCAGTTCCCAGGGGTTGCCCGAGAGAGGCTATCCGGCATGGAGACCGGAAATGGGTCGATTCAGCGGTGTCGAGCGATACGGGACGGAAACGATTGCACGGTGAGCGCTTCGCTGGAAGACGGCTTCCACAAAAGAACTGAGGCTTCTCTGATCGGGCTGTTCGCTCTCGATCGACCGGAGGGTTGGGGGAGCCTTGCCGTGGCCTCCGTGAAAACGGAGTCTGTCGGGCTCTCGTCCTCAAGTCCACCGGGTCGCAGAAAAAGGGCTAAAGCTCCGCCAACCAAGTTCCATCTCCCCGGTCCAACCCGGCGAAGGAACAGCCAAAATAGCTCGGGATTCTCGCAATTCTCAAAAACTAAAGGTTTAGCGACTGTGATCCTTATATGACATGCAAGAGAGGGGGAAAAGGACTAATCTATAGGGTAAAAATTGAGTATAACTTATCCCCAATATCGTATTAATATACGTTATATCAAGTATTTATTCTAATTCATGCAAAGTTGTCCAGAGCTGTCGGCACTTGCATTTTTTTCCGAAACGGCCCGCCGCCAAGGCAAAACGCGCCCGTTGCCGTCCCTTGACGGAAGAGGAGCCGCCTGGCCTTCCTTCGCCGCAGGATGCCCATCCCGCGGCGACTGTGGCGGATTCGAACCGCGGAGGGCCGACCGAACGGATGGGCTCCAGGGACCGGAAGTTCGCGCTCCATCTGATTGGACGTTGACGGCCTTCCATCGTCCAAGTTATAATTTACAATGGAACTAGATATATACGATTTCTTCTTGGATATCAAACGGTTGTCCATCTCCGCCCAACTTCGCTTCCACTTGCCTTTTCCTTTTTCCATGATGGACATATGGCTTCAAAACGCTGAGATCGGGCCGCATATGGGGCGAAGCTGCACGTTCAGGCACCGGCTTCCGGTCGGCCCGTGCAAGCGGGCGAAAGTTCGGCCGTTTGGTTCTCACGCATCGCGCCGGTATGCAGCTCTTCTTTGTGCGGCAAGCACAAGGCGAGCGCGCCTGCCATCCAGAACATCATGGGGCATGCGTCGGTGAACACGACATGACGGTATATTCAGAACATCGCCGGAGATATCGGGGGCGCGATGGATTTGCTGAATGCAAATCTGGCAGAGGAAAAACCGGATTCCCCAAATGGATTCCTCTTAGTAATCTGAAAACCGTGCTAAGTGCTGGTAGTCCCAAGGGGACTCGAACCCCTGTCTCCGGCGTGAGAGGCCAGTGTCCTAGGCCACTAGACGATGGGACCGGAAAAGCGTGGCTGGGGGACTAGGATTCGAACCTAGGTAGGCAGATCCAGAGTCTGCAGTCCTGCCGCTGGACGATCCCCCAACGGAGAGTGAAATTTATCCAAAGTCCCGCTGCAAGTCAAGCGGAAAGCTCATCCGCATGCCGGGATGCCTTGCGCTTGTTCTGTCGCGGAAGTTACTCTATAATGAAGTTTCAGCGGTTGCCTTTTGTATTCGCTGGAGTTCCCGGGACTATCGGGAGCGCAACACCGGTCGCAAGGTCCGTATTCACAACGCAGCGTAGTGCGGCGAGATTCGCCTGTGTCTGCCGTCCCGGCACGGACGTCGGCGACCCGAAGGGGCGCTGCGAAAAAACGTCCGGCGCACGTATGGCGCGAGAGGAAACCGTGCAAGCTCCGAAATCGGCGAACGCCTCCAGAATCCGCATGATGTTGCCCTCTACAACCGATGTCCACGGTTTCGACCTCGAACACTATCGTGCACGCATGTCCAAGTTCCTTGACCCGGCAGAAAGCGACAACCGCGTATTTTATGACGCACTGCAGTATGCCTACGACCTTCACAAGGGCCAGACGCGTAAATCCGGCGCCCCCTATATCAGTCACCCCTGTTCGGTAGCCGAAATCCTGGCGCGCGAACTGCATTTTCGCGACCCCCATCTGCTCGCCGCAGCCTTGCTTCACGATGTCGTGGAAGATATCCCGGGAATCACCCTCGAAGATATTCTGCGCCGTTTTGGAAGCCGCATCGCGGAACTGGTGGATGGATGCACCAAGTTGACCCGCCATCAACTGGACCGAGCCGCTCTGAAGGATCTGACGCACAGCAAGATTTTTCTCAGCGCCAGCCGCCGCCTCGGAGTCCTCATCATCAAGCTCGTGGATCGCCTCCACAATCTGAGAACGCTTCATTACCTTCCCCAGGCCAAGCGCCAGCGAATTGCGCAGGAAACGGTCGAGGTCTATGCCCCCATTGCCGCCCGGTTCAACATCTACCCGCTCAAGCGCGAGCTCTACCACCTTGCGCTATCCTACCTTTATCCGCGCAAGAGTAAGAAGATCCTTCAGCACGTGCGGGAGCTTCGAAATTCCGCGGAGGTTGTCGACATAGAAAACCGGCTCCGCGAGATCCTCCTGCAAGCCGGGGTCGCCGCGGACATTCGCCCTCGTCCCAAGGGGCTCGGCAGCTACTACAACGCACTGAAACGCACGCTCGACATCGGCAACCCCGAGAACTACTTCGATTTCGCCGTCGTTCTGGCCACCGGCGAAGATTTGAAATGCTACCTGGTCCTGGGAATCATCTGCAAGGACTTCGTGTCCATTCCCCGCAGCTTGAGGGACTTCATCGCCAATCCCAAGATCAACGGTTACCGGAGCCTGCACGTCCGGGTTCATGTGGGAGGACAGAACTACCTGATCAAGATCCGGACTGAAGAGATGGACCTCCAGGCTTCCTACGGCGTGCTCCAGGACTGGACCGCCCAGACTCCGATGAGCGATGACCACTGGGCGGAAATCAGCGACCTGCTGCGCACCATCGGCGAGTACGGCGGGGCGGGACCGCAGCGAAAAGAGTTGATTCGGCTCTCGGAAGCCGAAGAGATTTTCGTGTACAGTCCTCAGGGCGATATTTACTACCTGCCCAAGGGCAGCGTGGTGCTCGATTTTGCCTACAAAATCCACTCCGAACTGGGGGACCACTGCCAGGGAGCCCTCGTGAACGGCTTGTGGGAACCCCCGACCCGAGTTCTCAAGGATGCCGAAACCGTCGAAATCATTACCTCCCCCGACCTGCTCGATGTGGACCCCGACCTCGAACAGCTTTGCAAAACCCCCAGGGCGCGATCCTTTCTGAACCGCCACCTCCAGCACAGAAGGCAGCACTTCGCCCGGGAGATCGGCCGCCAGGTCCTCAGCCAGGAGCTTCGACGTCACGGGTTCAAACCTGACGCACTCGACGACGAGACGGTCGCGCTTCTGCTCGAAGTCATCAACCTCAAGGACATTTCGGAGCTTTACACACGGCTCGGCCAGGATCTCCTGTCCCCGGAGCTCGTTCTTTACTACCTCGAGGCGCCGCTGCACGCCAAGGATCGCCCCCCCCATCACAGCCCTCATCCTCTGGATGAACGCAACGCCATCCTGGTCTCGGAGCTGGACAAGGCTTTTCACAAATTCGCACGATGCTGCAACCCCTACCCCGGTCAGGAGAATGTGCTGGCCACGATCAGTGAGCGTGGAACGACCTTCCACCATCCGCGATGTGAAGACCTGAAGAGCCGTCACGGCCTTCAGCCCCAGCATCTGCTCGATGTCTGCTGGGACTTCGACGGTACCTGGCGTCACGTTCTCGTCTTTCAACTGCACATCCAGCAGCAGAGCATCTCGGACCTGCTGCCCCTCCTGGCCCGCATGCCTTCAACGGTCCGGATCCGGTATATCGAATCCGCCATCGGCAAACACAACGAGCCCACGGTCCGGCTGAGTGTGGCGCTCCACAGCTTCGCCGAAGCCCGGGAGCTGTTTCGGATTCTGCCCGAAGACCGTGTCTCCATCGATGAATACGGCCGCCAGGGAACGTCCGCCAGAGTCCACACCGAGTGCCCCTACGTTCCGGATCGGGCGCGCTGAAGACTTTCCCGCACGGGCACGCCGTGAATCCGGCGTTCGATCCGCGCCACGGCGGGCCGCAGGCCGGGATCGGCAGATGCCCGGCTCCCGCATGCGAACCCCAATCCCATTGCGCGTGGGCCTCTCGTGTATCGGGCGCCGATTCGTGCCGCGATCCGTCAAGCCGTCAACTCCTTTCCGTTATCCCATATCTGTTGCATTTTTAATGGATTTGTTTATTTTGTTCATAACGTCTTCCCGGAGCTGGAGGAAGGTGGTATTTGATGGAGTGGTATCCCAACACGGCCCGGTGCCGATGCGGATCGTTTCGCGACCGTGACGGGCGCCGGGGTGTCGGAGAATCACAGCGGTGAGTCATGTGGAAAGGAGACTACATGGAAGTTTTCCGGACAAGTAAGGCTGGGATTGTTTTTCGATCAATTCGGTTGTTTACCTTCGTTGTCGCTCTGCCCTGTTTTCTGCTGATGTCGCAAAGCATCCCCTCCGCGCACGGAGCCACATGGCAGCAGGGCCCTCCTTCGTTTGCCGATCTTGCCGAACAAGTCAAGCACGCGGTTGTCAATATTTCCACCACGCAGGTCTTGAAGGAAAGCCCGATGCAACAGTTCATGGGACCCAACTCTCCCTTCCGCGATTTTTTCGATGACGATTTCATGAAGCGATTCTTCGGAGAACAACCTCAAGGACAAAGAAAGGGGCATGCTTTGGGTTCCGGGTTCATTATCGACCAGTCCGGTCTGATTCTCACCAACAACCACGTCGTGGAGAAAGCTGACGAAATCAAGATCAAAACCCTCAGCGGAAAGGAATACGACGCGAAAGTGGTCGGACGCGACGCCAAGACCGATATCGCCCTGATCAAGGTCACACCCGACACGGATTTCCCGAAGCCCGCGCAGCTTGGCAATTCGGACGCCATCCGAGTGGGCGACTGGGTGATGGCGGTGGGAAATCCTTTCGCTCTGGGCCACACTGTGACCGCGGGCATCATCAGCGCCAAGGGAAGGGTCATCGGGGCGGGCCCCTACGACGATTTCCTTCAGACCGATGCGGCGATCAACCCCGGGAACAGCGGCGGCCCCCTCTTCAACATGAACGCTGAAGTGGTCGGCCTCAATACGGCCATTGTAGCCCACGGGCAGGGCATCGGGTTTGCCACCCCCATCAACGTGGCCAAAGACATCCTGGAGCAGCTCAAATCCGGCAAGGTGGTTCGGGGCTGGCTCGGGGTCATGATCCAGGACATCACGCCCGAACTGGCCGAATCGTTCGGGATCAAGGAGACCAAGGGAGTCATCGTCGCCGACGTGGTGCCGGATGCTCCAGCTGAAGCCGCGGGCATCAAGCGCGGTGACGTCATCACTTCGGTCAACGGGAAAGAAATCGATAATGCCCCCGCGCTCTCCAGGTACATCGGTTTCAGCGCTCCCGGAACCCCGCTTTCGCTGCAGATCATCCGGGACGGCAAACCCATGTCGATCAAGGTGTCCAGCGGAACCATGCCCGACGAAGGCAAGGAAGCCAAAGTCGAAAAGAAGGAAAGCCTCTGGGGCATGGTCGTTCAGAATATCACGCCGGAAATCGCTCAGCGCTTCGGATGGGATGAAAACGAACGCGGCGTCGTCATCACCGAAGTGAAGCCGGGAAGCCCCGCCGGCGAAGCCCGGTTGCGCCCGGGCGACCTGATCAAGGAAGTCAACCGGCAGAAGATTCAGAACATAAGGGATTACAACCAGGCCGTTCAGAAGCCCCAGCGGGGCCAGACCATGCTGCTGCTGGTGAAGAGGGGCAAGAATACGTTCTTTGTCTCGCTGAAGTCGACTCAGGAGTAGCATTCGCCGGATTTGCTTGCCTGAGTTTCCAAAGACATGTGCAATCCGCGCGTGGAAAATCGGCGCCATGCGAAGTGCGTGGCGCCGTATCCCTTTTGACGCGTATTTCCGACACGGAGGCCGGACTTCTTCGGACCATGATTTCAAGACCGACCTGTTTCATCGTCACTGCTTCGCCGGAGGCCGTCCGCAGGGAGAAGGACAAGGCCCGTGCGTTGCGCAGGACTCAATGGTGGCAGAACCAGATTGCCAAGGGCGTATGCCGCTATTGCGGGAAGCCGACTCCACCGAAGGAGCTCACAATGGACCACGTGGTTCCCCTGGTGCGCGAAGGCCGCACCACGCGAGGCAATGTCGTGCCCGCCTGCAAGTCCTGTAACGATAAGAAGAAGTACCTGCTTCCCATCGAATGGGAGGAATATCTTCGGAATCTCGGCGGCCGGCCCGTCCGCGAAGATTAGAACCAGGATTGTGAGATCGAGGAAGAACGGAATGGAACAGTGTAAGGAATGTGATCTGGCCATCTACTGCTATTCGGATTCAAGCACCTGGATTTTTCGTACCAAGCAGGAAATGGAAGAGAAGAAAGCCGCCATTTCGGAATGCCCGGTTCGCAAACAGGTCGAGCAATTGCGACTGCAGGAAAAGCGAAAATGCTCCGGAGTCGGCGGGGGGTAGCCGTGCCCGTGTCCCGCCTTCGCAGACGGGCCACCGGCACAAGTCCGCCCGGATCGGCCGGGGATTTCGTTACGTGAACATGTTGATCCGGCAATCCACGGCGTGTTTGAGGTAGTCTTCGGCTGTTTGGATCTCGACGCCCTCAAGGAACTCCCCGGGGTCTATTCCCATCATGTCCACCGTCATTTTGCATGCCACCAGGTGGACCCCTTCCAGTTGAGCCATTTCCAGCAACTCACAAATACTCGGTATACCCGCCGCTTCGACTTTCTTCTCCATCATCCGGGTCGCCACCATGGCCATCCCCGGCAGGGCCCCCATGGTCCCCGGCGGAATGAAACGGCACCGGTCGCCACCGCCTTTTCGGATCACGTTGATTCCCATGAAGGTGTAGAAAATCGTCGACTCCATCCCCATCCGAGCTGCGTTGATTCCCAGGATCAGGGCCGGATAGGCGCCGTCCAGGGTATCCCGGCTGCAGATGAAAGTGCAGGACACCTTTTCGTCGGAGTTCTCTGAAGAGTTTCGGGTTGCGGGTTTGTTTTCTTCTGCCATGGTTGACTCCATTTCGGACATTGCCCATCTTCGCCCCGTCAGGGCGGCGGCGTTTCACGAAAGGCTCGCCGCGCGCGTCATTCTTTTTCCGCCTCGAACCAACGATCACTGCTGCCGCACGCAATGAATCACTTTCACGACACCTAAGTGCGCCACACGGTAGTACATCAGGTTGCCGTCCCTGCGCGAGGCAAGAATTCCCTTTGATTTCATGAGGTTCAACTGCTGAGAAGTGTATGGCTGCGCGGTGTTCAGCAGCCGGCACAGTTCGTTCACGGAGCGTTCGCCCTGCTCCAGGATGTCTATGATCCGCAGTCTCACCGGGTGAGCCACGGTCTTGAGGATTTCAGCCGCTTTCTGCAATTGAGCGGTCTCGACCTGGACAATCTCTTCGAGATCCATGAATCCTCTCTCATTATATAAATATCTGAATATTCGCTTTTTCAGATATATATTCCCCCCGACGATGTCAAGTATCTTTTTTCATCCTTTTTCAATCCCGTACGGCCCCACCTGCCTCACGGGCCATTTCAACGCGCGACCACGAACGGCTCGAAGCAATGCCTTCCGCAGGCTCGGGCGCCGGGTGTTCCTCCCGGCTGTCCGCCGTGCTCCGGCTATGGCTCGTTGCGATCTTATGGTATATTATTGAATCAGAAGTGAGCTGAAAGGAGAATAGAACATGGCTGCGAGCGGGCGCTTCGGAAAGTACGGCGATCTGAAGAGGAAGGCGAAACTGAGGGCCAACGTCAAGTTGGATTCGGACCGGGCCAAAATGGCTTTCACCTCTCGCAGGGCGAAAACGCCCGGCCAACACACCACGGGAGGCGGCGGCAAGTAGGGATTATGGAGGCCGAAGACAGTCAGGAAACGAAGAAAAAGAAACCCAATGTGGTCATCCGACCCATGGAGATCGACGATCTTGCCAAGGTGTTTCACCTGGGCGAGAAATTGTTCACCGCACGAGAAGTACCCAACCTTTATCGTACCTGGGACGAGTACGAGGTGATCGCCCTTTTCCAGGGAGATGCGGAATACTGCCTGGTGGCGGAAATCGAAGAAGAGATGGTCGGGTTTGCCCTGGGGACCACCGTCACCAAGAGCCATTCCGCCTGGCGATACGGATACCTCGTCTGGCTTGGTGTTGTCCCGGCCTACCACGGCATGGGGATTGCCTCCAGGCTTTTCAACCGGTTCCGCGACCTGATGCTGGAATCCGGCGTGCGCATGCTTTTGGTGGATTCGGAGGCGGACAACCTGCCCGCCCTTCGCTTCTTCCGCAAGATGGGCTTCCGGCACCCCCAGCAACACATCTATCTGGCGCTCAATCTCGATCCTCGCCTGCGTCGGATCCGGGAGAAGAAGACCGACGGACGCCAGGACGGCCGGTACAAACTGGATGACGATGACTAGAAATCAGCAACTCGTAAAGCCGAAACGGCTCAAGCAGCTTCTGCGTCGACTGGTGAACATCTACTCGCCGTCCGGCAAAGAAGAGGAGATCCTCCATTTTCTACAGAGCTATCTCCGACGGCACGGACTTCCCGTGGAACTCCAGGAGGTTGATACGAACCGGCACAACCTCATCGTAATGCCGCCGGACACGGAAGTTCTCCTGGCCCTCGTCGGGCACGTGGACACGGTGATGGCCCACGATCTGGACCACTTTGGCTACGAGGAAGACGGAGACCTGGTCTACGGCCTTGGAGCGGCCGACATGAAGGGTGGATGCGCCGCCATGGTGGAAGCCTTCGTTGCGGCGTGGGAAGCGGGCCGCCCCGTTCTTCCGGTGGCGCTCGCCCTGGTGGTCGGGGAGGAGGAGGAAGGAGACGGCGCCCAGAAGCTTGCCAGGGAGTACCATTTCCCCTGGACGGTGATCGGCGAACCGACCGACCTCAAGCCATGTTTGAACCACTACGGGTACATCGAAGTCCAGGTCACGGCCACCGGCAGACGCGTTCACGCATCCCTGGCTAACCTCAGCCGGAATCCGGTTGAAACCGTGATGCGTTCCGTGCTGAGAATAGGCGAATACGTGGCGGCTCGCAGACCCGAGATGGTCTACAATATACGTGACCTCTCGACCTCACGCTCCGGTTTCGCCGTACCGGATCGCTGCACGGCCTTTCTCGACATCCATCTGCCCCCCTCGGCGCCCATAGGAGAAATCACGGCCGAGATTGAAGAGGTCATGCTTCAACAGGAGCATGACAGCCCGGAACACAGCGAAACCGTGCGCTTTGCCAATATTCACTCAGGATACGAGCTCCCGGAAAAGGGAGCTGTCGTGGAGGCTCTGAAGAAGGTCTACTCGCGCAATGCCATCGAGTGGTCCCCACAGGCGTTTCGGAGCCACTCCGACGCGAATCTTTTTTGGGCCGCGGGAATGAAGCCCATCCTGCTCGGCCCCGGCGCCCTGGAAAAAGCCCACTCCCCCGAAGAATGCGTTCCCTTCAATGACGTTCTCGCCGCAGCGAGGCTCTATCACGATCTGCTGACGGCGTTCACCTCCTGAAGCCCGGACCGGGGGGATTCGAAACACACCTCGAGGCCGCTCCGATCAGGAAGCCGTCGCGGACGTCTCTTCCCGCTGCCGATCCAGCTCCGGCAAAACCATTTGCCGTTCGCTGTAGATAAATATTCCGCCGCTGAAATGCTCTCTGTGAGCGGCGCACACCTCTTCAACCAGGCCTTCCAGCTCGGGGCAGTTCTCGATTCGCACATAGAGCGCGTAGCCTTCGGCTGCCAGACTGGGCAGCGGCTCCCTGCTCATCGCCACCAGAAGCGGTCCGCTGTGGATGCTCATCGTCCACCGGAAGGCCCGCCTCAGAGGTTCGAGCACATAGGGTTGTGCCGTAAGCGCCGCCTTGATGCGATCAATCAGTCGACCCGGCCTTTTCGGCGGCTGTCTGTAGAATGTGACATCCGCTCGGTGTGACTTCTCCTCGCCATCCACAAAGACGGTGAACGGGTCGCCGCCTTGTTCCCTGGAGCAGCCGGTCACCCCGCTGATCCTTTCATAAAGCTCTTTTGAAACCGCTTCAAGGGGATCCTTCCTGTCCCAGACTATCATGGTAACCGCCTGCTTTTCCATGCCAAGACCTCTTTCAAGGGATTTCACCCACCGCCTGCAGGGAAACGAGAAATCCCAGCCGGCAGCCAGCTGCACTGTGGTACACTGAACGTTGCAGATGACGAATAATCCGGTGCAGTTTATTCCAACTGGAATAATGATGCCACATAATTCCGTGGTGCGCCGTTCAACATGCAGCCGCGCAGCGGTGCCGACGGTTTGGGACAACATCGGAGCAAAGGCGGCAGGACTCGCGGATGGTGACTCTCCACCTCCCCCGGCACGCAACCCGGGCAGTCTTGAGAGCGGAGACGGCAGGATTCTCGGATGGTTACTGGCAGATTAGGTTCTTTCGTCGGACTCCCGCGAACAGCGTTCGCCTGGCTTCTCCTCCCCTTCTGTCTCTGGGCCTGTGGAAGCACGCCCGCGGTCATACGAGACATCGAGGTTCACCCGCAGGATGCCCTTCATTACCTGGATGGGACCGCATCGGAGGTGGTGATCGACGCCGATCGGCACGCCGCCCTCGACCGGGAATTCGACCGTCGGTATTTTGCCCCCTGGCATCGGCAACAACCGGTTTATTCCCGATCGGACATGGAAAAGGAGCTTCTGAAGTTTCGCAAAAACCCCGGATTCGGCGAAAACAAGCGAGCGCATGCCCCCGACTGGATCGAATCCATGGCCGTCCGCGCCAATCTTGAACATTATCCCGACGCCGGCTTTGCCGGCGTCACCGTGGTCAACTCCGATCTCCGCCTTCTTCCCACCCACAGACCTCACTTCGACAGCGCCGACGGAGCCGGAACCGGCTATCCCTTCGACAATCTGCAAAACTCCGCCCTTCATGCCAACACACCCGTTTTCGTCAGCCACACGTCCGCAGATAAAGCGTGGGTCTTCGTCGAGTCCCATTCCGGATTCGGGTGGCTCCCCGCCAGGGACGTTGCCCGCGTGGACGAGGCTTTTGTCGCGCAGTGGGAGAACCGTCGGCTCATAACGGTTCTTGAAGACGAGACTCCCGTCTTTGACGAAAAAGGCATGTTCCTGTTCAGTGCCAACGCCGGTGCGTTGTTCCCCCTGTCCGACGAGGACCCCGACGCGTACCGGATCCTCGTCGCCGTACCCGACGAAAACCGCAATGCCGAAATCCGCGGCAGCCGCCTGTTTAAAACCCACGCCCGGGTGAAGCCTCTGCCCTTGACACGCCGCAACATCGCCTCCGTGGCCAACATTTTTCTCAACAAGCCTTACGGGTGGGGCGGAATCTATCAGAACCGCGACTGCTCCTCGACGCTCAAAGACCTCTTCACACCGTTCGGGATCTGGCTCCCGCGCCATTCTTCCGACCAGGCCATCCACGGTGGATACTACATGGATTTGAGCGGCCTCGATCCCACGGCGAAAGAACGCGCCATCATCCGAAACGGCTCGCCTTACCTGAGCCTGCTGTGGCTCAAGGGTCACATCATGCTCTACCTTGGAACCTTTCAGGGGCAACCGATTGTGCTGCACAACATGTGGGGCGTCAGAACCCGGCGCCTTTTGCAGCGTGAAGGAAGGCTGATCATCGGCCGTGCGGTCATCACTACCTTGCGACCCGGATCGGAGCTCCGCGAGCTGGACCGGTCCGGGGGCGGCCTTCTCGACAAACTGCAGGGCATGACGCTTCTGATCACCCCTCCCAATCCCGCCAATAAGGAATGACTCCGCCGGATGCCCCTCCCGCCGGCAAGGCTGCTTTCCGAATCCCGTACAACCCGGGTTTCACCCCGGCAGGACAGGAATCCCGAGAAACACTCCGGTCCGGGGCCTGGCCGGTGCAAGGTTCTTGGTTTCACCCGGGAGGCGCGACCACGAAAAAAACCACTCCAGGGCCTGCGCCCGTGGCGTGAACACTTACCCGTGTTCGACTCGGACGCCGCTCCGGCTTGAACTCCTTGGGACGAAATCTTAATATCTAAAACAGCCAACAATGGCTGGGAGTTGTCGGGTATTGGAGGTTGAATGATGGATAAAGGAGATATTTTGTCTCTCAGGAATATGCTGATTGTGAGGCGCAAGGAGATTTTGGACCGCGTCAACCGTCTGGCCGCGGTCTGGAAGGGTGTGGAGCCGGCCATCGAATTGGAGGAGGAGGCCCAGAAGGCGAGCATCACCGAGCCTTACCAGCGGTTGGATGCAAACCGGAAGAAGGAGGTCGAACAGATCGACCTGGCCCTGGGAAAAATCGCCATCGGTGAATACGGAATATGCGAATCCTGCGGGGACGATATTGCCCTGAAACGGCTTGAGGCGATCCCGTGGGCCCGGCTTTGCGTGGATTGCGCCCGGGACTTCGAGCAGAGGCACGAGACGCTTCCCGAAACCACGGAGGTCTTGGCGGCCGCCAGACTCCCGGACCTGTACCACGACCTTTCCAACGAACAGATCGTCAAGCTAATCCGCGAGCGACTGCACCCACTGAAAAACGTGGATGACTCCGATTTGCGGATATACGTACGAAGAGGGGCGGTCAATCTTGAAGGCGTGGTTCCCGGTGAAGCGGAGCACCAGGCTATCCTGCGGACGCTCATACGGGAAATGGGATTTGCCTCTGTCGTCGATCGCCTGGAAGTCGAAGAATCCCTGGTGGAACACAACGACGACGCGGATGCGGAGGTCGAGGAGCCCTATGAAACCGAGGTGGAGGAGCTTCTCATCGAGGAAGGCGGAATAGCCGAAGGCCTGTTCGAAGGGCAAGGGGACGATTCACCCTATGCCGACAGCGACGATCGCATGTGAACCCGCGCTTTCCGGGGCTTTCAACCATCTGCGCGTGCGCGCGGCCAGGCCCCCGAATCTCCACTCCGCCGCCGCCATTCATGGGAAGGTCGGCCCCCACGCGCCGGTATGGCGAATCTCCGCGCGATTCGGCCCGGATGCCCGAAGACACCCAGAATTGTCCCCCCGGGCGCGGCCCCGAGGCGTCGTCAGTAGATTTTCAGCTGCCGGCAGGAACGCACGGAAATACCGAGATGTTCGTAGGCCAGGCGCGTGGCGAGGCGCCCGCGCGGCGTTTTGTTCAGAAACCCTTCCTGGATGAGATAGGGTTCGTAGACGTCCTCGAGGGTATCGCGCTCTTCGGACACCGCCGCCGAGAGCGTTTCTATCCCGACGGGACCGCCGTCGTATTTTTCGATGATGGTGCTGAGGATCTTCCGATCCATCCCGTCGAATCCCTTTTCATCCACATCGAGCATTCGGAGCGCGAGGTCCGCCACTTCACGCGTGATCCTGCCATCCGCGCGGACCTCCGCGTAATCCCTCACCCTGCGCAGCAGCCGGTTGGCGATTCGAGGAGTCCCCCTGGACCGCTTGGCGATTTCCAGCGCGCCCTCCGCATCGACCCGGATACCGAGGATTCGTGCCGAGCGGGTGACGATGAGCTTCAATTCGTCCACCTTGTAAAATTCCAGCCGAAGGGTAACCCCGAACCGGTCTCGTAACGGCGGAGAAAGCAGCCCTGCGCGGGTCGTTGCGCCCACCAGGGTGAACGGGGGAAGGTCCAGCTTGATGGTACGGGCCGAAGGCCCCTGGCCGATGATGATGTCCAGTTGAAAGTCTTCCATGGCCGGGTAGAGGATTTCCTCGACCACGTGATTGAGGCGGTGGATTTCGTCGATGAAAAGCACATCGCCCTGTTCGAGGTTGGTCAGGATGGCCGCTAAGTCGCCCGCCCTTTCGATCACCGGACCCGAAGTGCTGCGCATGTTCACGCCCAGCTCATTGCTGATGACGGTAGCGAGCGACGTCTTCCCCAAACCGGGAAATCCGTGGAAGAGCACGTGATCGAGCGGTTCGGCGCGTTGTCTGGCCGCCTCGATGAATACGGCGAGGTTCTCCTTGACGGTCTGCTGTCCCACGTATTCATCCAGTCGCCTCGGGCGCAGACTGTTTTCGACCGGGAGGTCGTCTTCATGGGGTTTGGGTTCGACGATTCGCTCCGTCATATCGGCACTCTCGTCCGGAACGCCGACCGCGCGCCCGGCTTTCCCCCTCGGGGTTGAACTTTCGACACCGTCTGCATTGTATCGTCTATGCCAGCAATCTCAAAGTTTCTTTGAGCAGTTTTTCCACCGGCGGATCCGCCCCGAGGGACTTGATCGCCTTTCCCAATGCTTTCTCGGCTTCGGCGGGACGATACCCGAGATTGACCAGGGCCGAGTACGCGTCGCCATAGGACGACTCCGCGGCGGGGGCCGGCTGCTCGGCTTCCCTGCCTTTCTTCACGGACATCTTGTCCCGCAGTTCGAGCAGGATCCGCTCGGCGATCTTCTTCCCCACTCCCGGGATGCTCTTGAGACGAAAACCTTCCTGCTGAAGGATGATCCTGTGCAGGTCATCCGGGGTCAATCCCGACAGGATGTTCACCGCCAGTCGCGGCCCGACCCCATTCACGGTGATCAGCCGCAAGAACATGTCCTTTTCGGCAACGGTCCTGAACCCGTAGAGTTGAATGGCGTCTTCGCGGATATGGGTGTGAATGTTCAGAGCGACCGTATCGCCCGGTCCGGGCAGGTCATAGAACGTGCTCAGCGGGACGTACACGATGTAGCCCACCCCGTGCACGTCGATCACGAGGTAGTCGGGAGCTTTGTGGCGCAGTCTTCCTTCCAGGTGGCCGATCATGATTTGCCCCGGACGATCCAGCGCGTTCGGGAACCGCTCGTGTTGACGTGGCACACGGCCACCGCGAGTGCATCCGCGGCATTGGGGTCAATGGGTTGGGGCAACCGGAACAGGCATCGGACCATCTCCCCCACCTGGTCCTTGCCCGCCTTGCCGTATCCGACCACGGCTTTCTTGACCTCGAGCGCACTGTATTCGTAAATGGGCAGCCCGGCGTTTACTCCCGCAAGAATGGCCGCGCCGCGGGCCTGCCCGAGCCTCAGGGCGCTCTTCACATTCTTGGCGAAGAAAATGTCCTCGATGGCCATGCATTCGGGACCGGCTTCAGCGATCACCCGGGTGAGCTGCTCGTAGATAAGCTTGAGCCTTTGCGTGAGCAGCAATTCTCCGGACAGTCGGATCACCCCGTTGGCCACATGAAGGAGGCGGGTCCCCTCCCCCTCCACAATGCCGTAACCGGTGAACCTGGAACCCGGATCAACGCCGATCGTTCTGATCATGATGGTTGGTTTCCGTCCTTGACCGCCGGTGCAACAGGTTCGGGACAATCCCTTTTCCTCATTCCCGCAGCCCGTCGCGAAACCGACGCCCATGGCGTTGCATGAAAGTCGTCGTCATTCCCGCCAGGCCGGGAATCCTGCAAGTTCCTTCGATCCCGCCCGGGACACCGTCTCTTCCCGGGTGTGCCCTTCGGGAAGGACTGTTCGCTACGTTCCCGGCAGAGGTGAATCATGCGATTCTGTCCAGGATTTCGTCGGGTATGTCGAAATTGGCGTAAGCGTTCTGCACGTCGTCGGAATCCTCGAGACCGTCCATCAGGCGCAGGAGCTGCTGTGCCAGTTTCTCATCCTCGACGCGAACCGTGGTCTGGGGAACCATCGTGATTTCAGCCACCTCGTAGGCGAGCTCCCGGGCATCGAAGGCCGCCTTGACATTGGCGAATTCCTCCAGGCTCGTGATCACCTCGAACTGATCGTCCTCGTCCTTCACATCGTCCGCCCCGGCATCCAGGGCAATCTCCATGAGCTCATCTTCCGAGACCTTGTCCTTATTGAAGACGATGCTGCCCTTCTTGCTGAACATCCAGGCAACACACCCCGCCTCCCCCAGGTTGCCGCCGTTGCGGCTGAAAATATGCCGGATATCGCTTGCGGCCCGGTTTCTGTTGTCCGTCATGATATCCACGAGCACTGCGACACCGCCGGGGCCATAGCCCTCGTAATTCATTTCCTCGTAGGCCACCCCTTCGAGCTCGCCGGTCCCCTTCTTGATCGCCCTCTCGATGTTATCCTTGGGCATGTTCTCAGCCTTCGCGGCAAGGACGGCCGCTCTCAGACGAGGATTGGCATCGACGGCCCCGCCGCCCATCCTTGCCGCGACCATGATTTCCTTGATGATCTTCGTAAAGACCTTGCCCCGCTTGGCATCGGCGGCACCTTTCTTATGCTTGATGGTGCTCCATTTCGAATGTCCCGACATCTAGCCGTCCTCCTGATACCAACGATCCGTTTATAAAGCCCGTGAAAATCCCTTTCCACCATACTCTGCAATTGCCATGACCCCGGGGCCCACAGCGATGCATGCGAGCCCTACTCCTCGAACCGGCCGCAGTCCGGGCGGAAATCCCGCTCCGGGTTCCCGTCCCGTAACCCCTCGGAGCGGCTTGTTCGACACCGCGTCCTACGACTTCCTCAAACGCATGCCAATCACGTAGATTTCCTTGCTCTGTTTTCGCGAGGCGTCGGGTTTGGTCACCTTGACCCATTCGAAATCCCGCTTGACCGCCTGGACAAGCACGTGGAACTCCGCCCCTTGAAACAGCTTGGCCACAAAATGTCCGCCCGGCCTTAGTGCGGATCGCGCCATTTCCAGGGCGCTCTCGAACAGCAGCGCGGATCGTGCGCTGTCCGCCACGCGAATCCCGGACGTCGAGGGAGCCATGTCGCTCAAAACGACATCGAAAGGCCCATGCTCGACGCTCAGCGACCGGGCGAGCTCGGGATCCGTGACGTCCCCCTGCAGCACCACAACGCCCTCGGGAAAACGGTGTTCAACCCCTTTCAAATCCACGCCGACCACCAGCCCCGACGAGCCCACAATCTCCCTTGCGAACTGCATCCAGGAGCCGGGAGCCGCTCCCAGGTCCAAAACCCTGTTGCCGGGTCTGAGGATCTTGTACCGGTCCTGGATTTCTTGCAGCTTATATACCGCCCTCGCAAGATAGTGCTCTTTCTTTGCCTTGTGAAAATAGTGATCCCGCACCGTATAGGACATCGAATAAGCCTTAAAAGTCGTTCATTTTTCCGGAAATCCCGTATAACATAAACGATAGTTTTCTGTAAACAAAGCCCTTCTTTGTCGTTCGTTTGAAACGGAGTCTGACTCGGCGCCATCGCCGGAAAGGGGGTCGACCATGGAAAAGATCGTCAAGGGCAGGAAGATTTCATTAGTGCAGGGGGATCTGACGGAGCTCCGGGTTGACGCGATCGTAAACGCCGCAAACAGGCACCTCGCCTTGGGCGGCGGAGTCGCCGGAGCCATCAGGATGAAAGGGGGACCTACCATTCAGGAGGAATGCGACGCCATCGGCGGGACAGTGGTCGGCCAGGCGGTGATCACCGGCGGGGGCAACCTGAAGGCTGCTCACGTGATCCACGCCGTGGGTCCCCGCTATGGAGAAGGAGACGAGGACGAAAAGCTGCGCAATGCGACTCTGAACAGTCTGAAGAGGGCCACCGAGAAAGGTCTCGCATCCATTGCCTTTCCCGCTGTCAGCACCGGCATTTTCGGCTTCCCGAAGGACCGGTGCGCAAAGATCATGCTCGACGCCGCCGTTGCGTTCCTCGACAGGGAAACCACCTCGCTGCGGGATGTCATTTTCTGTCTCTGGTCGAAGGAAGACCTGGAAATCTTCGAGAAGACCCTTCAATCCATGGGCTGACCCCTGGCCCGAATGTGTTTGCGCCCGCCGTCCCCCGAACGGCACGAGACGACTCTCGCGCCGTTCAAGTCTCATTTTCCTTCAACCGCTGAACGTGCGGCAAGTCGTTCCTTGAGCTTCGGGAAACGATCGATATCCGTGTGCGGCAGGAAACAGGCCGCCACGTAGCGATCCATGTATGAAGCGGTCACCGAGAGCTCGAAATTCGTCGTCTTTCTCATCACGTCGACCACATCTTTGCGGATGCGGTTGGTGAGACAGCATATTCTGGCCCCCATCAGCGATCCGTTCCCGATGTAAGTGATCTTGTCGGGATCGATTTCAGGCAGAAGACCGATGCACATGGCTTTCTCGATGTCGAGATGGCTTCCGAATCCGCCGGAAATGATAATTCGATCGAGCTTGTCGATACTCAATCCCACTTCGTCGAGAAGCGTCCGGCATCCGCTGTAAATGGCGCCTTTCGCGCGAATGAGGTGCTCGATATCGGTCTCGGTGATGACGATGTCCCTGTCGATTTGCGTCACGTCTTTCCAGGCCAGCACGTATTCGTAGACTCCATCGATCTGTCGAATGCGGTCCGACTTCAAGTCATGCCTGAATTTGCCGAGGTTGTCGATGATTCCCGTTTCGAAGAGGTTCGCCACGATGTTGATCAGGCCCGAACCGCAGATTCCCTTGGGCCGTACATTCCCGATGGTCAGAATCATTGGTTCGAGCGTGTGCGGGTCGATCAGGAACTCTTCAATGGCCCCCTTTGAGGCGAGCATGCCGAACTGAATGCCCCCGCCTTCAAACGCCGGCCCGGCCGAACAGGCCGCGCAGACGAGCCAGTCACGGTTGCCGATGACGATCTCGGCATTGGTGCCGATATCCATGTACATCGTCAATTCGCTCGAGAGGTAAAAGCCCGATCCCATTACACCCGCAACGACATCGCCGCCGACGAAGCTCGAGATGTTCGAATAGACGAGGGCGGTCGTGTGCCGCGGCAGCTCGATGCCCAAATCCACCGCCCGAACCGGTGGATAGATGGTCGAAGCGGGCACGTAAGGCGAACGCCGGATGTGCGTCGGATCGATTTTGAGCAAAATCTGTGTCAGGGTCGTATTGCCGGCCAGGGTAACCGTGGAGATCTCATCGCGCTTGACGCCCGATTTCTTGACGATTTTGCGAATGATCCTGTTGATGGTCTCCATGACGGCTTCCTGGAGCTTCTCCAGACCGCCGGGCTTTTCGGCGACGATAATCCTTGAAATGATGTCCTCGCCGTAGCAGACTTGGGCGTTGATATCGCCGCGTTCGGCCAGAACATTGCCGGTGATGAGATCGATCAGTTGACCGAAGACCGTGGTCGTCCCGATGTCGACGGCGATGGCAAAGTTCCTGTCGGTGGTGTCCCCCGGCTCGATGTTGATGATGTGGGTCCTCCCACGTTCAAAAACGGGCCGCGCCAGAGTGGCGGTGACTTTAAAGCCCGATTCTCTCAGAATCCCCGGCAGTTTTCGAATGACCGCCAGGCGGACCACCAACCGGTGCTCGCCGTGCTGCTTCCTCAGCGCGCTGATCAGGCGGCTCGTGTCGGCGACATTGTCCCGAGCCGTCGGTTCGGGGAGTTCGATGTACCTTTTTTCCACCGGCGGGATGAAGAGCCCCTGGTTCTTCAGATCCTCGAGATTGATCTGTTGCACCCGGGCGGTGCGCCCGGGAGGCCCGCATCGGGTCAACACTTCCGCATCGATCTCCGATTCGACGGGAATCCGGACCACCAGATCGCTTCTCACCCGAGAGCGGCAGGCAAGCCTGTACCCCCTGGCAAGCTCATCCTCGCTCAACATCTCCGAGCAACCGCCTTCGACGCGGCCCTCTTCGATTATCACCCGGCACTTGCCGCACTGGCCCTCGCCGCCGCAGACGGCATTCACGTGAACACCTGCTTCCAGAGCGGCACGTATGAGACTCTTGCCGTCGGGATACATTATTTGCCTGTTGTAAGGCAAGAATCTTACCCGGTGCTTCATCATCTCCGACTCCTCGCTCCCGCGTTCGAGGGCGGGCAGGGCTTCCCGCGCATCGACCCGCTTCTGCGCAGGCTCCCCGGGGAAGATCTCCCGGAAACCTTACCCCAGGATATATGAAAGAGGCGATTTCAGGCGGTCTCCCAAATCCTCCTCACCTCATCGAGCCAATAGGCCAGGCTCCCATTCAGTATTCGCTCCGCCCGGCGAACGTCCAGGCGATATTTCTCCGGAATATAGGACAGATCGACCACGTGAATCCCGCTCAACTTGCCGACGAACGGGCAATCTCTCAACTCGGATGGGGACAGCAGGGCCAGGAGCGAGAATACCCGGTTGAGCAGCGGCTTGGAGCGCTTGATCTTGACCCCTTGCAGCGTATAGTTGTTGCTGAAGAAGCTCACACCCCCCGGGAAGTCCCCGGCAAGCGACGCTTCCGTGCATATCCCGTCGCGTTTCAGCAGGAAGAACGGAGCCACGAGTGCCAGGGGCGGGGCCACGGCCCGAACGTCGTCGGGTCGAATGAAGACCCGTCTAAGAGCTGCGCACAGCCTTTCCTGCCTCGGATCGAATTCGAAAACCCTCGAGCGCTCGCCCTCGTCGCGCAGGCGCTCCAGAACGGCGTTCCGGATTTCGGGCAAAACGAGCAGAACGGATGCGCCCTCAAGGGGTCGACCCCGAGGGTCAAGCGATTCCGGGGCAAGCTCATCGACGCCCTTCACCTGGAGCACTCGAGTGCAGGATACGCCGGCGACGGCACATTCCCGAAGCCGCCCCGCCACTTCACGCGCATGAGCCCCGAGATGGGTTTCCAGTTCCTCCAGCTTTTCTTTTTCGATAAACGTCACCTCGGCCGCCTGGAGTATATCGTCCACGGCAACCACTTCCAAAATGTGGCGTGAGTAGTCGAACGGTTCATGATCGCGCTCCCAGTCTTCAAAGCCGAGTATCTGCAATTCGTCTTTGAGCGCATCCGGAAAGCGTTCGATCCCCCCTTCGCCGAAGAGATTCTCTCTTGGAATGATCACGGTCTTGCAACCCGCGTTGAACGCCGTTTCAATCTTGAGCGCCAGGGCGCCGACGGCCGAGATCCGCCCCTTGGTGTCGATCTCCCCGGTCATCGCCACGTCTCTTCGTATCTTGCGCCCGGTAAGCAGGGAGGCCAGCGCGAGGGCAATGGCCCCCCCCGCCGACGGACCGTCCTTCCGGGTGGAGCCTCCAAGAAAGTGCAGGTGAACAGGTTTACCCGCATGTTTGAGATCGATGCCCAATTCCCGCGCATGGTAGAATATCCCCGTGCCGGCGACCTTCCGGCTCTCATCCATGACTTTCTCGATGTTTCCGGTGGCGTGCAGGATGCTCATATACCCGCGCTTCTTTTCCCCGGCGCCGGCTTCCGCGCCCACCTCGGTGGCCTGTATGGGAATGATGGCCCCGACGCCTCTTTCCAGATCGACTCCGAGCGCCAGCATCTCACCGACCGCATCTTCCCCGCCGATCTGACGGGGCGGGGTCGGGGCCTTCAGGTATCGCTTGATCTTCTCCCGAGTAACGCTGACCGAGCATTCCGCTCCGGTCAGAATCTCCTTTCGCTGGATGCGCAGGAAAAGAGTCCGGATGATTCTCTCCAGCTCCCGCACGCCGGGTTCATAAGTATAATTCCTGATCAGGTGCCTGAGCAGATCGGCTTCCTCATCCTTGTCGAAGAAAATCTGCTCTTCATCGATGCGGTATTTCTCCCGGATGCGTTCCATCAGGTGCTTTCTTGCGATGGCAACCTTTTCTTCCACGCTGTAACGGTCGAGGAGCACCACCTCGCAGCGGTTCACCAACACGGGCGGGACTGCCTCCAATGTATTGGCGGTCAGGAAAAAATGGCAGTTGGAAAGATCGATGTCGATGGTGGTCTGAGTGTACTTGTCATGGAAGAGGTGATTCTGCTCCGGATCGAGGATCTCTAGCAATGTCGCGATGGCGAATTTCTCCGTCTTGTCGGCCTCGTCGAGTATGAACATCCCGTTCATGGCTTCCATCTTGATAAGCCCCTGGACTATGGCCCCGGGCTTCGATCCCTCGTAGGTGAACCCGAAGCCCTTCATATCCGCCTCGTCCCTCATTCCTCCGAGCGAGATCTTGTGGTACGGGACCCCGAGGTTTTGAGCCACCGAAATGGCGAGCGACGTCTTCCCCACCCCGGGAGGACCGACGAGTAGAAACGCGCTGCCGGTCCGCTTCCAGCCGGCAACCTCCGCCTCGGTGAATTGCCGGTACCGCCAAATGAGATTGGTGAAGAAATCGCAGAGGACCTCCTTCGGGGCCTGGAGTCCATAATGACTTCGATTCAGACCTTCCTCGAACGCCTCGGGAGTGACTTGGATTCTCCGGATTTTCCCCCAGGGGATCGCCAGCAGCGTCTCGATCAACTCGCTGTACTTGGATCCACTGTGGCCGACGGCGTTGAGCTTATTCTTATCAATGAACTCCATCACTTGCGATGGAACATCCGGATCGTTGCGGGCATCCTCGATGCGTTCCTTGAGGCTCCTGTCCCTGGATTCGGGGGGTTTCTTCTGCACCGGGCGCCCCCCTTCAGGGGATTGCACGAGCGGCACGGAGGGCCCTTCGTCGAGGTGGGCGACAATCCCCGAATGAAACAGACCGAGCAGTTCTTCGACAGTCTTGTCCCGGAGAGCCTTTTCAGGCAGTCCCAGCTCCTTGAACAATTCCACCAGCCCCCAGCGGTCCTTGAAGGAATTGAAAACGTCCAGGGCTTCTTTGACGTCTTTTTTGATGAGGAGGTCGAACAGCCTGAGGGCAACTCGCAGGGAATGCGTCCTTTGCAGCATCGAATTCGAGGTGTTGCGGCTGTCGCGGTAAATGTCGTCCAGGACCCTGCTTTTCAGTTCCGTATCCAGCCAGGGGTAAACCTCCAGGAGAACACCATCGGGCGCATCGCCCAGATCCGACGCGAGTTCGTTGAGGATCGAATCCACGATGGCAGCGAGCGGCAGTCCCTTCTCCGCCTCATCCAGGAGCGCCACGTAACGATCCCCCTCGATCCCGTTCATCTCATCCGCCAGCGCGTGCCGCAGCGCCCGGTAGAATGTGGGATCGCCCGCGCGGCGGTCGAGGGCGAAATCGACATCCGACTGAATCACCTCTCGTTCTTTCCTCTCCGGATAGAGCATGTGCTCAACCTGGTGGCGCAGGAAAAGCTCCGTAAACGCAAGCATTTTCTTCTCTTCAAGGGTTCCGTCGCCGAGCCTCGTTTCCAGGTCGCCGGGAATCACAAACGACAGGTAGTCGAAAACACGCTCGTGAATCTGGAGCCTCCACTCCCGGCCCGACCGGGTCAGCACGCTCACGATTCTGATTCTGTTGTTCTCGTCTTCGAGACGAACGATGGACAGATGGTCCATCAATTGGCCGAGCTTGAGGGAATCGGTTCCTTTTCGATTCTTGAAGTAGGGGATCACCCGCCTGCGCACGATGCCGCCGAGCAACCGGGCGACGTCGCCGGCCCTCTCGGGGCTTGGCAGAGGCAACGTGCTCAAAATGCGATAGTCAAACTCCATAGGAAACATGCCATCCCCCTCGTCTGACCACGGGATTGCCCTCACGTTCGAATCGAAAAACCGGGTCATCGATCACCCGGCCGCATCCACGCGCGATCGTTTCAAGCCCAGGCGCCGTCCGCGTCGGATGATCGAAGGCGACAGCCCGGCGGGCCTGTGCTTGCTTCAGCCGGAGGAACCCTTGGCACCCGGCTGCCGGTTTGCACGGATGATCGCCCGCGCCGCCACGACACCGCTGACGGAAGCCTGAATGAGCCCACGAGTGATGCCGGCGCCATCGCCGACGGCGAACAGGTTCCGGACGGGAGTCTCCAGATCGGCCGTGAGCTTCAGACGGTGCGAATAGAACTTCACCTCCACGCCGTAGAGCAAGGTGTGCCGGCTGTTGATCCCCGGTGCCATCACGTCCATCGCCTCGATCATCTCGAGGATGTCTCGGAGGTGGCGGTACGGTAGAGCGAAACTCAGGTCTCCGGGAGTCGCCGAGCGAAGGGTCGGTCGGGTCAGGCAGCGCTCCAGCCGAGCCGCAGTGGATCGGCGGCCGGCCTGCAGATCCCCCAGCCGCTGCACGATCACCCCGTGTCCCAGAAGATTGGCCAGGCAGGCGATGTTCCGCCCGTAACTGATGGGATCGTTGAACGGCTCGGTGAAAAAAGAGCTCACCAGAATGGCAAAGTTGCTGTTCTCGGTCTTGCGCGAAGCGTAACTGTGTCCGTTGACCGTTGCGAGTCCGTCCAACTCCTCCACCACGACCTCTCCGTGAGGGTTCATGCAAAAGGTTCGCACCTTGTCGTCGAAAGTGTGCGAATAGTGAATCAACTTGGCCTCATAGGCGGCTTCGGTGAGCGGGGCCAGGACCTCCGCGGTCACCTCGACACGCACGCCGATGTCGACCGGGCTCGGCACGGACGGGATCCCCAGTCGCCGGGCCTCCTCGCGGACCCAGACAGCACCCGCCCTGCCCGGCGCGGCCACTACGTGACGCGCCGACACGACCGTTCCATCCTCCAGGGTCAACCCCGTAACGGTCGATTCCTCAACGAGGATGTTTTCCGCACGGCACAGAGTACGAATCTCAACGCGCTCCGTGAGGCGCTCGCGCAGATTCCGCAACACGAGCCGGCAGTTGTCCGTGCCGATGTGGCGCAGCCGGGTGGGAATATAGGTCAGAGCGGCGTGGCGGGCGCGAGTTTTCAACAGATCAATCGCATCGTAGTCGTCTCCAAAGGACCCCGGAGGCGCACCGAGGGCCTGGTAGATTCGGTCCACCTGCTCCACCAAAGCGTTCAGATCGTCGGCGGGCAGCAATTCCCCCAGGAGTCCCCCCACATCCGGGGAAAGAATGAGCTTGCCGTCGCTGAAGGCCCCCGCTCCTCCCCAACCTCGCAGGAGCCCCCCGGGCCCGTCTCTTCGGCGCTCCCCGAGATCTGGCCCTTGCTCCACCAGGAGGATCGGAGACACCCCCGCCTCCGCCAGGTGAAGAGCTGCAAACAACCCGGCCGGTCCCGCTCCGATCACCGCCACCTCATAGTCCATAACCTGTCCCTTTCGGCAAGGTATTGCACGCTTGCGCGTTCCCATGTTCTCACCCGGATGGGATACGGGTTTCCCGGCATCGAATCAAGGGATCGGCCCGGGCAGGAACTACAGGAAACAAACGAGCCGGGATGATCCGTCGACGGCCCCGCGCGGCGTCCGACCATATCCAGCCCGATGGAACACAGCATCATGCTTCAGTCATTCTACAGGCAATCCGCTAATCCTCAAAGGGCAAACCCACCGGTGAGCGGTGCGGAAGGCGTGCTCGCGCGCGAAACCGTCGAACCACCCCCTGAGACCTCGCCTCGTCCCAGGCGGCGGAGGGTTCCTGACGCATCGAAGCTGTCCCGGAAATACCCTCTCGCCGTTTGCCGATCTTGCTGATAGAATCGCCGGGGAGGTGTGGTTTCCATTACTTTCTCGCCGCGGAACCGGGACTGGCGGCATCGACCTTCGCGGGACCCTTTCATGCCCGAAAAGTGGATCAAGACCCATTGTGCCCGATTCGACCACGGAGGCTGCGGCCTCGAGGTGCTGGTCAAAGACGGAAAGCTCGTCAAAATCAGGGCCGACAGGACCGATGCTTACAGCGAGGGGTACTGTTGCCCGAAAGGCCTTGCGGGAATCGACCGCGCCTGCCATCCCGCACGCCTCAGGCAGCCACTGCTGCGCCATGGCCCCAGGGGCGAGGGCGAGTGGGAAGCCATCCCGTGGGAGCGGGCACTGGACATTCTCGTTTCCGAATTCCGGAGCGCCATAACCGGCGGCGGGCCCGAGTCGGTTGCCTTTTGTCAGGGGGCGCCGCGCGGGCTCGAGTTTTTCATCCTGTTGCGACTCGCCAACCTGTTAAATTGTCCCAATGTGGGTGCCGCTCAACACGTGTGTCACATGCCGCGCGAACAGATGGCGGCGGTGACCTGCGGGTTCTTCCCCGTTCCGGATTACGACAGCCCCACACGCTGTGTCCTTTTGTGGGGCAGCGATCCACAACGAACCAACGAGGAGGGGATCCTCGGCGTCCGTTTCCAGAAGGCGCTCAAGCAGGGGGCGGGGCTCATCGTCGTGGACCCGCTCAAGAGCGGGCCTGCCCGGACGGCCGACTTGTGGTTGCAGGTCCGCCCGGGGACCGACGACTTGCTCGCCATGGGTCTTCTTCACGTCATTATCGAGGAGGGCCTCTTCGACCGGCCTTTCGTAGAGCGATGGACGACGGGTTTCGCAGAATTGAGAGCCGCGGTGCGGCCCTTCGATCCGGCGACGGTTTCGCTCGGCACGGGCATTCCGGCGGAACGGATCACCTCCGCGGCCCGGCTCTATGCGAAATCGCGCCCGGCCATGATACACTGGGGAAATGCCATCGAGCATTCCGCGAACAGCTCCCAGACCTGCCGGAGCCTCGTGCTCCTGATGGCCTTGACCGGCAATCTCGAGGCGCCGGGAGGGAATGTGAAAGCCGAAGCTCCCAATGTCATGCGTCCTGCCGAGCTGATCTGCCTGAAGCAGTTTCCGGGAAGGATCGATAAGCTTCCGAACCGCTATTGGGGCCTGATTCCCAGACTCCTGACCGTCCCCAACTGGATCCTGTTCCACAGCATTCTCGATGCGTCACCCTATGCCGTGAAATGCCTCTACGTACAGGCGACCAACCCGCTCATTTCCTGTTCGGAGGCCGACAAGGTTCTCCAGGCACTCCTGAAGCTCGATTTTCTGGCCGTGGCGGACATTTTCATGACGCCGACGGCGGCATTCGCGGACCTGGTCCTGCCGGCCGCAACTCACCTCGAGTACAACGACATCGGCCACTACGGCCTCCCGCACGGCCATCTCTTCGCCCGTCCCAAGGCGGTCGACCCGCCGGGTGATGCCTGGCCGGACATCAGGGTCCTGAATGAATGGGGAAAACGCATGGGGTTCGGCTCGCGATTCTGGGACACGGAGGACCGGATCCTGGAAGCGGTGCTTGAGCCTTCCGGCTTGACCTACGGGGATTTCGCCGCAAAGGGATTGTTGAGCGGCCCTCGAACCCACTATTCATACCGGGAAAAGGGGTTTGCGACACCATCCGGAAAAGTCGAGCTGCATTCCAGCCTGCTCGAACAGTGGGGGTATTCTCCGGTACCCACCGTTGGGCCACATGCAGGAACGGACGAGCGGTTTCCATTTCTGCTCACCAGCCGGAAACCAAGGTATTTCTTTCATTCCGCGTACAGGCAGATCGAGAGCTTGAGGGAGAGAACGCCCCATCCCACGGTCATGATCCATCCCGACACCGCGTCCCGCCTGGGAATTTCCGCGGGGACGCCGGTCAGGATATCCACAGTGTCGGGCTCGGTGACGCAATTTGCCGAGCTCACCCCGGACATCGACCCGGAGGTGATCTTCGCGGACTTCGGCTGGTGGTTTCCGGAAAGAGCGGATGAAACGTTTGCGTGGAAGGAATCGAACCTCAACCAACTGACCGGTTCGGGAGGTCCGACCGACCCCATAATGGGCACGGTACAACTGCGCGCGATCCCGTGCAGCATCGAAAAGGCGGAATCCGTGCCCGCCATGAAATCACGAACCCCTTGAAACCCCGGATGGGGAGACGCTCATCGCCTCATCCGACGGAGTCGTGCACTGTGGAAAAAAAGGCGGAATGCCCGGAAATCCTCGCCGAAGGGCTCACGCGTATTTACCGTCTCGGAATGGGCGAGGTAATCGGAATTCGCGGCATCGATCTCGAAATCCCGAAGGGTGAACTGGTTGTGCTCAAGGGCGACAGCGGCTCAGGCAAGAGCACCCTGCTCGCCTTGCTTGCGGGCCTGGACCAGCCCACCGGGGGCCGCCTGTCCGTTGCGGGCCACGATCTGAGCTCGGCCTCCCAGGGGCAGCTCACGGCATTCCGCAGGCAGGTCGTCGGCATGGTCTTCCAGTCCTTCAACCTTCTCCCCACGCTCACCGTTATCGAGAACGTCTGTCTCCCGGCCCTGTTGGCCGGCAAACCCCACGCCCGCACGCGCTCCGAGGCCGAAGAGCTGCTGAACTGGCTGGGAATGGAATCGCGGCATGCGCACCGTCCCTCACAACTGTCGGGCGGGGAGATGCAAAGAACGGCCATCGCCCGAGCGCTGATCAACAGTCCCGAGATCATCCTCGCGGACGAACCGACGGGAAACCTGGACAGCAACAACGGCGAAATCGTCATGCAGCTGCTGGCCGAGCTCAACCGCCGTTTTAGCCGCACCGTTATCGTGGCGACCCACAGCACGCTCGCCGACCCTTTTGCCACCGTCCTGCTGCGGCTCAAAGACGGCGCCGTCACCGAGACGTCATGGATCAAGTAGCCCTTTTTTTCCGGTTGTGGGTCCGGTTCAGCTTTCGCCACCTGCGTGCCCATCCCTGGCGCACGCTTGCGGTGTTGTTCGGGATCGGCCTCGGAGCCGCGGTTTTCACCAGCGTGAGGCTGGCTTCCAACGCTTCGATCGGCTCCTTCAGGGTCAGCGTTGAAGCCCTTTCCGGCAAAGCCCAATGGACGCTGGCATATCCGGGGAGTCGGGTACCGGAGGGGATTGTGGCGGATTTGATGCGCTATCCTGCCGTGCAGACCGCATCGCCCTTCCTGTCCACCTATGTTCATCCTGCCGGAAAAGCGGCCGAAGCCTTTCTTTTGATCGCCATCGATCCCATACTGGATCGTCCGCTGCGCACATGGCGGACCGGGGCCGCCGATTCTCCCGAACGGTCGCTGCCCTGGTTGAAACTGATGACCGAGCCCAACACCCTCCTGGTGGGGGAAGCGGTTCTGCAATCCCTGGGATCGGGCTCAGGCGACGGCGTCGAGTTGGCCGGACCGCGGGGCGTGAAACGTTTCACCGTCCTTGGCACGCTCACCTCCGAAGGGCTCGGCATGGTGGAGGGAGGGCGCGTCGCCATCGCCGATATCGCGACATTCCAGGAATTCACGGGCCTGACGGGTTTCGTGGATCGAATCGATCTCCTCTTCAAACCCGGGGCCACGGACAAAGACGTGGACGCCGTCAGGGCAAACCTCCCGCGGGGTGCCGTGCTCGAACGCCCATCGGAATCGGCCGAGAGCGGAGAGGGAATGATACGGGCCTACCAGCTCAATCTTTCCGTGCTCAGTTTCGTTTCCCTCTTCGTGGGCATGTTCCTGGTCTACAGCCTCATTTCCCTCCACGCCACGGCACGACGCCATGAAGTGGCGATCCTGCGATCGATCGGCTCCTCGTCGCGCATGGTTTTTCTGCTCTTCTTTTCCGAAGGGCTTTTCTTCGGCATCGCGGGGTGGCTGATCGCCATTCCTCTGAGCTCATTCATGGTCCGCCATCTGCTGGGCGCAATAAGCTCCACCATTTCCAGCCTCTTCGTCCGTATCCAGGTCCGGGATCTGACGCTCGACCCGTGGGAAGTCGTGCTTTCCTTCGCGCTCACCGTCCTGGTCGCCCTTACGGCCGCACTCCAGCCAGCCTGCTCCGTCATGGCCGTTCCTCCGCGGGAGGCGCTCGCCGCGCGTGACGCCGTCGTCCCGCGACGCACTTCGCCGGGCCGGACTGGGCTCCTGGGCCTTTTTCTCGCGGCGATCTCGTGGCCTGTCTCCCAGTACCAGGGGGTATCGGGCGTTCCCGTCGCCGGCTACCTCGGCACATTTCTTCTGTTCTGCGGTTTCTCGCTCACTTCCCCGTTCATCCTTCGGCTGATCGGGTCTCACCTTTCGCCCGTGTTGAGACGCCTGGGCGGGGAACCCGCCTTTCTTGCCGGGCGGTTCATCCGCGACTCGGGAACGCGGATCGCCATTTCCGTGGGAGCGCTGATCACGGCCATCGCCCTGTTCGTTTCGCTCGCCATAATGATTCACAGTTTTCGAAACACCGTGCGACTCTGGGTCGACCAGAGCATACGAGGCGACCTGTATCTTCGCTCCGCCATGGCCGACCTCAACCGGTACCGCAACCACCTTCCCGGCGAAGTCACGGACCGGCTCCGTCTGCTGCCCGGTGACGCCGATGTGCTCCCATACCGGAGAATCTACCTCCGGCTCGGGACCGTACCCTACCAGTTCGAGGCGCTGGATTTGCGCATATTCTTCCGTCACGCCAACCTGCTGTTGCTGGATGTCCGCCTCGACGAAATCGCTCCCGCGCTCCTTGGCGGGAAGGGCGTCGTGGTTTCCGAGGTGTTCGCAAGCCGGACGGGTTTGAACTCGGGAAAACGCTTTCGGGCCAACATCGAAGGGTACGACTTCGATCTGCCGGTATTGGGCGTTTTTCGGGACTACAGAACCCAGGGAGGAGGCGTGATCTACTATCCCTTCGAGCATTTCGCGGATCGAACCGGAGACCCGTCCTGGAGTGGGGCGAGCGTCTATCTCCAGGGATCGGAGAGCGCCCGTGAAGAAAAAGCTGCTCAACTGCGCACCAGGCTCCTGAGCGATTTCCCGCCGGAGCGATACGCGCTCCAGATGACTCTGGGCAGCGAACTGAGGCGGGCGATTCTGCGCATCTTCGACGAAACTTTCGCCGTCACCTCCGTCCTTCTCCTGATCGCATTGATCGTCGCCGCCCTCGGAATGACCACCACCCTCACGGTCCTGGTCCTGGAGCGCACTCGCCAGATACACACCATAACCGCCACGGGGGCCGGTCACGGACAGATCCGCGCGATGATTTTCTGGGAAGCCCTGCTCATGACGCTGGTGGGTGAAGTCGTCGGGCTCGGTTGCGGTTTCGCACTGTCACATATCCTGATTTTCGTGATCAACCGACAGTCGTTCGGCTGGACATTCCTCTACGGCGTGGACTGGTTCGCTCTGGCCATGTCCCTGCCGCTGATTCTGGCCACCTCCCTGCTGTCGGCGATTCCGGCCGCTCAGCTGGTTTTCAGGCAATCGCCGGCCCTGGTGCTCAGAGAGCATTGACGGCAACACACCTGCAATCGATTCGGATGCCGGCCCTAGACGGACTTCCGATACCGGGCCGATCCGAAGCGGAGGATCACACTCAGTGAACATTATTCGGACACTCGTTCCCGTGTATGTTTTGTTGCTTTGGCTGTGCCTCCCGGGCACATCCGCAACAGCCCCGGGCGAATCGTACCCGGCCGTGAGCAGGCCGTGTCTTCTCCGGTTTCCGTACGACCACGGAGCGCATCCCGACTTCCAAACGGAATGGTGGTATTACACGGGGAATCTCCGATCCTCCGACGGAAAACCGTTCGGCTTTCAACTGACCTTTTTCCGCAGACGATTGATACCGCCGGGAGATGAGGCCACTCTGGCGGAACCGGCCTCGAAATGGCGCACCTCCCAGGTCTATCTCGCGCACGCAGCCGTCTCGGATATCACCGGCAAGAGATTCCACCATGCGGAACGCATGTCCCGGGGGACCCTCGGCTTCGCCGGAAGCCTCAACAGCACCGGGACGACAACCGTCTTTCTCGGCAACTGGTCGGCCGAACTGGGGGCTGAAAGACATCGCCTGAGAGCGGACACCGGAGAGTTTTCCATCGACCTCGACCTTCGTCCCGGAAAGCCCCCCGTTCTCCATGGTCAATCCGGATACAGCCGCAAGGGCCGCAGGCCGGAAAGCGCCAGTTGCTATTATTCGTTCACCAGACTGGAGGCGGAAGGCAGCATAAGCCTGGAGGGCAAAAGCGTCTCCGTGCAGGGAACGGCATGGATGGACCACGAGTTCTCATCGGCCGCTCTGGAATCGGACCTCGAGGGGTGGGACTGGTTCAGCCTCCAGCTGTCGGACGGCACCGAACTGATGATCTACCTCTTGCGGGAAAAGGGCGGCCCGGTCAGCGCCGCATCGAGCGGCACGCTCGTCGAACGTTCGGGGAGCACCATTCACATCGAAAGCACGGACATGGAAGTACAGGTCACGGACTATTGGACCAGTTCCGACACCGGCGTGCGTTATCCGCAAGAATGGACCTTCCGAATCCGATCTCTCAACATGGAATTCACCGTCGTTTCCAATCTGCCGAACCAGGAGATGCGCACCCCGGGAACCACCGGTGTGACCTACTGGGAAGGAAGCATCACCGCGCGTGGCAAGCGCGCCGGAACATCATTCGAAGCACTAGGCTACATGGAGCTCACCGGCTACGATAAACCCATGGCCGGCGTCTTCTGATCGCATCGATTGCGGGAGGCGAGCGGGCGTTTCCCGCGGCATTGTCTCAATGATCCCGTTTCTCGGAATTTCGCGGATCGGGTGGAGATCATGAAGTATTGCTTTTATACGCAGCGTCTTAAATAATTGCGCAAAGACGCCGCAATGTCTCGTTACCGAAATGCCACTGGGAAAGGGTGCGCTCGATGGCGCCCCTGATTTCCTCAAGGCCTGAGAAATAGCGGTTG
>Ga0228535_1000250_pt1 | contig 175746 bp, 143 predicted proteins | sample SJ1metagenome_FD_168457 | JGI IMG/M metagenome (GOLD analysis project Ga0228535, IMG submission 168457) | Enriched culture of PCE-dechlorinating microbial communities from Ithaca, New York, USA - SJ1 | ecosystem: Engineered > Modeled > Simulated communities (microbial... > Unclassified... | reverse complement strand
GATCACCGGTGTGTTCAGCAAGTATGCCGACACCACCGCCATCGCCAAAGAGGTAATAGGTATCCGCGAAGGATTGAATCACATCGGGGCCATGCACATCGTCAACACCAAGAAGGGCATGCTCTTTCTGGCAGACACCTTGTTCAACCGACACCCCGACACGGAAGCGCTGATCGACATCGCACGCCTGGCCAACGCTACCGTGAAATTCTTCAACCACGAACCGGTCATGGCCATGCTCTCCTACTCCAACTTCGGTGCCGACAAGGAGGGGAGCCCTGCCAGTGTGCACCAGGTGGTAAATACGCTGCATGAACGGTACCCCGAGATGATAGTCGACGGGGAGATGCAGGTAAACTATGCCCTCAACAAGGAGCTACGCAATAAAAAATATCCGTTCACCCAGTTGGGAGACAAAGAGGTAAACACCCTTGTATTCCCCAACCTCAGTTCGGCAAACGCCTCCTACAAACTACTGAAGGAGATAGGGCTGAACGACATTATTGGTCCCATTCAGATGGGTCTCAATAAGCCGGTGCACATCCTCGATGTGGAAACTCCGGTAAGAGATATCGTGAATATGGTGGCGGTGGCGGTGATTGATGCCATCGTGGAGGAAAACATCCGCCTGAACAACCTTTCACGCATCGTCTGAGCAGGTTCATGTTTTATATTTCTTCGGCTGCATCTTCTAAGCGACCCGTTCACGATTTACAGGCTATCTGATAAGAAGTCGCTTCGCTTAAACTTATCAGATTACGCCTGTTGCATCGAACGGGTACCCCGCTTATAAGCCGAGGTCTTGAAATATCAAACAACAAACAACGAAAGTATCAAATACAAATAAAGTAGATAGAACGATGGAAAAAAGAAAAAAATTCATGCTGCAGGAGGCAGATATACCCACACAGTGGTATAACATTACAGCCGATATGAAGAACAAGCCACAGCCCATGCTGAACCCAGAGACGAAGGAGCCGCTGAAGGCTGAAGACCTGTTCCCTTTATTTGCCAAAGAGCTGTCGCGACAGGAAGTCAACCAGACCGATGCATGGATCGACATACCGGAAGAGGTACGGGAGAAATACAAGATTTACCGCCCCACACCACTGGTACGTGCCACAGAACTCGAAAAAGTGCTTGACACACCGGCACATATCTATTTTAAGAACGAGAGTGTAAGTCCCGTCGGTTCACACAAGCTTAACTCAGCATTGCCGCAGGCATATTATAACAAGGTGGACGGGACGACCAACATCACCACCGAGACCGGCGCAGGACAATGGGGTACAGCCCTGGCCTTCGCGGCCAAGGCATTCGGACTCGAGCTTGCAGTTTATATGGTAAAAATAAGCTATGAACAAAAACCCTACCGCCGTTCACTCATGCAGACCTGGGGTGCACAGGTGATTGCTTCACCCAGCATGTCTACCAAGGCGGGAAGGAAGATCATCACCGATCATCCAAATTACCAGGGCAGCCTGGGTACTGCCATCTCAGAAGCCATTGAGCTGGCCATGCAGACACCCAATTGCAAGTATACCCTGGGGAGCGTGCTGAACCATGTGGCACTGCATCAGACTATCATCGGGCTGGAAGCAGAGAAGCAGATGGAAATGGCGGGAGAATATCCCGACGTGGTAATTGGATGCTTCGGCGGTGGATCCAACTTCTCGGGCATCACTTTTCCCTTCCTGCGTCACAACATGCTGGGAGAGAAAAACACCCGTTTCGTGGCTGCTGAACCAGCGTCATGTCCCAAGCTCACCCGCGGGCGGTTTCAATACGATTTTGGCGATGAAACCGGTTACACGCCACTGATCCCGATGTACACACTGGGGCATAAGTTTGCACCAGCCAATATCCACGCCGGCGGACTCCGCTACCATGGCGCCGGAAGCATCGTAAGCCAGCTGCTCAGAGACGGGTTGATGGAAGCAACTGCCATCAAGCAGCTGGAGACCTTTGAAGCAGGAGTTCTCTTCGCTCAGACCGAGGGCATTGTGCCTGCGCCGGAATCCACCCACGCCATTGCTGCGGCCATCCGTGAAGCAAAGCAGGCGAAGGAGGAAGGAAAAAGCAAGGTAATCCTTTTCAATCTGTCTGGCCATGGACTCATCGACATGAGCGCCTATGATCAGTATCTTGCAGGAGACCTGACCAATCACGAGGTGACCGATGAGGAAATCAGCAGGATATTGGCGCAAAACTGATGTGACGCTGCACTGCATATGCATATAAATGATCGGAACAACCGGCGCCGGGAGTGTTAACATCGAAAAAAACAGGCAAAATTGTTTGGATAATTCATTTATCCATCTTATCTTTGGAAATATAAAATGAGTGAGTTACTGCCGCATTGGTCGATTGGGAAACTCATCAATTACATTTTATAAACCGAGACACGTTTTTGATATCAATGGCGGGCCGTAGCCTTCGGGATTTGTCTTCGGACGAACAGCGGATTACAAAGATATCTTGACACTCAAATCCTGTCATACGGAGTTTCGTCTTATTCCACCGGTGCGGCTTCTTATAGAAAGCAGATTGGCAATAGTTTATATCGACTTTGCAATCTGCTTTCATTTTTATAATACAGCGACAATGAGTACACGAAAAAAACAATATTGGGAATTATTCCTGGTTTTTTTTAAGATCGGAGCCTTCACGTTTGGGGGTGGCTATGCAATGATACCACTTATTCGCAATGAGGTGGTCAATAAAAAGCTCTGGCTCAGCGACGACGAGTTTATGGATATGCTGGCCATTGCCCAATCGATGCCTGGTCCCATTGCTTTGAATACAGCGCTGTTTGTGGGAAATAAACGATCTGGCTTTAAAGGAAGCCTTTTCTCCGGAGCCGGTGTTATCCTGCCCTCCTTCATTGTCATCCTGCTTATTGCATTGATTTTCACCCAGTTTAAAGAAAATACGGTAGTTGAACGCATTTTCAGGGGTATACGCCCTGCGGTGGTAGCACTGATAGTCGCCCCGCTATTGGGTCTTGGGAAATCGGCGGGTATCAACCTGAAGAATATATGGATTCCGGTGATAGTAGCTCTTTCCGTGTGGTTACTGAAGATATCGCCCGTGTATGTGATTCTTGCAGCCATCCTTCTGGGAGTAAGCCATTATCTCTTTGCAAAGCAAACATTGAAAAAATAAATGGAACTAACTGATCTCCTTCTCTCACTATTTGTTTCTTTTCTGAAGATTGGCCTGTTCGGTTTTGGCGGCGGCTATGCCATGCTGCCGCTGATACAGCGTGAGGTGGTAGATGTACATGGGTGGATTTCTGTAAGCGACTTCACCGACATCGTGGCCATCTCCCAGACTACACCGGGACCCATCGCCTTCAATTCGGCCACCTACATCGGCTACACGGCAGTCACCGGGATGGGTTTTTCACAAGGATACGGCGTACTGGGTTCTGCCATCTGTACCCTGGCTGTGAGCCTCCCCTCATTGGTGATCATGACCGCTGTCTGCGCCTTTTTCTTCCGCCTGAAAAGCAATCCCTGGATGCAGGCATCGCTTTCGATACTAAAGCCGGCAATCATCGGCCTTATTGCTTCTGCCGCCCTGATGCTGATGAATGGCCATAATTTTATCGACTACAAAAGCTGGATTATCTTTGGTGTGGTGCTGGTAGCATCCCTGAAAAAAGTAGATCCCATTCTGCTGATCATGCTCTCAGGGGTGGCAGGTCTCTTCCTTTATCCGGCCTGATTGCTTTCGTCACCCGGGTTTACTGCTTACACTGTTTTCTGGTAGGCCAGCCGTTCCGTACCATCGGAGACGAAGATAATACCACAGTAGGTGAACCCCATTGATTGAATGATATGCTGCATGATATGATTATCACGATGAGTATCTATGCGGATGTTGGGATATTGGGTGAAACACCATTCGATACAGAATCTGGCTACTCCTTTTTCCTTCCCCGGAGAGGCAATGCGATGCACGGTTGCATAAGGCTCGTCATTTAACCACTCCCCATCGTAAATCTGTGCGTAGGTTGGATCATTGCCAAAGATAAGACAAAATGTACCTGCAATCTCTTTCGCTTCATTTTCACAGACAAAGCTATGCCCCGAGGCAATCTCCTCAGCAATAAAAGATTCGGCCGGGTAACCACCGGCCCATTGTGACGCATTTCCGGCCAGGCACATGAATTCACGTGCGATGGCATAGATAGCCGTTACATCCGGCAAATCAACATATGTGGCAGGTCTTATCTGCGTAATCATCGCGGTGACTTACAGCATTTAGGGTATGCATTATGCTTTTGGCTTCTTCGCTGCCGGCTTTTTGGCAGCTGTTTTTCCGGTTGCGCTCTTGCCTGCGGTGGATTTTACGGTTCTCTTCTTTACCGTACTCTCTTTGGCGGTTGCCTTTGTTGTTTCGGTCTTTCCGGTCGACCCCTTGCTGCTGCTCTTCCCCGTCTTCCCTTTTCCGGTCTTACCCTGACCCGCTTCGGCAATGATGGTCCGGCACTCCTCGAGGGTAAGCTCTGCCGGAATCATCTTCTTGGGTATCTTATAATTCGATTTCTCGAAGGCGATATAGGGACCATAACGGCCATTCAACACTTGCAGTCCGGGTTCTTCCTCAAAAGTCCTGATTATTTTTTCCCGGTCTTTCTTCTCTTTGGCTTCTATCAGTTCAATGGATTCCTCCAGGGTAATTTCCAGCGGATCCGTTCCTTTGGGTAGAGAAACAAATTTATTGTCGTGACGGACGTAAGGGCCAAAGCGCCCTACACCAATGATCACCTCTTTTTCCCTGAATCCACCCAGGTTCCTGGGGAGCTCGAACAATTTCAACGTCTCCTCCAGCGTGATGGTTTCGATCGACTGCGTTTTCTGCAGGGAGGCAAACAGCGGTTTTTCTTCTTCCTCCTGTGTACCTATCTGGGCCATGGCACCATAGCGACCAATCTTCACCGATACCTGACGGCCTGTTTTGGGATCCGTACCCAGCACCCGTTCACCCACTTTATGCTCAATACGCATTTGTGATGTTTCCTCCACAATGGGGTGAAATGTTTTGTAAAACTCGGCAATCGACTTGTTCCACTGCGCCTTACCCTCCGCAATCTTGTCGAAGTTCTTTTCCACACGTGCCGTAAAATTATAATCGACAATGGAAGGAAAATATTCCACCAGAAAATCATTTACCACCATACCAATGTCGGTGGGGACCAGTTTGTTTTTGTCGGCACCGGCCATCTCCTTTTTCACATTGTCCTTTATGACACCTTTTTTCAGGGTAAGGATGTTGTAGGTGCGTTCCTCCCCTTCCACGTTTCTTTTCTCCACATACTCACGATTCATAATGGTGGAAATGGTGGGCGCGTAGGTCGAAGGGCGTCCGATACCCAGTTCCTCCATCTTCCGAACCAGTGCGGCTTCCGTATAACGGGGCGGGCGCTGGGTGAAACGCTCCGTAGCTGTAGTCTCCAACATGGCCAGTTGTTCTCCCTGTCTCATGGGAGGGAGCATACCTTCGTCATTCTCGCCATTCTCCTCGTCAGTGCCTTCCAGATAGACTCTCAGAAAACCGTCGAATTTAATCACTTCGCCGTTGGCTGTAAATTTACCGTCGGCGTTCGATACGGCAATATTGGCCGTGGTACGTTCCAGCTCGGCATCGGCCATCTGCGAAGCAATGGTACGCTTCCATATCAGCTCGTAGAGACGTTTCTCCTGTGCCGTACCCGACACCTCATGCTCGCTCATGTAAGTGGGGCGAATTGCCTCGTGTGCTTCCTGAGCGCCTTTCGACTTAGTGGTGTACTGACGAACCTGATGATACCTCTCTCCGTATTGATCGATGATCTCTGTCTTTGTTGTACCTATGGCGAGCCCCGAAAGATTCACCGAGTCGGTACGCATATAGGTAATCTTTCCCGACTCATACAGCCGCTGGGCCACCATCATGGTCTGAGACACGGAGAAGCCCAGTTTGCGGGAGGCTTCCTGCTGAAGGGTGGAAGTAGTAAAGGGTGCAGCGGGTGATTTTTTTGCCGGCCGGGTGGTAATATCATCAATGGTAAATTCCGAGGTCTTCAGCTTCTCCAGTAAAGCAAGCGCTTCTTCTTTGGTTTTCAGCCGCCTGTTATACTCTGCCTTGATCTCGTATGTTTGACCGTTTTCTTCTTTCGTAAAGATGCCCACGATCCGGTAAGCCGCTTCTGAAGTGAACTGTTGTATTTCCCGTTCGCGTTCGACGATAAGCCGCACGGCGACCGACTGCACACGGCCGGCTGAAAGGGCGGGTTTGATCTTTCGCCAGAGAACCGGAGAGAGTTCAAAACCCACAATGCGATCCAGCACACGGCGTGCCTGCTGGGCATCGACCAGATTCTGATCTATCTTCCTGGGATTTTTGATGGCTTCCTGGATGGCTGTCTTGGTGATCTCATGAAATACAATACGTTTTGTATTTTCCTCTTTCAGCCCCAATGTATCGAAAAGATGCCACGATATGGCTTCTCCTTCACGGTCCTCATCGGAAGCGAGCCAGACTGTCTCCGCCTTTCTGGCTGCTGCCTTCAACTCGGTAACCACCTTCTTTTTATCGGCCGGCACTTCGTAGATGGGCTTGAAACCATCTTCAATATCGATGCTGAAATCCTTTTTCTTCAAATCACGGATATGCCCGTAGCTGGACATGACATGAAAGTTGTTTCCGAGAAACTTTTCAATTGTTTTCGCTTTCGCAGGCGACTCAACGATGACCAGGTTTTTATCCATTCAATCCTTTTCTTCAGTTATTTCGTGCGGGAACAATCCCCCATTTTGGGTGCAAAAGTAGTAATTTTGTACAAGGAACAACACTTTTTTTAAAAAATCCTTATTTATTAAGCATTTTTCAGGGGTAGTAGCTGTCGGCTTTCAACTTCGGTAGTGAAGTTGGTATCAGGGTGGAGGTTTGGAAGGGCGGTCTCTGATCAACGATGATCCACATCAATTCCGTAGATTGACGAGAGCATTTCTTTCAGTTGCATCGAAAGGGAACGGCGTATCTTCAGGGTCATCCGGCAGGTTTCCCTGAAATCCTGTGTCCATTGTACCGACTCGAATTGTTTCAACACGCGCATCACGTCGTTGAGCAATATATAATCAAAGTGTATTCCGATTACCTCGTCGACTGTCTTCTCTACGACTGTAGCATTGGCAATGGCATCGGCTGCCGCCTCCTTGTATGCTTTGATAAGCCCTCCGGTTCCCAGCAGCGTGCCACCGAAATAGCGAATAACCAGAATCAGGACATCGGTCAGTTCTGCGGAGTTGATCTGCCCCAGTATGGGTCTGCCTGCAGTACCCGAAGGTTCTCCATCATCGTTTACGCGATACTCCTCCCGCTCCCATCCGAGCATATAGGCCCAGCAGACATGCCGGGCATCGTAATACTTCTTTCGATACGCATCCACGATCTCCTTTACTTCTCCGGCACTTTTTATCGGAAAAATGAAAGAGAGAAACTTGCTTTTCTTCTCGGTAATGTATCCTTCCGCCGGCCCCTCAACCGTTTTATACGTGTCGTCCATCATGGTGCAAATTTACAAAAAACCAACGAGATGGACACGAGCAACCAAAAAGAATAGGAAGAATCTTCCGTAAATAGAACGGAAGCAAATCAACTTAACTCGAAGACTGTCGCAAGCGGTGCAGGGGGTGGTTTCTCGATTTATTGAAAATCATCTGTCCGTGGTCGGTTCCCTTTCTCAGTATTGCACGCTCTTCTTCGGGCATCAGAGACAGTTGCCTGCAGTGGTCAGAGCAGCAACCATCCATCTCGGCAGCACATTTGTCGCATTGGATAAACAAGAGGTGGCACCCCTCGTTCCTGCAGTTGGTATGCATGTCGCAGGGAGCGCCGCACTGGTGGCAATACGCAATCACCTCCTCCGAGATACGTTCTCCCAGTCGCTCATCGAACACGAAGTTCTTCCCGATAAATTTCATGGGGAGGTGTTCCTCCCTCGATTTCCGGACATATTCCAGGATGCCACCCTCCACATGATACACATGCTTAAACCCATGGTGAAGCATGTAGGCACTCGCCTTCTCGCACCGGATGCCGCCCGTGCAATACATCACGACGGGTGAATCTTTGTACTCTTTCAGCATGTCGACGGCCATGGGCAGTTGCTCACGGAAGGTATCGGACGGCACCTCTATCGCATTTTCGAAATGCCCCACCTCATACTCGTAATGGTTGCGCATGTCCACCACGATGGTACCCGGTTGCCCGGTGATCTCGTTATACTCCCGGGCCGTGAGGTACTTTCCTGTTTTGGAAGGGTCGAATGTGGGGTCGTCGATCCCGTCGGCAACCACTTTATCGCGGACTTTCATCCGAAGCACCCAGAATGATTTACCGTCATCGTCCACCGCCACATTCAGTCGGATACCGTCCAACGCCGGGTCGGCACCATACAATGCTGTGCGAAAAGCTTCCAGATTACTTTGAGGGACGGAGATTTGCCCATTAATTCCCTCTTTCGCAATGTAGACGCGTCCGAAAACCTTCACGGCATCGAACCGGATATAGAGGTCGTCCCGAAACTGTCGCGGGTGAGTGATCGGAAAATATTTATAGAACGAGATCGTTACACGCTTCTCTGTTTCCCGGAGCATCCGTGCTTTAAGCTCCCGGTTGGAAGTGCAATTATGAAGTCGTGACATAATAAATTCTTTTGTTAGTGGTACACACCGGACTATAACAAGCAGATAGCCTGTTTGGTTTATAAGATAAAAAAGCGACACCTTCCGGCATCGCTTTCCTGTTCTCTTCACTGACTTTCACGGGACCTTACCCACACTTGGAGGCACCACAGTTTCTACATTTCAGACATCCCTCTTCATAGACCAGGGTCTCGTGTCCGCAGACGGGACATTTCTGCCCCTTGGCTTCTGTTTCGTTGGGAAGGTATTTCTTCAGCGCACGCTCCACACCGTTCTTCCATGTGTTGATGGTCTCGCTGTCGAGTTCCAGTCCCGATACCAGTTTGATCACCTGATCAATGGGCATTCCATAGCGGAGCACTCCCGAGATCAGTTTGGCATAGTTCCAGAACTCGGGATTGAACTTTCCGTCCAGTCCCTCAATAGTAACCTTATAACCACGGCGGTTCTGGAACTGAAAGTCGTAGTGCTTCCGGCCGTCATTGTCATAGGCTTTGATGATCTTCCCCGTACTAACATTTTTCGGCACCATGATGCCGTCGTCCTCATCGTTGATACCGGTGAAGATCTCATAGGGGCGACCATTGAGAAGCCCGATAAAGGCAATCCACTTCTCTTTGTTGTTCTGAAACTTGATCACGTCGGCATCCAGTTCAATGGGACGGGAGGTGACAATCTGCGGCATTTCAAAACAGTCGTCCTCCTTTTTCTCCTTCATCTCCTTTTCGGAGTCACCGTTGGAGATGAGTACTCCGGCACGTGATCCGTCGCGGTAGACAGTACAACCCTTGCAGCCGCTCTTCCATGCTTCCATATACAACTCGCCGACCAGTTCCTCCGACACATCGGAAGGCAGGTTGATGGTTACGCTGATGGAATGATCCACCCACTTCTGCACCCGTCCCTGCATCTTCACCTTCTGCAGCCAGTCCACATCGTTGGAGGTTGCTTTATAATAAGGCGATTTTTCCACCAGTTCATTCACCTCATCCGGGGTGTAGCGCTTGGTGGTAGAGTAACCACGTGCCTCCATCCAGGTCACAAACTTGTGATGGAACACCACATACTCTTCCCATGAATCACCATTCTCATCCACAAAATCGACCTTTACGTCCCTGTCGTTCGGGTTCACTTTGCGACGACGGGTGTAGACCGGAAGAAACACAGGCTCAATGCCGGAGGTAGTCTGTGACATGAGGCTTGTGGTTCCTGTTGGGGCAATAGTCAGCAGGGCGATATTGCGTCTACCATATTTAACCATATCTTCATACAGCTGAAAATCGGCCTCCTTCATCCGGTTAATAAAGGGATTGTTTTTTTCTCTCTCGGCATCAAATATTTCAAATGCTCCACGTTCTTTTGCCATGTTCACCGATGAACGGTAGGCATTGAGTGCCACAGCACGATGTACCTTCTCCGAAAAGTCGGTACCTTCTTCCGTACCGTAACGGATACCCAGAGCCGCCAGCATGTCACCCTCAGCCGTGATACCCACACCGGTACGACGTCCCTGCAGGGTCTTTCTCTGAATCTTTTTCCAAAGGGTCCGCTCGGCCGATTTCACCTCTTCCGACTCGGGATCCGATTCTATTTTTTCGAGGATCAAATCAATCTTCTCAGATTCGAGATCCACGATATCGTCCATGATCCGTTGCGCTAACTGTACATGCTTGGCGAACAGGTCGAAATCAAAATAAGCATCTTCCCTGAAAGGATTCACTACGTAGGAGTACAGATTGATGGCCAGCAGGCGGCAGCTGTCATAAGGACAGAGCGGAATCTCGCCACATGGGTTGGTCGAGACGGTTTTAAAACCCAGGTCGGCATAGCAGTCGGGAACCGACTCACGGATGATGGTATCCCAGAAAAGCACACCCGGTTCCGCCGAACGCCATGCATTGTGGATAATCTTGTTCCACAGATGTCTTGCATTGATCGTCTTCTCGTACTTGGGCGTATCGGAATCGATGGGATACTTCTGCACATAATTGTTTCCACCCGCTGCTGCCTCCATAAAGGCATCATCAATCTTCACCGAGATATTGGCTCCTGTCACCTTCCCCTGTTCGAGCTTGGCATCGATAAAATTCTCCGAATCAGGATGCTTGATCGATACACTCAGCATCAGTGCACCGCGACGGCCATCCTGGGCCACTTCGCGGGTAGAGTTGGAATAGCGCTCCATGAAAGGCACCAATCCTGTGGAAGTGAGCGCCGAATTTTTTACGGGAGATCCCTTGGGCCGGATATGAGAGAGATCATGCCCTACCCCTCCACGACGTTTCATCAGCTGCACCTGTTCTTCGTCGATACGGATGATTGCACCGTATGAATCGGCATTACCATCCATTCCAATCACAAAGCAGTTCGACAGAGAAGCAACCTGATAATCGTTTCCAATGCCCGTCATGGGACTTCCCTGCGGGATGATATAACGAAACCTGTCGAACAGATCAAACAGTTCCTGTTCGCTCAACGGGTTGTTGTATTTTTTCTCTATTCTTGCAATTTCTTTTGCGAGGCGCCAGTGCATGTCCTCCGGTGTCTTTTCATAGATCTCACCCTGACTGTCTTTGAGTGCATACTTGCTTACCCATACCTTGGCAGCAAGTTCGTCTCCCTTAAAGTAATCCAACGAAGCCTTGTAAGCCTCGTCGAAAGTATACGTTTTTTTCTTCATCAGGAAAAAATTTAATAATAAATGAATAAAATAAACTGCTCTTTAAAATACTTCCTTCTTTTTCAAATCTACAATAAATTTTTCGAAGTAAGATTTTTGGTTTTGCAAGTTTATGGAAAGTTTCCAAGAATGCAAAATATTTATCTATTTTTTTATAAGTAAAGTTGAAAAGTTTTCCACAAAAAAACATAAAGTCAAAATAATCAGCATTTTAATTTTTAAATAATGGATAAAAGTTTTCCAATTAGTACAACTTCACTGAAACTCAAACAGATAAAAATAATCAAAAAGAAAGTTGTAATAATCTGAAAAGAGATAAAAAAAATCACCCAACAGATGGAACCTGCTGAGTGATAAACCGGTCGAAAGGGAAGAAAAAAGACCCGCCTTTACGATTACGTGACAAGATTATAAAAAATCTATTCGTCAAAGTTTTTCACCGCACCCATAAAAAGGATGGCACCGGTAGAATTTTCCTGAATGATATAGATGAAAGGCCGCTCGGCATTAAAAATTACTTTTTTTGGTTGCGTGGGCATCGAAGTCATCTCCATGCCTACCGTTGTCACGGCTGCAGCCTCTGTACCCGACTCGTCGGTACTGATATAGGTATCCTGCTTGACGAATGAAATTCTCGCGGGAATATCGCTAATACCCGAGAAGTCGGCTGCATCGGTAAAAGTGATTCCCATACCCATCCTTGTAAGCACGTCGTTCAGCTTCTTGCTGTATTTAGTTTTGAACTTCGGCAGAAAGAGCTCCACCTCGGCTTCACGTAAACCCGACTTCAATCCGCTCCAGTAATCGCCTTGCCGGGCTGCAGTCACCACATCCTTCAGCTTTTTTCCTTCTCGCGGTAACAATACCATCATACTGAACGCCTGATTGCCGTAAGGAAGCTGTACCAATTGCAGGTTCTGGTTTTCCGTATAGTTGAACTTCGCCGTCTGCCTCATCATATCCACGCTTTTTCGCGCCCCGTTCTCATATGTGAATGGTCTTTGGGTGGTATTCCTCGCATGGAATCCGGTACTCCACATCCCTTTAAAATAGAGTGCGTTGAGCAGATACATCAAGTCCTGCGCGTTGGTACGCTCAATCACCTTCCTTATCAGCCCGTGGGTCTGGTCCGAAGCCCATTTGTTGATGATGTCCGTGGTAGTGGCGTCGGAAAAGTCGACAGGCTGTACCGTGGCATCATAATACAATTGATTTGTTTTGATAAAGTCAGGATGAACAGCGACTTGCCGATTGGCGAAGATGGCATTGGCGATAGAGAGTTTGGTCGTAGGATCTGTCTTCAACAAAGCCTCTTTCAGTTTTTTATAATAGCTGTTTATTTCCGTTTTGGAATAATCATCCATCTGCAAGGTTTTCTTCATGACCCTGTCTGTTTCACCGGCAGCACCGTTCATTGTCATCGCGAGTGCCATGCTCAGGCTCAGGGGAGAGACCATAAAGTTTTTATCCTCCGTAAAAGCCTCCTCATCGAACAGGTTGGCAAAAAAATCAAAGGCAAACTGCTGATCGGCCCTCATCATCTCTTCCTCCGCGGAACGAAGCGTGATACGTATCGGATCGGGCAACTCTTTTACATCTGTTCCACCGTTATTTTTATCGCACGATGCACCAAAGTAAGTACCGGTTATGGCCATCGAAATAAGTAAAATGATTTTTGTTCGCATAGTCATCGATAGTTTATGATTAGGATAGCGTACCATTATAATAATAAAGATGTTTTTATTGGTCTAAATGTTGCAATAAAATCATTAAAAAAAATTATTTATATCATTTAATTATGGAAACGACGCTTTTTGGAATCATTTCACGTTCCTCAGCTACGTAACACAAAATTATTGCTTAATTTTGCAGATTCGTGATCAGTCATCAAATATCACCTTTAAATACTGTTTGTTTGAATGAGAAAATGGCGTATCGAGGATTCGGAAGAATTGTATAACATCAATGGTTGGGGAAACGGTTATTTCTCCATCAACGAAAAGGGGCATGTACAAGTCACACCCAGTAAGCAGGAAGGTGGCAGCGTGGATTTGAGCGAACTGATGCGAGAACTTTATCTCCGCGATGTATCCTCTCCTGTACTGATCCGGTTTCCCGAGATTCTGGACAACCGGATTGAAAAGATATCCCAAAGTTTCGCAATTGCGTCGAAGGAATATGAATACAGTGCCCAGCACTATATTGTATATCCCATCAAGGTAAACCAGATGCGCCAGGTGGTAGAGGAGATCGTATCAAGCGGAAAACGATTTAACATCGGACTCGAGGCCGGGTCAAAACCCGAGCTCCATGCTGTACTCGCCATCAATACCGAGACCAATTCCTTTATCATTTGTAACGGCTACAAGGATGAGAGTTATATAGAACTTGCACTTCTGGCTCAAAAGATGGGCAAACAGGTGTTTATCGTGGTGGAGAAACTCAATGAACTGGATCTGACCATCAAGATTGCCAAGCGGCTCAAGGTGAAACCCAACATTGGTGTCCGGGTGAAACTTGCCAGCTCCGGTAGTGGCAAATGGGAGGAATCGGGTGGCGATGGCAGCAAGTTCGGGCTCAATTCGAGTGAGCTGCTGGAGGCACTGGAGATACTCAGGGAGCACAACCTCACCGAATGTTTCCGGCTGATTCATTTCCATATCGGCAGCCAGATCACAAAGATACGTCGTATCAAGACCGCACTGCGTGAAGCGGCACAGTTTTACGTACAGCTACATGCCATGGGTTTCAGGATTGAATTTGTAGATATCGGCGGCGGGCTGGGTGTTGATTATGACGGTACACGCTCCTCCTTCACCGAGAACAGTATCAATTACTCTATTCAGGAATATGTGAACGACTCGGTATTTACCTTTGTAGATGCGGCCGACAAGAACGAAATACCCCACCCCAACATCATTACCGAGTCGGGCCGTGCTCTCACGGCACACCACTCCGTGCTGGTGTTCGAGGTGCTGGAGACAGCTACTCTACCCGAATGGCCGGAAGATCTGGACATTCAGGAGGACGATCATGAACTGGTAAAGGAACTTTACAATATATGGGAATCACTCACCCAGGCACGCATGTTGGAAGCATGGCACGACGCCCAGCAGATACGCGAGGAATCACTCGACCTCTTCAGCCTCGGCATGCTCGACTTGAAGACACGCGCACAGGTGGAGCAGCTTTACTTTTCCATCGCCCGTGAAATCAACATCACCAGCAACCGTGCCAAACATGCACCCGAGGAATTGCGTCAGCTGGGCATCCTCCTTCCCGACAAGTATTTCTGTAATTTTTCCCTGTTTCAGTCGCTGCCCGACTCGTGGGCCATCGACCAGGTATTTCCCATCATCCCCATTCACCGGCTCGATGAACGGCCCGGGAAGACGGCCACACTGCAGGATATCACCTGTGATTCCGATGGGAAAATAGCCAATTTTGCCTCACAGGATGGCTTCCGTAGCTCCTACCTGCCAGTACATACGTTGAAAAAAGATGAACCTTATTATATCGGTGTCTTCCTCGTGGGTGCCTATCAGGAAATATTGGGTGACCTGCACAACCTCTTCGGGGACACCAATGTGGTACATGTCTCCACAGGCGAGTCGGGATATAAGATAGACCAGGTGATCGATGGGGAATCGGTGGCTGAAGTGCTGGAGTACGCCCAGTACAATGCCAAGAAGCTGGTACGCACCGTGGAGACATGGGTAATGAGCTCTGTAAAACTGGGCAAGATATCGGTGGAAGAGGGTAAGGAATTTCTCTCGAACTACCGCTCCGGACTCTACGGGTATACCTATCTGGAGTAGACAGATTCAGCAACAGCCTTCCATGTCGCAGTCTTCATCGGGCAGCTCAAACTCTATGGTGCTATGTTGCACTCCCAGCCTGAGCAAAGATTCGCGGATACTGTTTTTCAATTTTTGCTGATCTGCCATTGTCCTGTTCTCCTTGAGTACCACATGAATGGTAAGTACATTGTATTCGCCATCCACTGACCAGGTGTGCAGGTCGTGCACGCTGCATACCTCATCCATTTCAAGCAGCGTGCTTTTCACGGTCTCGATATTCAACTTCGCGGGACTTCCCTGCAGGATGATGCGCATGCTCTCCCGCATATTGCGAAAGACATTAAAGAGGATATACAAAGTGATTGCGAATGAGAGAATAGGGTCAATAATGGGCGCATCCACGAAGTACATCACGCCTGCGCCTGCCAGCACAGCCAGCCACCCCAGTACATCTTCCAGCAGATGTAAAGATACTACCCGTTCGTTGATGGAACTACCCTTTCTCAGCCGGTAAACAGCCAGTCCGTTGATAATCACACCCAGTATGGCCAGCAACAACATACCCTCCACATTGGGTTGCTGTGGCTTGAAGAGTCGTGGAACTGCATGGACCAGAATCATCACACTGCCCACCAGCAGGACCATGGAATTAATGACAGCGCCTAACAGGGAAAAACGCTTGTAGCCATATGTAAATTCCTTGGTACGCGGTCTCTTTGCTACTTTCTGAAAATACCAGGAGAGGCCCAGCGAGAAACTGTCGCCCAGGTCATGTACGGCATCTGAAAGTATGGCCACACTGTTGGTCAGCAGTCCCCCGACGAACTCAATGACCGTAAACAGCAGGTTCAGGAAAAATGCCGCTTTGATGTTCTTCACATCGTTGTGACTATTGTGATGATCGCTTGAATGCATATCGATTTTCAGATTCAGATTATAACATCGGGATAAAAAGAATGTTCATTCTCCGTTTTTCATTTGAATTGTGTACATTTGTAATAACCTAAACAAAAGACATGAAGCATTTAAATTTTCTGATCCTGGGTGCCACAGCGCTCCTGATCACATCGTGTAACATAAAAGAAGAAAAAGTGACGTCCCTGAAACAATCTGATTTTCCTGCCCCGCCAATGGCCAAGGCAGTTCCCGACACATTCGTGAACTTCGGGCAACAACGCATCGACAACTATTACTGGTTGAAAGACAAAAGTAACCCGATGGTAATCGATTATCTGCAGGCAGAGAATGCATATACCGATACCGTGATGAGTTCCACGAAGGAGCTTCAGCAAAAAATATACGACGAGATCGTAGGCCGCATCAAGGAGGACGACGAGAGTTACCCTTCGTTCAAAGACGGTTATTACTATTATAGCCGATCCGAAAAAGGAAAGCAATATCCTACTTACTGCCGCAGGAAGGGGACAATGGAGGCTGCAGAAGAGATTATCTTCGATGTAAACGGGATGGCAGAGGGAAAACCGGCATTCATCTTCAGGGGTTACTCCATCAGTCCCGATAACAGCAAGGCTGCTTATTTCTATAACGAGACAGGCTCCTATGCCGAGTTTACAATGAAGATTAAAGATCTTGCCTCGGGTGAGGATGTCGGGTTTTCAGTCGACGGTGCTGCATCGGTGGCCTGGGCCAACGATAACAAAACCATTTTCTACAGCCTGATCGACAAGACACTGCGTTCCTCCTCTATCTATCGCCGGAAGCTCGACGAAACAGTTGCAAAACCGGTATACGAGGAGAAAGATGCCCGCTTTGGTACCTATGTCTATGGCGACAAAGGCAAACAGTACATCTTCATCACCAGTACCAGCTCAACCACCTCCGAGGAGCGATATATTGCGGCAGACAGACCGGAGGACGACTTCAAGGTGTTCCTCCCACGTGTACAGGATGTGGAATACAGTGTATATCCCCATCGGGAAAAGTTTTTTGTTCGTTATAAAGACAAGCAGCACCTGAATGGCATGATCTATGAGATGCCGCTCACCGGGTATGAAGACAAGTCGTCCTGGAAAGTGTTCCTTCCCTACAGCAAGGATATCCGCATCGAAGGAATCGACATTCTCAGTGATTATGTTTCCCTGGAGTTACGCAAAAACGGACTGACCGAGATCGTCGTGATGCCGGTAAAGGGTGGTAGGGGACAAACGATCGCATTCCCGGAACCGGTTTATTCGGCTTCATTGAGCGGAAATCCGGAATATGAAGCCGTCACCATCCGTTATACATACACGTCGCTCAACCGTCCCAACACACTCTATGAATATAACATTGAAACTGCCCAGACAGTGAAACTCAAGGAGCAGGAGATACCCTCCGGCTTTAATCCCGACAACTACGTGGTGGAACGGTTATGGGCCACTTCCTCTGACAGTGTGAAGGTTCCAATGGCAATTGTGTATAAAAAAGGATTGAAGAAAGATGGCAGCAGCCCGGCTTTGATTTATTCTTACGGAAGCTACGGCTACAGTTCCGACGTCTATTTCAGTGCAAGCATGTATAGCCTCATCGATCGTGGATTTGTATATGCCATTGCCCAGATACGGGGTGGCAGCGACCTGGGTGAACAATGGTATGAGGATGGCAAACTGCTGCATAAAAAGAACAGTTTTACCGACTTCATTGCATGCAGCGAACAACTTATCCACAGCGGTTACACCGCTGCCGATAAGCTCGCAGCCATGGGAGGGAGCGCTGGCGGCCTCCTGATGGGAGCCGTGACAAACATGCGGCCCGATCTATATCGGACCATCGTGGCTCAGGTGCCCTTTGTAGATGTTGTGAATACGATGCTCGACGAAACACTGCCGCTTACCACGGGAGAATATGAGGAATGGGGTAATCCCAATGAGGAGGAATATTACAGCTACATTCTATCTTACTCACCCTACGACAATATCACAGCGCAGAACTACCCCAATATGTTGGTGACAGGCGGAATCAACGACTCACAGGTACTCTTTCATGAACCTGCCAAATATGTAGCCAAACTCCGCTCGCTCAAAACTGACGACAACATTCTGCTGCTGCACATGAACATGGATTCGGGACATGGGGGTGCCACCGGCCGGTATGAAGGCATCAAAGATACCGCCTTTGAGTTTGCCTTTATACTCAATCGCGCCGGACTTTGGAAGTAAGTAAGCAACAAATGTATTCACAGTAAAAATTGATTCACATGATCACAATAAAACGAGTCTATGATACGTGGAGCGATGACGACGGGTATCGCGTCCTTATCGACCGGCTCTGGCCCCGGGGACTGTCGAAAGAAAACGCACGCGTGGACCTCTGGATGAAAGAGATAGCACCATCCACAGAATTGAGAAAATGGTTTCATCATGAACCGGGAAAATGGGAGGAGTTCATGACACGCTACCGGAAAGAGCTGGCAGATAAGAAAAATGAGCTGGAAAAGATCGGCATTTTGGAGAAAGAACATAAAAAGGTAACCCTGCTTTATTCCGCGAGGGATACAACACATAATCAGGCGGTAGTGCTGTTGCAGGTCTTACGCTCCTTATAACAGATGTTCGAGGAGAATTTTCAGTCCTATGCCAATTAAAATTATTCCGCCCACGGCTTCCAGGCAAAAATTGATTTTCTTCCCGAGGCGGAAACCCAGAAACATGCCGCCAAATGAGAATAGAAAACAGATTACGCCAATCACGCCTGCAGCCTGCAGGATAGTCCCCGGATAAGAAGCAAAGATAAGTCCGGTGGCTGCTGCATCGATGCTCGTAGCGAAAGCCAGTGTTATCACTTTTCTCCAATCTATGGACACCGTTTCCCTGCAACTGCAATCGGGGCAGCTATCCTCTTTCGCGGGTAAAAGACATTCGTAGATCATTTTTATGCCGAGAACTACCAGGATGATAAAGGCCAGCCAATGATCAAATTGTTGTATCCACTCAGAAAAGCCAATACTTAGTGCATATCCTGCAAGTGGCATCAATCCCTGAAAAAGGCCGAATACAAGGGCAATCTTAAAAGCTCTCCAGGCATAAAAGTGTTGTCTGCACATTCCTCTTCCGATACATACGGCGAAGGAATCCATTGAGAGACCGAGGGCAATAATGAGTATGGAGAGTAAATCCATCGAATTGTGTAAAAAAGAATGCAAAGTTATAAAAATTTCCCTTTTCCCTGTCAATTGAGAAAAATGAAAAAAATAAAAACAATTTTGCTTATTTGCTGCCGCCTCCTTGCAATGAATGGCGTTTCACAGGAGGTGGAAGGTGGCAAGACCGATTCGACGGTTTATCTTAATGAAATAGTGGTAAATGCCTACCAGATCAATACCCGTCAGCACCTGGTTCCTGGAAGCATTTCGGTACTCTCGGGAGAGGAGATTGTGACAGCCGACGGCAACAGTTTTGCCGGCACACTCCATGCCATACCGGGCATCTACATGCACAGCGGCACCTATGCCACAAGCCGCATTGTGATTCGTGGCGTAGGCAGTCGCACACCATATAATACCAACCGGATCAAAGCATATCTGAACGAGATACCCCTTACCTCATCCGACGGGATCTCCACACCGGAAGATATCGATCTGACAGGTATCGGACGAATGGAGGTAATTAAAGGTCCTGCCTCCGCACTTTACGGCTCAGGACTGGGCGGTAATATCAATATCTATACACCTCGGCCAGGAGAAAATAAAGTTGAGGCTTTGCTCCAACATGGCAGTTTTCAAACGATGAAAGCGACGACGACAGTTAACTATCACGGAGGAAATTTAGATGTCGGGGGAAATCTTTCACACCTGCAATCGGATGGCTTCCGTGAAAATAACCGTTACCGGCGCACAGCCTTACTTACTTCGGGCAAATGGCAACAACAGACTTATTCACTGGAATATACTCTGATGTTGATCGACCTGTTTGCCCAAATCCCCAGTTCAGTCGGTAAAACCTTGTATGAAAGCGATCCTCGCGCTGCAGCGGCTAACTGGAAAGCTGTGGAGGGATACAAGGAATATCAGCGCGCAATTGGAGGGATAACCCTGACGAACAGATTTTCAGAAAAATGGAATAACAGGATCACACTGTTCGGAAGATGGACTGACAACTACGAACGACGGCCATTCAACAACCTGGACGATGGTACTTCGGGAGGAGGTATCCGCGACAGATTAACGTATCACACCCCAAACTGGGATGCACTGATCGGATTCGAGTGGATAAACGATACTTACCGCTGGCAGATGGATATGAAAGACGAACTGATCAACAGAAACGAGGAGACCCGAAATCATTATAATCTCTTTGGAATGATGTACTGGCGACCCGCACCGGCATGGAATATTTCGTGGGGAGGTGCTGTGAACAAGGTGCATTACCGCCTTACCGACCGGTTTTCAGAGAATGGAGACCAGAGTGGTAAACGTGATTTTCCTGCCATCTTCTCGCCCAGGCTGGGAGTCAGTTACGCACCCTCGCGCAGCGTGGCTTTCTATACTTCGGCAGGACACGGCTTCTCCATGCCTTCACCCGAGGAGACACTCCTGCCGGAAGGAGATATAAACAGGGAGTTACAGCCGGAGCAGGGTATGCAATATGAGGCGGGGGTACGACTGAATCTGTTTGATGATGCCACACAACTGGAAGCTACAATCTATCGGATAAATCTCAACAACCTGTTGGTTACAAAAAGACTCACTGAAGATGTCTTTACAGGTATCAATGCAGGCAGGACACGTCACTCCGGACTGGAGCTGACGGTCAAACAGAAAATTTTCAGATTCCGGAACTTTCCCGGGAGTCTGCATATGCAAGCCAATTATACCTGGTCACGAAACCGGTTTATAGATTTCGAAGACGATGGTGGGGTGTACGATGGAAACAAACTACCCGGAATACCCTCCCATGTCACACAAGCCGGTCTCCAATGGCACCCTGCGGCACGGCTCAGACTAAACATACAGTGTCAATATATAGGAAAACAATATATGAATGATGCCAATAGCGCGGAAAACGACCACTACGCACTTGCAAGCCTGAGAACTTCCTATTACTTGCCAGTCGCTAAAGCAGGTTCTTTTGAACTTTTTACCGGTATAAACAATATGACCAACACCCATTATTCCCCCATGCTCACCGTGAACGCTGTTGCTTTCGGTAAATCAGAGCCGAGATATTATTATCCGGGAATGCCCCGCCACTATTATGCAGGAGTAAAATGGGAGTTTTAAACCGGCTTTCACCAATTTCTCCCTCTCATAGAATACAGATCAGATCATTGGAGACAGGGTTCTACTGAAGGAAAAATATTTTTATTTTTTGAGAATGTTTCTTGGACTTATCTTCGCAAAAAGTTATCTTTGACGCATGTTTAGATATAAAAAAGTATTCGGGGCAGTCAGCTGTTTGTTATTCCTCATTTATTTCACTTCTTGCTCACTCCGGCAGGAAAAGCGCTCCGACGAAGCCTCCTCTGAAGAAACCGGGAATTTATTTGCCTACGGAATTTGTGTCGATTCACTCAATGTAGATCGTTATGCTATCCAAAAGGGAGACAACCTGGCGTCCATCCTGTGGCGTCTCGGATTCAGCGGAACGGAGAGCGAAAATATAACCGGCACCATTACTGCTTTATATCCACCTGACAAACTGCAGATAGGAAACGTATATGCGGCAATCACCACACCCGACACTGCTTCGACAGTCCGGTACCTCGTGTTTGAAAGTTCAAAAACCGACTTCGTGGTAGTCGACCTTTGTTCCGGTTCTCCAAAAGCATATGCCGGTGTAAAGCCGGTAACCCTACATCGGCGGTATACCGAAAAGACCATCACCTCTTCAATGTGGAATGCAATCATTGAGGAGGGCGCCTCCCCCATGTTGGCTATGAAACTGTCGGATATATATGCCTGGCAGATCGATTTCTTTGATATAAAGGAAGGCGATTCTTTTCGGTTAATATACGATGAAGCCTGGATCGATGATACCACCTTTGTAGATATCGTGGATATAGCCGGAGCTGTTTTCAGACATCAGGGACAAGAATATATGGCAGTACCGTTTCAACAGGATTCAACAAGAGAATATTTTGATGCGGATGGAAACAGCCTGAGAAAAGAATTCCTGAAGGCACCACTCGATTTCTTCCGTATCAGCTCCAAATTTTCAAATGCAAGACTACATCCGGTGTTGAAACGTTACCGTCCCCACCATGGCGTGGATTATGCTGCTCCTGCCGGCACGCCTGTAAAGACGGTTGGCGACGGAGTGGTAATAGAGAAAGCATACCAAAGGGGCGGCGCAGGCAACTACCTAAAGATCAAGCACAACAATGCCTACACCACCACTTATATGCATCTCAGCCGCTTTGCCAAAGATATTCAAAAGGGTACGCGCGTCAAGCAGGGTGAGATAATCGGCTTTGTGGGTTCAACGGGCCTTTCTACCGGTCCCCACCTCGATTATAGAGTACACAGAAACAATCAGCCCATCAATCCACTCAGGATGGAGGCTCCTCCCTCTCGTCCCGTGAAGCCGGAACTAAGAGACAGCTTTCTCGTAATCCGACACAGCCTCTTGCAACTAATGGATAGTTTGCAACAAAAAGGGTAAAATAAAGAATAAATTGCTACCTTTGAGGGTTAAAAGATTTCTTTTTATCGAAAATGAATCACAAACATAAAAACAGTGTTTTGAAAAGCCTCTCTGGGCTGCTTCGGCTGCAGAAAGAGGCAATACTGAAAGCCAACCGGTCCGATATGCAGGCTTATCCCCATATGGACGACTCCATGAGAGACCGGCTGAAGGTGGATGACCGTAAGATTGAAGGTATGATACGTTCACTTGAAGAGGTAGCCTTACAGGAAGACCCGCAAGGAAGGATATTGTATGAGTTTGTCCGGGAAGACGGATTAAAAATAGTCAATCGTACGGTTCCTTTCGGAACCATTCTCATTATTTATGAATCACGGCCCGACGTGACCATCGAAGCAGCGGCAACTGCCTTCAAGGCAGGTAACCGAATTCTGCTAAAGGGTGGTAAAGAGTCCCTGCACACCAATTCGTTGCTGACACAGCTCTGGCAGGAAGCACTCACTTTGAACGGTGTTGATCCTGCATTTGTGACCTACCTCAATCTCTCCCGTGAGGAGACACGGCAGCTTATCCGTGAAAACAGTCACAAAGTAGATCTGATCATTCCCCGCGGGGGTGAAGGGCTTATTCACTTCGTACAGGAGAATGCTTCCGTGCCGGTGATTGTAAGTGGCAGGGGTAACAACTTCCTCTATATTGATGATGAAGCTGATTTTGAGATGGCTATCCGCCTTGTAATCAACGGAAAACAGCGAATCAGTGTTTGTAACGCTATTGACAAGGTGGTCATTAGCCGGCGTCTGCCCGCGCTGGAGGAGAAGGTTAACCAGCTGATAACAGCATTGAAGGAGAAAGAAATTGATGTATGGGGCGACCATGGTATGGCTGCCCTCAGCCACGCGATCCGGGAGGAGAACGACCCCACCACCCTGTGTGAAGAATACCTGGCACCAAAGCTCTATCTCACCCTGACCGACGGTCCTGATGAGGCAATTGGACTGATTAACCGCTATTCGGGAGGCCACTCCGCGGTGATTGTCACCGGCAATGTTGCAAAAGCCGACCACTTCATGCAGGAGGTGGACTGTGCAGCTGTCTACCACAACGCCTCTTCACGTTTTACAGACGGAGGCCAGTTCGGTGTGGGTGGCGAGATTGCCATCAGCACCCAAAAGCTGCATTTCCGCGGTCCCCTGGGAGCGCAGGAGCTTGTCACCAACAAATGGTTTGTCTACGGGGAAGGCCAGATTCGGGAATGACATCAAAAGAAACATTAAAATACTATTCATACAGAACAGCAGAAGCACAACATCCGGATAATCGTATCAATGAAGAAAAAACTAATCATCAAAATAGGTACCTCTACGCTGACGGCCGGTACCAACCGTATATCCTTTGCGGTGATTGAAAGTCTGGCCCGACAAATCGTGGAGTTGAAAAAAACGTATGATGTGGTCATCGTCTCCTCGGGAGCCATTGCCGCAGCACGCCAGTTTGTGGAGATCAACGGCTATCTTAAAAATGTGGACTCCAAACAGGCCATGGCAGCAATAGGCCAGACCAAGCTGATTGAACTCTACGACACCATCTTTTTCACATTCGGATTAAATATTGCGCAGATATTACTGACCTACCGCGATTTTGAAAATCCGGTGGCCAACGAAAATACGCGCAACACCATCAACCGGTTATGGCAGGCCAATTACATCCCCATTGTAAATGAAAATGATACCGTTTCGATCGAGGAGATCCTGTTGGGAGACAATGATAAACTGTCGGCACTGGTAGCAGTGATTACCGAAGCAGACCTGTTGGTGCTGGTATCGGATATCGACGGCATCTTCGATAGGAACCCGCATCTTCATCCCGATGCCAAGCTTATTACCAGGGTCTCCGACCTGGACTCCGTCACGCATTGCATCGAGGAAAAAAACTCTACACTGGGCACCGGTGGCATGTCGTCGAAGGTATATGCTGCCGAGATCTGTATGCGCAATGGCGTGGAGATGTGGATTGTGAACGGACAGCGTACAAATTATATAATCCATGCGCTGAAGGGAGATATTCCTTTTACGAAATTCAAATAGCAGAGATTATTTTTTACGAAAGGGAAGTCTCACTGAAATGAGCAAGGTTAAAAATTTAAAAAAGACAATGAAACAGGGATTTATCGGATTCGGCAATCTTACAAGAGCGGTTTATCATGGGTTAAAGGAAGAGAAAGGTATGACATTTGCTTATTTCGACAAAGCCCGTAAGGAGACAGACATATTATTCTGTGAGCAGATGAATGATCTTGTCTCCTTTGCCGATGTGATTTGGCTAGGAATAAAACCGCAGGATCTGAGCGGTATTCTCGAACAATTGAAGGAATGTAACCTGGAGGGAAAGACGATTGTTTCACCGGTTGCCGGAAAAAGTATAGCGTATATAGAACGGTATCTGGGAAAAGATCAGCTAATAGTACGTATCATGCCAAACCTGGCAATGGCTTACCGCAAATCGGTCACCGCCTTTACGACTAACCGTTCCGACGATGAAAAGGCAAGTCAGATCTTCGCACTGTTGGGCAAGTTGGGCAAAGTAGTAGCACTGGAGGAGAGCGGATTCGACCTGTTCACCTCGGTCTTTGGAAGCGGTCCTGCCTTCATCCTGGCCTTTATTCAAATTTTCAAGGACAAGATGCAGGAGTTTAACCTGCCTGGGCCGCTGCTCGATGAGCTTTTGCTGGAACTGACACAGGGCACTACGCTCTATTTCGCACAAAATCAGAAAGATTACAGTATTGAGGAGCTGATCAGGAACATTACCAGCAAGGGAGGCACCACACAGGCGGGGCTTGAATACTTCCGCAACCACAAGATAGGGAAACATTTCGAGGGAGTGCTTGATGCTGCAAGAAGCCGTTCGGAAGAGATGAGCCGAAACGGGAACACCATTTCCGAAAGCAAGGACAATGACTCCGGCCACCGGAATTGAACCGCCTGTAAGAACGCTTCAGGCTTTCTCCACCTTCGCCTTGTAGGCAATGGCATAGAATCGAATCTGTTTGATCACGGAAAGCAAGCCGTTGGAACGGGTCGGCGACAGATGTTCAGTAAGACCAATCTCCTTCATAAAGCGAAGGTCGGTGTCGATGATCTCATCGGGTGTGCGTCCGTTGAAGATGCGCAGTACCAATGCAAGCAACCCCTTCACAATGATTGCATCACTCTCGGCCTGAAACCAGAGTCGCCCGTCGCGGTAATCTGTTTGCAGCCAGACACGGCTTTGACACCCCTCAATGATATTCTCGGGTGTTTTGTATTTATCATCGAGCGGCACCAAAGCATTCCCATGCTCAATAATTACCGCATACTTGTCCATCCAGTCATCATAGATACTGAATTCATCAATTATCTCCTGTTGTATTTCGTTGATTGTCTGCATTATATTTTTACTAAAGAATATCTCTTTGCGTAGCCTGTTACTTTCCCGTTTCGATCTATGGATTGTAAGCTTTCGAAAGCTTTTATTTATTTTTCCGTATAGATCACTTCCAGTACCGTTTGTCCTACCGCCTTCAACGTGTTGCGGTCTATGTTACGCATATCATCGTTGAGGGTATGCCAATAGGAAGCAAATCCCGTGTCCGTATCACTCTTCAGATTTATGATATCGACACTGGGAGCACGTTGTTTTATATTAATCGGCACATGATCATCGGTAATATACCCTCCTCCTCTGGACAGGAAATAATTGCCATATCCCATTCTGGTGGCCATACTCCAAATCTTTTCCACCACACCCGGTGCATATTGCATGGAATATCCCTCTTTGAGAAAAGTAGCATTGCTACCTCCTACCATATCAAGCAGGATGCCGTATGCTGCCCTGTAATTCTCCACATGGGGTTGTTCCGACCAGTACCTTGAACCAAGGCACCACCAGTCGCCCTCCACCATGGTTTCGCCGAACGAGGGCTGTCCCCAGTCCTCCAGATCGAAAAAGATGATGTCGATACCCACCTCCGCGGGTCGTTGATGCAGTTGTCTGGCAATTTCCATCAATACCGCGGTTCCACTGCCGCCGTCGTCGGCACCTGCAATGGGCTGCTGCTGTCTCCGGACATCTGTCTCCTCATCTGCAAAGGGGCGGGAATCCCAATGGGCAAAGAGCAATATCCGTTTTTCCTTTTCAGGAAGCCAGCTCCCAATGATGTTTCTTATCGGCAGATTCTTTCCGTCGTAATGGGTAATTTCAGCATGTTGCTCCACCACCGCGGCACCGTATGATTTTAGCTTTGATGACAAATAGTCTCCACAAGCCTTGTGCGCCGCTGTACCCGGTACCCGGGCTCCAAAATCAACCTGCGCCTGTATAAAAGCATAGGCACTATCGGCATTAAAATCGGGTGAAACCCTGCTGTACGGTTCTGCCACTACAGTTTGCTTACCGGACTGACAGGAATTACAGGACAATGTATATAAGAGTCCGGTAATTAAAACTATTGAAAGCGAGAAAAGACGTAACCGGTTCATTTATATTGTTTATTTTTTCAGTTTATTTTAACTGCTTCAAGCTGCTGACTGCTGGCCACTTATAGCTGATAGCTCTTCATTTATTCTTCTGATAGGAATAGTCCGAAATACCGATGTTGTTGTAAGTCTCTCTAAGTGCTTCCTCATCGTCGGAAATCACCAGCAGCTTATCTCCTGCATGCAGTTCTGTCTGTCCCGTGGGTACAAAATAGAGTTCACCTCTTTTAATCATCACCACCAGTGTTTTGTCGGGCAATGGCATTGCCATCAGGTTTTTTCCGTATTGTAAAGTCTCTTCCGAGATATGGATCTCCGTCATAGCCGATTTGATCTCTTCAGCAAATTCCACGTCAAAATCCTCAAACTCCTTATATTTGATTGGTTTTTCTGCCAGCCCAAGCCACCGGGCAACCATGGGGAGTGAGGTTCCCTGCACCAGTAGAGAGACAATGGTGATGACAAACACTATATTAAAGATCCATCTTGAGTGTGGTACACCTTCGGCCAGCGGGAGAATGGCAAAAATGATAGGTACGGCTCCTCTCAGACCCACCCACGATATGTAGAGTTTATCCTTAAAACCGATTTTTCGGAATGGGAATAGTGTCAGAAAGACTGTCAACGGGCGACCAATAAAAATGAGGAACAGAGAAATAACAAGTGCAGGAATGAGTACCTCGATCAGTTCACCAGGATTGACCAGCAGCCCCAGCGTGAGGAACAAAAGGATCTGGCTCATCCAGGCAAAACCATCCATAAACTTCATGGAGGTACGTTTATGTGAGAATTTTGAATTACCAATCACCAATCCTGCGATGTATACGGCGAGGTAGCCATTTCCTTTCAGAAAATACGTAGATGCAAAAATAAATATCCCTACAATCAGCAAAAGAATAGGATAGAGCGAGGTATTGGCCATCCTGATGCGGTTAATGACGATCACGGAACCTTTTCCAAGAAAATACCCCATGCCGGTACCTACCGCCAGTTGCACCGCAATGTTGACTATCACCATGCCTATATTTGGGTCGGCACCCGATTGTATAATACCCATGAACATGATGGTCAGCATGTATGCCATGGGGTCATTACTCCCGCTCTCAAGTTCAAGCAACGGGCGCAGGTTATTTTTGAGTACCAGTCCTTTTGATCGTAATATACCGAATACCGATGCCGAATCGGTAGATGAGAAGGTGGAAGCAAGCAGCATTGCTGTCAGCAGACCTATTCCCAGTGCAGGAAACATATATCCCGATAACCAGTAGACAAAGAATCCGGTAAGGATGGCAGTGATAAAAACGCCCAGCGTAGCGAGCACGACTCCCGGCCAGATAATCGGTTTAATCTCGGAAAACCTGGTATCCAGTCCGCCGGAAAATAGAATGATGGTCAGACAGATGGTACCGATTGTCTGTGCTATTTGTACATTCTCAAAAACCAATCCGAAACCGTCCGAACCAAAAGCCATTCCTACTACCAGGAAAAGCAACAGTACCGGTACACCAAAACGGTGGCCCGCCTTCCCTACCAGCATACTTATGAAAAACAAAATGGATCCCACAAGCAATAAAAGTTCTGTACTTATTGTCATTCAATGTCGTTGTTTATTGTTGGAAATTAATAAAATGGGATTTTACGCTTAGCGATGCTTTCATACCCATGAGCAAAGGGAGGTTGAGCTTTGTATGGCCCACCGGAAAATCGAAACAGACCGGGAAGGCATATTGCCTCACTGCCTCGAAGATGGATTGCCGCAACGGGAAATACATCTGATCGTCTTCCTCGTAGTCGGAGAAATGTCCGACGATGAGTCCGCCGATTTTTTTAAACACGCCGGCAAGTTTTAACTGCCATATCATACGGTCCACCCGATAAGGCACTTCGCCGGTATCTTCAATAAACAAAATTCCCCCATGTGGTATTTTGAGGTAGGGTGTACCCAGCAAACTGCAGAAGACAGAGAGATTACCTCCGAAAAGTCTTCCTGTAGCCACACCTTCACGGTTGAGTTTCCCCATGCCGGTGACCGGAATTTCATAGGTTACGGGTTGGCCGTACAGCATATTTTTGGTCAGGCGAACCGCAACGTCTTCGCTCCCTTCGTCGGAAAAATGTCTGGCCATGGGGCCATGCACGGAAGCAATACCGTGTCGTTGCATGGCAGCATGCAAAGCTGTGATATCGCTGTAGCCCACCACCCATTTTGGTTTCTTTCTGATCTTCGAGAAATTGAGCCTGTTGAGCAGGTGAACCACACCATATCCGCCGCGGGAACAAAGAATCAGCTTCACAGCCGGATCATCAAAAGCCTGTTGCAGGTCGTCAAGCCGTGCTTCTACCGAGCCACTGAAACGGCCAGCTTCAAGCAAGGCATTTCCTGCTATTACCGGATGCAGCCCCCAGCTCTCCAACACCGCAGCTGCATCATGCACCATGTAGCTTTCAATCTTTCCAGCAGGAGAAAGAACGACAGCTTTATCGTTACATTGCAGAGAAGGGGGTCGTAACATTTCAAGACATATGAAATGAATCTGATTACGCGTCTATGTTTGCATAGGTTGCGTTTTCTTCAATGAATTCCCGTCGTGGTGCCACTTCCTCACCCATGAGCATGGTGAAGATAATATCTGCATCGGCGGCATTTTCAATCGTTACCTGCTTCAGTAAGCGGTTTTCCGGATTCATTGTAGTGCTCCAGAGTTGTTCGGCATTCATTTCACCAAGACCTTTGTATCGTTGAGTATGGATGGCATTCTCGTTACCATCGGCATACTTGTCGATAAATTCTTTACGCTGACGGTCGTTGTAGCAGTATTCTTCAATTTTGCCTTTCTTGCAAAGGTAAAGCGGCGGTGTGGCAATATACACGTAGCCGTTTTCTATGAGCGTACGCATATACCGGAAAAAGAATGTCAGAATCAACGTATCAATATGGCTACCGTCGACATCGGCGTCGGTCATCAGAATGATTTTATGATACCGGAGCTTCGAGATGTTGAGCTCCTTGGAATCTTCTTCCGTGCCTATAGTCACACCCAGTGCAGTATATATATTCTTTATTTCTTCACTCTCCAGCACCTTGTGCGGCATTGCTTTCTCCACATTCAGAATTTTCCCGCGCAATGGCAGGATGGCCTGAAACATCCGGTTACGTCCCTGCTTGGCTGTACCACCGGCTGAGTCGCCCTCCACCAGGAAGATCTCGCTCAGCTGAGGGTCCTTGCTTGAACAATCGGCCAGTTTGCCCGGCAAGCCGGCACCCGACAAAGGCGATTTGCGCTGTACCATCTCACGTGCCTTGCGGGCAGCCTGACGGGCTGTAGCTGCGAGGATCACCTTTTCCACAATCACCCTGGCCTCCTTGGGATGCTCCTCCAGGTAATACTTCAGCGCTTCACCGATGGCCTGATCCACAGCACCGATTACTTCACTGTTACCCAATTTGGTTTTGGTTTGTCCCTCAAACTGAGGTTCTGCTACTTTCACCGAGAGAACAGCGGTTAGTCCTTCACGGAAATCGTCACCGCTAATTTCCACCTTCACCTTCTCCAGCATTTTGGAGTCTTCGGCATACTTCTTGAGCGTGCGCGACAGTCCCCTCCGGAAACCGGTCAGGTGCGTTCCACCCTCAATGGTATTGATATTGTTCACGTAAGAAAATATATTCTCATTGTAGGTATCGTTGTAAGTCATCGCTATCTCAATGGGAATTCCGTTTTTCTCCGTCACAATATGTATGGGTGTCTGAATCAGTGAATCCTTGTTCTTGTCGATATAGATCACGAACTCTTCCAGGCCCGTTTCGGAGTAGAAACGCTCTGTTTTGAACGAGCCGTCTTCGCGTGGCGTTCTTTTATCGGTCAGCGTCAGCGTCAGGCCCGCATTCAGATAAGCCAGCTCACGCAGGCGTGTAGCCAGGATGTCGTACCGGTATTCAAGGACATTAAATATGGTATCATCCGGCTTGAAGGTGATGATGGTTCCGGTCGCCTTCGTTTCACCTACTACATTTACATCGGAATAGGGTTTCCCCTGTGAATATTCCTGTACGTATATCTTTCCTTTTCTATGAATTTCCGCTTTCAGGTAAATCGACAATGCATTCACGCAGGAGACACCCACACCATGAAGTCCTCCCGACACCTTATAGGTGCCTTTGTCAAATTTACCACCTGCATGTAACACGGTGAGTACCACCTCGAGAGCCGATTTTTTTTCTTTTTCGTGGTAATCAACCGGAATTCCCCGTCCGTCATCTTTTACTGTGATGGAATTATCTTCGTTGATGATGACATTTATTTCGGTACAGTATCCGGCAAGCGCTTCGTCGATGGAGTTATCCACCACTTCATACACCAAATGATGAAGTCCCTTTTCGCTTACGTCGCCGATATACATGGCGGGACGCTTGCGCACTGCTTCAAGCCCTTCAAGCACCTGGATGTTCTGAGCGGAATAATCTCCGCTTGCCGATCTTTTTTCTTCTTCTGACATGCTGATTTATTTTGTTAAAATATCCCTATGAATTAACGATTTACATCCGGACCTCCGGTTGTAGTAGAAACAGACAAATGTACGAAAAATCCCCCTTTTTTCCAATCTTTTTGCTTTTTTTAGGAGGCCCTCAACGGAAGATATAAAAACAAAAAAGCGGGCTGTCCCGCTTTACACAACAATCACCTGAAGGTCAGCCAGAGAAGCACTTCACGCGATTCAAAAAACAAAAAAGCCGGGCAAAATAAGATGACCGGCTCCCTGTAAAACACAGCGAACAGAAAATCAGTTCAGACTGTTCACATGTGCGGCTAATTTCGACTTCAGATTATTGGCTTTATTCTGGTGTATTACCTTCTTTTTCGCCAATTTATCCAACATGGAACAAACCTCCGGATACATCTTCTGTGCCTCTTCCTTCGATGTAATGGTGCGCAATTTACGAACCTGACTCCTCGTTGAACGGGAAGCATACCTGTTGGTCAACCGACGCACTTTCGTTTGTCTGATTCTCTTTTCTGATGATTTGTGATTTGCCATTTGATTGACGCGTAAATTTATTCTTTATACTATTGTAGCCCATAGGGGAATCGAACCCCTCTTTCAAGAATGAAAATCTTGCGTCCTAACCGATAGACGAATGGGCCTTTTGCAGGCGTGAACCTTGTGCTGACCGGACTGATATCCAAATTGCGGGTGCAAATATAGGACGTTTTTCTGTAACTGCAAAACATTTCTTTCAAATTTTCTTTTTTTTCCGAAAAACGATATCCGGGCAATAAAATGGAGAGAACCCTCCCTTCCATTTTAATTTATCCGGTTTAAAATTTGTTCTTTCATTTTTTTTACCTAATTTTGCAGCCCGTAAATAATGTAGAAAGCAATAAATAGAATAATCATATGAAACGTACATTTCAACCCTCTAACAGAAAGAGAAAAAACAAACACGGATTCCGCACGAGAATGGCTACCAAGAACGGAAGGAAAGTGCTTGCCTCTCGTCGTGCAAAAGGTAGGGCCAGACTGACTGTCTCCGACGAATATTAATCGGGGATTTTTCAGGTTCACCTCTTCTTTTACAAGACCGGAGGAAGTGCCTTCAGAATCTATCCGGCTCTGACCGGACGACATACGGAAACAGGAATGCGGGATACCTCATTCCTGTTTTTCTGTTTTGTGTTTTTCCTTTCAATATAACTTCACCCTATCTCTTTTCACGTTCCCTATCCCCGCTCTTATTTTTTTTGTACTTTTGTACCAACATTACCCATTTGCATTTTAACATCGCGGTTATGACTAATAAAACAAAAACAGGAAAAGCGATATTTGAAAACAAAATTGTAAAAAATCTGCTTATAATCATTTGCTGCGGCCTGCTGCTCATTCTGTTGGCATTGCTCCTTCTGGGTGTCTACACCAGGCATGGGCAGAACGTGGTGGTACCCGTGCTCGAGGGACTCCAGTTGAATGAAGCCAGTACCATCCTGCATGCCCGGGGGCTAAAGGCCGAGGTGGTGGATTCCATCTACAGGCGCGACGCCGTACCCGGTGCCATTCTTGATCAGACCCCCAAAGCCGGCAACAAAGTAAAGGAAGGCCGCTCCATTTATATCACCATTTATTCACAAACTCCGCAACAGGTATCTGTACCGGGACTTGTAGATTATTCAACCCGTCAGGCATCGGCACTGCTCAACTCTCTGGGATTCACACAGCTGTCCACGGAAGAGATTCCTGCTGAATACGCGGGTCTGGTGGTGGCTGTGAAATACAGGGGCAAGACATTGTTACCCGACGAGAAAGTACCTGCAGGCTCACCTCTGACGCTGGTCGTCACCAGCGGTGTGCTGGCCGACTCGTTGAATGTGAACGACGAATATATCGTTGCTCCGGGAACGCCCGCTGCGAATACCCCCATTCCTCAGGAAAAAGCAATAGATGACTCATTTTTCTAATAGGAAGCACTGTGACGAAAAACGATTTGGATGAATTTGATTTTTTTCCGGAAGAGGAGGATGATCTTACGGATAATAGGCCGGAAAAGGATCAAAAATATGAACATTTCCGATTTGTAGCCGATAAAGGACAAAATCTGCTGCGTATCGATAAATTTATATCCGTACGGATCGAAGGAATCTCACGGAACAGGATTCAGCAGGCAGCCGAAGCAGACTGTATCCTGGTGAACGGAGTCCCGGTGAAATCGAATTACCGGGTAAAACCGCTTGACGTAATCTCCATCGTGATGGACAGGCCCCGGCATGAACTGGAGATACTTCCCGAAAACATACCTTTGGATATTGTGTATGAAGACGACGCACTGATGGTAATCAACAAACCGCCGGGCATGGTGGTTCATCCCGGGCATGGAAATTATACCGGTACGCTGGTCAATGCGATAGCCTTCCACCTGAAACGGGATCCTGTCAGGGACCTAGACGACCCAAGGTTGGGACTGGTACACAGAATAGATAAAGACACTTCAGGCCTGTTGCTGGTGGCCAAGACACCCGAAGCCAAGACCAACCTTTCAGCCCAATTTTTCCGGAAAGAAACCAGCCGGCTCTACGTGGCTCTGGTTTGGGGAAATGTAGCGGAAGACAGCGGTACCATCGAAGGTAATATCGGACGTGATCCCCGGGATCGCATGGTTATGCGTGTCTTTCCCGACGGCGACCAGGGCAAGGCAGCTGTCACCCACTACACCGTACTGGAGCGTTTTGGTTATGTCACCCTGGTACAATGCCGTCTCGAGACTGGTCGTACCCATCAGATAAGGGTACACATGAAGTATCTGGGGCATCCGCTGTTCAACGACGAACGTTACGGAGGCAACGAGATACTGCGTGGAACCCATTTCGCGAAGTACAAACAATTTATTTATAATTGCTTTGCCCTCTGTCCGCGTCAGTGTCTGCATGCCCGTACCCTGGGATTTGTACATCCGGTAACCGGAGAGGTGCTTTATTTCGACAGTGACATACCCGGCGACATGCAGGCGGTAATTGAACGATGGCGTGTATACACGGCATCGAGAGAACAAATGGAGTGAAAAATCAACATATAAAATAATCACATGAAAAAAAATATCGCCATCGTGTGGGGCGGATATTCATCTGAAAAAGTGATTTCCGAAAAAAGTGCCGCAGGCATCTATTCCTTCCTAGACAAGGTAAAATATAACGTCTTCAAGGTAAAGATAGACCATACTTCGTGGGAGGCTGAGTATCACGGTGAATACATTCCTGTCAACAAAAATGATTTCAGTTTTATTGCAAAAGGACAAACAGTCCGGTTACACTTTGCCTATATCACCATACATGGTACACCGGGCGAAGACGGCACGCTGCAGGGCTATTTCGACATGTTGTCCATTCCTTATTCCAATTGCGGGGTACTGGCATCTGCACTCACCTTCAACAAGTTTACCTGCAATCACTTCCTCAAAAACTTTGGCATCAGGGTGGCTGATTCGGTGATTCTGAGAAAAAACGATCCGCTACTCCCCGGTGAAATTATTTCCCGCCTGGGGTTGCCGCTCTTCGTGAAGCCCAATGTGGGAGGGTCTAGTTTTGCTACCACCAAAGTAAAAGAAGCAACTCAACTGGAGAAAGCTGTCGAAGATGCCTTTCAGGAAGCACCGGAAGTAATTATCGAAAGCTTCATTTCAGGGACAGAAGTGACCTGCGGCTGCTTTGAAACCGACAAAGGATTTACTGCGCTGCCACTGACTGAGGTAGTGACCACCAATGAGTTTTTCGATTTCAATGCAAAATACAATGGCCAGGTAAATGAGATCACGCCCGCAAGGATATCCAGTGAACTTACACAGACCATTCAGCAGGAGACCGAAAAAATATATCGGCTGATCGGTGCAAAAGGAATTATCAGGGCCGACTATATTATTGCGGACAACAAACCTGTTTTGCTGGAAGTAAATACCACTCCCGGGATGACCACCACCAGCTTCATCCCGCAACAGGTAGCAGCAGCGGGACTGACGATGACGGAGATTCTCACAGAAATCATTGAAACAGAATATCACAAGGCCAGAAACGCAGATATTACTTTACAATAAACCATTTGATGATGGAAACAAACCACCTTTTCGATGATATCCGGCCACTGCACGACAGTGAAGTAGCGGAAACCATTGCCTCACTTCTCAGCGATCTTTATTTCCGGCGTGCAGTGGAGCCGTTTATCAAACCCTTCACCTGGGAACAATTCTCGGCCGCCATGCGCAGCTGCCACACAAAGTATGATTTCCAGCGAAACATCATCTATCCGGTTATGCACAAACTGATAGATCGTACTACCACTGAAATGAACGGTTACGGCTGGGAGCACATCGGGAAACAGAACAATCATCTTTTCATATCAAACCACCGTGACATTGTTCTGGACGCCGCCTTTCTGAACATGCTGATGTTCGACAAGGAAAAGCCAACCACCGAGATTGCTATTGGCGACAACCTGTTAATTTATCCCTGGATTGAAAAGCTGGTGAAGTTGAACAAGAGCTTTATTGTAAAAAGAGGCGTTTCGGTCCGGCAGATGCTGGAGGTTTCCACACATCTCTCCCACTACATCCATCATACGGTATGTGAGCGAAAACAATCGGTCTGGATAGCACAACGGGAAGGAAGGGCAAAAGATTCGGATGACAAGACACAGGTGAGTCTGCTGAAGATGCTTACTCTTCATGATACTGTGCATCAGCTAGATGTACTGAAACAGCTGCACATCGTCCCCGTATCTATTTCCTATGAACTGGACCCCTGTGACTTTCTCAAGGCCAAGGAATTTCAACTTAAACGTGACAATCCTGCTCACAAAAAAAGCCAGACCGATGATATCGAAAATATGCTTACCGGCATCATGGGCTTCAAGGGGCGTGTGCGCTTCCGGTTTGGAAAATGCATCAATACGCTGATAAACAGCCTCCCGGTAGATATCCCCCGCAATGAACTGCTGGAAAAGGTGGCTTGTATCATTGACAGGGAAATATACAGCAATTATTCATTCTTTCCCTTTAATTATGTGGCTTACGACCGGATGAGCCACTCGAAGAGATTTGCAGCAGAATATACTGCAGACGATGAGCAGAGGTTCGATGAATATCTGCAACAACAGATCAGCAAAATTGAGATTCCCGCCAAAGATGAAACTTATCTCCGGGAGAAATTGATAGAGATGTATGGCAACACCGTCAAAAATAACCTGCGTACTTACTGAAACCTTTATTAAATGAAAGATTTCCTTCTGTTCTGGATCATTTTACTTTTGCTGCCGGTTGCCGGTTGTGAAGAGGAACCACAACGGCTGGATGATTACTTTGTTGATTTTGCTACTGTAAAAAAGAACGGCAGCAGCTACCGGTTTCAATTGGATAACGGACGTATACTTATACCCCTGGAAACAAATTATTCGGGGCAGGAAGGACAACGTGTGATTCTGAATTATGCATTTCTGGAGGGTGATACCGTGAGAATTCATTCTGCCGGCAACATCCTGACCGGTGAAGTACAATCTCAGGGTTTTCCGGAAAAATTGGAGAAAGACCCCGTGAAGATCCAGAGTATCTGGGTGGGAGGCGATTATCTCAATATGATTATCGAAACGGAATACCACAGCAAACCGCATAAGGTGGCGCTGCTTCGCAATGCTTCATCACCCACCGTCGATCTCTATTTTAGCCACTCCAAGGAACAGGATCCTCCCGGCTATCCGCAGAAAATGTATGCCTCCTTCCTGCTTCGCAGCCTGCGTACCGAAAAAAATCCTCCTATTTCTTTCAGGCTTTTTATTCAGACCTACGACGGCCTGCGTGAAATAACACTCACACTGAACTAAAACCGTTGTCCGGAACCAGCCTCTGCTACCAAAGCTGAAAGCTGACCGTTAACCACTGCGTTATAGAGCCGGAATGGGATCCTCATCAATCTTGAAATCTATTGGCAACAAACATTTTACGTTCACCTTCTCCCCTCCATTCTCACCGGGCATCCACTTCGGCATAAGTCCGAGCACCCGTATTGCCTCATCATTCAGCAATGGATTTAAACCTTCCACCACTTCAATATTGGAAATCGAACCATTTGCCGAGACAATAAACGAACAGAGTATACGTCCCTCAATCCCATCCCGGAGTGCTTCACGCGGATACCGGATGTTGTGTGAGATGAATTTACCCAATCCCTGATCACCTGTCTCATATTGTGGCATCTTATCCACAATGGTATAAATATCACTGCTTTCAATAATATCCGCATCGGTTTTGGCATACGCTTTCGCAGTGGCTGAGCTGGATGGATTACCAGTTGTTTTCGAAACCATCCGTGCATTTTTATTTAGCTTGAAATACATTGGCACATATGTCTCGGCACGCACAATCTCTCCTTTATGCCGTGCAGGGCGCCAGGGAGGCATATTTTGAAGAATACGCAATGCCTCCTTGTTCAGAAGTGAATCAGCACGGTGTATTATGTTAAAACCTGAGAGAGTGCCATCTTTCTCCACAACAAACGTATATACTACAAGTCCCTGTGCATCACGGGCTACAGCATCGGCCGGGTAACTCAGCGTGTTTGCAATAAACCGGTGCATCTCAGCTGTGCCGCCGGTGTACATGGGAATGATGTCAGGATCTGTAATCACTTTGTCGCTACTCGAAACCGGCGCATCCTGCGCCATGATGGATGATGTTGTACCGGTCAGGATTCCCAAAATAGCACAAAGGACCGACACACTGAAAAATCTGCGTAAGTTCATTAAATAATAATCTGAAAAGTATTGTTGCGTTAAGTTTACAAAGGTACAAAAATCATTGTTTTGTGCAAATCAAAATTAATATGGCTACATTTCGCTTTTGTATGTTTTGGCTATTTCCCAACCTATCATGGCGGTCTTACGTGTACTCCCCCACATATAGCCGCCGAAGGCTCCCGAAGATTGAATCACGCGGTGACAAGGAATAAGAAAGGAAACAGGATTGCTACCGATGGCGGTACCTACGGCCCGGGAAGCACCGGCATTATTTATCTGCGCGGCAACACGTCCGTAAGTCGAAAGTTTTCCCAGGGGTATCTTCAAAAGAGCTTCCCATACTTTTAGCTGAAAAGGAGTACCTTTCAAATGTAGTTTTATTTCAGGCAAGCTGCCCCGGCCTTTTTGAAAGATGGAGAGGGCATTTTGCTGCAGCAAATCCTCTCTACGCTGAAAAAGGGCATGGGGAAACTGTTTTTGTAAATGGGCGACTGCTTCTTTTTCGTCATCAACAAAAGCCAAATAGCAGATACCTTTCGGCGTGGAAGCCACAATTAAACTTCCAAAGGGACTGTCGGCAAAGCTGTAGTTTATCATAAGATTCCTGCCTCCGTTTTTGTATTCGGCCGGAGTCATCCCCTCTATATGAATAAAGAGATCATGTAGTCGTCCCGTACCGGAAAGCCCGGTTTCAAATGCGGCATCAAAAAGAGTGGCCTGTTGTTCTTTCAGCAGTTGTTTGGCATACCCGATACTGATATACTGCAGAAACTTCTTTGGAGTGGTCCCTGCCCAATCACTAAACAAACGTTGAAAATGAAAAGGACTAAGATGTACATGTGCGGCCACCTCGTCGAGACCGGGTTGACTTCTGAAGTGAGTGCTGATGTATTCAATTGCTTCGGCAATCCGGTAATAATTATGTGGGTGCTGATTGTTCACTGCTTCTTTTTTTATCGCAAAAATCCGGAAAATATCATTCCCGAAAAATCCGAAAGTTGCGCTGTTTATCAACAAAAGGACAAGAACAGGCAATCTGCGTATTTTTCACAAATATAACATCAATATTTCAGATGTCGCAAGAAAAACACCCATATTGTCATTGAAAAACCGTACCTTTGCGGCCTAAAAAGATTGTTTTCATGCAAAATATACGAAATATTGCCATCATCGCCCACGTGGATCATGGTAAGACCACGCTGGTGGATAAAATGTTGATGGCTGGCCACCTTTTCCGTGACAACAAACAGACCGAAGACCTCATTCTCGACAACAACGATCTGGAAAGGGAACGCGGTATCACCATCCTTTCAAAGAATGTCTCCATACGCTACAACGACACAAAGATAAACATTATTGACACACCGGGACACGCCGATTTTGGCGGTGAGGTGGAAAGGGTGCTCAACATGGCCGACGGATGTTTGTTGGTGGTCGACGCGTTCGAGGGTCCCATGCCACAAACTCGCTTTGTACTCCAGAAAGCACTGGAGATAGGCCTGAAGCCCATCCTGGTAATCAATAAAGTGGACAAGCCAAACTGTCGCCCCGAAGAGGTACAGGAAGAAGTCTTCGACCTGATGTTCAGTCTCAATGCCACCGAAGAGCAGCTCGACTTTCCTACTGTCTATGGCTCGGCCAAGCAGGGTTGGATGTCGGACGACTGGAAAAAACCCTCCGACAATATCATTCCGCTCCTTGATGCCATCATTCAATATATCCCTGCGCCAAAAATACTGGAAGGTACTCCCCAGATGCTGATCACCTCCCTCGACTATTCAAACTACGTGGGACGCATTGCAGTAGGTCGCGTACATCGCGGGGCCATCGGCATCAGCAAGGATTATGCACTTTGCAAACGCGACGGTAGCGTCAAAAAGATACGCATCAAGGAGGTAAACGTCTTTGAGGGACTGGGCAGGTTGAAAGCCGACGAAGTGACCTCCGGCGACATCTGCGCACTGATCGGCATCGAAGGATTTGAGATTGGCGACAGCATCACCGACCTGGAGAAGCCGGAGCCGCTCGATCCCATTGCCATCGACGAACCTACCATGTCGATGTTGTTTACAATCAACAACTCACCTTTCTACGGACAGGACGGTAAATATGTTACTTCAAGGCATATCTATGAGCGACTGATGCGCGAACTCGATAAAAATCTGGCATTGCGTGTGGAAGAAACCGACAGTTCCGACTCCTGGATCGTGTACGGACGCGGCGTACTGCATCTCTCGGTGCTGATAGAGACCATGCGCCGCGAGGGGTATGAGTTGCAGGTAGGCCAGCCGCAGGTAATCATCAAAGAGATAGGTGGAGAAAAGCATGAGCCGGTGGAGCAGCTCACAGTGAACCTTCCCGAAGAGTCGGCCAGCAAGATTATCGATGTCATCACCCGCAGGAGAGGAGAACTGCTCTCCATGGAAAATAAGGGGGATCGTATGCATATGGAATTTAACATTCCCTCTCGAGGCATCATAGGCCTGAACAACATCGTACTCACTCTCTCTGCCGGAGAAGCCATTATGGCACATCGCTTCCTGGAATTTCAACCCTGGAAGGGAACCATCGAAAAAAGACTTAACGGCTCCATCATCGCGGGTGAATCAGGCAATGCCTACGCCTATGCGCTGGATAAACTTCAGGATCGGGGCCGTTTTTTCATTGAGCCGCAAACCGACGTATATGCCGGCCAGGTGGTGGGAGAACACACCAAGGAGGGCGACCTGGTGGTGAATGTCACCAAATCGAAGAAACTTACCAACGTCCGTGCATCGGGTACGGACGACAAGGCACAGCTGGCTCCTCCAGTAATATTCAGTCTGGAAGAGGCACTGGAATATATCAAAGAAGATGAATATGTGGAGGTGACCCCAAAGTCCATGCGTATCAGGAAGATACTGCTCGATGAGAATGACCGCAAGAGAGTCACCAAAAAAGGATAAAGATACTCCCTCCGTTTATTTAATCAGATTGATAAACTCTTCACGGGTTTTCTGTTCACGAAAAACACCCGTGAAGTCCGAGGTCGTGGTGATGGAATTTTGTTTTTCCACGCCGCGCATCTGCATACACATGTGCTGCGCTTCAATCACCACCATCACCCCCATGGGATTCAGTGTCTTCTGAATACAATCTTTAATTTGTGTTGTGAGTCGCTCCTGGACCTGCAGCCTGTGGGCAAACACATCCACTACACGTGCAATCTTGCTCAGTCCGGTGATATATCCATCGGGGATATAAGCCACATGCGCCTTTCCGAAAAACGGCAACATATGATGTTCGCAGAGTGAGAAAAGATCAATGTCTTTCACAATCACCATCTGACGGTAATTTTCTTTGAAGAGCGCCGCCCGGAGAATCTCTTCGGGATCCTGCCAGTAACCTCTTGTAAGATGTTGCATTGCCTTTGCTACGCGGTCGGGTGTCTTCAAAAGTCCCTCACGGTGCACATCTTCACCCAGCAGTGTGAGGATATCGCTCATATGACCCGCAATGACCGACTTATTTTGTTCCAATTCTTCTGAGTACATCAATGGTTCAATTAACCGGAATTTTCACCTCATCTACCACAATATACATCTCCTTGCCAAAAGAAGGAAATGTTCTCCTAAGTTCCGTCATTACCGCCTGCGCCTCTTCCCGTGTTTGAAAGTTTCCCACACGGAGTCGCCAAAAGGGAGAATCGAATAGTACCACCGTCTCATGCTCCGGAAATGAGCTATTTATCAGACTCTGCTTGTGGCTGGCCTCATCCTTTGAGGTGCGCTGATTATTGCCAGAGAAGGCCTGTATCTTGAATCCCCGCATCTTGTAATACTGGACGGTACCCTCAGCGTTTGTGTATACCGTTCTGGGGGGTGCCATAGGACGTCCCAGCACCTGGCTGATGCTTTCATCTTCATACACCATGACCCTGCCTTTACCGGGGACCACGCTGTTAAGTTCCTGCAGAATCTCCTTTTTTTGTAAAGATGACTGCGCAGAGATTCCTGATGAAAAAAGCAGGAATAAAAGAACAATTCTATAATGAAGTGTATAATTCATATTTTTCTATTAAAGCCGATCACTGACCGTTAATTTTAAAATTGCCGTCCGAGGCATCAGCCCCGACAAAAAACGGGCCTCTGATCACCGGTTGCTAAAAAACAACCACAAAGATAACGAAACACCACAGACCCGGAACGGATCTGTGGTGAAATTCTGTTAATCTCTTAAAAAGCTTCAATGATAGGCATAAATTTATCCACGCCCAGCGACGCACCGCCAATGAGTCCGCCATCCACATCGGGATTTGAGAAGAGTTCCTTCGCATTGGAAGCATTGGCACTTCCACCATACAGGATGGAGGTGTTGTCTGCTATTTCCTGACCATATTTTTCAGCCAGTGTACGACGGATGAAGGCATGCATCTCCTGTGCCTGTTCTGCCGTTGCAGTCTTCCCCGTACCAATGGCCCATACCGGTTCATAAGCAAGCACGATTTTGCTAAAATCTTCAGGGGTGAGATCAAACAGTGATGCTTCTATCTGTGACTTTACCACATCGAAATGTTTGTCCGCTTCCCTTTCAGCCAGCACCTCTCCGATACAAAAGATCGGAGTAAGTCCGTTGATAAGGGCCAACATTACCTTTTCCTTCAGTATTTCAGCCGTTTCGTGATAATAGGCCCTTCTTTCGCTGTGTCCAAGTATTACATAACCGGCACCTGTAGAGGCTACCATCTCAGCGGATACTTCTCCGGTGTAAGCGCCCGAGGCCTTGTCGGCACAGTTTTGTGCAGCCACACCTATTCTGGCTTTATCCACGGCACCTACCACGCTTGCCAGATGAATGAATGGCGTACCGATAACCACGTCACAATTCACCGTTTTGTCTTTTAGCGCTTCATTCAATGCGGTTGCAAGGACAATTCCTTCCTGCAGGTTCTTGTTCATTTTCCAGTTACCTGCGACAATGTTCTTTCTCATAAAAAAATCTTTATTTAATAATTGGTTCAATCTTACTGGTTGAGGGTACCTTGCTGTCGTCCCACTTCCCCATCACTGTGCCCTCTTTCAGCAGCATCAGTCCTGGATTTGACCGGATCATAGTTTTCAGTGTCCGCTCATCGGCATGAGCAAACTGAAATCCGGTCTTTTGTTGTCGTTCCCACTCCCCTACCACATCGAGGTCCGATGCCGTAAGAAGATAAAAGGAATACCCCTTTTCCGCAGCATAGCGTGCAACCTCCCGAAAGCGGTTCAGATACCGCATATGCATCTCTTCCAACGAGTAAGCAACCATCAGGAAAGTGTAGGAGGGATCTGAAAGCACAATATCTGTAATATCGCTGCCAGACTGCCAGGAAGCTGTGGTAACATCATAATGGAGCGACTCCACGGCGAAGTCTTCTATTTTCGGTTTCTGCCCCTCTCTTACCAAATGAGTTTTCATATCCACAAAGGTCCATGTGGAATCGTTCCACGGATAGTTTTCCTCCCTGAATTCTTTGGTCATTCCATTCTTGCTGTATATGAAAATAGTTTCATAGAGATCGGCTTTCTCCGGATCTACGTACATCTGAAGCGGAATGTTGGCACCCACCTTGTAGGGACGAAAGTCGATCACCGGCAACCTGTACACGTTGTGCAATGCAAAGAGGACAACCAGGAGAAACGTGGAAATTGCGGCCAGGAGAGCTGCCTTCTTCGTAAACAAAGGATTGATATGCTTCCATTTCATCGTCAGCCATATGGCTCCGGCCAGTAACAGCAGATTCTTATAGAAAGTCTGCCAGTTGCTGATGACAAACGCATCACCAAAACAGCCGCAATCTTTCACAGGGTTGGCAATTGCCACCCACAGTGTAAGCGGAGTAAAGAAAATTGTAAAAAGCAAGATCAGCCTCGTTGTCCACTTCCGGTAAATACCTGCCCACAGAAAAACGCCCAGTGCAAATTCGGCCGTCACCATAAATACGGCCGCAGGTAATGCCAGTGGAAAGAGTGCAGTCAGGCCGAGTTCAATCAGATAGTCCTGAATTTTATATGTAAAGCCCAGCGGATCCACCGCTTTCGCAAGTCCGGAAAAAACGAAGGTTGCACCTACGAGAATGCGGGACAACACAATCATTATTTTTGCCGTTCTGCTCATGCTTCTTAATCGCCGAAATGTAGTTTTATCAATCCAAAAATGGCATAATTCACCATGTCACGATAATTGGCATCCACCCCTTCAGAGATGAGTGTCTGCCCGGAGTGGCTCTCTATCTCTTTTGTGCGGTATATCTTCATCAGTATAAGATCGGTGTAGGAGCTGATCCGCATGTTTCGCCACGCTTCGTCATAATCATGATTCTTGGCACTCATAAGGGCTTTGGTTTCCGCCACGTGCGAGTCATATAACTCCAATGCCTTTTCAACGGTTACATCTATGGAATCAGCATATCCCAATTGCAGCTGAATCAGTCCGATGATTCCGTAATTCACGATACCGATAAATTCGGGGCAAATCCCTTCATTCACCCTGTTTTCCTTCTTCACTTCGAGTGAACGGATGCGATTGGCCTTGATAAACATCTGATCGGTCACCGATTCCGGCCTGAGAATTCGCCAGGAGGCTCCATAATCGTGCAGTTTTTTTTCAAAAATCTCCCGGCAAATCACAATCACGTCATCGAATTGCTTATTGGTAACATCCATAATGCATTGTGTAATCTGATGAACAAAGATAATCAAAAAAAAGGTACAAGCGTTAAACCTGTACCTTTTTATACATATGGACGCAGAATGTCTTTTACGAAATGCGTATGGATTTTCCCACACGTAATACTGTTTTGGTGGTGATGTTGTTCATGTCGCATAAATTTTTCACCGAGGTTCCGTAACGCCTTGAGATTGCACCCAGCGTATCGCCCTGCTTAATACGATGATACTTCACATCCCCTGAGACATATTTGTTACTTTCGGTGGTCGGCTCCTTATAGGTCGAGGTGCTGCTAACAAGAGACCTGCTGCTGTTGGAAGTTTTTCTGTAGCTTGAATTGGTCACCAGGTATTCGTCACGATGGGTCACTTTGTTTTCAAAATCGATGATAAAGTTGGGATTGATGGGTTTACCCAGAAAGCGGGTTTCAAAGTGAAGATGTGATCCGAACGACCTGCCCGTGTTACCGGCCAGTCCGATAGGTTGACCCGAACGGACAAAATCGTTTTCCTGTACCAGAAATTTGGAAAGATGGCCGTATACTGTCTCAAGGCCATTCACATGACGGACAACCAGATAATAACCATACCCTCTTCTTTCGTATTGTTTCACCCTGATCTTCCCGTCGAACGCAGCATAAATGGTGTCGCCCGTCTGCGCCTTTATATCAATTCCATAGTGATAACGAAGGCTACCTCTCCTGCCGAAATTAGAGGTCATGTGACCCACAGCAGGCATAGTGAAATTTTCCAGATCCACGATAAACGTATCTGGGGCATTTTTTAAACTCTCGTAAATGTTCACGTGCTGATTCACCCACATGCCGCCGTAAATATCATCGGCAGGAATATCATTGGGATCAAATGTTTCCCTGCGTTCCTCGGCTTCATCGAGTACCGATAAATCCATTTTAAGTTTCAAACCGTCGGCAAATAAGCCTGTTTCTTCGCTTAAACTGGAGCTGTGGAGTTGTTTGACTGTTATTTCCGGCCTCGGCTTATCGGATGTGGCCGGCTTTGATTGTGTAAATGCGTTCAATGTAACGAACATCAAGGTTGCGGGCAAAAGGATACGTGCTTTTGCGAAAAAATGTTTACTTTCCATTGCTACCTGACTCTTTATATTAATTGATCCGTTTTGGAATTTGCTGATCATTCTTATTACGGTTTACAGTTCATCATTCGCGTAAAAATAGGGAGTGAGATGAGAAGTATAATCAAAAATCTCTCCTTCGGAGAAAAAACGTTTCAACTCTGTTGCGGCTGCTTCAGGAGAATCAGCTGCATGCACAATATTCTCCTGCACGCTCATGCTATAATCACCCCTGATTGTTCCCGGTTGAGCTTCTCTGCCATTTGTTACGCCTGCCAATTTTCTTACTGCGTTTACCACATCAATACCCTTGAGCGCCATTACAACTACAGGGCTTGCCTGCATAGAATCCTTGATTCTCCCGTAAAATGGCTTGTTTAGTAAATGAGCATAATGTTCTGCAAGGATTTTATCATCCAAACGCACCATCTTCATTCCCACAATCTGAATCCCTTTTTTTTCAAAGCGTGTAGTTACTTCTCCCAGGATACCTCGTTGAACTGCTGATGGTTTTAGAATAACAAGCGTAATCTGCATGAATGATAAACTATTACTAAAAAGACTTTTTAATTATAGATTTTTTTCCTTAATCAGTTTCAAAGTAAACTTTTTATTGTTTCACCGCCAAATTGTGGATAGTTTTTTTTTGAGACCCTGAAGGTAAACCAAAAGCGAAACAGGATCTATATTGCTGATCTACTTGCATTTAACGCAAAATATGTTATACAACATATTACGCTCCTTTTAAGTTTTGCGTACATTTATTAATAATTTGTTAACTCACATCCGGCAGCATATCTGTTTGAAATGATTTTGTATATGATTTTACTTTTTTTTAATAATATCGCTTTAAAATGAGACCGAAAACGCCGTCAGAATAACGGGAATTCAGTATCTTTGCCGCAATTTCAGATTAATCCGGTAAGTTTCAAACAAATGTCGGGTTTATCAATTCAATAAATAATAAAATGATTAAATACAAGTTAATCAACAACATTGCCGGCTGGTGTGTGTTTGTCACGGCTGCTATTGTATACCTGTTAACCATTGAACCCACGGCAAGTTTTTGGGACTGCGGTGAATTTATCACTTCAGCATACAAACTGGAAGTTGGACATCCGCCAGGAGCACCAATATTTATGCTGGTGGGAAATTTATTTACTCAGTTTGCCGGCGACCCTTCACAGGTGGCCCGGATGGTCAACAGCATGTCGGCACTGATGAGTGCCTTCACCATCCTTTTCCTTTTCTGGACAATAACCCATCTCACACGCAAGCTAATTTTCAACCCTCAGGAACAGGAGTTAAAAATGGGGAAGGTCTTTGCCGTGATTGGCAGTGGGTTGGTGGGTGCGCTTCTCTATACCTTTTCCGATACATTCTGGTTCTCTGCCGTAGAAGGAGAAGTCTACGCCTTTTCCTCCATGCTCACTGCTATTGTTTTCTGGCTCATCCTCAAATGGGAAGACAATGCCGATAAGCCGCATGCCGATAAATGGCTTGTGCTTATTGCCTATGTAATGGGACTGTCCATCGGCGTACACCTGCTCAATCTGCTCTGTATCCCGGCCATCGTGTTGGTGCATTATTTCAGAAAAAACGAGAATCCCACATGGAAAGGAGGCCTGCTTGCACTTCTGGGATCTTTCATTCTGATTGTTGTGCTGATGTGGGGGATTATTCCCGGATTCACCAAAGTGGGCGGATGGTTTGAGCTGTTCTTCGTAAACACACTTGGCATGCCTTACAACACGGGACTTTTTGTTTATCTGGTCCTACTGGTGGCAAGCATTGCATGGACACTCTACGAAACATTGTCTGAAAAAGGAAAAGAATCCCGTGCCCGTACCGCTTTTTTCATCAGCATCGCCATGGCCGGTGTCCTTTTTATCGGCAGCAAAGTATGGTTGTGGATTCTCCTTCTGGCAGCGGGAGGCTACCTCTGCTTTAAATACAAAAAGCTGGAGGTCAAGTTTATAAACCTTGCCATTTCCTGCCTGATGGTTATCTTGGTCGGCTTCTCCGCCTACGCACTTATCCCCATACGGTCCGGCGCCAACACACCGCTCGACTTAAACTCTCCGGAAGATATATTCTCATTGGGCAGCTACCTTAACCGTGAACAATATGGTCAGACACCCTTGATTCACGGAACGACCTATGCATCCAAAATTGCACGAAATGCCGACGGTACCGCCATCATCAATGAGGAAACCACCTCTTGGAAACAGATTGTGAAAACCTCTCCCGATCAGAAAGACAGGTATGAGAAAAGTACTTCTCCCTCCTATAAATATACCAACACAATGTTTCTGACCCGGATGCATTCCAATCCCAACAACCCATCCTTTGGCAATCATATCATCGGATATGAGCGTTGGGGCGGTGTCACAGACCGCAATCAGAAACCCACGCTCTGGCAAAATATAAAATACATGTTCGGCTACCAGTTCAATTATATGTACTGGCGCTACTTCATGTGGAACTTCTCAGGAAGGCAGAACGACATACAGGGTGACGGCGGCATTACCTCCGGCAACTGGATCACGGGAATTCCGTTTTTCGATGAATATGTGCTCGGTCTGGGGCCTCAGGACAACATCGCCCCCGACATCGTCGAAAACAAAGGCCATAACAAATACTATATGCTTCCGCTGTTACTGGGTATCATTGGCATCCTTTATCAATTGCGGCTGAAAGAAAGGGGGAACAAGAGCTTTGCCGTCGTCTTCATGCTTTTCTTCATGACGGGACTGGCCATCATACTTTATCTCAATCAAACTCCTTTTGAACCACGCGAACGTGATTATGCCTATTCGGGCTCCTTTTACGCCTTCTCAATCTGGGTGGGAATGGGAGTGGCCGGCATCAGCCTGTTTCTGCGGAAATATATCAAAAATACCACCGCCGCCACTGCGATTGCCACGACAGCCTCTCTCTTCATTCCATTACAGATGGCATCACAAAACTGGGACGACCACGACCGCTCCGGCAGGACACTGGCACGCGACACCGGCATGAACTACCTCTGTGGCGTGGGTGAAAATGGCATACTCTTTACCAATGGCGACAACGACACATACCCCCTATGGTATGTGCAGGAAACCGAAGGCTACCGTACCGACGTGCGGGTGACCAACCTCAGCTTCCTCCAAACAGAGTGGTATATAGACCAGCTGCTACGCCCGGCATATGAGTCTACCCCGTTACCCATTCAATGGTCACGCCCCCGCTATTCGGGCGATGCAGGAAGTGCAGCCTTCGTAATCAACAAAAAGGAGATTGAAAATGTACTGCGACAAAACAACATTCCACCCGTATCATTTGCCTCCTATTACGATGTGAATGCTTTCAAAGACACCCTCTCCCTGAAACAGACAATGGAGAACCTGCGGACCGGACAAAACAGCAATCCCGCCAACCCGTTCAACACAGGCAATACCCAGATCATCCCGGGTAATGTACTGGCGCTCGACGTGGATACTGTCAATGTCGACTGGAAAGCACTCCATTCGAAGCCGGGCGACAGGATGTATATAGACCTGGGTGATAAATCGGCACTCTACCGCCAGGAGCTGATGATACTGGAAATGATCAGTAACATTAACGATGAGCACTGGCAACGTCCTTTGCACTTTGCCACCACCATTACCCCCTCGTTGTATATGAACCTGCAGGATAAGAACTTTTCACTCAACGGCCTCTCCTATCAGGTAGTGCCCGGAACTCCACTCAGTAGCGGGGTAAATACGGCAGCGGCTTATGACAACATGATGAATAAGTTCCGCTGGGGCGGTCTGGAAGAGAATCCCGATATCTACCTGGATGAAACCAGCCGGAGAATGATATCCACCTTCCGTCTCTATTTTACCCAGCTGATCAATGCGCTGATCGAAGAGGGTGAAAACGAGAAAGCACTGGCCGCACTCGACAAAATCACCTCGATGGTGCCCGATTCTACGGTACACTATGGCACCGACGGACTTATCTTTGCCAGGGCATACTACCGCCTGGGAGAGCAGGTGAAGGCAGAAGCACTCATATCATCCATCAGGGGACGTATAGACAGGAATCTCGACTGGTTCAGCCGTTTGAAGCCGATACAGTTATCAAATACCCTCTCCGACATCGTGTATAACAACATCAATCCGATGCTGTTTATCAATAACATCTACCAACAGTACGACAAGGAAAAATACCAGGTGATGACCGACGACCTGATGCAACGTGCACAGTTCTTTTATATGCAGGGCGTGTCATATGCGGGAGATATGATCCTGAAGGAAATCACCGATGGATCTGTGCGCAGTTATTATGCCACACCCAAGGAGGATACCCTTACACGGGCAACAGCGGAAGAAACAATGCAAAAAGCACTTGGCATGATGCAACAGTTTAGTCCCCGCCTGCTCGAACAATATAAAACCACACCACAATAAAAACAGAGGCACAACGGGGCCGTGTAATCACAACACGGTCCCGTTACTCGGCAAGTCCGTAATTCTATCATCTTACACATGCTCATAGAACAACCTCCTCTCCTCTATCGGCTGCTCTTTCCCAAATCTCTTTGGCGAATGAAACTGCCCCACCGTAAAACAGTCTATCTCACTTTTGACGACGGCCCCATACCAGAAGTTACCCCATGGGTACTCGAACTGCTGGACCGTTACAGTGTGAAGGCAACCTTCTTCTGTGTGGGCGACAACGTACGCAAATACCCGGAAGTTTATCAACAGCTGCTGGACCGGGGACATAAAACCGGCAATCACACCTTCAACCATCTGCAGGGCTGGAACAGCAAGACATCTCTCCTGTTGAACAATACGGCCAAAGCAGCCGCACTGATAGATTCCATTCTTTTCAGGCCACCTCACGGACATATGCGCATGCCACAGAACCACGCTCTGCAAAAAGCAGGATACAAAGTAATCATGTGGGATGTGGTCACCCGCGACTACAGCAGGTTTATGACTTCAAAACAGGTACTGCAGAACGTAAAAAGGTATACACGGGACGGCTCCATCATCGTGTTCCATGATTCGCTCAAAGCCGAAAAAAAGATGAAGTATGCCCTGCCCCTCGCCATCGAGTGGTTGCTTGCACAGGGATATTCCTTCGAATTAATCCCTGAATAGATTCTCCGTTTTTATCCTCATCTTTTTCACGTCACATATTTTACGGATGTTCTAAGCCATGCGAAGAATATCCTATGCTTCAATGCGTACATAAAGAGAAGATAATTAAAAAGAGATTCTGTTCAAGCGTATTAAAAAAGAGTACGAACAAATCAATCTGTTAATTATTAATAATTATTATAAATACATAGTATTGTGCATTGCATAGTACAATGTTTTGACATACTTTTGTGTTGTCTATGTTTTGTGAATTTTAGCGTATATTCTGTAACGAAACCAGACGGATTTAAGTCTTACGGGAGAAAATAACATATAGATGATCCATATCAGGCAACTACACAAATCGTATCATACCGAAGCAATTTCACTTCATGTGCTTAAAGGAATCAGTCTCGACATAGAAGCAGGTGAATATGTCGCAGTAACAGGCGCTTCGGGATCGGGGAAATCCACCTTGCTCAACATCCTGGGCATCCTCGATGCGTATGACGCAGGTGATTACCACCTCAACGGTACACTTATCAAAAACATGAACGAAAGAGAGGCCGCAAAGTTCCGAAATGAGATGATCGGCTTTGTATTCCAGTCGTTCAACCTTATTCATTTTAAAAATGCACTCGAGAATGTGGCCCTTCCTCTTTATTACAAGAAGGTAAGCCGCAGAAAACGCAATATTATCGCAATGGAGCACCTCGACAAAATGGGGCTGAAAGACTGGGCATACCATATGCCCAATGAACTCTCCGGCGGACAGAAACAAAGGGTAGCTATTGCCCGTGCCATGATCTCGGGTCCCAAGATCATTCTTGCCGATGAACCCACCGGAGCCCTCGACAGCAAGACCACGCTTGAAGTGATGGATGTACTCACCCACCTTAACAGCGAGGGCATCACCACCATCATCGTCACTCACGAGAAATCGGTTTCCGACACCACCAACCGTATCATTCACCTGAAAGACGGAATGATTGAATACGAAACACGCAAGAATAACGGAGTACACGACACCATCCATCATATTAACATGCAATCGGTATGATCGACCAGTTTCAGGAGATAATGGATACGCTGAAAAAAAACAAGCTGCGTACCACGCTCACCGGACTCTCTGTCTCATGGGGAATTTTTATCCTGATTATTCTGTTGGGAGCAGGCAACGGGCTCAGGAATGGTGTGATGCAAAACTTCAGTTCCCGGGCTGTCAATCGCATCAACCTCTGGTCGGGCACCACCTCCTTGCCGCACAACGGACTGAAATCGGGGCGACGATTGATGTTCGCCGAAAATGAGCTGACGGCCATCAGTGACCAGGTGGAAGAAAGTCGCCTTATCACCGCCAGATACAATACCAACCAGACCATCACCTACGGCACCGAATATGGTTCTTATGGATTCAGAGGGGTCATGCCCAGTTATTACGATATTGAAAAGCTGATCATCCCCCCGGGAAAAGGACGTTTCATCAACGAGATAGACATGAAAGAGAAAAACAAGGTGATTGTACTGGATCAGAAGATTGCAGATGTTCTCTTCAGAAATGAAGAGCCCCTTGGGAAAATGGTCAGGGCAGGACAGGTGATGTTCAAGGTGGTAGGTATAAATACTAAAAAAGAAGAATGGGGAGGATCCAATGCTTATATACCTTTTTCCACAGCGCAGGCTATCTACAACCCGCAACGTAAGTTCTGGCAGATCACTTTCACAGTGGACGGCCTCACCACGGAGTCGCAGAACGACCGTTTTAACGAGTCGCTCCGGGGAATGATGGGACAACATCTCAACTTCAATCCCGAAGATCAGCAGGCACTCTATATCCATAATGCACAATCAGACTATGTGGAAACAATGAAGATATTCAGCGGCATCACGCTATTTGTCACCATCATAGGTATCCTTACACTCATTGCCGGCATCGTGGGTGTAAGCAATATCATGCTCGTGTCCGTCAAGGAACGCACCCGCGAGATCGGAATACGCAAAGCCATCGGAGCTACTCCCATGGCCATCCTCAAGACCATCATCCTGGAGTCGATCATCATTACTACCCTCTTTGGCTATATCGGCATGATCATCGGCGTCGGGCTCACCGAGCTGATCAATTACTTTATGGAGCAGGCAGCCAACGGGAAGCCGGTTACCGACGAACAGCAGATGTCAATTTTCACCAATCCCACCGTCGACATCGGATATGCCTTGTTCGCCACCATCGTACTGATTATTGCCGGCGTGATCGCAGGATATCTCCCCGCCCGCAAAGCTGTGCGTGTACAACCCATCGAGGCAATGAGACAGGAATGATGATGTGATGATGTGCAGATGTGATGATGTGATGATGTGATGATGTGATGATGTGATGATGTGATGATGTGATGATGTGATGATGTGATGATGTGATGATGTGCAGATGTGATGATGTGATGATGTGATGATGTGATGATGTGCAGATGTGATGATGTGCAGATGTGATGATGTGCAGATGTGATGATGTGCCAATGTGCCAATATGATAATGTGATGATGTGATAATAATACTAATGTGCAGATTGAATCGAAAAATCAAATAATTAGCGAATCAACCAATCAACGACAATATGTTCGATTTAGACAGATGGCAGGAAATATGGATCACCATTACGCATAATAAGTCCCGTAGTGTGCTTACCGCGTTCGGCGTATTCTGGGGTATGCTGATGCTGGTGCTGATGGTCGGTGCCGGCAACGCGCTGGAGAAGGGGATGAGCTCCCAGATTGAGGGTTTTGCCACCAACTCCTGCTTTTTTGCTTCGGAACGTACCACACTTCCCTACAAAGGATTTCGCAAAGGACGCCGATGGGATATGACCAACAGCGACATTCCCGTAATCCGGGAGAAGGTGAAAGAACTCCAGTATATTTCGCCGGTACTATTTGGAGGAGGCACAGACAAGAATGTGGTGCGGGGCGAGAAAAACGGTTCCTATCAGGTGAAGGGATGTTATCCCGAATATGACCTGATTGAAAAAAGCAAGATGCTCTACGGCAGATATGTGAACGACATTGACATTGCTGAAAAGAGAAAGGTATGTGTCGTTGGGGAACGGATCTACGAAGTGCTCTTCCAAAAGGGCGAGGACCCGACAGGCAAACAGATCCGCGTGAACGGCATCTACTTCCAGGTGATCGGTGTGGCGCGGAGCACCTCCGGTGTCAGCATTGGTGGGCAGACCGCCGAAACGGTAGTACTTCCATTCTCTACCATGCAACAGGCCTTCAACCACGGCAACATCATCCACTTTTTGGCTGCCACAGCGAAAGAGGGCGTGCCGGTAAAGGTCATCCAGAATAAGATACTGGAGGTACTCAAACAGCAGCACCAGATTGCACCCGACGACAAGGAGGCGGTATTCAACATGAACATCGAAGAACAGTTCAAGATGTTCAATTACCTCGGTTTAGGCATCGCTGCCCTGATCTGGATTGTGGGGCTTGGTACCATCTTTGCCGGCGCCATCGGCGTGAGCAATATCATGCTGGTCACCGTGCGTGAGCGTACCAGGGAGATCGGCATCCGCCGGGCCCTGGGAGCAACTCCAAACAACATCATCGGACAGATATTGAGTGAGAGCATCGTCCTCACTGTCCTTGCCGGTATCACAGGCATCGTGGTGGGAGTAGGTTTGCTGCGGGCCACAGGTATCGTACTGAGCCAGGGAGATCAGTTCTTCAAGGATCCCCAGATCTCTTTCGGCATGGCAGTAGCTTCACTCCTTATTTTACTTGTCATCGGCACCTTTGCAGGATATATCCCCGCACAGCGGGCCATGATGATCAAACCGGTAGAAGCCATCGGTGAAGAGTAAAACAAACAAACCCAAACAACATAAAGTCATATGAAACGAGCATGAATTACGAAGTAATCGACTTGTCAAAATCATTATCACACAAGATCATGACTAAAGCGAGTTCCATATGACACCATTGAAAATAAATATTTTAGTCATATGAAACGAATTCTGAGAATTGCTGGACTTGTACTGCTGGGACTTTTGGTCATTTCCACCTTTGTGTTCCTCTGGCAAAAATCACGCCCCAAAGTGGTAACCTACAAAATTGAAACGGCCACGACAGACACAATCGAAAAAAGAACGGTCGCCACAGGCAAGGTGGAACCACGCAACGAGATCCTCATCAAGCCGCAGATGTCGGGTATCATTTCCGAAATCTACAAGGAGGCGGGCGACATGGTGCAGGCAGGCGACATCATCGCCAGGATACAGGTGGTACCCGACATGGTAAACCTGAGTAGCGCCGAGTCACGCGTGCAGCGGGCACAGTTGGCTGCCGACCAGAGCCGTCGCAACTATGAGCGCGACCGCAAGCTTTTTGAGCGCCAGGTGATCTCAAAGGAAGAGTTCGAAAAAGTGGAACTGCAGTACAAGAACGACCAGGAGGAGCTACGCGCCGCAAACGACAATATGAGCCTGGTGCAGACGGGAATCACAAAAAGTTCAGCAAAAACCAGTAACACGCTGGTGCGTTCCACCGTGAGCGGCACCATCCTCGACGTGCCGGTCAAGGTGGGCAACTCTGTAATCCAGTCCAACAACTTCAACGACGGCACCACGGTGGCATCGGTGGCCGACCTGAGCGACATGCTCTTCGTAGGTAAGATCGATGAAACAGAGGTAGGCAAGCTCTCTGTGGGTATGCCCATGGAGATCACCATAGGCGCCATCCAGGACCGTAAGATACCCGCCACACTCGAGTATGTTTCCCCCAAGGGTATGGAAGAGAGCGGTGCCATCCTCTTTGAGATGAAGGCAGCTATGGTGCTTCCCTCCGACGTATTTATCAGGGCTGGTTACAGCGCCAATGCCGACATCATCCTCGACAAACGTACCGGCGTACTCACCATCCCGGAGAGCTCTGTGGAGTTCAGCGGCGACTCGACCTTTGTCTATCTGGTAAAAAGTGAGAAACCCCAGGAGTTTGAACGCCACCCGGTGAAGATAGGCCTTTCCGACGGTATCCATATCGAAGTAACCGAAGGATTGAAAGAGAACGACAAGATCCGCGGTACGGAGATCATCAAAGAAAAGAAGAATTAACAAACTCTCTTCACAGACAGAAGTCAACCATTCACATTATGCAGATCAGAATCATCGTCACCAGCCTGTTGCTTGCCTGCGGTACCTTTTTTACGGTATCTGCACAGCAGCAGTACACCTTATTGGAATGTATCGATATTGCCCTGGAGAATAACCGCAATATTAAACAACAGGAGCTGAACCGGCAACAACGTGAGATTGCCTACAGCCAGGCGCGGGCCGACCTGTTGCCCAACCTGAATGCTTCGGCGGGACAAAACTTTGTGTTCGGCCGCTCCATCGGCCTCGACAATACCTATCAGAACACCAACTCCTCACAGACCAGCTTCGGCATAGGAGCCGACATCACCCTCTTCGACGGGTTGCGCATGAAGCACAACATCGATGCACGCAAGGCCGACATGCACGCTTCGGAAGCCGACCTCGACAAGATGCGCGACGACATCATCATAAGCGTCTCCACCGCCTTCCTGCAGGTGCTGCTCAACCGTGAGCTGCTGCAGATCGCCGAGACTCAGCTCGAAACCACCCGGGCCGATATAGCCCGCCGTACGGAGTTGGTGAAGAGCGGCAGGATGGCGCAGGGAGAACTATATGAACAGGAAGCACAACTGGCCAGGGAGGAGCTCAACAGGGTACAGGCAGCCAGCAACCACAAGTTGGCCCTGCTCGACCTGGCACAGATCATGGAACTGGAGGAATTCGATGATTTCGATGTGACAGCCCCACCCGCCGAGTCGCTTATCAGTGAATCCACCCTGCTTGCTTCCGAAGCGGTCTACGAAAGTGCGCTACAGAACCGCCCCATCATCCGGAGCATGCAGTACCGGATCGAAAGCAGCGAAAAGGAAAAGCTGATAGCCCGGTCGCAGCTCTATCCATCACTCTCCTTTGGCGCCAACATCGGTACCGGATACTACAACATGAGCGGAAGAGACAACGACGCCTTCCGTTCGCAATTGCGTAATAACATGAGCAACTCTCTTGGTTTCAGCCTTCGCATTCCCATCTTCAACCGGTTTCAGGTCAGGAACAATATCCGCAGTACCGAGCTGGCCATTGCCAATACCCGTCTGGAGATGGACAAGACAAAGCTGGAGCTCCGCAAGCAGATAGAACAGGCCTATTACAATGCCGTGGGCGCCAAAAGTCGTTGGGATGCCGCCAAAAAATCGGTTGCCGCAAGCAACGAAGCATACCGTTTTGCCGAAGAGAAGCATGAGAGTGGTCGTGCCAACACCTATGAGCTGACGCTGGCGAAAAATAATCAGACACAAGCCCTGGGTGAAGAGGCTCAGGCCAAATACGAATATGCCTTCCGGTTGAAGATACTTGAATTGTTAAAAGACTAATTTCCCGTAACCGAAAAGGTACTCACTACGTCATATAGTAAAAAGAAACAGATGAAACGAACAATCTCCCTTTTATCCATCATCCTGCTACTGGCAGCGAGCAGCAACTCCTGCGCACAATCGCGCCGTGCTACAGACCAGTTTGAAGTATCGGGCTTCACGGCCATCGAATCATCAGTGGTAGCCAATATCCATATCCGGCAGTCGCCTCGCACCTCAGTGACCGCCGAGGGCGGCGAAGAGCTGCTTAACGCACTCGATGTACGGATGGACAACGACAAGCTGATCCTCAGTATGGAGGAAAGCTTTCTAAAGCGTTTTCGCAAAAGATCTCAAAATCTGGTGATCTCCATTACCACACCCACCCTTACACGGATCGACTCCGAGGGTGTGGGAAACATTGTGATTGACGGCACCTTCTCCTCGCCCTCCCTCCACATTCAATCGGATGGAGTAGGCAATTTCACGGCCGAAAACCTACGTTGTGACGAAGTGAAGATCGATTCCGAAGGGGTGGGAAACATCACGCTGCGCGGAACGGCCGGCAACGTGGAGATCAGGTCGGAAGGCGTGGGCAATGTCAATGCCGACGGACTGAAAGCAAAACGTGCCGTGGTCTCCTCCCAGGGCGTGGGCAACGTGAGCTGCCATGCATCGGAATACCTCAAGGTACGTTCGGATGGCATTGGCAATGTGCGGTATTACGGCAGCCCGGCAGAGAAGGAGTTCTCCAAGGACGGCATCGGCAAAATAAAAGCAGGCGACTAATTCCTGCTTATCCATAACAATACTCTACTTCTAAATTACAAAAAAAACGGAACCGGGGGCTTGCGAAAGTCCCCGGTTTATTTCGAAACGTTTTTATTATCAACCTTTAGTAGTAGCTTTAATTCAAATAGGCTTCTACCAATGATACCCAATAAGCTGCACCAAGCGGTAAGAGATCCTGATTAAATACATATTGCGGATGGTGTACCATAAAACCTGCACCATTCCCAGCCATTACGTAGTTTCCCGGACATTTTTCGAGCATAAAAGCAAAATCTTCACTACTCATCAGTGCATCTGCATTTCTGACAACACTATCTTCTCCAAAAGTTCCGGCCGTTACATCGGCAGCCCACTTCGTGTTCTCGGGCGTGTTCACCAACACCGTTCCGGGAACACCTTCCCTGATTTCATATTGGCAATTAAATGCTTCGGCTTGTGATTTGGTTATATTGCGAATTCTATCAAGCACAAACTTACGCACTTCATTATCCATATTTCTGATACTTAATTTAAGCAAAGCCTTTTGTGGCACTACATTACCTGCATTTCCCGATTGAAAAGAGCCTACATTTACCACGGTTTGTTTCCAGGGAGACACATTACGACTGACAATAGTTTGCAACGCCATAACCAGTGACGCACCACATACCAACGGGTCGATACCCAATTCCGGCATAGAGCCGTGAGAGCCTTTTCCGGCAAGTTCAATTTCCCAGTTATCGACGGCAGACATGGTTTCTCCTTCACGGAAATAGAATTTTCCAAACTCCAACCCGGGAATATTATGCATGGCGTAAATCGCATCTACGGGGAAACGTTCAAACAATCCGTCGGCGATCATCGCGGGGCTTCCCTGCATGGTTTCCTCACCCGGTTGAAAGAAAAAACGTACGGTTCCATTAAAGTTCTTGGTTTCGGCAAGATATTTGGCGGCTCCGAGAGCCATAGTCGTATGCCCATCGTGCCCACAAAGATGGGATAGTCCTTCTTTGGTACTTTTGTAGGGTAAATTATTATCTTCCTGAATGGGCAACCCATCAAAATCGGCACGAATGCCAATGACTTTATCGCTATCACCCACCTTTAGCGACGCTACAATACCGTATTTTCCCACACCTTCTACCAGTTCATACCCGCCAAACGATTTTATCACATCAGCAATATACCTGGCTGTATTTTCCTCTTGCATGGACAGTTCCGGACTCTTGTGCATTGTTTCCTGCCATGATTTTATCTCATCTAGTGAGTTTTTTAATGCGTCCAACAGCTTTGTGTTCATTTTATTAATTTTTAAAAAGTAATAAATGGTTTGGTTTTATATCGAATCCGTCTTTGGCCTTTTTGACAATTTCGGAATGGTGATCATAATGCTAAGGATAGCCATAACAATCATCAGGAGGTTTACACTCAATCCAATAGTAGCCGCCTGGCGTACTACTACATTGTCCTGACGTCCTACAAAAGTCAATACACCTTCTAGCCAGTGAATATGGTCGCCTATATTGAATGCGGCAAAAACACCCGCAGAGATAGCAACCCCAAGCGCAGCACCCAGTGAAGATGCCATTTTGTAAATACCTGAACCGGCTCCGGCCTGGTCCTCCGGCAAGTTAGATAATGCTGCATCAGTGGATGGCGTTGCGTAAAATGCCAGGCCTAATCCAAACAATGTGTATGCGATGATGGCAAGTATTTTATAGGTGCCGGTCATGACATTGGTAAACATAAGAAGGATGATAGCCAGCCCCACAATGAGCGCCCCCCAGATCATGGGCTTCCGTGCTCCAAATCGCTGCAGCAGCTTTTCACCCGTACGGATGAACAAGACAATGGCAATGGCATATCCTAATGTGAGCATTCCGGCATCTTGTGCAGAAAGGTTACCGCCAACCTGTAAAAGCATGAGTGACACGATCAACATTCCGGCAGTACCGTTGAGCAGGAAGTTAGAAATGGTGGCACCCGTAAAAGTCATGTTATGAAATAACTTGAAATCTATAAAAGCCCCTTTTTTCCCTTTTTCGATATAGAAGAATAAGATTGAAAAGAGAAGAGTGGCTGCAATTAAAACAATACCTGCAACGCTGGTAAAGCCTAATTGTACTCCTTTGGTCACCAATATCTGCAAGGCAATCATTGCCAGCATGAATGTAACGATACCGGCATAGTCACTTTTATTATGTTCTTTGCGTTCTGCCTTACTTTCCGGTGTTCCTTTTATCATGATGAGACCAACTACTGAAATTGCAGCAGCGGCAAAGAAAATCCATCGCCACCCTACATTGATCATCAATCCGCCAAAGAGTGCAGCAAAACCCGAACCACCCCATGATCCCATAGACCATAATGAAATGGCACGCTGCCGTTCCTTACCTTCCCAATAAGCTTTTACCAGGGCCAAACTTGCAGGCATAATGGCGGCAGCAGAAAGTCCTTGAAAAATACGGCCAAGAATTAAAACCGGGTCAGCGGCACCCCCTGCCGGGGTAAAACCGACCATCAGAGAGCCGACGATACTAAAATAAAAACCGATACGAATCATTTTCACTCGTCCGATCTTATCGGCCAGTCCTCCGAATACAACGATAAAAATACCTGAAAACAAGGCTGTGACAGATACTGCAATGTTCATCACAGATACATCCATGTTGAGATCTTTCGCCATATCCACATTGATGTTCAATGTGGTTTGTGCAAACAGCCAAAACGCCAGGACGCCGAGAATGATGCCAAATAACAATTTATCATTTCCTTTGAATTCTACTGAATTTGTCATGTCAGTAATTTTTTGTTATTAAATCGTTTTTTCTTGTCTGCACTATTCAAGGAGACATGGAAAGGTCTTTCACTTTCCGATGCAAAACTTGCTGAAAATATTACCCAGGATTTCGTCGGTAGAGATCTGTCCTGTAATCTCGCCAAGGTAAAACATGCACTCGCGGATGTCTTGAGAGAGGAAGTCGTGGGTGATGCCTATCTCAAGGCCTTCCTTGACACGGCCGATAGCTTCAAGTGCGCTTTTAAGCGACTCATAATGGCGCAGGTTGGTCACGATCACGTCATCTTCACCAATAGAGGGGATGGCTGCAGCTTTCACCAACAGCTCCTGAAGACGGTCGGTATGGAGATGCTGTTTTGCCGAAATAAACAGTCGGCTGGCTTCTAATCCGGGAAAGAGCGTTTCAAAATTCCCACGGATATCATCGGAAATCAGGTCAGCCTTGTTGAACAGCACGATCACCTGCTTATCCTGCAGCGTGGGGAGGATGGAAGCAGCCAGGGATTCGATCTGCTCCCGGGACGTGGTCATGTCGATCATCCACAAAACGATGGAAGCCTGATCAATTTTTTGAAACGTACGTTCAATACCAAGAGATTCAATCACATCGGTTGTTTGGCGAATGCCTGCCGTATCAATGAACCGGAACATTACTCCGCCAATGTTCATGGTATCCTCGATCACGTCGCGCGTGGTGCCATGAATATCGCTCACGATGGCCTTCTCTTCGTTTAGTAACAGATTCAGCAGCGTGGATTTTCCAACGTTGGTCTCTCCGATGATGGCTACAGGAATGCCGCCTTTGATGGCATTGCCCAGACGGAATGAATCCGCCAGGGTCTGAATCTCCTCTTCAATCTCATGGGTCAGCTCGTGGAGTTTATCCCGGTTGGCAAACTCCACATCCTCTTCGGAGAAGTCGAGTTCCAGCTCAATCAGGGAGACAAACTGCAGCAGTTTATCGCGCAGCAGGGCCAGCTTACGGGTAAAGCCGCCACGCATCTGGTTCATGGCCACACGATGCGATGCCCGGGATGAGGAGGCTATCAGGTCGGCTACCGCCTCAGCCTGGCTCAGGTCGAACTTACCATTGCGAAAAGCACGTCGCGTAAACTCACCTGCCTTCGCCATGCGGGCTCCCTCGCCCAGCAGCAATTCCATAAGACGCTGCTGGATGTAGACCGACCCATGACAGGAAATCTCCACGCTCTCTTCTCCCGTAAAAGAATGAGGTGCCCGAAAAACGGTCACAAGTACTTCGTCGAGCAGTTCTTCTCCCGCAAGTATTTGTCCAAAATGAACTGTGTTAGCCGCTACGCCGGTTAGCTTTGTTCCCGAAGGCGAAAAGAAAATCCGGTCGGTAAGCGAAATACTACCCTCCCCCGACAAACGGACAATGGCAATGGCTCCCATACCGGGAGGTGTGGATATGGCACAAATAACCTCTGGCATATGCGTTTAATAACGGAAACTGCTTCCTCCCAGAAATTCACGCAGCAGGGAGGTGGGCGGCAGTTCACGGTCGGTAATATAATTGAAATAACTTAAAAACTTGAGCAGCCGGTAGGCCTCGGAGTACTCGGGAACAGTGCGTGGCACCTGCATCAACACAGGCTCAACATGCCTGCGGATGGCTGCCAGCTCATAGATCATGGCTGAGTTGAACATCACATCGGCATTCTCCTGGAAAGGAAAGATCCACTTTTCCTCTCCGCGGCGCACGCTGTCCCAGCGCGAGATGGTCTGCTCCGCGGAATAACCGCGATAACGGTAATCACGCACAATACGCCGGATAAGCCGGTTGTCGGAAGCCGGAATCCAGTTATGGTCGTCGAGTGAGATGGTCGTCAATGCCGATACGTAGACCTTGAATATTTTTTCCGGAGGTATATGTGCGGTAAGTTCGGGGTTAAGGCCATGAATCCCCTCCACGATGAGAATGCTGTTGTCGGTCATCTTCAGAAAATTCTTTCTGTATTCCCGTTTTCCGGTAACAAAGTTATAAAACGGAAGCTCCACCTCTTCTCCCTGCATCAGCCTGAGCATATGCTGTTCAAAAAGATCCAGGTCGAGTGCATAAAGTGACTCGTAGTCTTTTTCTCCATCTTCATCGAGAGGTGTTTTGTCCCTGTCTACGAAATAATCATCAAGCGAGATACCCACAGGCCTGAGCAGGTTTACCAGGAGCTGTATCTCCAGTCGTTTGCGAAAAGTGGTTTTTCCGGATGAAGAGGGGCCCGATATCAGTACCACCCGCACGCCCTCCTGAAACCTCCGGGTAATTTCCTCGGCAATCTCCCCGATCTGTTTCGACTGGTATGCCTCGGCCACCTGAATCACTTCCGACATGCGGTCATCCAGCTTGGCCCGATTCAAGTCACTCACATTATCGAGACGGCTTATTTTCAGAAACTTCAGATGTTCCCGGTAGACATTCAACAGTTTCTCCTGTTGTACTTCCGGCTCCAGATCTACGGGATGCTCCCTGTTAGGCACCCGCAGCAGAAAACCGCCATTGTGGGGTTGCACGTCGAAGAGGTTAATGTATCCCGTGGAGGGTGTGAGACAACCGTAAAAATAATCGATATATTCTTCCAGCTTCGAATAACGGGCATACAGCATATCGGAAGTCTCCAACAGCCGTGCCTTATCCTCCATGCCTCGTTCGCGGAAGAGCTGTACCACCTTTGTGGTCTCCTCCTCCACCTGTACAAAGGGGATATCGGCATCCACAATCTCTCTCATCCTGTTCCGGATGGCATCGAGCTCCGGCTTTCCTACCGGCACATCTGACTCGATCTGAAAGTAATATCCTTTTGATACAGCATGCTCAATATACATCTCGGCATTGGGCAACAAGTCGTCTACCGCCTTGGCAAGAATAAAACAGAGCGACCGCACGTAAGTACGCATGGCAGAAGAGTTGCTCAAGTCTACAAACTCGATTGTCTTTGGCCGGTAAACCCTGTAGGCAAGTGACTCTGTCTTGTTATTTACTTTCGCATTGGCAATGAGATAAGGCATCTTCACCCCTAAAAGTTCTATCAAACCAGTCAGCGGCGTACCCACGGCCACCTCTCTCTCCTCACCCGTGTTAACACAAAAAATCTTTACAGTATCTGCTATCATATTCGTTTCATTTGGGGATACTAATATACACCATTTTTTACAGACTTTGTTCATTTGTCCCGGGTAAATTGGTTTGTGCCTCCGTTTTTAGGTCGTTCACAACGACCTTTCTCAGTTATTTTTTTTAAGTTTGTACACTCTTTATGTAAAAAATTGGAAAATGAACTACGGTTTCATTGATTTCTTAAAGCTGATAGGCTCACTGGGCCTTTTCCTTTATGGTATGAAGATCATGAGCGAGGGCCTGCAGAAACTGGCAGGCAACAAACTCAGGAACATTTTGTCGGCCATGACAAAGAACCGGATGATGGGTGTCCTCACCGGTTTGCTGATCACTACCCTGGTTCAATCTTCTTCTGCGACCACCGTCATGGTGGTGAGTTTTGTAAATGCGGGACTGTTGAGCCTGATCCAATCCATCGGCGTGATTATGGGCGCCAACATTGGCACCACGGTTACAGCATGGATGATTTCCTTCTTCGGCTTCGGCAAGTTCTCCATCAGTGCATTATCCATTCCACTGATGGGTGTGGCATTGCCACTGATCTTCTCCTCGAGGAGCAGGAACAAGTCGCTGGGCGAATTCATTTTTGGATTTGCTTTTCTGTTTATGGGACTCGATTTCCTGAAAGAATCGATGCCTGACTTGCAGAACAACCCGGAAGTGCTCTCGTTCGTTCGGAACTTCACCGGCATGGGAATCCTCTCCACTCTCTTCTTTCTGATGGTGGGTACCGTGCTGACGATCATCGTGCAGTCCTCCAGCGCAACGGTAGCACTGACATTGATCATGGCTGCACAGGGATGGATCGACTTTCCCAGTGCGGCGGCCATGATCCTGGGAGAGAACATAGGCACCACCATCACCGCCAACCTGGCAGCCATCCCGGCCAACCTTTCCGCAAAGCGGACTGCCTTTGCCCACTTCATGTTCAACGTGATGGGAGTGATCTGGATGCTCATTATCTTCAAACATTTTGTGCAGATGGTTGACAACCTCGTGCCCGGCTTCGCCTCGGTTCATCCTTCCGGTATTACCACCTTTGTGACCTCACTCTCTCCCGATGAATACACACAGATATCAACTCTATCACGGTCGGAACTCACCCCGGAGCTGGCAGCTTTGCAGGACAAGTACCACACTTACCAGTCGGCCACCTCTTATGGGCTTTCACTCTTCCACACTTTGTTCAACATCTGTAACGTCACATTGATGATCTGGTTTGTGAAACTCTACGAAAAGATCTGTCTCACCCTGATCAGGCCAAAAAAGGGAGAAGAAGAAGACGAAGAGTTCATATTGCAATATATCTCTACCGGGCTGGCTTCTACCGACGAGCTCTCCATCCTGCAGGCAGAGAAAGAAGTGGAAGTATATGTCACCCGTGTGAAGAAGATGTTTGGCTTTGTGAAAAAGATGACCAACCTGAAGAACAGCGACAAGAAGTTTCTCAAACTCTACAACCGGACCGAAAAATACGAAGATATCAGCGACCGGATGGAGGTGGAAATCGGTTCTTATCTGAGCAAGGTGGCCGAGGGAAAGTTAAGCCATCTGAGCAAGGAGCGGGTACGCTCTATCCTGCGGGCGGTAACCGAAATAGAGAGTATTGCCGACTCGGCCTGCAACATTGCGCGTCACCTGAAGCGGAAGATGGAAGCTGAAACAGAATTTGAGGAGTACATCCTTGAAAGCATCAACTCCATGTACGAACTGATGGACAAGGCTCTCGAGAACATGCAAAACCTGCTGAAAAACAAGAAGGTCACGGAGTCTGATCTGGCAAACAGCAAGCATATAGAAAACAGCATCAACGAAAAAAGAAATCTGTTGAAGCAGGAGAATGTGGAGAACCTCAATCTGAAGCGCTACTCCTATCAGAACGGCGTATTTTACATTGACATCATCTCGGATTGTGAGCGGATGGGTGATTACATCATCAATGTGATTGAATCACTGGAAAAAAAATAAAATTAAAAACAAATGAACGACTGGAAAAAAAGACTGGATATTGTCTACTCCACCAATCCAGACTATCATTATAACAAGGAGAACGAAGAGGCTACAGAGACGTTGCCCAAAGAAAAACAGCCGTTGCGTATCAGCCTCGATAAGCGGAACCGAAAAGGCAAGGCGGTGACACTGATCACCGGCTTCACAGGGAAGGACCTCGACCTGCAGGAGCTGGGCAAGATGCTGAAAATGAAATGCGGCGTGGGCGGATCGGCCAAGGAGGGTGAGATCATCGTCCAGGGCGATCACCGTGAAAAGGTGTTGGGTATTTTGCAAAAGGAGGGATATGTCAAATCTCGCATCATCTGAGAGACACAGCCTCAATGTGATCAAAGCGTCTGCCGGATCGGGAAAAACACACCGGCTGACGGGTGAATACCTGTGGCTGCTCTTCTCCGGGCCACAACGTTACCGCCATATTCTTGCGGTAACCTTTACCAACAAGGCGACCGACGAAATGAAGTCTCGCATTGTGACAGAGCTGCACCGGCTGGCATCGGGCGAAGATTCCGCATACTTGCGTGCACTGATGCAGGATTATGCCTTGGATGAACAATCGGTTCGTTCACAGGCAAAAACAATTCTGGAAAATATATTACACGACTATTCGTCATTCTCCATCAGCACCATCGACCGTTTTTTTCAGCAGACCATGCGCGCTTTTACACGTGAGATGGGCCTGTCGGGAGGATACAACATCGAATTGGATGAATCTTCCTACCTGATGGAGACGGTAGATCTGATGCTCTCGGAGCTGGGACAGCATGAAAACAGGCAACTTGCCGACTGGCTGCTGCTCTTTATGCAGCAGAACATTGAGGAGAGCAGGAGCTGGAAGATAAACCGTCAGGTACTTGATCTGGCGGGGCAATTAACGAATGAGACCTACAAGTCGTTCTCCCGGGAGGAGCAGGCGAAAATTCACGACAAGGAGTATCTACTTTCTTATCAGCAAACGCTTCGAAAAATTATCCGCGATTTTGAAAGAGCGGTGAAAGAGACAGGTGAAAAGGGACTTAACCTGATGAACCGTTTCGGTTTACACTATACCGACTTCAGCGGCGGGAGCCGTTCTCCATTCACTCATTTCACAAAATGGGCCAACGGAGAGATGAAACTACCCTCCAATACATTTATCAATCTGACTGATAATATACAAAGATGGACAACCAAAACCACCCCACCCGAGAAGCGGTCGGCCATTGAATCTGCATTTTCTGCGGGACTGAACGATGTGGTGAGAGAGGCTGTCACACTTTTCAACAACAACATTCCTTACAATTCCGCACAAAGCATCCTCCGCAATTTCTATACTCTCGGCATCCTCAACGATATCAAAATACGATTGCGCAAGCTGCAACAGGAGAACAACACCCTCTTTCTTTCCGACACCACGGAATTGCTGAACAACATGATTGCCGGCACCGACTCTCCCTTTATCTACGAGAAGACGGGCACGCGTATCGCACACTACATGATCGACGAGTTTCAGGATACCTCGCGCATGCAGTGGAACAATTTCAAGCCGCTGGTAGGTGAAAGCCTCGCTTCGGGAAATTTCAACCTGATTGTGGGCGACGTGAAACAGAGTATCTACCGGTTTCGCAACTCAGACTGGCGCTTGCTGGAGAGACAGGTAGGAGACGATTTCCAGGATAGAAACATCCGGGAACATGTGCTGGACACCAACTGGCGTAGTGATACCAACATAGTGCAGTTCAACAATGCCTTCTTTACCCAGGCCCCTGTCATTCTTCAACATGATTTCAATGCAGCCGTGCCGGGTTTAACCGACACCCAGATCACCGACGCTTACCGCGATGCATGTCAACATGTTCCGGCAACGAAGACTGAAAGTGGCGGACAGGTACGAATCACCTTTCTGAATGATGATAAAGTGAAAGAAACCAGTTGGAAGGAGAATGTACTGGAGCAGCTCCCATATGAGATTGAACGTTTGCAGGACCAGGGATTCGCGTTAAAGGACATCTCCGTGGTGGTAAGGTGGAATTACGAAGCGGCGGAAGTCGCCGCGAGGCTGCTTTCTTACAAAAAAAATCATCCGGAATCATCTTACAGATTCGACCTCATCTCAAATGAAGCACTGCTCATTGGCAACGCACGAAGTGTGAGGGCAGTAATCGCATTGATGCGCCACTTCCATAATCCGAAGGATGACACACACCGGATGATGGCAGCCTTTGAATACAATAAAGTGATACAGCGCCAGGGGGAAGAGATGACCACCGACTTTCCCGAAGAGGTGAAGCAACAGTTGAATGAGATGGCTTCACTTCCCTTTTATGACATGATTGAACGCTTCTTCAGGCTCACCGGCGATACACTCCGTGAACAGGAAAATGCATATATTCAGGCTTTCCTGGATATCGCATTGAAGTTCGGTACCCGCACCACGACCGACTTGGGGGCATTCCTCGATTGGTGGGATGAGAAGGGATGCAGGAAGGCGCTCTTCTCGCCGGAGGAGCAGGATGCCATTCGTCTGATTACCATCCACAAATCGAAAGGACTCGGTTTCGGTGTCGTGATTATGCCCTTTGTAGATTGGAAAGTGGATCACGCCCCCACACACAACGACATCATCTGGTGCAAGCCGGATACGGCCCCCTTCGACGGGCTGGGTGTGGTTCCCCTGAAATATGGGAAAGTACTTGTCGATACAATTTTCAGGGACGATTATCTGAATGAAAAACGATTTACCTATATTGATAACCTCAATCTGTTGTATGTGGCCTTTACGCGGGCCATGCACAGGTTGATCCTGTTTGCACCCAAACCCGATAAACCGGAACCGGTCGCCAACGTGGCCGATCTCCTGTGGCGCAGTATTTCGGAACAGTTCACTATTTCAGGCCATTTTACAGAAGATGAGACAAGCTGTTCTTTCACTTTTGGTGAACCATCTCTGCATCTGAGTGGTAAAAACAAGGGGATTCCGACATATAAAACAGGAAAATGGGAGTCGTTTCCCTTCAACAACCGGTTGAAGTTGCGGTTGAACTCCATAGGCTTCTTCAGCGACGACGGGCGTCGTGATTACGGGAAGATGATGCACGAGCTTGTAAGCAATGTGGAGACCCTGGCAGATATTCCTCAGGCAGTGGGGCAGAAGATTTCTGCCGGTGAGCTGCAGGAACGGGACAGGGAAAGTACTATCCGTGAATTGACAGGCTTTCTCTCAATGCCGGAAATAAGCGAATGGTACTGTAACCGGTACACCGTGTTAAACGAAGCACAAGTATTACATCCCCTCACGGGGCTAAGCCGTCCGGACCGGGTGATGATTGGTCCAGATGAAGTGATCGTGGCCGACTACAAATTCGGAGAGGTGGAAGACCAGCAATATATCCGGCAGGTACAGCGTTACATGAAAGCCGTCGAAGAGATGGGCTTCAGGCATGTGAAAGGGTTTGTTGTATATCTGAAGCTTGGCATCATTGTTCCGGTATAAATAAAAGTATCGTCTTTTTTATCAATAACTTACTCTCAATTTCACCAGCCGACCGTCCATTGCAGAGACAAACAGCTCGTTGCCATCCGTTGGCAGGATCATATTGATCAATCCGGTCGAAATCCGGTACTTCCAAAGAAAAGCACCATCTGAGGCTCGATAGGCGTAGATTAGTCCTTTGTCAGTCGGCGCGAAAACAATGCCATTCTTTTCTACCAGGGGTGTAGGTGCCAGCTCATAGCCCATATCTTCACCCGAAGAGATCCATTTCACTTTTCTTACCGGGTATGTGGCATCGATGGCCAGAATATTCCCATCCATCGTTTTAGCATATACAGTATGGCCGTCCTCAGAGATGCCGATGGATTCGCGCACCCTGTTTTCGGAATCATTATACCGCCAGATCACCGCTCCTGTTTTTTCATCGAGCACCGTCATATACCGGTCGGGCGAGACCAGATAGACCCTCCCGCCGGCAGCCACCGGCACAGCCTGCGCCGGCGAGAACATTCGGTTTGCTTGACCGTTGCTCCATATCCAGCGGGACTTCCCCGTTTCAACATCGATTGCATAAAACTCATTGCCCCAGCTACCAAAAAAGATCACCCCGTCCTTTATCAGTGGACGTGTGACGACAAAGTTTTTCACGCTGTCAAAATCCCACAAGGGGTTTCCGGTAGTAATATCCCAGGCACGGCAATGACCGTCGCCCCCAGCCACCATCACCCTGTTTCCCGAACAGGCAGGAGAAGATACCACCGCCTTGTCGTTTTTAAGCCTGAACCGCTGACCTCCCGTGTGAATATCCAATCCATAAAGGTAGGAATCTGACGAGGCACACCAGACATTATTTCCATCAAGGATTGGTGTAGAATATACCTTTCCTCCGGTCTTAAAAATCCATACCGGTTGTCCGTTACCGGCATCAATGGCTTTTATCTCTCCAGCGGTATTTGTATAGAACAATTTTTCATCCTTCAGGACCATGCCACTACCCATATCACTGTTCTCCTGCACGTTCCACACTTCCGAAACAGAAGGGTGGTGATAATTCATGTTGTAATCGGGACGAGGCGGATTAACTTCCCACGAAGGTCTGCGGGAAGCAGGGGAGATGAGCCAGGGAGGACGCGTTTCTCCTGAGGATATCCGTTCCTGCAGAATAATTGAATCCGCGTCTACTGTAATCAATGTATATCCCCCACTTGCTTCATTTTTGCGGAGGTTGGAACGACACATCGCGGCCGGTACTCCTTCAAGATTCATTGCCCGGTTGGCATGTCCATGACCGCATAACATCAGCTTCACGTTATAAGGACGTAAAGCATCCATCACCTCAAACCAGTTATTCAACCCTTTGTCCATGGGATAATGGTTCACGTAGATAATGGGTAGATTGGTATCCGTTTCTTTGAGTTCCTTAAAAAGCCAGGTGAGGTTCTCACGTGGTATCTGTCCCGGTCCCATGCGCATATTGGGCCCGGAAGACAACCCGATAAACTTGTACCCGTTGTATTCAAATCCAAATGTGTCGTTACCAAACACTCTGAGAAAATCGTTTGTTCCGCTTTCAGACCAGTTGGAATCATGATTACCGGGAATCGCGTAAAAAGGCACCCTCAGATCGTCGAGCAAACACTTCGCGGTGCGCAGCTCATCGTAAGAGCCAAACTCAGTCACATCGCCGCAAACAATCACAAAAGCAATATTGTTCTGTCTGTTGATATCCTGTACCGTGCGGAGGAGATCCGCATCGTTATCCGGACTACCCGCGTGCGTATCCGTAATCAGGGCGAAGGTAAAGGGACTCCGGGGCTGCGCAGAAGTAGCGAAGCCGAAAATAATCATAAGAAGAATTGACAACAATTTCTTCATACTTCTCGGAGTTTATTTATTATTCGCCTTCTCAAAAAAATCGTGGAAGAAAAGCATCTGATATTTCACCGCATTATTCCAGTATGCCCAGTTATGTGCCCCGGGACGGGAGATAAAATCGTGAGGTATATTACGGTATAGCAGTTCTTCATGCAGTCGTTTGTTCACCTGGTAAAAGAAATCTTCCGTACCACAGTCGATAATGATCCGCAGCGTGTTAGGTGTGAGCAGATAAAGCTGATTCATCACGGTATGGTTTTCCCAGTTAGCAGGGTGTTCACGTTGTGTCCCGATATACGCAGCCATGTTCCAGTTGTTGGGGAATGGGCGGATATCCACGCCGCCGCTCATGCTCCCGCATGCGCCAAAAACATCCTGATTGCGGAAAGCCAGGTACAATCCTCCGTGCCCACCCATACTCAATCCGGTAATTGCCCGTCCCTCACGTGAGGGTATTGTCTTGTATTTCCCATCAATCCAGACAATCAGTTCGCGTGAGATAAATGTCTCGTACCGGTAAGTGGAATCAACAGGACTGTCCCAGTACCAGCTATCATAACCACCATCTGGACAAACGATCATCATATCATAATGATCGGCCAGCTCTTTAATATGAGGTACACCTTTAATCCAGCTATCATGGCGTCCACTGTGACCGTGCAGGAGATAAAGCACGGGAAATGTATTTTTCCCGTCGTAAGATTGCGGTTTAATCACAACCGTTTTTATCTCTTTGGCCATTTTTTCGCTGAACACGCTTATTGTATCGACCGTTGCAGGGAAGACACCTACTGCAAAGAGTGCCTGTAACAGGACAACAACTATAATTTTCTTCATGTATTATTTTATCATAGTTTCGTCAAAGATACAAAAAACAGAGGATGTATAAAGTGACCTATCGTTTTATTTTCCCTAAATATTCTATTCCCGGTTACTTCAGAGCGAAACAATTCAGGTGGAAAAATGTTTTATTATTGTCGGTTGGTCTTGCGGGACGACATTGAACAATGCGATTCATGCCTGACAATCAAAATAATAACATATATTAAAAAAATGGATATACAATTTAGAATTGACAAGGAAAACCGGGGAAGCTTTTTTGTCGATCAGGAGGGACGTCAGGTTGCCGAGCTCGATTTCGAGGTAAATGACAATATACTGAACGCTTATCATACGGGTGTACGTCCCGAACTGGAAGGACAGGGCATTGCCGGAAGGCTCTTCAATGAGATGGTGAGATATGCCCGGAAAAATGAGTATAAGGTAATTCCTTCCTGTTCATATATTCTGGCCAAATTTCGCAGACATCCTGACAACTTTGCCGATCTATGGTATCACGCCGGAGATGAACCCACAGGGGAAGCGTGCGGCATCAGGCCGAAAAGACAGGAAGAAGTACATATAAAATATGGTGAGGCAGGCACCGAGGGAACATCTTTCAACGAGAAACGGACAAAATAGTAATAATCCCCCAAAATAGACCATCGGATCGTTTTTGCAGTTATCTTTTGAATAAGATATCTTTGTTCAGCAAAAACGTTCCGATGGATTTTAATCACCGCATCTTTATTCTGCGAGATAACCTAAATGCTTTTTTCGTGCCTTCGTTGTGATTTACTGTAATACTTTTTGTTAACAACCATACCATGCTATTGTTCATAAAAATGATCGACAGGACGCGTTAAATATCAAGTAAAAAAAGTTAAGACATTACACAGAGAGGATATAAAAAAAATGCGGACCAGGGATCCACACTTTTTACACTTTACATAATCCGGTTATTATAATAACGAGCCAGGATCGAGATTGTCATGTTCGATATCCAGAAAATATTTGTAGGTACCTACCTTCAGTTCGGCACAGGCATCGTAATCAGTTACAATAATTCCCTTCGGGTGTAGCTGCAGGGCGCTAATGGTCCACATTTGCGTAATGGCACCCTCCACGGCGTGATATAGAGCACGGGCCTTGTGATGTCCGTTGACCAGGATGAGCACTTCCTTTGCATCGAGCACAGTACGCACACCCACGGTGAGTGCGGTTTTAGGCACCTTGTTGACATCGTTGCCGAAGAATCGCGAATTGGCAATCACAGTGTCGGTTGTCAGCGTCTTTACACGGGTACGTGAAGAGAGTGATGAACCTGGCTCATTGAATGCAATATGTCCATCGGGACCGATCCCCCCAAGAAAAAGATCAATTCCGCCAGCATCGGTGATTGCCTTTTCATATGCTTCGCATTCCGCATCGGGATCTTCTGCCATACCATTAAGAATATGCACATTTTCTTTCTTTATATCGATATACTGAAAGAAATTGTTCCACATGAATGTGTGGTAACTCTGCGGATGGTCCGCCGGCAGTCCGATATATTCGTCCATGTTGAAGGTGATCACATGTTCGAAAGAGACGACGCCAGATTCATACAACGCAATGAGTGCTTTATAAGTTTTCAGCGGAGATGAGCCGGTGGGCAACCCCAGTTTGAAAGGTTTCCCGGCAGTGGGGCTTGTTTTGTTGATTTTTGCTGCAATATAGTTCGCAGCCCATTGTGCCATTTGATCGGCATCAGGTTGAATGATCAGTCTCATATTTTATTTTTTAATGACAATTTTCCGTAATGTCGGTAACGACCTCAGCCCGGGAGAGCAATCTGCGGGCCATGGCCTGTCCCATATTGCGTGCTCTCTCCACCACATCCTGCAACATAGCCTGCTTCATGACCACCGGATCGGCAACCAACTCGAAATCAGAAGACTCCGCGAAAGACAACAGTTGTTTGGCCGTAGCATCAGACCAGGTAAAACTGCCGAAACATCCGAAGAACCGGTTTTTAAGAGATCGGCTCTGCAGGGCGGAGATCAGGTTCTCCACTGCCGGGTAGAGCTTGTTGTTGTATGTGGGTGAACCGATAATCAGTCCACTGTATGTAAACACATCACGGAGGATCTCCGATTCGTGGCTCTTTGAGACGTTGTGTATTGCAATCTTTCTCAAGCCCTGCTCTGCTGCGGAGGTAGCGATAATCTCGGCCAGTTGTTCTGTGTGGCCGTACATGCTGCCGTAAGCAATCACCAGACCCGGTTCCGCTTCGTAACGGCTCAACCGGTCATACAGGCTCACTACTTCTTCGATATCTTTTTTTTGTGTCCATACTGGTCCGTGTGTGGAGCAAATCGCATCGATCTCAACATCTGATAATTTCTTCAGGGCTGTCTGCACCGGTGAACCAAATTTACCAACAATATTCGAATAGTAACGGATCATCTCATCCCGGTATTGTTCGGGGAGGAGTTGTCTGTCGAGCACACCCCCGTCGAGTGTCCCAAAGGTACCGAATGCATCACCGCTGAACAAGGTCTTTCTTTCCGGTACGTAGGTCATCATCGTCTCCGGCCAGTGGACCATGGGTGTCAGATAAAACCGCAGTGTACAATTACCCAGGCTCAGTTCCTCCATATCCTGTATCAGGAGGACGTTGTCGCCATCTATGCCGTAGAAGCCCTTCAGCATTTCAAGCGTTCGCTTATTGCCGATGATCCGGATATTGGGAAACTTTGAAATGAGCCAGGCAATAGAACCGGAATGATCGGGCTCCATGTGATTTACAATCAAATAGTCGATAGGCCTGATGCCGGTTAATGAAGCGATCTTCTGAAAAAACACATCGGCATAACAAAGATCCACTGTATCTATCAGTGCAATTTTTTCATCTGCAATAAGATAAGAGTTATAAGAAACTCCCTTTGGGAGTGGCCATAAGTTTTCAAAAAGATGCTTGGTGCGATCATTCACACCTACATAAAAAATATCTTTGGTTATTTGAATTGGTTTGTACATAAGTTGATGTTAGTTTAAAGCGGTCAGCAATCAACTGTCAGCTTTCCGGAAGCAATTATTTTACAGTCAACGGTTCTGTTTTGAGCGATTTATCGAAAGCCAATTCCCATACCCGCCCTGTTCGGCACCAAACCATTTAGAATGCTGACTGCTGACAAATATCTACTTCTTTTTCGGTTTGGGTTTCGGCAATTCAGATTGTTTGGGTGTAAGCTCCACCTTTGCGGGTTTACGCAGTGCATTCCATATCATCCATATTCCCCAAATAATGAAAGGGATGCTCAGCCACTGCCCCAGAATGAGGCCTGTATTTTCACGCATGGCTGTTTCAGAATCGACCTGTACATTTTTCACATATTCCACAAAGAAGCGGAACAGGAAAATAATCAGAATACCTACGCCGGTAATGAATCCTTTTCTATGCTTGGCGTCGGTCTTCCAGTAGAGATACATGGTGATTGCAAAGACCAACAGGTATGCCAATGCTTCATAAATCTGAGTGGGATGTGAGGGTTCGGTATATACCGGAGCTGCTCCCTGCATCCATTGGTGGAGGTTGTCTATGAAGCGGAATCCCCACGGTTGATCGGTAGGGCCGCCATAGATTTCATGATTCATCAGGTTGCCGAAACGGATCATGGCTGCGGTAAATCCCGTAGGCACCATCACCCGGTCGAAGGTCCAGAGCATGCTGAGATGGGTCACCTTTCGGGAATAGAGCCATACGGCAATGATGATTCCAATGACTCCTCCGTGACTGGCAAGCCCGCCCTCCCACACTTTAATCATCTCAATGGGATTGGCCAGGTAATAGGCAGGCTCATAAAAGAGGCAATGCCCCAGACGCGCACCAACAATGATGCCGACAATCATGTATACAAACAGGGAATCGAACCATTTTTCGGGAAGATCCTCATGTTTGAAGATCTTTTGGACGATATAGACCGCTACAATCAGGCCAATGACCCACAACAGTCCGTACCAGCGAATTTCGCGTCCAAAAATGGAGAAAAGTGTGGGATCTATATTCCAGGTAACAGAAAGTAATATATCCATCAGTCTTGATATTTTCAACAAAGATAATAAAATTAAACGAGCTTTTTGATCCAGCTCTCTTTTTCTCCGGGCAACAAATCCACAACCGGTATCTCAATCAGTGTATAGGCACCGGGCTGTTGCTTCAGCGAGGCCCTTGCCGCCCCTACCAGCACCTGTGCCGTGAGTGCAGGGTTGTTGATACGCATATCGAACTTGAAAAGCTGGTTCTGGGTATTTCCCGAAACACCTTTTCGTTCCATCAGCACACCGTGACCCATATCTTTGAGTGCCTCCACATCTTCCACCTGAAAGACATGGGTTTCATCATGAATAAAGTAATCGTCAGTTTTGATGGCTTGTGCCACGTGATGAAAGTCGTAGCCATCCTGCAGTTCAATATAAACCATCCTGCGGTGTACACCGGTGCCCGTGGGAATGGTCATGGAGAGCGCTGCCCTGACACCTTCAACGGCTTTTACCGCCACTGTGTGTCCCATGCTCATACCCGGGCCGAAGTTGGTGTAGGTGATACCCCTCGGCGCCATAATCTCCATCAGGGTACGGATTACCGAGTCGCTCCCGGGATCCCACCCGGCAGAAATAACCGAAACAGCATTATACTTCCTGGCCGTTTCATCCAATGAATCACGCAGCTGCACAATCTGACCATGAATATCGAAACTATCCACCGTACTGATTCCCAATGCAAGGCATTCACATGCAAATTTCTCTACACGGCGTGTGGGAGTACAGAGTATTGCGACATCCACCCCTTTCAGTTGCGATATGGTGTTCACCACGTCATATTCTTTTAATTCGGAGGGAATATTTGTAGCATCACGCCTCACAATGCCTGCAATCTCAAAGTCGGAAGCCCCTTGTAATGCTTCCAGCACATATTTCCCAATATTTCCGTAGCCAATTATGGCGGCCTTGATTTTCTCTTGCATTATTTTTACAATTTACAGTTTCTGTTTAGATAGGACAAAAGTACGAAAAAGACAAATAATAGAAAATATTTTGTAAATAAACGGAGCGACAGCGTCAAACGTCCAAAAACTACATATGGTGCTCCAAATTCTTCACCGATGATTTCACTTTCAATTGGGTTTTTAGCAACATATATTTCGGGGAAGGATCGCGCTCCAGAATTTTGGAAAACAAAATTTTAACAGCAATCTTGCAAATCTCCTCTACCGGTTGCGAGATGCAAGTAAGCGGAGGTTCTATATAGTTAAGGTAAGGGTTGTCGTCAAATGTAATTAATGAAATATCTTCGGGTATTCTTATCTTTTCTTCCTTAAGGGCTTTGATACATCCCATCGCAATTGTATTGCTGAATGCAAATATGGCGGTAGGCCACACTTTTTGTTGAAGCAGCAATTTTGTCTCCAAATATCCGTTTTGTTCACTGAAGGCATCACCGGTTACCGTATACGAAGTGATCCCCGAACCCACCATTGCTTCTACGAATCCCTTTACACGTTGTATGTTTGGAATGGAATACCTGACTCCCTGGATACAGGCAATGGAAGTATGTCCATGTTCAATCAAATATTTGGATGCAGAATAAGCGCCCTCGTAATTATCGGAAGAGACATATGATAGCTCGGGGTCTTCAAAATACCTGTCAACACAAATTAACGGCAACCCTTTTTCCTGCAGCCTCACCAGATGCTTCCATTCATCCCCACAGGGTGCGATGATCATCCCATCCAAACTCCTCGATGATAAATGCAACACTTCCGCTTTTTCATTCTCTATATTGTCGTCGCTATCACCGATAAGGGTAATATAATTATATTTTCTCACCTCCGTATTTACCACACTTGCCATCTCCGCAAAGAAAGGATTCTTTAAAGAAGGAACGATCAGCGCAATCGTTTTACTCTTTCCACTACGCAAATTCCTGGCAAACTCATTAGGAACATAATTCAGCTCTTCTGCCGTAGACTTTATTACCTGCTGTGTTGCTTTGCTTATCCGGTACTTATCCGCCTTCCCATTCAAAACCCTGGAAACTGTGGTGATGGAAAAGCCCGCTTTTTCCGCTATGTCAACGATGTTCGGTCTTTGTTGCATATCCAATTTTTGCAAACAAAACTAATCTAAATTTGACAATGACGAACTCAAAAACCCATTGTTAACCTAATTTAACTATAATTATGTGCGCAAACGTTTGTTCGTAAAACTTTTGTCCATATATTTGCGATTGTTTAGTATACATATCATGAGGCCTAATAGAGTGCGAGTTGGGGACAGGATATATAAAATCGACTGATTACTTTCAATATACCATATTAATCTAAACAATTAAGAGAAAAATGAAATGAATAAAACAAATTTAAATCTATGGAAAGGAACCTTATTCATGTTAGCATGGATATCTTCCGTGTGTCTGTTCGCTCAAAGCATAACCATACAGGGAACAGTTACTGATACCAAGGGAGAAGCCCTAATTGGAGTATCTATTCAGGTTTCAGGAAAAACGACCGGTACTGTTACCGATACAAATGGCAGATTCACTTTAACCAATATCCCTTCAAACAGCATATTAGAGGTCTCCTATTTAGGCATGATCTCACAAACCATTGCCTTGAATGGAGAAACGGTATTAAATATTATTCTTCAGGAAGACATTGAAACTTTAGAAGAAGTAGTGGTCGTAGGTTATGGCACTGTAAAGAAGAAAGATCTGCTTGGCGCTGTCTCTGTCGTCAAAGAGGATGCTTTGGCAGAACGTGTATCTGGTAACATAGTAGAGTCTATGCGTGGACTGACATCAGGCGTAAAGATCACATCAAGTGGCCAGCCGGGGTCTAATGCTTCCATTATTATCCGCGGTTTGGGGAGTTTGACCAATAACAATCCTTTATTTATTATTGATGGGGCTTACGGCGGTAGCGATCTGGGTGTGAATGTGGAAGACATAGAATCTATTCAAATCCTGAAAGATGCATCATCAGCCGCAATTTACGGGTCGAGGGCAGCGAACGGGGTTGTAATCGTCACCACCAAACAGGGGAAAGAGGGACCTTTGAAAGTGAAATTCGACTCACAACTGACACTCAACCGGCTACCTCGTTATGATCTGATGGACGCCTCCACTTATAAGATTTATAATGACCGGGCTTATGAAGAAGCGATTCTGGCCGGAGTCGGAGGAATTACAAAACGTCAGAATCATTTCGATGGCGATACGGATTGGCAGGAAGAGATGCTGGAGACGGGCATATTGCAGAATTATAATATTTCACTATCCGGCGGCTCTAACACTGTAAAATATTATACTTCGTTAAATCGCATGGTAGACGACGGAGCATTGTATCGTACGGGGTATGACAAATACGGATTCCGTCTTAATACAAGCGGACAGAAAGGAATATTCTCTTACGGTGAGAACTTCTATTATACCAAATCTAACAGGACACTGCTGAATGGTAATCCGTGGTATGATTTTATATTTATGCCACCCACAATTCCGGTATATGATGAATCACACACGGGTGGATACGGATTTGGTGATGTTAACCGGGCCAACTCTTATGGACGGAATCCGGTAGCAATGCAGGATCTGATGGAACGAAACAATGAAGAAGAGTACCTTACGGGTAACGTGTTCGGACAAGTATCGCTTTTTGATATACTTGATGCCAGGTTGAATGTCGCTTATAAAAGTTATATGGGTGTTACCAATACCTTACGCAAAAAAGGAAACTGGGTCATGGGACAAGGAGATGATGCAGCGCATTTAGGATATAACAGCGCCCAGAATCATGATATCCTGATAGAACAGACCTATAATTTTAAACATAAGTTTGGCAAGCACGATGTAAATGCTTTAGGCGGTATCACCTACAATAAGTTCCACGAAGAGGTCCGCTGGATTACCAAATTAGATCCATTGACGATTGGTGATAAATACATTACATCGCTTGATGCCGCGACCGGGAACACAACCGCAGGGGGGAGTTACGGAGAATCCGCGCTGATATCCTATCTCGGACGGATCAATTATTCCTATGATGACAGATATCTGACACAGATAACCGCCCGTCGTGATGGGACTTCGCGTTTACCCAAAGATAAACGTTGGGGAAATTTCCTTTCCGTCTCATTAGGATGGCGTATCAGTGGAGAGGAGTTCTTTGATATCCCGTTTATTGATGATTTGAAGATACGGGCTAATTATGGTACACTGGGAAATAGCAGCATCGGTTACTGGGATTATCAATCCACCATCAATACGGCTCCACGGGCAATTATGGGTAATCCGGAAACAAAAGAGATCGGAATGATCCAGTCCCGATTAACCAATACCGATCTCGTTTGGGAGAAGAAAACCACAGCCAATGCCGGCTTTGACCTGGTAGGACTGAATAACCGGCTACATTTTTCTGCCGAATACTTTTATTCAAAGAGCGGAGACCTGCTGGTATATCTTCCTATTTTGATGAGTTCCGGAAATGAAGGAGGATCACCTGCTGTGAATGCCGGGAGCCTGGAAAACAGAGGAGTTGAAGTAGAGATCGGATGGAATGATAAAGTGGGAGATTTTTCTTATTCAGCCTCGTTGAATGTGTCTCATTTAAAGAATAAGGTGATGGATATGGGATACGGCCAGACGGTCTATTACACCGATTTGGCTAAAACAGAGATTGGGCAACCGCTTGGTATGTGGTATCTGTACAAAATGAATGGTATCTTCCAGTCGGGAGAAGAGGTCCGCAATTATACCAATTCGGAAGGAACAGTAATTCAGCCGAATGCTTTACCGGGTGATATTAAATATGACGATTATAACGACGATGGTATTATTTCATCGGACGACCGTCAGATTGTAGGAAATCCCTGGCCCAAATTAGAAATGGGATTGAATCTCGGAGCTTCTTATAGAAACTTTGATCTGAAGATCAATGGTTATGGACGATTCGGACATGACGTTTGGAATGGATCGGCCGCGGCGGCCGGTGATTTCGCCAATAATCAAAACAACTTTAATGGTCTCAGACCCTGGACACAGGAATATCGCTCGAGCAATCGCCCACGTATTGTATATGGGGATTCCCGAAACAGTCGTGGTGACCAGAGCCGCTGGTTGGAAGATGGCTCATTCTTCCGTTTAAGCGATATTACTTTGGGTTACTCCATACCTGCGACCTTCTGTGGAAAGTTAGGCATAGACAGAATCCGTGCATCGGTAACCCTGCAAAACATGGTCACATTAACCAAATATTCCGGGTTGGATCCTGAATTTGCAGATGGCGGTATCTTTACCATAGGGGCAGACAATTGCTCATTCCCCAATCCGCGGGCTGTTCAATTTGCCTTATCATTTACATTCTAACGAAAATAAACAGCTTTAATCGTATGAAACGAGCATATAACTCATTACACCCATCAACATGAATTACGAAGTAATCGACGCAGTCAATATTGCGAGTTCCATACACTATAATGTAAAAAATAAAATAATCGTATGAAAAAGATAATCAATTATATATTATGTCTTATCCTGGTAGTGTGCGTATCGTGCGATGCCTCTCTACTGGATATTCAAAATGAAAACACCCTGAGTACGGGCGTATTCTGGAAGACTGAGGCTGATATTGAAGCCGGCGTTATTTCCATATATGGGATGTTCTATCGTCAGGGTACATGGACAAGGAATATCTACACGCAAATGATAGGTATGGCGGATGAGGGAGTAAGTTATGCCGGTTGGACAGAACTGAATGAATATACCAAATTTATTTTTACCAATTATAATTTTGGAGAAACGAATGTGAAGATATGGAGAGAGCATTATGTGGCTATTTTCCGTGCCAATCAGGTATTGGATAACATAGAGAATATCACATTTGCCAATGACACCCATAAACAGGATTTAATAGGGCAAGCCAAATTTATGCGTGCTTTCTATTATTTCTACCTTACTATGCTTTGGGATAATGTCCCCCTTGTATTACAGACATCATCTGCAGCCGACCGCCCCATGCAAGCTACGCAAGAGGAAGTACTTACCCAGGTAGAAGAAGACCTGAAAGATGCTGTCAGCAAGCTTCCTCCTACACGTGACGCAAACAATACCGCTCGTCCTACAAAAGGTGCAGCCTACGGATTGCTTGCCAAAGCTTATGCACAACATCATAAATGGGAAGAAGCGAAAGAGTGTCTTGAATGGCTTATCGACGGCGAAGGGAAAAGCCACTATGATCTGGTAGCTGACTGGGAAAGCAATTTCAGTAACCATACGGAAAACAACAGAGAGGCGCTGTATGAAATACATTTCTCTCTGGTGAACCGGGTAGGATTCGACCAGACCGATAATTACCTGGATCCGAATGCGCAATTAGGTACTCAAATCGAAATGAATGCAGCACCTCCGGGTATTGGCTGGAACAATATAGAAGCAAGGCGTTGGTTGGTAGATTACTTTAAGCGCGAAAAAACAACCGACGGTAAATATGATCCCCGGTTATTTCATACCTTGTGGTATGACGGTGCATCATCCGATTTTCCGGAATATCCTGACCAATTGATTTATGGAGCGCCCTGGAACAGCGATTGGGGAAACCGTGTCTTTATAAGGAAATACAGCACGGATGCAATGCCGTTGTATTACTGGAACGATAATAACTTCCGTTCATTGCGCTATGCGGATATGCTGCTACTTTACGCCGAAGCGCTCAATGAACTGAGTGGCACACCGCCTGCCAAGGCCATTGAATGTGTCAATCGGGTACGTAATCGCGTAAACTTACCGAATATACAAAACAGCACCTATTATAACGGTACTCAGATAACGGGTAATAAAGATGCTTTCCGTGAACATTTAAAAATTGAGCGTGCCCTTGAGTTGGCTATGGAATGTGTGCGATGGATTGATTTGAAACGCTGGGGAATAAATAATGAAGCGACATTGAATGAGTTAAAAGCACGTGATTCGGACTTTAATAATTTCATTATTGGCAAGTCTATCCGTATGCCTATCCCGCAAAGTGAGGTTGACAACAATCCTAATTTAAATCAGAATGATAAATACTAATTGAAAATCTACAAATTATGACCAATATAAAATATTTATTAGGAACATTCGTGCTACTTTTGATGCTTTCCGGATGTGATGATAATGATTCCGGTTATGTAATCGAATCAGACTCCAACCGGTTTGGAGTGTATCCGGTAGCGATCCCTGTGAGTGCCGAAGGAGGAACATACGAACTGACAATAACCGGAAATGAAGCATGGACCATCGAATTAACCGAATCCAACAGTTCAGCTGTTGATTGGTGTACATTAAGCGAGACTTCGGGGAGTGGCAAGAAAGTAATCACTCTCACTGTTACTCCAAGCACTTCTTTTGTAAAATTGCGGTCGATCATTATAAACGTTAAGTCGGATGACAGAGTGCTGAGATCAAAAGTTCTCCAGGAAACCATGGTACTTGGCGAAGACGAAGTGTTGATAAATGGTATGGTATGGTCTACCAAAAATATTGGTGCACCGGGTGCATTTGCCTCTTCACCGGATGATCCGGGTATGTATTATCAGTTTAATCGGAAAACAGGTTACCCCAGCGGTCCGCAAGGTGACCCGGCACCGGAAAACTGGCCGGCCAGTTATACAAACGACGGAACCGACTGGCTTCCTGAAAACGACCCCTCTCCCGAAGGATGGCGTGTCCCTACCGCCGCAGAGATGGTAGCACTCTGGGAACTCGGAGCAACCTGGGTGTCAAAAGCGCAAACCGGATTTAACGTAGACGGCTTAATTATAGGTGTTCCCGCATCCATCGCAGCGAATGCCAACAAAGATAATCTGAAACAATTGGGTTGCCTGTTTCTTCCGCAAAGCGGATGGCGTAACGAAACCGGGATGGTCGATCGTGGATGGCTGTGCGCTGTTCGGACGGGCACATCATTAAGTCCCACACATGGCGGTATGTCTCTGGGAGATGCCGGAGGTTACCGCGACGTATGGGGCTGGGGTGACGGGCAAAAAATACGTGCAGCCATGATCCGGCCGGTGAAAGATATTCAGGTAGAAGACTAACTAATTAAGCATGCGGAATGAAATCATTTTTTATCTGTTTTATTGTAGTTCTGCTTTGGGGATGCCAAAGCAGAACTGATAGTGAGAGACCTCTTACTATTACCCCTCAAATCAGATATGAATTCAGTGGCGGTGCAGGGCATTACAACTATGCCCCCAGCGTCATACAGGATCAGTATGGGATCCGTTATGGATTTATATGTGAAAACCGTGATCCCTTCGAAATAGTGGATTATGTATACCTGTATAAGGGAATCCCTACTGCCGATGGCTATGTATGGCAACCCGGTACTCAGATTATCGCCCCCTCCGATACAGGGTGGGACAACTGCCATATCTGTGATCCGGATGTCCGTGAGTTCAAAACGACTTACAAAGGAGAAACTTATAACTGGATTATGACCTATTTAGGGGTCGACCAGTGGGATTCTAAACATAACCAGATTGGTTTGGCTATCTCCAAGAACATTGAAGGGCCCTATATTAAATTCGAGGGCAATCCGTTAATTCCTTATGAAGACAGGACCAAGTGGGGAGTCGGGCAAAGTACGACGATCGTCAAAGACTCTGCAACCATACAATTATTCTATAGTTCCACCACCGAGAATGGCGGCTTTTGCATGCGTGAAATCAAACTGGATGACTTGGATAATATTGTATTGGGAGAGGAAAAAAGAATCCGGTTCATGGGTTCCAACAATTATCCTGCCATGTCCGAAAAGAATATATACATGGTTTCGGAAATACGTGTCGGGCCTATCGAAGAGATACCTACCTGGGTAGGCGATGTCTCCCGATTAGCCTATATGCCGAGGACGGAAGACATGTTCTCCGAAGAGAACCGTTGGATAGAAATCGGACGTGTCGGACCTGAAGAATCGGGTTTTCCAAGGAATCATAATCCCGGTATTCTGACCGATACCAGAGGATATATGCTGAATGATGATGAGCTCATTATGTATTTTACACCTGCCATGACGGGAGAAAACTGGCTGTGGTCTTATGATCTGTATTCAGCAACATTTAATCTCAAAAGTTATTTTAAATGAGAAAAACTCTATTTCTAATGTTGTGTCTTGTGTATATCCTTGCCTTCCCTTTTGGGAAGACAAGGGCACAACGGCATAATATTCCTGTAGTGGTCATTACCGATTTATACCATCCTTATCAGGATCCGGGAGATAATATGGATCTTATCATGGGGTTCGGCTTACCGGATGTTGACCTGAAAGCTGTGCTTTTAGATATTACAGATGCTTTCAGAAAGGATACGGCCGACCATCCGACATTATGGAAAGATCCGAGAGGACCGAGAGAGGCCGGTATCATTCCGGTGGAACAACTAAACTATATTTTCAATAAAAAGATACCATATGCACTCGGCCCGTTATCCATGATGAAATCGGAAGAGGATAAGATGGAAAATTTACCTGATTATGAACAAGAAGCGATTTCATTGTTCATAAAAATATTAACAGAATGTGAAGAACCCGTTGAAATCCTTTCTTTTGGTTCGGCAAGAATACTGGCAGTAGCCTATAACCGCAATCCAGACCTGTTAAAAAAGAAAATAAGTAAAATCCATCTGAGTGCCGGGACGGCAAGTAAAAACCACGAATTAGGAAGCGACGAAGGAGCGAATGCCATTCCGGGTGGGGAATGGAACGTGGCCCTGGATGTATTTGCTTTTACCAGAATCTTACAATCCGATCTTCCGGTAGCCATCTATCCCTGTGCAGGTAAAGATGGAGGATTTATTAAAGATAAGAATAACACCTATTGGAGATTGCCTGATATGGAATTTACCAAACAAATGGACCCCCGGTTACGACAATATCTGGACTTTGCTTTCAACCGGAAATTGCAATACGATTTTCTTCGGGCAATGGATGCTGTATATCCGGTAAATATAAATATTGACCAGTATCCACAACCATTTCATGTATGGGAAAGCGCGATCTGGTTAAAAGCGACACAAAGGGAAATCGTGTGTACTCCCGGTGGAGAGTACCTCCTTATCAAAGAAGGGAATGTCAGGGAGGGCGACCGGATAATAAAGAACGAACTGCGCCGTTGTAATATCACCGAGATAAGAAATGACGGGCGCTTCCAGTTCTTATATACCGATAAGCCGTCTGATAAAGAAATTTACTATCGTCCTGACCTTGAAGAGAACGAGAAAGCATTTCAGAAGGTGATTCCCGAACTATATATCTCTATTTCGCCTAATCATTAACTCAAAAATATATATTTATGACCGACAACAAATTTCATGTAGTAAGCCTTTTATTACTGATCGCTTTGTCCGGCTGCACGTCTAAAGACCGGAGTACACAAACCGTTTCAGATGCACAGAAGATTATCTTTGAAACGGATATCGGCAACGATGTGGATGATGCCTTAGCGCTGGATATGCTCTATAAATACATGGATGCAGGAGACATAAACTTGTTAGGGATTATGATCAACAAAGAAGGTATATATCCCCCTGAATATACGGACATTATGAATACCTGGTATGGTTACCCTGAAATTCCTGTTGGTATCATACACAATGGTGCGGACTGCGAGAATGATGCTACCAATTATGCCAAATGTGTATCCCTGATGAACAAAGAGAACGGGGAGCCGATATTTCACCGTTCCCTCAAAGACTATTCAACTCTACCGGAAGCGCATATTCTGTATCGTGAACTATTGGCTAAACAACCCGATAATTCCGTTACAATTATCTCTGTAGGTTTCTCTACCAATCTGGCCCGTTTACTGGATACTCCCGGAGATGATTTTTCACCACTGACAGGAAAAGAGTTGGTTGCAAAGAAAGTGAAGCTATTATGCACCATGGCAGGATGCTTCAATAATCCGGATCTATATGAGTACAACATCGTGAAAGACATTCCAGCCGCAAAAAAGGTCTTTGCCGAATGGCCGACACGTGTGGTAACTTCTCCCTTTGAAGTGGGAATTGCAATCAACTATCCGGGCGCCAGCATTGAAAATGATTTCGGAGGGGCACCGGCACACCCGATGGTAGAGGCTTATAAATGTTATCTGGAAATGCCTTATGACCGTCCTACCTGGGATCTGACTTCAGTATTATATTCAGTGGAAGGTCCCTCTTATTTCAATATTTCTCCTGCAGGTAAGATTGATGTAACGGATAAAGGAGTTACTACTTTTACAGCCGATGAGAAAGGTGATCGGTATTATTTAATGGTGGATTCCATTCAGGCTGAGAATATCAAGCAACATTTTATTGAATTGATCAGCCGGCAACCGGCCAATTTCAAATAAATATCCGGACACAAACACACCTCTAAAACAATAAGTAACATGATTAAATATTTCTTTCTACTCATCGGAATATGGTTTATATTTTCCTGTTCGGAAGGGGATCCCATTGAGCCACCTATTGACCCTCCGGGGCCGGGAAACCCGATTTCAGCTATCGCTACCCCGGAATTCGTATTCGGGTTTCAGGGGGAAAGCAGGTATTCTTATTGTCCAAGTGTATTGCAACAGGAAGACGGAAGTATTCACATGTTCTTCTGCGGAAATCCCAATAATCTGATCATGGTCGATAATATTTATCATATAAAGATCAATCCCGATGGTACGAAAACAAGTGCCAAAAGCGTCCTGCAGCCCGGAGTATCGGGTTCGTGGGACGACCATCATACGTGTGATCCTTCGGTTATTGCCGGTGATTTCACCTGGGATGGTGTAACCTATAAATATGCCATGTTTTTCCTGAGCAATATGTATGGAGTATATTACAATGAAATCGGCGTAGCATTCAGTAACAAGCTGGATACGGACAGTTGGGTAAAATACCCGGAACAGATTGTAAAAAAGACATGGTCCACACCCGGGGATCAGAGTGTCGGCGGATCCGGTAAAGCATGGGGAGCAGGTCAACCATCTGTAGTATCTTTGGATGGAAAAGGCAAAGTACTACTGACATATACCGTCGGAGATATCGGCGGTACGCGGATTGTATGGTCGGAAGCGGATTTCAGCAATATGGATAACTATACGATAACTTCACCTCAAACTATCGTACAAAGCGGATTGAAAGCAATAGACAACCAAAGTGCGGATTACACCTGCAACGCTGATTTTGCCATCAACAAAGAAGCCGACAAGATCATAATGATCCGTCCGGTACAACCCCATCCGACTGATTATCCGGCTTACCTGAATACCTCACTGGAAATCGATTACATGAATCTTTCCGATTTTATGAATCAAACAGGTAGCTGGAAACCTATATATCGCATTACGCCGGAGGATACCGGATATCCGCGTAACCACAACGCAGCCCTATTGAGAGATAATCTGGGATACTTACAAGACTGGGAGAAACCAACATTTTACTTTACAGTCAGTAAAGCTGCTCCTGATGTACAACCTTCAGGCAATAACCATGCGGAATGGACATACCATATTTGGAAAAGTCAAATAGTTAAAGAATAATTTATATAATATGAGTAAGATAGTAGTGATTGGCAGTTCCAATACGGATTTAATCGCGAAAGTAAAAAAGTTTCCCAAGGCAGGTGAAACAATTAAGGGAGTCTCCTATCTCCAGGCGATGGGGGGCAAAGGAGCGAATCAGGCAGTGGCCGCACATCGGCTCGGGGGAACAGTGAAATTTGTAACCAGCCTGGGCAAAGATGCCAACGGGTTGAATTCCCTTGAATACTATAAAAAAGAGGGATTGGATGTCTCTCTATCTTTGATTGTCGAGGATACCTCTTCAGGAATAGCTATGATTTGGGTGGACGAGAAAGGAGAAAACAGCATTGTAATAATATCAGGGGCTAATGAAAAGTTCTCTTCAGACTATATCCACGAAATCAAAAAAGAGATTTTGAAAGCGGATATAATTGTCCTGCAATTGGAGATCCCTTACGATACAGTGAAAACAGTTTGTGACGTTGCCTACGAACACAATAAGCAGATACTGTTAAATGTAGCACCTGCGAGAAAATTAGACACGGATATTATTAAAAAGATAAATATTCTGGTCGTAAACGAAACTGAAGCGGAAATTATTTCAGGAGAAAGAATCCATGAAATAGGGGAACAGGCAATGGTAGATAATTTATTAGCACTGGGAGCAAAATCCGTTGTATTGACACTCGGGAGTAAGGGATGTATCATGAAAAATGAATCCGAATACCATACAATCCCTGCTTTTAATGTGAAATCGGTCGATTCCACCGGTGCGGGCGACACATTTTGTGGAGCACTGGCTGTCGGATTAACCAAAGGTAAAAACTGGAAAGATTCGTTAATCTTTGCATCCGCTGCTTCTGCAATTTGTGTTACCCGAATGGGAGCACAACCATCTATCCCGACTGAAAACGAAGTCTTCGATTTCTTAAGAGAGAGAGTAATTCATTCATTTTAAATTAAATCTTATGTTTATCGTACAAAATTATCCATTCGCGGTATTACTTTGCCTTATTACCATGCTTTGCTGGGGATCATGGGGTAACACACAAAAATTGGCTGCAAAAACGTGGCGGTATGAATTGTTCTATTGGGACTACGTGATCGGCATCGTGTTACTTTCTCTCCTTGTTGGATTCACATTGGGGAGCATCGGTGACCAGGGACGTAGTTTTACCGATGACATCGTGCAGGTGAGCTCCAATAATTTCTGGAGTGCATTCGCCGGAGGCATTATTTTCAATGCGGCCAATATATTATTGTCGGCTTCCATCTCGCTGGCCGGGATGTCGGTCGCTTTTCCCGTAGGGGTGGGATTGGCTCTTGTATTAGGTGTATTTATCAATTATTTCGGCGCACCGAAAGGTGACCCTGTCATCCTGTTTATGGGTGTGACACTGATTGTTATCGCTATTATTCTGAACGGCCTTGCTTCGGGAAAAGTGAGTTCGGGAACGGAAGAAAACAAGGCCAAAAAGAAAGGGGTCTTTATTGCCATCTGTGCCGGTATCCTGATGTCTTTCTTTTACAGATTTGTCGCTTCAACAATGGATCTGAATAATTTAGAGAACCCTATGCAAGGAATGCTGACCCCTTACGGAGCATTTTTTATTTTTTCGCTGGGGATATTGGGCAGTAATTTCATTTTCAACACAATTGTCATGAAAAAACCCTTTATTGGAGAACCGGTGAGTTATTCCCAGTATTTCAAAGGTAATCTGAGTACACATTCTGTAGGAATTTTAGGTGGTATTATCTGGGGAGTAGGTACAGTTTTAAGTTATATAGCCGCGGGAAAAGCCGGTCCAGCCATTTCCTATGCTTTGGGACAAGGAGCACCTATGATTGCCGCACTATGGGGCGTATTTATATGGAAAGAATTCAAAGGGGCCTCAAAACCAGTAAATCTGTTACTGACACTTATGTTTATCCTGTTCATTGCAGGACTAGCCATGATCGTTGTCTCCGGGGGAAACTGAGTACTGGCAATATCTTTGAATAATCTATCGAGGAATGATTGGATGATGGTTCCACCTGTTGTGAACCATCATTCTTTTTAAATCTTCAAATCATCATTTTCCTCTTCCCCTTCCTCCTCGTCCCATACTATGGGCGGCTTCTGCGGCCCCTGCTTCCGGAAAATGATCGCCAGAAACAGTCCGCTGACTGCTCCCGAGAGATGTCCCTCCCACGAGATGGACGGGTCCACCAGTTCGGTAACGGGAAAGATGCTCCACACGGTACTCCCGTATATAAAAGCCACAATCAAAGAAACAGCCACCAGAGGAATATGCTTGCGAAAAAGGCCACTGAAAAACAAAAAAAAGAGAATCGCGAAAACCAGGCCGCTTGCGCCCACATGAGTGGCACCACGGCCAATGAGCCACGTGATGATTCCACTCAGGAGCCAGAGAGTTATAAAGACAAAGGTGGCAATATTGCTGTAAAAGTAAAACAAGAACCATATCAGGATAATAAGTGGCAACGTGTTGGACAGCAAATGTGAGAACGTTGTGTGAATGAACGGAGAAAAAATAATTCCTTTCAAACCGTTTATATCTCCGGGACGAATTCCCCATTGTGAAAAACGATCACCAAACAGGCCGCTATAATTTAGCAGAAAAACCAGCCAGACAAAAGAAACAATAACAAGGGCAGGTAACAACGCGAGCCATATACGCTTTTTCTCGAAATTAAAAGGGGATATTTCTTTTTCATTCATTTTCCTAATGATAAGCGCGTACTCTTCACTGCACAAAGATACAATAAATGTACAAACAGCTCAAAAACAGAAAAATTATTTAATTTATTCATCCCGTTTGCTTGTGATATAACTTCAATTTTATTATCTTTCGCAGGAATTGAGAGCCATATACCTTACCCTAAACTTTATGTAGCGATGAGTTATCTTAAATTCGACAAAGAGCTGATGATCAATCTGGAGTATTCTCTGTACCGGAATGTTTTAAGGACAAACAGAAGGGGAGCCTATCAAAATACATCCATATCAGGCTGCAACACAACCAAATACCAGGGTCTATTGGTAATGCCCGTACCTTATATGGATGATGAAAACCACCTTATACTCTCTTCCTTCGACGAAACAGTCATTCAGCACGGTGCTGAATTCAATCTCGGAATACATCGCTATGCCGGTGATCATTACAGTCCAAAAGGACACAAATATATCCGTGAGTTCAACTGCGACAGTGTCCCCAAGACAATTTACCGCATCGGAGGGGTTATCCTGTCGAAGGAAATCATGTTTTCATCGAAAGAGAACCGTTTGATGATCCGATATACTCTGCTTGACGCCCACTCACCTACGACCATCCGGTTTAAACCCTTCCTGGCCTTCCGGAAAATATCACAACTCACCCACGAAAATGATCAGGTGGACCGTTCCTATCGTGAAGTGGAAAACGGTATCAGCACTTGTATGTACTTCGGTTATCCCGAACTGTTTATGCAGTTTAACAAAAAGCCGGAGTTTATTTACCACCCCGACTGGTACCGGGGTGTTGAATACCTGCAGGATTTGCAGAGTGGCGATACCTTTCAGGAAGATCTCTACGTGCCGGGTTATTTCGAAATGTCCATCGCAAAAGAGGAAGAGATTATTTTCTCTGCCGGAGATATTCTGGTAGATACATCTCACCTTGCAAAGGAATTCGATTATGAGATTTACACGCGTGTACCCCGCTCAAACTTTTACAACTGTCTGAAAAATTCAAGTCACCAGTTTAAATATATGCCCGGTAATGGAGAACAGTATCTGCTTGCCGGATACCCCTGGTTTAAAGTTCGGGCACGCGATCAGTTTATTGCACTACCAGGCTGTACCCTTGCGGTGGACAAAGCACGGGACTTCGAGAAGAGTATGGACTCTGCCATACCGCACCTGCGAAACTTTATGGCCGACAAGCCGTCGAAAAGCTTCCTTAAACAGATTGAAGATCCCGATGTATTGTTGTGGGTGGTTTGGGCGCTGCAACAATACTGCAAGGAAAACAAAGAGGCCTTTATCGAGAAATACAGTGCATTCCTCTTTGAAATCATCGATTATATCGTCGCAGGAAGACATCCTAATCTTGTTTATAACCCGGAAAACGGACTGGTTTCCACCTACGGGCGTGAGGTGGCCGTTAGCTGGATGAATGCCATGCTCAATGGTAGTCCTGTAATTCCCCGTTCAGGTTATCTGGTTGAATTCAATGCATTGTGGTATAATGCATTGAAATTTGGTCAGGAAATCGCTCTTGAGACGGCGGCCAAGGAAGTGGCTGATACGCTGGAAGAGAAGTCACGACTGGCAGGCAACTCATTTACAGAAACTTTCCTGAACGATGCAGGTTATTTATACGACTATGTGGATGGTTATTACAAGGACCCGAACGTAAGGCCCAACATGATATTTGCGGTTTCGCTCCCCTACTCACCACTGGAGAGAGGACAGAAAAAATCGGTGATCGATTTTGTGACCAAGGAGTTGCTCACCGCCTGTGGCATTCGTTCGCTCACCCCCAAAAGTGATCAATTCCATCCCCATTATGCCGGTACTGAGAACGAAAAGAAGCTGGCTTATTTCAACGGCATGGCTTTTCCGTGGTTGCTGGGCCCATATATTGAGGCATACCTGAATGTCTTCCATATGAGCGGATTGTCGCTGGCCGACCGGATTATGATGGGTATGGAGGGAGAAATGCAAAACGATTGCATTGGCTCCATATCGGAATTCTATGATCCCAATCCTCCCTTTATTGCCCACGGCGGATATTCGTTTGCCATGAGTGTGGCGGAACTCCTCAGGGCACACCGGATCATACGGTCATTTACATAAAAAAGAGGATTAACATATATAGAAGGCATCGGTAATTATCAAATATTGGAGACATGAAGGTATTAATGTTTGGCTGGGAATTTCCCCCACATATTCTTGGAGGACTCGGAACGGCAAGTTATGGACTAACCAGGGGAATGGCTAAGCAGCCTGATATGGAGACGATCTTCGTGATACCCAAACCATGGGGAGATGAAGACCAGACATTTACCAAAATAATCGGCGCCAACTACACGCCTGTTGTATGGCGTGATGTCCCCTGGGAGATGGTCAGGGCAAGGCTGGAGAAGTTCATGGATCCACGTGAGTACTACTGGCGTCGCGACAACATTTATGCCGACTTCAGTTACATGAACACAAACGACCTGGGCTGTATCGAGTTTTCAGGCCGGTATCCCAATAATATTCTGGAAGAGACCAATAACTATTCCATCGTAGCCGGAGTGATTGCTCGAACCTACGAATTTGATGTGATCCACGCCCACGACTGGCTCACCTATCCGGCCGGACTACATGCAAAGAGTGTTTCCGGCAAGCCGATGGTTATTCATGTGCATGCCACGGAGTTCGACCGAAGCCGGGGAAAACCCAATCCCATCGTATACAATATTGAAAAAGACGGAATGGACAACTGTGATCATATCATCTGTGTGAGTGATCTCACCCGCCGTACGGTGATTGAAAATTATCACCAGCCATACTGGAAGGTGACAACGGTACATAACGCAGTGGAACCGCTCAGTCCGGATATTGAAGCCATTGAAAGGATATCGGGTGTACAGGAGAAGGTGGTGACCTTCCTGGGAAGGATTACTATGCAAAAAGGACCCGAGTTTTTTGTGGATGCAGCCACCCAGGTTATTCGGAAAACGGACCACATCCGCTTTGTGATGGCCGGAAGCGGCGACATGATGGATCAGATGATCCGTCTTGTAGCAGAGCGGGGCATTGCCCATAAGTTTCATTTTACAGGTTTCCTCCGCGGCAAACAGGTATATGAAATGCTCAAATCGAGCGATGTATATGTGATGCCTTCCGTATCGGAACCGTTTGGTATATCTCCGCTGGAGGCAATGCAGTGCAATGTGCCGAGCATCATTTCCTACCAGTCGGGTTGCTCGGAAATACTGAACAATGTCATCAAGACCGATTTTTGGGATGTAGATGCAATGGCCGACGCCATTTATTCGATTTGTACATACCCTGCCATGGCGGAATATCTGAAACAGGAGGGAAAGATTGAGGTAGACAACATCAGGTGGGAAGACGCAGGCCTGAAGGTTCGTAAAATTTATGACAGCCTTATAGGTGGAAAATAGAATCACCCAATCCAGAATACGAGATTAAAAAATAACAAAATAAGATTACGTGATGAAGACAATTTGCTTTTATTTCCAGATCCACCAACCGTTCCGGTTAAAAAGATACCGTTTCTTCAACATTGGCAGGGATCATTATTATTTCGATGATTACGCCAACGAGGATATTTTGCAACAGATTGCTGCCCGGTCATTCTTACCTGCAAACCGGATGCTGCTCGATTTGGTGAATCAATATAAGGGCAAATTCAGGGTGGCCTTCTCTATCTCCGGAGTAGCGCTTGAACAGCTGGAAATCTATGCTCCGGAAGTGATCGACGGATTTCGCGAACTGGGAAAAACAGGGAATGTAGAATTTTTGACCGAGACATATGCTCATTCACTTTCGAGCCTTTTTGACCCGGAGGAATTCCGGAATCAGGTAAAGCATCACGCCGAAAGAATTGAGGTGCTGTTCGGCCGTAAGCCGACTGTAGTACGCAATACGGAACTGATCTACAACGATGAGATCGCCGAGATGGTATATGATATGGGTTACACGAAGATGATCACAGAAGGAGCAAAACACATTCTCGGCTGGAAGAGTCCCAACTACGTATATCATGCTGCAACCCAGCCAAAATTGAAGCTCTTACTTAAAAACAGCCGCTTCAGTGACGACATTACCTATCGCTTTTCAAACTACAGCTGGAATGAATACCCGCTAACGGCTGAGAAATTTACTTCCTGGATCGCATCCACATCTCCCGAAGAGAAGGTATTTAATCTTTTCATGAATTATGAGACACTGGGCAACATTCAGCCTTCTCATACCGGCATCTTCGAGTTTATTAAAGCACTGCCCCGCTTTGCCTTTGAAAAAGAGATCGGTTTCAGTACTCCCGGAGAGATTTTGGAAAGCCACGAATCTATTGGGGCAATCAATGTACCAAATACCATATCCTGGTCTGATGAGGAACGTGACGTGAGCGCATGGCTTGGAAACAAACTGCAGCAAAGCGCACTGAAATCGCTCTATGAGGTAGGAGAAAGAGTGAGATTGTGTACCGACCGGCGTCTGAAACATGACTGGCTTTATCTGCAAACCAGTGATCACTTTTATTATATGTCGACCAAACATTTCAGTGGCGGACAAAGCCCGTTCAGTCCTTATATGTCACCCTACGATGCGTTTAACAACTATATGAACGTATTGAGCGATTTCATAGCCCGGGTGAAAGCGCAATATCCCGACACTGTAGATAACGAAGAATTAAATGCCCTGCTGACAACCATCCACAACCAGGAAAAAGAAATTAAACGCCTGCAGATGGAGTTGAAAACCGTGATTGGTACCAATGAGGAATTGTTGGTGGAAAAAAATAAAAAAATGACCAGGGCTGTGAAGAATTCAATTTAACAGAAATATGGTTTTAAATCCATAAAAAAAGGAGCTTGCGGCTCCTTTTTTTATGGATGAGACTTTGTCCCTCCTACTTCGCGTAACTTACGGCACGTGTTTCCCGAATGACCGTAATCTTCACCTGACCAGGGTAGGTCATTTCCGTCTGTATCTTACGTGCTATTTCATCAGACAAACGTTCTGTATCCTGATCGTCAATCTTATCGGCACCCACAATCACACGCAGTTCACGGCCAGCCTGAATGGCATAGGTCTTCACCACACCCGGATAAGAAAGTGCCAGGTTTTCCAGATCGTTCAACCGTTTGATATACGCCTCCACAATTTCGCGACGTGCACCGGGGCGTGCACCGGAAATAGCATCGCACACCTGCACTATAGGTGCCAGCAGCGTAGTCATCTCCACCTCATCGTGATGCGATCCGATGGCGTTACAAATATCGGGTTTCTCCTTGTATTTCTCTGCCAGTTTCATACCCAGCACAGCATGTGGAAGCTCCGGTTCATCATCGGGCACCTTACCAATATCATGCAGCAGGCCTGCACGTTTTGCCTTTTTGGGATTCAATCCCAGTTCCGAGGCCATAATGGCACAAAGATTGGCAACTTCCCGCGAATGCTGTAGCAGGTTTTGGCCATACGATGAACGGTATTTCATCTTACCTACCATCCTGATAAGCTCGGGATGCAGACCATGAATACCCAAATCTATCACCGTACGTTTGCCGGTTTCAATAATCTCCTCTTCAATCTGCTTCTTCACCTTCGATACTACCTCTTCAATGCGGGCAGGATGAATGCGTCCGTCAGCCACCAGTTGGTGCAACGAAAGACGGGCAATCTCCCTGCGAACAGGATCAAAGCCCGACAGAACGATGGCTTCAGGCGTATCATCTACCACGATCTCCACACCAGTGGCCGCCTCCAATGCACGGATATTTCGTCCTTCACGACCGATGATTCTTCCTTTTACTTCGTCGGAGTCAATGTGGAACACCGTGATGGCATTTTCTATGGATGTCTCAGTAGCTACCCGCTGTATCGACTGAATGACAATCCTTTTTGCCTCCTTGTTGGCCGTCATCTTCGCCTCTTCCATGATGTCGTTAATGTAAGACTGTGCATCAGTCTTAGCTTCATCCTTCAGAGACTCCACCAAACGTTCTTTGGCTTCCTCGGCAGAGAGTCCGGAAATTGTTTCCAGTTTTTCCACCGATTGCCTGTGCAAACGTTCCAATTCGGTAGACTTCTTATCCAGAAATTCCTGCTGGGAAGTCAAATTTATCCTCACCTCATCAATCTCGGTGTTCCTCTTGTTCAGTTCTTCCTGTTTTTGATTGAGCGTCATCTCCCGCTGTTTGAGCCTGTTCTCGGTCATCTGAATTTTCGATATACGCGAGTTGACTTGTTTTTCAGTCTCATTCTTCAACGCGAGCGTTTCCTCTTTCGCCTCCAGTAACATCTTCTTTCTTATTACTTCCGCATCCTTTTCCGCATCACTCAGGATACTCTGCGCACGGGAATTGGCCATTTTACCGGTCAGAAACCAGGCCACTGCTGCCCCGATAACCAAACCGATAATTCCTATCACTATTTCCATATTGTTTAATTTAAAATTGATTTATATGCTCCTGCCGAAATTTCATTTATCCCGGAAGAAGGTTATCTCTTCTGTTACTCATAGCCTGTCAAAAAAAATCGCACACAGTCAGTCACATAACCATTATGTGCCAAAAGGTGCGTCTATCCGTACTTCTGCTTATTAAAAGCACAGACTATTTTTTCAGATAATTATCCAATTCGCTGATAAGAAAATCGATCTTATCTTCAAAGGGTTTTGTATTATTCTTATCACCGAGAGAAAAATTCTCAGCCAATGCCTGTATGGCGGTCATAGCCACAAAATCCTGTGTTGTCATCCGGGAGTTTTCCCCCCCGTAGGCAACACGGTATTGGTTTATTTTCGTATTTATCTTTTTGGCAGCATCACGGAAGGCCTGTTCTTCTGACTTTTTGATTTTCAACGGATACTTCCTGCCGGCAACCTCTAGTGTTAATAAAAATTTTTCATCACCCATCACATAAATTTTTTAAATCTCATTTTAATAAATTTATGCACTTATCTACTTCCCGCACCAGTTTTGATAGTTTTAATTTCGCTGTTTCCACGTCAACTGTTGCCGCTGTAATGGTCCTGGCTATTTTTAAACCATCGTATCTTGTTTTCAATTGCTGCAAATCTTTCACCGTTTCATCAATTTGCTTTTGTCGTGAACGTATCTCCGTTTTTAAGCGCTCATTTTCATCCTTCAGCGAATCGCATAAAAACATGACCTGTTTGATACGAACCTCCAAATCGACCAGCAGCTTATTATTTTCGTCGGACATATGAAACGGCCTCTCTTCTATTTTTCAACGATGGAACACGTTTTTCGCAGGTCCCACATACCTGGTGAAAAAATGAAACAATCGCGCGAAAACAAAAATTCAGGCAAATATAGCAATTGAAATAGAGTCCCACAAATTAATCGAAGCTTATTTTTCAAATATTCATTCGTTTATAACGATTTTCCTGTCTTCTGCTTGAGATTTTATATCTTTGGGGAATGATTGAACAAGACCGAACTGAACGGGATATTGAGCAGAGAAATATCACGATAGGCAACGATATATATGCAGTGTGCCCGGAATTTCATATGGCAGCAATTACGTGTAATGTAAAAAACAGCTCTTATAATGAGGGTTTATGGCAGGAGATCCATGCGTTTTGCACCCTGTTTTCCGATACGTACAAAATGGAAGATATCAATAAACGTCCCGCAATTTATGCCACCCGTGAGGTTTATAAAAAACTGGGAAAAGATCCCAACAGATACCGCCCTTCCGCTGAAGCCTTGTGTCGAAGAATCTTGAAAGGGCAAGAGCTGTACCGGATCAATACACTCGTTGACCTGATCAATCTGGTTTCCCTGAAAACGGGTTATTCCATCGGCGGATTCGACGCCGGTAAAATTGTGCGTAACCTGAGGTTGGGAGTGGGTAAGGCAGGCGAGAGATTTGAAGCGATAGGAAGAGGTTTGCTGAATATTGAAGGATTGCCCGTTTACAGGGATGCTGCGGGTGGTATCGGTACCCCTACGAGCGATGAAGAACGGACAAAAATAACGGCAGATACGTCGCATCTGCTAATAATTATTAACGGTTATTCAGGCAGGGACGGGCTGCAGGAAGCGGCAGCCTACGCAGCCCGATTGCTTGTAAAATATGCCGATGCCCGAAATATGGAAACCAGGTTTTTCAGTGCTTTTTAAACACAATTCTAAAAGTGGTCTCTTTTCCCGGTTCCGATGTCAACACACCGATTTTCCACCCGTGAATAACTTCCACAATTCGCTTAACCAGTGACAGACCCAGTCCCCACCCTCTCTCTTTTGTGGTATAGCCGGGAGAAAAGATTCTTTTGAATTTCGACTTGGGAATTCCCTTTCCGGTGTCTGATACATCCAACAAAATATGTCTGCCTCTCTCTGCCAGGGAGATGGTGACCACACCTTCTCCGTTCATGGCGTCCACCGCATTTTTTGCAAGATTTTCAATCACCCATCCCATAAGTGGTTTATTCAGTGAAATAATCACAGGATGATCCGGCAGCAGCAGAGAGAAGGAGATTTTTGTCGACAGGCGTTTTTCGAGATATCTCAGCGTGCCGGTTATCACATCTCGCAAATCTGTCGGCTGCATATCCGGTATGGAACCGATCTTCGAGAATCGCTCCGCAATCATCCGCAACCGGGATATATCTTTCTCTATTTCTGTCAGCAACTGCCGATCTACCTCTTTCAGCTTCATATATTCTATCCAAGCCGTCAGTGAGGAGATAGGTGTTCCAAGTTGATGAGCGGTTTCCTTCGACAAACCCACCCATACCCGATGCTGCTCAGCCCGCTGTGTCCGGTTTAATGCGAAGAAAGCAAGACCGATAAAAAAGGTGATTACCAACAGTTGGAAATAGGGATACACCTGCAGTTGCTTCAAGGTATACGAGTCATCATAATAAAGCAATTGATCCGATGCTTTCAGCACAATGGGGTCATGATGGCTGCCAAACTGTACCATTTTCTTGCGCAGATAAACATCCTGATGTGTATCAGGCAGCCTGATGTTGTGCGTCAACATCTCCCCGCTCTTTTCATCATGGAGAATCACGGGAATGGTCGTGTTACTTTGCAAAATTTTCAACACCAAATTCATGTCCGCCTCCTCATCGGCAACCATCGACACGGTCGCCATGGCCCATATCTCCATCTTTCGACGCTCTTCCTCCGCCATTTCTCCGACCAGCTTGCTCGACAGCAGCAGTGACAAGAGGGCGACAACGACCGCAAGGGTAACGAACAGGTAGTGGAGTAGTTGACGAGGTTGTGATGAAGGCATCGTATGTAGATTTAGATGTGAGATGCTACTTTGGGTGAATGGTTGTAAAGTATTTCACTTATTTGTTATTTTTGTGAGCAAGTTGTATGTAAGCATATCTTCAAATAAAACAATTATAGGATCGAAATTCAATGTAAATATAGCGCAATTTTGTCAATAAATCAAACATGTTAAATTATTCAAACAGTGATGGAATTAGAATACGAGCATCAAGTAATGCAAATAGTGCCAATGGAATGTTTACTTTTTCAAAGAGTTCACCTGCATATATAACGATATATAATAATAATGCGCAAAATCTAATTATCAAATAGGAACTGTCTTACATGAATTAGGACATTTGACTCATTTTGGAACAAGAGGTGGGTATGATAATTATCGAACTGTTCACTATCTAATTGCAGAATCTTACGGTTCTTATGCTGGTGGGTATTTAGGCGAAAGATATTATTTCTTTTCAGGTTATGCAAAGCCATTTCCGGCCCTTGATCCAACCGGTCAAGGAAGACAATTATGGACAATGGGATCAACCAGTCATTATTCGCCTTTATTTGTTGATTTAATAGACGATTATGATCAAAGTATAGCAGGAAACCAACACATATTTGATGCAGTCAGTAATGTCCCTCATTCTGTAATAGCAAGAATTGCCAGAGAAGCCTCCAATGGGAGCCTTATAATGTGAATTTTGATTACTCGTCCAGTGCTAAGGTAATGTATAATACTACTGAATGGCAAACTGTCAGTGCTTCAATAAATGGGTGAATTAAAAGGGTAGGTTTTGATGACGCTGGAAATGCTGGCAGATCAAACTACAGTCTTGGTGATCCACCTACTTTTCATTATGCGTGCGACATTAATATTAGTTGTATCTTAAACGGTAAAAAACTGACACTTAATATTTCTTCAATCGCCCCATAGCATAAAATGGTGAAGAGAAAGAGGGTATCACAATGTTTTACCCTCTTTTTTACTCCTATTGAATGTTTCTATAGGCTATTATTAACAGAATAATAGTTTCTCTTTCACTCGCTGGACAAGTTATTTAGTAGAACCTTAAAAAGCACAATCTCCTTGGGTTTGTAAAATTATGCCATACCTGATTGAGTCAGGTTGCATGTTCAGGAACAAGAATATCTTTTCCAAAAAGAGCCAAAAATAGACAGACCCTATTTACGCCTTTTCCAATGATATTCCGGAAAGAGGAAAAACTGCTTTATTTTCAAGTAGCGAGATGGGAGGGTATGATCCCCCGACCTCATGATTGTGAATCAGCAACCGGAAGAAAAAGATCGCGGAGAAAGAATCTCCGGCCGTTCCTCCGGCAAATAACCGCTGCGGATACGCCATTCATTAGGATAGAGATTATTTGCCCGGTTACCAACATTCTTTACAAAACCGAGTGGTTCGTTTTGCCAGGTAAGAAGCACCATTCCACGGGGTGTGCCGGGAAGGTTGATGGATACCTTTCGCAGGTAGGCGATGGCCTGTTCATAGGTCACTTCATGGTTGAAGAATGCCTCCCTGTTCAAGGCGATACTCATGGCCAGTGCATGAGAGGGGATGAAATCTCTTCCTTTTCTTACCCCCAGTTCTATGCCCGCAGAAATAGAGTTTAGGTTATTCATAAATAAAACGATGGTTTCAGCATACACTTTCGGCAATGCAATAATACGATCACCGGATTCCATAAAATGAAACAATTCAGGATTTCTAATCAGTCCTGAATATTCAACGGGATTTTTGATGAAAACAGTGGTTTGTTTTCTGTTTTTTTTAGCATGAAAACCGGCTCTGGATAATTCCACTTCCGGTTTTCTCAAAACCGTGACGAAAAACCCTTCACCCTTGACCTTGTGCGGATAAAAATGATAGCCGCCGGTTTCGCCGGAACAGGATGGCGTAATGTTCCAGTCTGCACCAATCTCCACCTTTGTGAAGATGGCACCCAATTTGCTCGCCGCCCAGCGAGCGTTTTCTTCATTTTCATCCCTGTTGTAGGTGCAGGTGCTGTAGAGCAGTAATCCCCCCGGCCTGAGCGCCGGCCACACGTCGTCCAGAATATCCCTTTGCCGGGCAGCACACATCGCCACATTCTGTGGCGACCACTCCTGCATGGCTACCTCATCCTTGCGGAACATGCCTTCACCCGAACAGGGAGCATCCACAAGGATCAGGTCGAACAAACCGGGAAAAGCAGCAAAATCCTTCACTCGGTTCTGTGTTACCACAGAATTGGAATGGCCGAACTTGATCAGGGTCTCCGACAATATATTCGCCCGCTGGCGGACAATTTCGTTGCTCACGAGCAGACTCCCTTCAGGCAGTGCGGAAAGAAGGCCGACCGACTTCCCGCCGGGGGCTGCACAAAGATCAAGACAGATAACCGGCATAGGAATCAACTCTCTTACCACATACTCAACAAACATGGAAGAAGCCTCCTGCACATAATAGTATCCAGCATGGAACAATGGGTCGAAGGTGAAGGAAGGCCGCTCAGCCAGATAATAACCCACTTCAGACCATGGAACCTGCTCCACCGGGCAACCGAGCGTCATGGGATTGCGATGTCTTTTAAACGGATTCAGACGAATGCTCACGGGAGGATCTTCCGCCAGTGCAGAGAGAAATAGGTCCGTCTCCCCCCCAAGGCGTGCACGAATGGAACTAATAAAATCAACAGGTAAATTCATTACTATGCACTTTAAATTGCAAAGTTAAAAGGATTCTGCATTTCAAAAAAACAACTATCTTTGTGCTCGAACACATATACAAAAATATTTCAAAATCATGAAGAAATTACTCCTTATCACGGGATTATTCGTCTCCCTGTCGATCTGGTCGCAGGAACGGCCTGATCCGCAACCCGCACCGGAAACGGCAGAAAAATTCAATGTAGGCATGGCTGGTTATTCATTCCGACACTTCGATCTGGATCAAACACTGGAGATGATGCAAAAATGTGATGTGAAGAATCTTTGCATCAAGGATTTTCACCTTCCGCTGAACAGCAGCGAAAAAGAGATTGCCGACTTTCAGGCCAAGCTTGCCGCGAAAGGAGTAACCGGCTACGCCGTGGGTCCCATATACATGCGTTCAGAAAAGGAGATTGACGATGCTTTTGCATATGCAAAAAAAGTAGGTGTAAAATTGATTGTGGGAATTCCCAATTATGAATTGCTACCCTATGTAGATAAAAAAGTGAAGGAGTATGACATGCATTATGCGATCCACCTCCACGGTCCCGATATGGCTCTCTTTCCCGATGCCGACGATGTATGGAACAATGTGAAGGATCTTGACCGGCGCATTGGCATGTGCCTCGATGTGGGCCATGACACACGCAACGGCAAAGATCCGGTGAAAGATCTGAAGAAATATCACAGCCGTGTATTTGACGTTCACATCAAAGATGTGACAGGTGCATCCAAAGCGGGCTATTCCGTAGAAATCGGTCGCGGCATCATCGATTTCCCGGCTTTCGTGAAGATGCTCCGTGAAGTAGGTTATACGGGCATGTGCAGCCTCGAACACGAACGCAACATGAAAGATCCGCTCCAGGGTATTGCTGAATCGATCGGTTATTTCAGGGGAGTGATTGCCACCACCAGGGGTAAATAGACAATCCTCCTGCCATACCTGGACTTCGCTCCTTATCTTATAACGAAGCTACTCATGCATAAGGTGACCCCAAAAGTCAAAAAACTTTTGGGGTCACCTTTTTTAATTCCGGTAAAAAAAGAAGCTGCTTTGGTCTATTTTACCTATTTTTGTAAGAAAAAGGTTCGCAACAGACATGAAGGATCCGGTACTCTATTTAATTCCTGTCACCTTGGGTGACACGCCTATCGAAAGGGTTCTTCCTTCGTTCAACACGACAGTTATCTCCGGACTGAAGTATTTCATCGTAGAGAATATCCGGTCGGCGCGCCGTTTTCTGAAGAAATGCAATCCGGATATCGAGATCGATGCGATCACCTTTTACGAGTTGAATCAGCATACGGATACAAAGGGAATAGCAAATTTTCTCGTCGCCATGAAAACGGGAGAGAGCGTGGGCGTGATCTCCGAGGCAGGTTGTCCCGCCATAGCCGATCCGGGTGCCGATGTGGTGACCCTTGCACAGCAGGAAGGATACAGGGTGGTGCCATTGGTAGGGCCCTCTTCCATACTGATGGCGATCATGGCTTCCGGATTCAACGGACAGAGCTTCGCCTTTCAGGGTTATCTCCCCATTGAGGCAAACGAACGTGTCAAAAGATTGAAACAACTGGAATCACGGGCTTACAATGAAGACCAGACCCAGCTTTTTATCGAGACACCCTACAGGAACCAAAAGCTGGCCGGAGAGATACTGCTGCACTGCAAACCGCAAACCCGCCTTTGCATCGCCATGAACATTTCCTGTGACGATGAATATATCGTCACACGTAGTGTGAAGGCATGGAAGGGCAAGCTGCCGGATATGCATAAGAAGCCGACGGTATTTCTTATTTACAAAGGATCTTAAATGTTATTTTTTCGTAATGACCATCAGATATAACGTACAACTGCAACCATATAACTCTTTCCGTACCAGGGCGTCGGCCCGGATATTCTGCGAACCACAAACGGCAGAAGAGCTTTCAGACGCAATCAAACTCTTTTCCAATGAACGGAAGCTGGTTCTGGGGGGGGGGTTCAATCTGTTTTTCACCCGCGATTTTGATGGCGTGGTGATCAAGCCGGGGATGGAGGGAATCACAACGGTGGCCGAAAACGAGGAATATGTAGAAATTGAAGCGGGGGCCGCCGAAGAGTGGGATCAGCTTGTCGGGTACAGTGTTTCACGCGGTTATGCAGGACTGGAAAACCTTTCCCTGATACCAAGTTCCGTGGGAGCAAGTCCCATACAGAATATCGGAGCCTATGGAACGGAGGTGAAAGATACGATTATCCGGGTTAAGGCGGTGAATATCTGCTCAGGCGAATACCATGAGTTTACCAATGAAGAGTGCGCTTTCGGATATCGCGACAGTATCTTCAAGCGTACCGGCCACTACGTAATCACCTCGGTGGTGTTCCGGCTCAGCAAGACATTTGTCTACAAAGAAAAATATGTCGACTTGAGTCGGGAACTGGAAGGCGTTGCCGCTCCCTCGATCTCGCAGGTACGCGATGCCATTATTCGCATACGCACCCGCAAGCTTCCCGACTTCAACCTCCTTCCCAACGCGGGCAGTTTCTTCAAAAACCCCGTGTTGACAACGGATGAAAAGGAAGCACTGCAGAAAATATTGCCTGATGCACCGGTCTACAACGTGGGAGACGACGGTTTTAAAACATCGGCCGCATATCTGATCGAAAAGGCCGGGTATAAGGGGAAACGAAAAGGCATGGTGGGTACCTATGAGCGCCATGCACTGATCATTGTTAATTATGGGACCGCGAGCGGACAGGAGATCGCCGGTTTCATGGAAGAGATTCAACAGGAAGTAAAAAAACAGTTCGGCATCCTGCTTGAGCCGGAAGTGTGGATATTTTAATCTGGAAACTATGTCATCATTCATCATCGAAGGCGGACACAGCCTTCAGGGAAACATCACCCCACAGGGAGCGAAAAACGAAGCGCTGCAGATAATCTGTGCCACGTTGCTCACACAGGAAGAGGTAATTATCGACAATGTTCCCGACATCCTCGATGTGAACAACCTGATCACCCTCCTTGGGGAGATGGGGGTCACGGTAAAAAAACTGGATGAAAAGCGTTATTCATTCAAAGCGGAAGAGATCGATCGTGATTACACCCAGTCGGATGATTTCATGCGGAAGAGCGCGGCATTGCGTGGCTCCATCATGCTGATAGGGCCTCTTCTGGCACGTTTCGGTGAAGCTGTCGTTCCCAAACCAGGAGGCGACAAGATTGGTCGTCGACGGCTCGACACCCATTTCAACGGTATCATGAAGCTGGGCGCCCAGATGATCTATGACGAACAACGAAACCTCTTTACTCTCTCCGCCAGGCAACTGAAAGGAACCTACATTCTCCTCGACGAAGCTTCCGTGACCGGCACCGCCAACCTGCTGATGGCCGCCGTACTGGCACAGGGTGAGACCATCATCTACAATGCGGCCTGCGAGCCTTACGTGGAACAACTCAGCCGGATGCTGGTGCGCATGGGTGCAAAAATTGATGGTATCGGATCCAACAAGCTGCTGATACGGGGAGTCACAAAACTTTCGGGATGCCAACACCGCCTCCTTCCCGACATGATTGAGATAGGCAGCTTCATCGGCATGGCCGCCATGACTGGCTCGGAGATCACCATCAAAGAGACGTCTGTGGCCAACCTGGGTATCATTCCGGAGAGCTTCCGGCGACTGGGCATCATCGTGGAACAACGGGACGACGACCTCTACGTACCCCGACAGGAGGGTTACACCATTGAATCGTTTATCGATGGCTCCATTCTCACCATTGCCGATGCGCCGTGGCCGGGACTCACACCAGACTTGTTGAGTGTCATGCTGGTGGTGGCCACGAAAGCCAAAGGCAGCGTACTGATTCATCAGAAGATGTTCGAAAGCCGCCTCTTCTTCGTGGACAAACTGATTGACATGGGAGCACAGATCATTCTCTGCGACCCGCACCGCGCCGTGGTGATCGGTCTGGATAGCCGGTTTCACCTGCGGGGCATGACAATGACCTCTCCCGATATCCGTGCGGGAATTTCCATGCTGATCGCTGCCATGAGTGCCGAGGGAACAAGCACCATCCACAACATTGATCAGATAGACCGTGGATACCAGCATATTGATACGCGGCTGAACGCCCTGGGAGCCTGCATAAAAAGGATATAATCGATTCTGCCCGCCGGGTAAATTTGAACCAGACCAGATTATGAACGTTAAATGTACACAATCAACCTTCATTAAACAGATAGATCGTATGTCAAAAACTGGTGAATTCAGGGAACTTCATGCCGGAGATGAACCGTTCATCCTCGGCAACGTATGGGATGCCAAGAGCGCACAGCTGGCAGAAAAGGCAGGCTTTAAGGCGGTGGGTATCTCCGGCCATGCCATTGCCGAGAACCTCGGTTACCGCGATGGGGAAGACATGGGCTTCGACGAATTGCTGTTCGTCGTGAACAGGGTGATCAAATCGGTTTCCATTCCCGTTTCGGTGGATATTGACGGCGGTTACAGCCGAAATATCGAAAAGGTGAATGCCCATATTGAACAACTCATCAACATGGGAGCTGCCGGCATTAACATCGAAGATTCGGTAATGAAAAATGGGAAAAGGGTGTTACAGGAGACGGTAAAATTTACCAAGGTGGTGAGTGCCATACACACGTTCCTGCAGGACCGGAAATCGGATCTTTTCCTGAATGTGCGCATCGACACGTACGTAACCAAACATTCCAAGCTGCTGGAAGAAACAATCAAACGGATCGGCGAATTTGAAAAAGCGGGCGCCGACGGCATATTTGTGCCGTTGCTATCGGACGACAAAGAAATAAAACAGGTCGTTCAAAGTACCCCACTTCCGTTGAATGTCTTTCTGCGTCCCGACACACCCTCTTTTTCAAAACTCAAGCTGATGGGTGTAAAACGCATCAGCAGCGGCGCCGCCGTCCATGCGCAGAGTTACAAAAGAGCAGCGGAACTCTACGCCACCCTGATCGACGACAAACGGTTCGGCAAGCTTTTTTCTTAAAGGAAATCCTGATAAAAAGAAGTGAATCACACGGGAAAGCACAAAAGACGAAGCTGCTTTTCCAGGGGAAAATATTTGCTTTTCTGGCGACTCTTTTATTACTTTGTACCTTCATTTGAAATAACAGACTACAATTATGCCCACCAATTCGGTTATCACCGACATCCAACAAGTAACCATTCGTTTCTCAGGCGACTCAGGGGACGGAATGCAGTTGTCCGGGACGCTCTTTTCCACATTATCGGCAATATTCGGAAACGAGATAGCCACTTTTCCCGATTTCCCCGCAGAAATACGTGCACCCCAAGGTTCACTGCACGGTGTTTCGGGTTTCCAGGTACGCATCGGAGCGAAAGATGTATATAACTCCGGCGACAAAACAGACGTACTTGTGGCAATGAATCCAGCAGCATTGAAGGTGAACGCACAATACCTGAAGAGAGGATCCATTGTGCTCTACGACACCGATTCATTTCAAAAGAAAGATCTCGACAAGGCACTCTATACAACCCAGGATCCTTTCACTGAACTCAAGCTGGAACATGTGCAGCCTGTGGGTGTGGCCATCACCTCCCTCACCAAAGCTTCGCTCGAAGGCTCAGGACTGGAGAACAAGGACATGCTCCGTTGCAAGAACATGTTTGCGCTGGGTATTGTCTGCTGGCTCTTCAACCGGCCACTGGAAATAGCAGACATGCTCCTGCAGCAGAAGTTCGCCAAAAAACCATTGTTGGTACAGGCCAATATCAAGGCCATGTCCGACGGTTACAACTACGGCAACAACATACACCTCACCGCCTCCACCTATCGCATCGAACCCATTGAAGGAAATAAAGGTTTTTACACCGATGTGAACGGAAATACAGCCACTGCTTACGGACTGATTGCCGCTGCAGAAAAGGCAGGGATTCAGCTATTTCTGGGCTCTTATCCCATTACGCCTGCGACAGACATCCTGCAGGAAATGGCCAAAAGAAAAGATTTCGGCGTGAAAGCCCTGCAAATGGAGGATGAAATTGCCGGGATTACCTCTTCCATTGGTGCCAGCTTTGCAGGCTGCCTGGCTGCCACCTCCACCTCCGGCCCGGGTCTTGCGCTCAAGAGTGAAGCACTGGGACTCGCAGTGATGACCGAGCTACCCCTGGTGGTGATCGATGTGCAGCGAAGCGGCCCCTCCACCGGAATGCCGACCAAGAGTGAACAGACCGACCTGAACCAGGCTTTGTATGGACGCAATGGCGAAAGTCCGCTCGTGGTCCTGGCAGCGGCATCGCCCACCGACTGTTTTGAGAGTGCCTTTGAAGCATCGAAGATTGCACTGGAGCACATGACACCGGTGGTCCTTCTTACCGACGGTTATATTGCCAATGGATCTTCGGCCTGGAAGATTCCCGACATGAAAGATTATCCTGAAATAAAACCTCCCTACGTGGAAAAATACTACAAGGGCGACACCGAAAAATGGCGTCCCTACGTGCGGGATGAAGAAAGCCTGGTCAGGTACTGGGGCGTACCGGGGACACCCGGCTTTATGCACCGCATTGGCGGACTGGAAAAAGACAAACTTACCGGCGTAATCTCCTCCAACCCCGAAAATCACCAGTATATGGTGGATACCCGCCGAAAGAAAATTGAAAAGATTGCAGATTTCATTCCCGAACAAAAAGTAGTGGGCGACAAGGATGCCGACACGCTGATCGTGGGATGGGGAGGCACCTACGGACACCTCCTCGAGGCGATGCTGCGTATACAGGCCAGTGGAAGGAAGGTGGCATTTGCCCATTTCAGGTATATCTCCCCCCTGCCAAAGAACACACACGACCTGTTGAAAAAATACAAGAAGGTGATTGTCGCAGAACAAAACGATGGGCAGTTTGCCGCTTATCTGAACGGAAAATTCGGGGATCTGAGTAACATCCGCCGATTTAACAGAGTGGAAGGACAGCCTTTCAAGGTGAGCGAGCTGGTTGAAGAATTTACGAAAATGATGGAGGCCAAATAAGCATGGAAGCAACAGAAATAAAATATCAAAAATATCTCCCCAAGGATTACAAGAGTGAAAATGCAGTACGCTGGTGCCCCGGCTGTGGCGACTATGCCATCCTCACCTGCCTGCACAAGGCAATGGCAGAGCTGAACCTGGAGCCGCATCAGACTGCGGTGATCTCCGGTATAGGGTGTTCATCGCGACTGCCCTACTACATGAATACCTACGGCTTTCACAGCATTCACGGCCGCGCGGCAGCCATTGCCACCGGCGTGAAGGTGGCCAACCCCGATCTGAGCGTGTGGGTGGCTACCGGCGACGGTGACTCGTTGGCCATCGGCGGGAACCATTTTATTCATGCTGTTCGTCGCAACGTAGACATCAACATCATCCTTTTCAACAACAAGATATACGGTCTCACCAAAGGACAGTACTCACCCACCTCGGCCCGTGGATTTGTCTCCAAGTCATCGCCCTATGGCACTGTGGAAGATCCGTTCCGTCCGGCAGAATTGACTTTTGGAGCCAGAGGAACTTTCTTTGCCCGCGCCATCGACGTGGACATGAAGAACCAGGTGGACGTGATGGTAGAAGCGGCACGCCACAAAGGTACCGCGGTAATTGAGGTACTGCAGAACTGCGTGATCTTCAACGACGGCATCCACAACAAAATCAGCGACCGCACCTGGAAGGCCGACAATACGGTTGTCCTGAAACAGGGTGAAAAGATGATTTTCGGGAAGGACAACGAGAAGGGGCTCGTGCTGGATGGCTGGAACCTGAAGGCGGTCACCATCGGGGAAGAGGGCTATACGCTCGATGACATCCTGGTGCACGATGCCACAGCCAAGGACAGTACCCTGCAGTTGAAACTGGCTCTTATGGATACCTCCGACGGCCTCCCTGTAGCACTGGGCGTGATACGCAGTGTGGATGCGCCTTCCTATGACAGGGATTACGAAAAACAGATCAAGGAGGTACAGCAAAAAATGTCAAAAAAATCGTTTACCGAATTTCTTCTCAACTCTTCGAATGTCTGGGAAGTGAAATAAATGACATTCCGGTTTTTTTTCTTCGTTCTATTTCGGTCCTGATCATTTTCAGTTCGCGGCTGCTCTGCCCCTTTACCGATGAGTTTTCTTCAGCGCGCCGGAACAGGTAGGGCATCATGGTTTTCACCTCGCCATAGGGAACATATTTTGCCACATTATAACCTTGCCGGGCAAGGTTATAAGTAATATGGTCGCTCATTCCGTAAAGTTGGGAAAAATAGATTCCGGGGTAGTTTCTTGGCAGTTTGTATGTGTCAATCAGGCTGGCAAGGAGCATGGAGCTTGCTTCGTTATGTGTGGCAACCATAAAATCAATACTGTCGTGATGGGCCATAAAGTAACGGATAACATCATCAAAGTCACGGTCTGTAGCCATCTTGTCTGGCTGTATGGGAGAAGGATATCCTTTTACCAATGCACGGGTCCTTTCTTTTTCCATGTAAGCTCCGCGTACAATCTTCAAACCCAGGCGGAAACCACCCTCCAAAGCCATCCGGTGATGCTGCCTGATACGTGCAATGCTATCGTACCGATACATTTGATAAGTATTTTGTACGATGGCTTTTTTCCTATTATACCGCGCCATCAGGCGCAACACCAGATCATCCAGTACCGGCTGGATCCAGGTCTCTTCGGCATCGACCATCACCGGCACATCCAACTCGCATCCTCGCCGGAAGATCTCTTCTGCCCGCTCTTCCACCCGCTGGTACTCTATTTCCTCCTCCCGGGTTAGACTGCCTCCCTCGCTCACTTTCGCCAACAAATCGAAACGTGCTATCCCGGTAATCTTAAAGACACTGAATGGCACAGAGGGATTATCGTGGGCGAACTCAATAGTACGGATAATTTCCCGACTGGTAGCATCAAATTCGGCTTCAGACTCTTCACCTTCCTGTGCATAATCGAGGATCGAGCAGACATGGCGTTTTGCCAGCCTGGCAATGGTCTTACTGCAGTCTTCAATGGATACGCCTCCCACAAAATGACGATAAATGGTTTTTTTCAGGATTCCATCTACCGGAAACCGTAAGGCAAAAGCCAGACCCACAATCAACTTACCTGCTCGCACCAGTGCCCTGTTATTCATGATTCTGAAAAGATGATAAGCCTGCCTGAGGCTTGCATCAGATTGATCGAGAAAAGCGATCTCACTATTTTTAAAATTGACAGGATGGTTTTTTTCAGGTTGCATGCATTCAGTGTAAAAGTATCCGGGTTTGACTGCAAAAATAAAAAAAATATGCATCAGAAAATTAAAATGAAACGAACATCTAAATTAGCTACACCCAAGTTAATGATAATATGCGAGTTCCATACGACCTTAGTGTAAAAAAATAAATATTATCGTATGAAAAAGAAACAAACGATACTTTTCTTAAAAATGCATCCCTGTATGCCTGAATCGTTTTTTTTTGATAAATTTGTCCCATTCAAGATAACCTCACTAAATTAATCGATTATGCCTAAAGGTATCTACAAATTACCCCCTATTAAGAATGAGCCTCTACTCCACTATGCCCCAAGATCGGCCGAAAGAAATGCACTGAAGTTAAAACTGGAAGAGCTTAACAGGGGCGGACTTGATCTTCCCATGATAATTGATGGCAAGGAGGTACGTACCGGAAAACTGATGGAAATCCGCCCTCCCCATAACCACCGCCATTTGCTGGGACACTATCATCAGGGTGATCAAATCCATGTGCAGATGGCCATCGATGCAGCTCTCAAAGCAAAACCGGCGTGGGAATCCATGCGTTGGGAGAGCAGGGCCGCCATCTTCCTGAAAGCAGCTGAACTGATTGCCGGCCCTTACCGGACAGAGTTTAATGCAACCACCATGATTGGACAGTCCAAAAATGCATATCAATCGGAGATTGATGCCGTGTGCGAACTCGTGGATTTCTATCGCTACAACGTGAAGAACATGGTTGAAATATATGACATGCAACCAAACTCTGCCCAGGGGGTCTGGAATCGCATGGTGTGGCGACCTCTCGAGGGGTTTGTTTTTGCACTTACCCCTTTCAACTTCACATCAATAGCGGGCAACCTGGGTGCTGCACCTGCTCTGATGGGAAACACAGTTGTTTGGAAACCTTCAAGAACGGCGGTTTATCCGGCTCATCTCATCATGAAAATACTGCAGGAAGCGGGATTACCCGAAGGCGTCATCAACCTTGTATATGCCGGCGGGAAGGAGACGGCTGAAACGGTTTTTAATCACCACGACTTTGCCGGATTACATTTCACCGGTTCCACGGACGTATTTAATGGTATGTGGGCTACCATTGCAAAAAACATATCAAGGTATAAGTCCTATCCTCGCATTGTAGGTGAAACCGGCGGGAAAGACTATATCCTTGCCGATGACACGGCTAATCCGAAACAGGTTGCTACAGCCATTACCAGAGGTGCGTTTGAATATCAGGGCCAGAAATGTTCGGCCGCTTCACGTGCCTACATTCCTGAAAACATCTGGGAAGAGATAAAACAATTGGTGAGCGAAGACCTCTCGAAGATTCGAACAGGCGCGGTGGAAGATTTCAGCAATTTCGTGAATGCCGTCATCGACGAAGAGTCGTTCAACAAACTGGCTAAAGTTATAGAAGACACCAAAGCTTCACCCGATGCCGAAATTATCTGCGGGGGAACTTATGACAAGTCGATCGGTTACTTCATCTCCCCTACCGTTATTCTGGCAAAAAAGCCGGACTATTTCACCATGCGGGAAGAGTTGTTTGGGCCTATTCTCACCATATATGTCTATCCTCCCGATAAACTGGAAGAAACCATGGATATACTGGACAGTACGACCGACTATGCATTAACCGGAGCCATCTTCTCGGCAAGCAGGGACCGCATTGAAAAAATGACGACCCGGCTGACGCATACTGCCGGTAACTTCTATATCAACGATAAGCCTACCGGTGCCATGGTAGATCAGCAGCCGTTTGGCGGAGGTCGTGCATCGGGGACCAATGACAAGGCAGGCTCTGTATTTAACCTGCTCCGCTGGGTGTCGCCGCAGTGCATCAAGGAAACCCTTGTTCCGGCAACGGATTATATGTATCCCAGCTTTTTGGAGGATTAATTGGATAAGAAATCACAATTCAGAAAACAGCTTTCGGGCTGTTTTTTTTATTCAGGAAATAAATTCAGTAAAAAAAGCTCACCTCATAAATATTTCAATTACCTTTGCATACACATCAGCAGCCAATAGATCTTATAATTGCTTAATTTGTATACCTGGAACAATTTCCGTTATCCATAAAAAATTTCCCCCGTTTTTCTGCGTAATAATACGCTGCATTAAACATGTTTTTGGGGGATGATTTTCATAAGCGGCCGGAATTTGTATAATTAACTATTAAAAGTATTATATGAGTACAATCACCATCTTTTGGGTTGCATTTGTTGTAACCTTTCTTATTGTTTACGCAATCGATTTTTACGTGACAGATCACCGCAGAAGTAACATCAACGTCAAGGAATCGTTGATGTGGACCGGGTTGTGGATCCTTATAGCTCTGTTGTTCGGTCTGGCCGTTTTTCTATTTTTTCCTCAAAATCCCGACAGTCCCGTAAGAACAGCTTCTGTGATGGCAGCAAAATTCATTTCGGGTTATTTGACGGAATATTCGCTGTCTGTGGACAATCTCTTTGTCTTTCTTTTAATTTTTTCCGTCATGGACATCAAGCAGCAGAACCAGCCTAAGCTGCTTAAACTGGGAATACTGGTGGCTATCATTTTGCGGATCCTTTTTATTCTGGTAGGGATGGAACTGGTGATTCGGTTTCACTGGGTGTTGTACCTGCTAGGGATGGTGTTGATCTATACCGGCTTAAAAATGCTTCTCAGCAAGGATAACCAAACCGCTGATCCCAAAAATAATATTCTGTACAAAGGAGCTATAAAATTATTTCAGGTTGATCCGGACATGCATACGCCTCATTTTTTTACAAAAATAAACGGGAAAAGACATATTACCCATATGTTTCTGACGTTCTTGATTATCGGGACCACCGATATTATTTTCGCGCTGGACTCTATTCCTGCCATCATCGGGGTGATCCTGGAAGGTGCGGAGAGTTTGCTCACCGGACAGGAAGAACAGTTTCTGGCAATCACATCCAATGTTTTTGCCGTAATGGGGCTCATTTCGCTATTCTTTGCACTGCGAAATATCATCAGCATGTTCCGTTTTCTTAAATATGGCATAAGCTTCATCCTTTTCTTCATTGGGCTAAAGATGTTGTCGGGCACCATTCCGTCAGTAGCCAGTTTCTTTACGTCCAAGTCATGGTTCTCCCTTGTGGTTATCCTGGGGACTTTACTTATATCCATTCTGTTGTCAAAAATAATCCCGACAAAGAAAATGTTTGATCCCTTGACAGAAAATGGGGAAGAATATGACGAATCAGAAAAGTTTGGGGAGAAAAAAGTTTAATAAGTAATTCGCAAAAACATTCTATCTTTGTGTTTGTTTATGTCGTTAAGTGACACAGTATGCACAATAATAGAATTAACATTGCCGTAGACGGATATTCGTCGTGTGGCAAAAGCACGATAGCCAAAGGATTGGCCAGGGAACTGGGATACATATATATTGACAGCGGGGCAATGTACCGCGCCGTGGCACTTTATGCCCTCAGAAAAGGATGGATCACGGAAAGTGAAATAGACGAAGCATCGCTGCACAAGCACATAGGAGATATAAAAATTTCTTTTAAAACGAATGCGGAAGGGTTGCAGGAAACCATTCTGAACGGCGAGAATGTAGAAAAGGAGATTCGAACCCTGGAGGTGGCCAATGGTGCAAGCCGTGTGAGTACCCTTGGTTTTGTGCGAAGGGAAATGGTTCACCAGCAACAGGAGATCGGTAAAAACAAGGGAGTGGTCATGGACGGGCGAGACATCGGCACGGTGGTCTTCCCTGATGCCGAGATGAAGCTTTTTCTCACCACCTCACCCGAAATACGCGCCCGGCGGCGTTTCGACGAGATGAAAGCCAAGGGAGAACAACCGGAATACGAAGCCGTGCTGGCCAACGTAAAAGAACGCGACCTGCGTGACACAACCCGCACCGAAAGCCCGTTACGAAAGGCAGAGGATGCACTTGTACTGGACAATACCCATGTGGGCATTGAAGAACAGTTACAGTGGGCCGTGGATATGTTTTATAAAATCACAGCTAAAAATGAACAAAATTGAAATAGACAAGCTGTCCGGGTGCTGTTTTGGCGTTGCGAAAGCGATATCCAAAGCCGAGGAAGAGCTGCAAAAGGGAGGTACTCTTTATTGTTTGGGTGACATCGTGCACAACAATATCGAAGTGGAACGCCTCGAAAAGATGGGGTTAATCACCATTAACCACGAACAGTTTAAACAACTTAAAAATGTACGTGTGTTACTCCGTGCTCACGGAGAACCACCCAGCACATACGAGATAGCTAAACAGAACAACATCGAAATCATTGACGCTTCCTGTCCTGTAGTGTTGGGGCTGCAGAAGAGAATCAACAAGAAATACACCCATCGCACGCAAAGCGATGCCCAGATTGTGATCTTCGGTAAAAAAGGACATGCCGAAGTGAATGGCCTGCTCGGGCAAACCGATGAATCGGCCATCATTATCGAAAGCAAGGAGGAGATCGAGAAGCTCGATTTCTCCCGCGACATCAGCCTTTTTTCGCAAACGACGAAACCTCTGGACGGATTTCAAGAGATAGGTGAACTGATCAGGTTTCGCATGAAAGACGGGGCAAAGTTTGAGTTTTACGACACCATTTGTCGACAGGTATCAAACCGTGTACCCAATATCCAGGAATTTGCAGCAAAACACGACCTTATTTTTTTCATCGCCGGTGAAAAAAGTTCCAATGGCAAAGTGTTGTTTGCAGAATGCAAAAAGAAAAATAGCAATTCATATATAATTCATTCACCGGAAGAAATAGACCCGACGTTGCTTAAAGACAACATCACCATTGGCATATGTGGCGCTACTTCCACACCTAAGTGGCAAATGGAAGCTGTAGCCGCCAACATAGCAAAACTGCGTCCTCACCTGCAAATGGAGAAAGTCGCTTTTTAAGCAGTTTTTTTTGTGGCATCGTTAAAAAAAATGTATCTTTGCGCCTCATAGTTTTCAAACGAAACAGAGTATACATCTAACAAAGTCTCAAAGACAAGGAACTCAAACATGGACTCAAACATACAAAGCGTAGGTGTCCTTACTTCCGGGGGCGATGCGCCGGGCATGAATGCCGCCATTCGTGCGGTGACACGTGCAGGTATTTGTAACGGGATGCGTGTCTACGGCATCTACAGAGGTTACAAAGGCCTCATCTCCGATGAAATTGTGGAATTTAAAACAAACAGCGTAAGCAATATCATTCAACAGGGAGGAACTATCCTGAAAACAGCACGTTCTCAGGAATTCCTCACTTTTGAAGGACGCAGGACGGCTTACGAGAACATGCAAAAACACGGGATAGACGCATTGGTTGTAATTGGTGGAGACGGCTCCCTCACCGGTGCAGGAGTTTTCGCCAACGAGTTCAATATACCCATTGTAGGGCTTCCCGGAACAATTGACAACGACCTGAATGGTACAGACACCACCATAGGTTACGACACAGCCTTGAACACCATCATGCAATCGATGGACAAAATACGCGATACAGCCACCTCCCATGAACGTCTGTTTTTTGTAGAGGTGATGGGACGAAATTGCGGATATCTGGCACTCAACAGTGCCATCGCTTCCGGAGCGGAGGCAGCCATCATCCCGGAAATAAGTATCGAGAAAGACCAGTTGGGCGAGCTCATTGAGCAGGGATTCCGTAAGTCAAAAAGCAGTAGCATGGTGCTGGTCACCGAGAGTGAGGTAACCGGCGGAGCCATGAAGCTGGCAGAGCGGGTGAAGAAGGAATATCCGCAATATGATGTACGTGTTTCTATTCTCGGCCATCTCCAGCGCGGCGGTTCTCCCACAGCTCAGGACCGCATCCTGGCAAGCCGCATGGGTATTGCTGCCATTCAGGCATTGCTGGAGAATCAACGCAATGTGATGATCGGTATCCGCGAGAATGAAATCGATTACATTCCTTTCAAGCGAGCTATCCGGAAAGAGCGTGATATCAGCGAAGAATTGCTGGAAGTATTGCGTATTTCTTCTATATAACCTGCCTCGGAAGCGTTAGATCGAAGGGAAAGACAGAATATCTTTTGATTCAATGTAAGATTGAATCAAAATACTTTTATAGCATATACTCATATTTGCAGCATACATTTAAAAAAGGCAACGAAATTATATGGAAATTACACACATTGAACACATCGGCATTGCGGTGAAAAGTATTGAGGAACATCTTCCTTATTATGAAGGTGTTTTGGGGCTCAAGTGCTACAATATTGAAACCGTGGAAGATCAAAAAGTAAAAACAGCCTTCTTCATGGTCGGCTCCACCAAGATAGAATTGTTGGAGCCTACAAGCGAGGAGAGCACCATTGCCAAATTCATTGAAAAAAGAGGCGAAGGCGTACATCATATTGCCTATGCGACCAAAAATGTGAACGAAGCATTGAAGGATGCCGAATCAAAAGGGGTACGTCTGATAGACCAGCAGGCACGACAGGGGGCAGAAGGATTAAAGATTGCTTTCTTACACCCCAAATCTACAGGAAGCGTCCTCACCGAACTGTGCGAGCATCCGGAATAACAGGTTGAGCAGCATCAAAACAAACCTGCCGCAGAAAAACAAGCAGACATCGACAAAAACTATCTCGTTAATCTAAAAAATAATCATATGAGCAATCAACTCGAAAAAGTAAAAGAACTAATCCAGTTAAGGGAAAAGGCCCGTTTAGGCGGAGGCGAGAAAAGAATTGAATCACAACACCAAAAGGGAAAATACACTGCACGCGAACGCATATTCATGCTTCTTGACGAAGGGAGTTTTGAAGAGTTCGATATGTTCGTGGAACATCGTTCCCATAACTTCGGAATGGAAAACAGCAAGTTCCTCGGCGATGGTGTTGTCACGGGTTATGGTACAATTGAAGGGCGTCTTGTCTATATCTTCGCACAGGATTTCACCATTTTCGGCGGATCCCTGTCTGAGATGCAGGCTAAAAAAATATGCAAGGTAATGGACCAGGCCATGAAGATGGGAGCTCCGCTGATCGGAATCAACGACTCGGGTGGCGCCCGTATTCAGGAAGGTATCAATGCCCTGGCAGGATATGCAGAAATATTTCAGCGAAACATTCTCGCTTCGGGGGTAATTCCCCAGATATCCGGTATTTTTGGCCCTTGTGCCGGAGGTGCAGTGTATTCGCCGGCACTTACCGATTTCATTGTCATGACGCAGGGCACTTCCTACATGTTTTTAACGGGGCCCAAGGTAGTGAAAACCGTTACAGGAGAAGACGTCACTCAGGAAAACCTGGGAGGAGCCTCAGTACATGCCTCCAAATCAGGAGTTGCTCAGTTCGCTGTTGATTCGGAAGAAAACGGTCTAAAGGTTATCCGTCAGCTGTTGAGTTTCATTCCCCAGAACAATCTGGAAGAAGCACCCGTCTATGAAAACGACGATCCCATCGACAGGCTGGAAGATGGTCTGAATGACATCATCCCGGACAGTCCTTCCAAACCATACGACATGTACGAGGTGATTGGTGCCATCATCGACAAAGGTGAATTTTTGGAAGTCCATGCCGACTATGCAAAAAATATCATCGTAGGATTCGCCCGTTTCAACGGACAGTCGGTCGGAATTGTTGCCAACCAGCCTAAATTCCTTGCTGGCGTATTGGATATCAATGCTTCAAGAAAGGCTGCCCGCTTTGTCCGCTTCTGCGATGCATTTAACATTCCTCTTGTCACGTTGGTCGATGTACCCGGATTCCTTCCCGGAACAGGACAGGAATATGGCGGTGTAATCACACACGGTGCAAAGTTGCTCTATGCATATGGCGAGGCCACCGTTCCCAAAATCACCGTTACCCTGCGGAAGTCATACGGAGGGGCACACATCGTGATGAGTTGCAAGCAGCTCCGCGGTGACATCAATTATGCATGGCCCAGTGCCGAAATCGCTGTCATGGGTGCCGACGGAGCGGTGGAGGTTCTCTACAGCAAGGAGATTGCCACAGAAACGGACGCAGAGAAAAAGAACGCCGTGATTGAAGCAAAAAAACAGGAGTACAACGATCTTTTTGCCAATCCATATGAAGCTGCCCGCTATGGATATATCGACGATGTGATTGAACCGCGTAATACCCGTTTCCGCGTGATTCGCGCTCTGCAGCAGACACAGACCAAAAAGCTACAAAATCCGGCCAAGAAACATGATAACCTCCCCTTGTAAAAGTAAGGATTATGAATAAATCACCGGCATCTTCTGTTTTGTTTCTTTTGCTGTTTCTTCTATCTTTCACTGCTTGTTCCGAACGCGTAGAAAACCCGCGCTGGGTAATTAATGAAGTACTCGTGAACAATGCGGAAAATTTTGTAGACGACTACGGACAAAGGAGCGGATGGATCGAAATATTCAACAATACAGCGAAAACGCAAGACATCGGCGGGTATTTTCTGACCAACGACAAGTCGAACCCCAGAAAATACTCCATACCCAGAGGCGATGTACTTACCAGAATTGCGCCCCATCAGCATATCTTATTTTGGGCAAACAACAAGCCCTACCAGGGAACATTTCACATTAGTTTTGAACTAAACCCCGACGAGGACAATTATATTGCTTTGTTCGACGAAAGTGGCACGAAGCTGATCGACGAAGTGATCATACCCGGGAAGCAGTTGGCAGATGTTTCATGGGGCTATGCAATGGATGGGGTGAAATACGACAAGGCGGGAACACTTCAGCTGACCAGATTAAAAAAGGTCACACCCAGCACCAATAATTACACCCTCGACAAGAATGAAAAAGTCGAGAGATTTAAACAACAAGATAAATTTGGAGCATCTATGACAATAACATCAATGTTGGTCGTATTTTGTGCTCTCCTTGTTCTCTATATCGTCTTCAGGTTCGTAGGAAAATCTTCGGCCAGATTGAATGAGAAGAGAAGAGGAAAAAGTACAATTGTTGAGACCACAGCAGGAAAACCGAGTACTCAGGATATATCAGGAGAAGTACTTAGCGCCATATTTATGGCGTTGCACGAAGAACAAAATGACGTACACGATTTTGAACACACTATTCTCACAATCAACAAGATAAGTAAAAACTATTCTCCCTGGAGTTCTAAAATCTACGGTTTGAGGGAACTTCCGCGAAGATAGACAGACAAACGTTTCAATCAACAAAAACAAAAATTTCACATAATGAAGCAATATAAATACAGAATCAATGGCAGTCTCTATAACGTGGTCATCAACAATACGACCGATGAGACAGCAGAAGTGGAAGTAAATGGTATTCCCTACACGGTTGAGATTGAGAAAAAAGTAAAGAAAATGGTATCCTCTCCGTTCAAGAAGCCGGCGCAGTCAGGTTCACCACAACCCGAAGTAAACACTCCCGTCATCAAACATACGGCAAATGCAAGTGCCAATTCATTGAAATCGCCGCTTCCGGGTATCATCCTCGATATCAGCTGTAATGTGGGCGACACAGTGAAAAAAGGGCAAAAACTGTTGATACTGGAAGCCATGAAAATGGAAAACAACATTATTGCGGATAGAGACGGCACCATCAAGGATATTAAAGTAAGAAAAGGAGATTCGGTCTTGGAAGGATCTGAACTGATTGTTATAGTAGGATAGAATATGGGAAATTTTTTTGATTTTTTAATTGAAAATCTAAACACCTTTATCAGTTACACCGGATTTGCAAACGTAGAGTCAGGTCATATCATAATGATCCTGTTTGGAATACTGTTTATATTCCTGGCTATCCGCTATGAATTCGAACCTCTACTGCTGGTACCCATTGGTTTTGGCATATTGATCGGCAACATCCCGTTCGATCTCTCTGCCAACATGGAAATTGGAATTTATGAAGAAGGATCGGTCTTGAATATCCTCTATCAGGGCGTACAGAAAGGATGGTATCCGCCGTTGATCTTTCTTGGTATTGGCGCCATGACCGATTTTTCTTCCCTGATTTCAAATCCCAAGCTGGTCCTGGTCGGTGCTGCCTGCCAGTTTGGCATCTTCGGAGCTTACATTATTGCTTTGCAGCTAGGATTTGAGCCGACAGAGGCCGCATCGATCGGGATCATTGGAGGAGCAGACGGGCCCACGGCCATATTTCTTACCTCAAAGTTAGCTCCACACCTGTTGGGAGCGGTAGCCATATCGGCCTACTCGTACATGGCACTGATTCCGATTTTGCAACCCCCCTGCATGAGACTGCTCACGACAAAAAAAGAGCGGCTTATACGCATGAAATCGGCACGGGTAGTATCTCAAAACGAGAAGATCATCTTCCCGGTTATTGGTTTATTGTTGACAGCATTCCTGGTTCCTTCCGGATTGCCCCTATTGGGTATGCTCTTTTTTGGGAATCTGCTGAAAGAGTCAGGGGTAACCCGGCGACTGGCAGAGACCGCTCGAGGTCCCATGATTGATATTGTCACCATCCTTCTCGGATTGATGGTTGGTGTCTCCACTCAGGCAACCACTTTCCTGACACCCGCATCAGTTAAGATTTTCGTTTTGGGTGCACTGGCATTTATCATTGCCACTTGCGCAGGCGTTCTGTTTGTAAAGTTCCTCAATCTATTTTTGAAAGAAGGGAACAAAATCAATCCACTGATTGGCAATGCGGGTGTATCGGCAGTACCCGGCTCGGCACGTATGTCGCAGGTTGTTGGGTTGGAATACGACTCTACCAATCACCTGCTGATGCATGCCATGGGGCCCAATGTGGCAGGTGTTATTGCATCGGCTGTGGCTGCAGGGTTGATGCTCGGATTTTTGTATTAAACAAAAAATCAACAAAAATAAAATTTTATGGGTTTAGAACAATTGATGCCAGCTATTGCCGGCATGACCTGGCAGCATCTTATCATGTTAGCTATCGGAGGCATACTTATCTATCTCGCCATTGCTAAGAACTACGAGCCCACCCTGCTTTTACCGATGGGGTTTGGTGCCATTCTGGTGAATATACCTCTTTCTTCGGCTCTGACACAGATCGACCCGGCAACGGGGCAGGCAGTGGAAGGGGTGCTCAACGTCTTTTTCGAAGCCGGTATCGCCACGGAGATTTTCCCCTTACTCATCTTTATTGCGATCGGGGCAATGATCGATTTCTCGCCCTTGTTCCGAAATCCGTCGCTGTTGTTATTTGGAGCTGCAGCACAGTTCGGTATTTTTCTCACGATGGTGCTTGCATCCATCCTGGGGTACGACTTAAGGGAAGCAGCCTCCATTGGCATTATCGGCGCTGCAGACGGTCCCACCTCCATTGTGGTGGCATCCCGTTTTGCACCCAACTTGCTGGGGCCCATTTCTGTGGCAGCCTACTCCTATATGGCATTGGTTCCGATCATTCAACCACCTGTAATCCGGTTGCTGACATCCCGCAAAGAGAGGTTGATCCGCATGACAGGCAACAATAACAAGAAGATATCAAAGAAGGCATTGATTGCCTTTCCAATCGTGGTTACCATCGTCGCCGGAATCATTGCACCATCATCACTGGCATTGATCGGATTCCTGATGTTTGGAAATCTGGTACGCGAATGTGGTGTCTTAAACAAGCTATCTCTTTCAGCGCAAAACGAACTGGCAAGCCTGGTAACATTGCTCCTCGGAATCACGATTGCCAGCACGATGACGGCCGAGCGTTTCATTCGCCTGGATACGCTCATCATCATTGCACTGGGATTGTTTGCTTTTGTCTTTGACACGTTTGGCGGCGTGATCTTTGCCAAGTTGTTGAATCTGTTCCGCAAGGAGGGCAACAAGATCAACCCGATGGTGGGAGCCTGCGGCATCTCTGCCTTCCCGATGTCGGCACGCGTGATCCATCAGATGGGTCAAAAAGAAGATCCATACAATTACCTGCTTATGCCGGCCATCAGCGCCAATGTGGGAGGACAGATAGGTTCGGTAGTGGCCGGAGGTATTATATTGACATTGGTTCCTTTATTTGCTTAAAACAAAAAAATCATGACATCGACCGTAGAAGTAGCTTTGTTTATTGCAGGAATTGGGATGGCAGGAATATTTGTCTTCATGGCGGTTTTTTACCTGCTTATTCTTGCGCTGGATAAATACCTGCCACACGAGGAAAAAATGGATGAAGAATAACCTGTAATTGCCGGTCTTATGTGCGGAATCATCATTGTTTCCGCACATCGGCTCCCCACATCAGTTTGTCACGAAGTGTCTCGTAAAATGTATGTCCAAGCCTTTTTACCACACGCAGGGTGTAATCGGCTTTGCGCACATGGATGCTCACCGTCTCATCAAGCACACGCGACTGGCCATCGACCGATACCAGGTACATATGACTGCGGCTTTCTACTTTTAGTGATATCAGGCTGCTGTCATCTACCACCAACGAACGCGAGGTGAGATTATGCGGAGCAATGGCTGAAAGGATGATGCTGGGTATGGTGGGCGACAGGATGGCTCCCCCAATACTTAGTGAGTAGGCGGTAGATCCGGTTGGAGTGGCAATCACCAGTCCATCTGCCTGATAGGAAGTCAGATAATCATTGTTGATATATGCATGAATGGAGAGCATCGAGGCTGTGTCCTGTTTCAGGATGGCCACTTCATTCAGTGCGTGCGTATTGAAATACTCGGGCGGGAAAGTTTCGTCGGTAGTCATTCTTATCAAAGTACGTTCCTGTACTTTATAAGCACTTTTCATTACCTCCTGCAATGTTTCTTCAACATCGCCGTAATTAATGGCGGCAAGAAAACCCAGGCGACCGGTGTTTATACCCAGCACAGGGATGCCAGAATCTCCCACGGTGGCAGCCGTTCGCAGGAAAGTGCCGTCGCCTCCCACACTCACTACCATATCCACTTGTGGCAACGTCTCGGCTAGTTCCGAGATAGGACCTACTCTCTGCTGAATATGAGCCGGCAGAGAAAGGTAAAAATTCTCGGGTAGATACAACTCTCCTCCGCTCCGCCTGATGGCATCACAAACCCCGAATATCTGATCTTCCGCTTTTGCGGTCCTGTCGGGGAACATACTCCCAAATAATGCAAACTTCATTTATCTGTCGTCAAACTTATTCCGGCAAATACCAATTCTGAAATATACCGCCTACATTTCCAGGTAATACAATAACTCATCCAGCCGTTCTTTCTGGGTGTCGGTCACCTCGCCTTCGCGCATAAAATAGTATACTACATGGTAGTTGAACCGTTCGAAACTCCTCAATACAGCGGAGAGATCATCCACATCCAGCTTCAGCGACACCAGCAAATCGACCCCGCCCGAAATTGGCATCACAGAAAGAGACGTCACATGGGCATTGTTGCTTTCCACAATCCTTGCTATCTCCGTGAGAGTGTAATCCTTGAACGGAATCTCCAGAATAAGCAGCGAGTTTTCCGTCTCGGTCAACTCCGTAAATTGCTCTGGAGTAAGTGGTGAAGCAAACTTTTCGACTTGATTATTGATAAATTCTTTGACTGACATTGCGTAAAACGGTTATTTCGTATTACTTTTGTAACTGTTTTACAAAGATGGCAAAAATTTGCGAATCCGTCTCTTTGTGACGGATTGTTTTTAAAAAAAATATGACGAAACTAAGCGTAAACGTAAACAAAATTGCGACCCTGCGGAATGCCCGCGGTGGAAATATTCCCGATGTGGTGCAGGTAGCTGTAGACTGTCAGCTCTTCGGAGCCGATGGCATCACCGTGCATCCCCGCCCCGATCAGCGACACATCCGTTATTCCGATGTATTTGATTTGCAGGCAAAAGTGCATACGGAATTCAATATTGAGGGAAATCCAACTCCCGAGTTTATTTCGCTCATTCAACGAATAAGGCCTACACAGGTAACCCTCGTGCCGGATGCCCACGACGCTATCACCTCCAACGCAGGATGGGATACCATCACTCATAAAGATTTTCTGACCGACATAGTGAATGAATTTCAATCGTTGGGCGTACGCACCTCCATCTTTGTGGATGCCATTCCCGAGATGATCCGCATGGCTTCACAGATCGGCACCGACCGCATAGAACTCTACACCGGTCCCTACGCCGAACTCTATCCATCCGACCGGGAGAAAGCCGTCGCCCCCTATCTGGAAGCTGCTACTCTGGCCAAAAATCTGGGATTGGGTGTGAATGCGGGGCATGACCTGAACCTGGACAATCTTCAGTGGCTCTACATACACATACCCTGGATTAAAGAAGTATCCATTGGGCATTCTCTCATTTGCGATGCACTTTATCTCGGTTTGGAAAAAACAATAAAAGCGTATAAAAATTGTTTAAAAAAACCCGTGGTAGAGGTTTGACATGACAAAAACCATTATCTTTATTCCAAATAGGTATCGAGCACAACTAACTTCAGACGTATCAAATAAATGCACATCGTATGAATCTTTTGCAATTACCCATGCCGGCAGATACTGCGCAGGCCATATACAACGCAATGCAGCAGGCAACGACTGCAGAAACAGAGGCTGTCACAATGAATGCATTCGACCTTGCCTTGAAAGGCGGATGGCTGATGATTGTACTGCTCATTCTGCTGTTAATGACGATCTATGTCCTGATAGAAAGGACCCTGGTCATCAATAAAGCCGGCAAGGAAGACAGTTCTTTCATGAATCGCATCAAGGATTATATCCACGACGGGAAAATTGACGCTGCCCTGGCTCTCTGCCGCCACACCGATACGCCATCGGCCCGCATGGTGGAAAAAGGAATCTCAAGGCTGGGAAGACCCACAACAGACGTGATGTCTGCCATTGAAAATCAGGGGAATATAGAAATATCAAAACTGGAAAAGGGACTTCCCGTGCTGGCCACATCTGCATCGGGCGCACCCATGGTTGGATTTTTGGGAACCGTAACCGGTATGGTGAAAGCTTTTATGGATATGGCAGGCGCTGGAGCCAATGTGGATGTGAATATTCTCTCAACCGGTATTTATGAAGCGTTGGTCACGACTGTCGGAGGACTTATTGTGGGAATCATTGCCCTTTTTGCTTATAATTATCTTGCAACACGCATCAAAGGTATTGTAAACAGGCTTGAGATGCGAATCATGGAGTTCATGGACATCCTGAATGAACCGGCTGTTTAAAGAGAATCAGAAGCTATGGCATTAAAACAACGATTTAAGTTAGAATCAAATTTCAGCATGGCATCCATGACGGATGTGATCTTCCTGTTGCTTATTTTCTTTATGATCACCTCTACAATTGTCGTGCCGAATGCTATTCAGGTGTTGCTGCCCAGGGCGCAACAACAGGCACAGGCAAAGCCTATTACCCGGGTGACCATCGACAAGGATTTGAATTATTATGTAGCCAATGCCAACGAAACAGAACGCCAGGTGCCCTTCGAGGCAATCACACCGTTTCTACAGTCGGCATACACGGCCGATCCCGATATTTTTGTAGCACTCTATGCCGACGAGAGCGTTCCCTACAGGGAGATTGTGCGAATCCTGGATATCGCCAATCAGAATAAGTTCAAAATGGTGCTGATGACAAGGCCCAATTAAACGGAGAAATCCAGATGGAGTTAACAAAAGAAAAGATAGGTGGACTGGTGGGAACAATCATCTTTGCGGTGTTGCTCCTGCTCATACTTATTTTTTCCTACTTCACCCTGGCAACCCCTCCCCAGGAGCTGGAAGGTATTCCGGTAATGTTTGGCGCCACAGAAAATGCTTTTGGCATCACGGAGGCACCGATGGCCGAGGTGACCCCAGCTCCCGCCTCCACCCCGAATGTTCCGGAATATAGACCCAATGAACCGATGATCACGCAAACCACCGAGCCAACCATCGACGTGGAAGCACAACGGGAAGAAGAACGTCGCCAGGCACAACTGGCCGAAGAACGCAGAAAAAGGGAAGAGGCGGAACGATTGAGGAGAGCGGAAGAAGCGCGGCGAAGAGAAATCAACCAACAGATGTCGGGACTCTTTGGCGAGAGCGCCGGCAACCGGGGCAATACCGAAGGCAGCGGTACTCAGGGCGTTTCCACCGGAAATGCTACGCAGGGAGCCGCCACGGGCACGGGTGGTATCGGTTCGTACGACCTGGGCGGACGCAGCCTTGGCAGCGGGGGACTGGTACAGCCACGCTACACAGTGAACGATTATGGCACGGTCGTTGTTAATATTACCGTAGATCCTGGCGGAAATGTGATCAACGCAGAAATTGGACGAGGGACAAATACGCCCAATACTGCCCTTCGTAACGAAGCATTGCGTGCTGCCAAAAACACAAAATTCAACGCGATAGCCTCACCCAACAACCAGCAGGGGACAATCACCTACAAGTTCAACCTGAACTGATCACAGCTATTTCTGCACAATAGGGAATAAATATGTTCCGCCCGGCATCATTTGTTTAAAACCCTGTCCGGATATATCCGGACACAAAACGAAGAAATTATGAAGAAAGTAGTCTTGTTTTTAGCAAACGGGTTTGAGGAAATCGAAGCCCTCGGCACACTGGATATTTTGAGGAGAGCACAAATACCTGTAAAAACCGTCTCCATCTCTGACGACAAAACGGTGACCGGTGCACACAATATTTCCGTCATCGCCGACACCATCTTTGCCGAGGCAGATTTCACAGAGGTGGAAGTATTGGTGTTGCCGGGAGGAATGCCCGGTGCGAAACATCTGAATGAGCACGAAGGAGTGAAAAACCTGCTTTTGGAATTCAACAAGCAGCAAAAGATGATCGCCTCCATCTGTGCGGCCCCCATGGTACTGGGCGGACTTCGTTTGCTTGAGGGCAGACGGGCTACCTGCTATCCGGGTTTTGAGCCTGAGTTAATTGGTGCACAGGTTACCGGCGAAAACGTGGTTGTAGACGGAAATCTAACCACGGGAAAAGGTCCCGGACTTGTATTTGACTTCGCACTAAGACTGGTAGAACAGATTGCAGGTATTTCGACACGGCGCGAGGTGCAACAAGGCTTGCTTTTGTAATATCCGGCAATCTCTCCCGTTTTTTTGGAAGTTCAAGGTGCAAAGAGTTCAAGTAGACTTAGGCATTTTCCTGTAACAACAGTGCTCAAATAAATTTGATTCCTGTTCGTATTACTTAACGAAAATGTTGGCTATTAACGAAAAACAGATTATCTTTGCACCACTTTTTTTATAAGCAACATAATGTCTCACTATTTAAAGTAAATTTTTTTATTACAAATGACTGAAAACCTGAAAAGTGTAGCTCCGGTAGAAGATTTCGATTGGGCTGCGTATGCTGAAGGAGATCCTTACAGCAAAGAAAACAGAGAAAAACTTACCGAAAGCTACGACAATACGCTGAGTAAAATCAGTGACAAAGAAGTTGTAACAGGTATTGTAACCTCCATGAACAAACGCGAAGTGGTTGTAAACATTGGCTATAAGTCCGATGGCGTGGTGTCAATGAACGAGTTCCGCTACAACCCCGAACTAAAAATTGGCGACGAAGTAGAAGTTTACATCGAAAGCCAGGAAGACAAAAAAGGACAGTTGATCCTTTCCCACAAGAAAGCCCGTGCATCACGTTCCTGGGACCGTGTCAACGCCGCGCTTGAAAACAACGAAATCATTAAAGGATATATCAAATGTCGTACCAAGGGTGGTATGATCGTGGATGTGTTCGGCATCGAAGCATTCCTCCCCGGATCACAAATTGATGTGAAACCGATCCGCGATTACGATATATTTGTAGATAAGACAATGGAATTCAAGGTAGTAAAAATAAACCCTGAATACAAGAACGTGGTTGTTTCACACAAGGCTCTCATTGAGGAAGAACTGGAACAACAGAAAAAAGAGATTATCTCGAAACTCGAAAAAGGGCAGGTGCTCGAAGGAGTGGTCAAAAATATTACTTCCTACGGTGTATTTGTGGACCTGGGCGGCGTAGACGGCCTGGTACACATTACCGATCTTTCATGGGGACGCATTCAGCATCCCGAAGAGGTGGTACAGCTCGACGACAAGATCAACGTGGTAATCCTTGATTTCGACAACGAGAAAAAGCGCATTGCACTCGGTCTGAAGCAATTGACTCCGCATCCATGGGATGCACTCAGTGAAACTCTGAAGGTGGGTGACATCGTGAAGGGAAAAGTAGTGGTTATTGCCGATTACGGTGCATTCGTAGAAATCGCCCCCGGTGTGGAAGGGCTGATTCACGTATCGGAAATGAGCTGGACGCAACATCTTCACAGCGCACAGGACTTCATGACCGTAGGTGAAGAGGTGGAGGCAGTGATCCTCACACTCGACCGCGACGAGCGCAAGATGTCGCTCGGTGTGAAGCAACTCAAGCCTGATCCATGGGATAGTATTGAAATCAAATATCCGGTGGGCAGTACCCACACAGCTACCGTACGTAACTTTACCAACTTTGGCGCTTTCGTGGAGATTGAAGAAGGCGTAGAGGGCCTGATTCATATCTCCGACTTGTCGTGGACTAAGAAGATCAAACATCCGAGTGAAGTCACCGAAATAGGAGCTTCAATTGAAGTTCAAGTACTCGACATCGACAAGGAAAACCGCCGTTTAAGCCTGGGTCACAAGCAACTGGAAGAAAACCCATGGGACGTGTTTGAAACAATCTTTACTGTGGGCTCTATTCACGAAGGAACAATCGTGGAAATGCTCGACAAGGGAGCAGTGATCTCTCTGCCCTATGGCGTGGAAGGATTTGCAACTCCCAAACACCTGGTAAAGGAAGACAACTCACAGGCTCAGGTGGAAGAAAAGCTCGAATTTAAAGTGATCGAGTTCAATAAAGATGCCAAACGCATCATCGTTTCTCATAGCCGCATCCACGAAGATATCTCAGGCGACGACTCCAGAAGGAAAGGAAAACGCACTGGCAAGAAAGAAGGAGGAAACGAAGTGGCAGCAGCAATTCCGGTGATGGAGAAAACCACACTGGGCGACATCGAAGAACTGGCTGCACTAAAAGAGAAGCTTGACAACCAGAAGGTGGAAGCTTTCAAGAAAGAGGCGGCCAAAGCTGAAGCCAAAACAGAAGCCAAAGCTGAGGTAAAAGAAGAAGAGGCTCCCAAGGCTGGGGAAACAAAAGAAACCAAAACAGCCGAAGTACTAGAAGCTGAAGTAAAAGAAGATACTAAAGCTGACGCTGAAAAAGAAGCATAATCTTTTTATAAAATTTATTCTACCCGGGGTATCACACCATGTGATGCCCCGGTTTTTTATGTAAAAAATCCTGGCAATGAATAGTTTACATAGGAAACATATCTCCCGACCTTCTGACCGTAAAGTGATCCGACAGGTTAACTTTTATGTTATCTTTGAAAAAAACGCCGATTGATGTAAGAATTTCCCCCGTTTCACGTCTATTATGTATGAACGCTCATCAATTTGAACATCAAATCCTATGTTATTCCGATAAGCTGTATCGTATGGCACTTTCGGTATTGAAAGACGAAAATCTGTCACAGGATGCGTATCAGGAGTTGATGATGCGTTTATGGGAAAAACGTGAACAGCTGAGGATGATCGAAAACCCACAGGCATTTTTGCTTACATCGATGCGAAACCTCTGTCTGGATATGCTCCGCAAGCAGCAACCAAACGGGGAGCTTTCCCCCAACGCAACTTATCCTGCGCCCGGTCCGCACCAGCTTACCGAAGAGGCTGACACGGTAAATACCATCAACAGAATGATTGATTCGCTTCCCGAAATGCAACGAACTATTATCCGTATGAAAGATGTGGAAGAGATGGAGGTGACGGAAATTGCAGAAATGATGTCGATCACAGAAAACGCCGTTACTGTTAATCTGTCACGGGCCCGAAAAAAAATACGTGAAATGATTCTTACCTTTCAACAAAAGGAGACTATGATTTATGAACAACGTAAATGATATACTGAACGCTTATTTCGAAGGAACGGCATTGCCTGAAGAGGAAAAAAGACTGAAGGAATATTTCCGAAGCAATACTGTTTTACCTCAACATGAAGTATATAAACCCATGTTTGCTGCTTTCGAGGAAGAAAAGCAAATTGCTGCTCCCATTTTTGTTATTCCGGTGAAGAAGAACAATAAAAAACCATTTCTATTTCGAAAATTGTGGATTCCAGCAGCAAGTATCGCGGCAGCTATTCTTCTGGTTGTTATTTTATTCCCGCTCAAAAACAAAACCGAAATATCTTCCAACGATTACGTGGTTTTCATCCATGGAAAGGCAATATCAGACCCGCATAAAGCACAAGTATATGCCGATAAAATGTTTATGCAAGCCAATGAAATCATCCGTACCAGCTATGAACCTTTAGTGAAAGCAAATACAATACAAAAGGAGATGGATGCCGATAAAATTTTTGACGATTTATCACAAAAAATTAATTATATAAAGTCTGCGAATCAATAACTTAAAACCCTGTAAAAATGAAAAAAAATCTCTCAATTATGTTCGTAATGCTCGCTTTTGCCTCGACCATATCGGCTCAACAACTCGAAAAATTGTTCGACAAGTATATGGAGGATGAGCGATTTAATTATGTATACCAGAAAAAAGCCAATATGATGGACAGGTTAAACGATTTGACAAACATCGAGGCATGGGAGCTTGGCAAATCGCCAATAAGCACTGGTCGTCAAATGCTTACGTTGAATTCGACCGACAAATCGCTTGATGAAAGTTTTACCCGGGAAGTAGAAAATGCACTCAAAGCCGACAAGTATGAACAAGTTTCAATCGTAAGAAACGGAAAAAACCGGGTGGAGACCTATGAAAAAAACAGCGACAAAGGGACGTCTAAAGTCAGTTTCATAAAAAATCCCGAGAATATCATGGTCACATTGAATTCATATGCTCCCCAGAAATAATTCATGTGAGAAGGTGCTCCCGTAAAGAAACTCTACTTTTCAATATATACACATGAACGGGAATATGACGGGATGTCATGTTCCCGTTTCTCATTTTTCGTTATATTTGTATCCTAAAAATCAGAGCAGGTGTTTTTAAACGACAAACCATATCGTGATTTCTCGGAATATCTTTCGGCACGATTTCCTTATAAGGTACAAAAGATATCCATTAACGCAGGTTTCACCTGCCCCAACCGCGATGGCAGTAAAGGACGCGGCGGATGTACATACTGCAACAACCAAAGCTTTAGTCCCGGTTACGGAAAACCTACCAGGACCATCACGGAACAACTGGCCGACGGCATTCATTTCTTCTCGCGCAAATATCCGGAGATGAAATACCTGGCCTATTTTCAATCCTATACCAATACCTACGACAGCATTGACTCGCTTATCGACAAATATGAGGAGGCACTCTCCTATCCCGGCGTGGTGGGACTGATTGTGGGTACCCGCCCCGACTGTATGCCCGGGGAGTTGCTTGATTACTTTGAAGCCCTCGGCAAAAAGACATTTGTGTTGGTAGAATATGGCGTGGAGTCAACTTTAAATAAAACACTGGAACGGGTAAACCGTCAACATACCTATGAAGAATCTGCCCTAATGATCCGTAAAACGGCGGAAAGAATGATCCCGACAGGCGCGCACATGATCCTGGGCCTGCCCGGAGAAACAGAAGAAGATATCCTGCACCATGCTGACAGACTCTCCGAATTACCACTCACAACCCTCAAGCTTCACCAGTTGCAAATTATCCGTTACACCGCCATGGCACGGGAGTATAAATTGCTGCCGGAATCGTTCAAGCTGTTCACGCTCGAAGAATATGTCGATCTGTGCGTTCTTTTTGCCGAACGCCTTAGTCCCGATATCAATATTGAAAGGTTCACGTCACAATCGCCCGCAAGACTGCTGATTGCACCCGATTGGGGACTAAAGAATTACGAGGTGAGGGAAAAAATACTGAAACGGTTTGGCGAGAAGGGAACCTGGCAAGGGAAACTTTACATCCGGTAGTTCCAGTCACGCTGTGTATACTTTTTCTTTTGCAGTTCCTCAATCTCTGCCATATCCTCTCTTTTGAACATAGTGAGTTCTTTGAGTCCATAGTATTCCAGCAGTTTTCGGGTAAGCGCCTCCAAAAAAGCAGTCACGTCGTCAGCCCTTCCTTGCTGTTCCAACAGGTAGGAACGTATATTCCGCACAGGACTGGATACCGAGGCTGTCGCTTTTTTTATCAGGTGCCCGTTTTCCGACGTCAGGGCTCTCTGTAAAACCTCCAGATCTGCATCATACAACAGGGTACCATGATGCAGTTCCCTTCCTCTGGAGATATGTGATGCAGTACCCGATATCTTACGTCCCTCAAGCCAGAGGTCTTTTCTTTTCCCTATCACAACGGGAATACCCAACTTGTGAAGTACAACCACAACGGGTTCAAGAAAACGAGTACTTAAGGGTGCACCAGTGCTATCATGAATGAACGAGTAATTCAGGTTTCCTTCATCGTGATACACCGCTCCTCCACCAGACATGCGACGAATAATCCGGATATCATGCTCGATACAGAAATCCGGATCCACTTCGTTCATTACTGCCTGGTTTGACCCGATGATCACACTCGGTTCATTCACATAGAGCCACAAAAAATTTTCACCCTTTCTAGAGAATAGATGTTCTTCTGCGGCCAGGTTAAAAGCTGGCGTAGTAGAGGGAGAGACAATGATATTCATCTGATGATTCCCTCTTTCATTTGTAGTTCGTGAAACATTTGTACTCAGTTAATTTGTGTTCATTTCCAAAGTTGCAAAATCGATAAACCTATCCAGCGTATTGATAACGGGCTCCTTGCCATTCGCTGAAGAGATCCAGTAGCTGAGGTATTTTGCCGGCTTTAGGATAAAGATATGCTGGTTGCCATCATCCATCTTCAGCGCACAATCATCCGGATTCAGGAAGATCGCAGCACCCAGTTCCACTTTTTCGTCTGCCACATCTTCAGGGTGCAATCCCCAGGTAAAAATGCGATCCTCTTCCACCACTACCTGCTGTCCAGGATGGTAGTTGATACCGGTCACAAATTCCACCTGCGCATCCGATAGAGCAAAAGCTTCCACCTTAGCCTTTCTGATACCGGAATAGACGGTAACCCTGACAAGGATATCCACTTTGCCATTGCGATAGGGGACATCTTCCGACAGCATCTCCATAAATGAGACGGATCCCTCTTTCGCTACCCTAGCCAATCGGTTTGACACCGGGTGTAGCGGTACCACCTTCTCTCCATCCCATAAACGAATACCTCCCAGACCGACTGTAGACCCTACCTTATAGTAGTCGGCACCTTTCCCTTGCATCTGCTGCTCCGGTGTGGGGTACCACCTGTATTGTGACAACTCTAGTCCCCTATTGGCTTTTGAGTAAACATCGATGGCTGCCTTTTTGTCGAAGTAGAGCCGAAGACCTAGCCATTCATTCTCAATTGCCGGGCCGTGATGCCCCAGAGCACTATAGAGATCTCCTGATTTTGATGAGACATAATCAAGATAACGGGTACTGTCACTGCGCAGGAAGAGACTCGCATCCGTCATGTTTTGGGCTACAAGAAAAGAGGCTTGCAGCAAAAATGGGAACAAGAATAATATACTTTTCATGTAATCAATTAGAATGTGAAATTTTGGCCTATACTTTTGGATCAGTATTACAAACATAGTGAATAAATATCGCCATATCAATTTATTTTTCCTTTTTATCTCCTTTCTGTTATACGGAGGGACTTAGCCTGTAACGATATAAAAATATGGATTTCACGATAAAACAGTAAAAGCGGTCGAACTAATTTTTTATCACTAACTTTGTCCTATGTAATGATTACTTGCAAACCGTTGTATGTCCAACAATTGTACGGCAAAAGCTGATCGCTGTAAACCGAAAACGAATAACTAACTTAAAAACTGAAAAATCAAATGATCAAAACCTGGCGCTGGTTCGGGCCACAAGATAAAATTACTCTCGATATGCTTCGTCAGATTGGCGTGGAGGGAATTGTTACCGCCTTACACGACCTTCCTCCCGGAGAGGTGTGGGGCAGGGAAGCAATAGATAAGCTGAAACAAGTCATTGAAGATGCAGGTCTTGTTTGGTCGGTAGCCGAAAGTCTTCCTGTGGCCGAGGAGATAAAATATGCTACCCCCGTGCGCGATCAGTTGATTGAAAACTATAAAGTGAGTTTAGCCAACCTGGGTAAAGCCGGTGTGAAAACCATATGCTACAACTTTATGCCCGCCATCGACTGGATACGTACCAACCTGAACCACCCGCTTCCCGATGGTACCACCACCCTCTATTTCGACAAGATTCGTTTTGCCTGCTTCGACTGTAAGATTTTGCGCAGAGCGGGAGCAGAGAAAGATTACACTGAAGAAGAGATCGAAAAGATGAATCTGCTGTACAAGGAGATGACTACAGAAGATAAAGAAATCCTCATCGATACGATCATTGTCAAAACACAGGGTTTTATCCACCGGAATATATCCGGCGGGAACAATAATCCGGTCGTGGAATTTAGAAAACAGCTACAGAAGTACGCGGGCATTGACAGAAAGAAGCTCCGGGAGAACCTGCAATATTTCCTCCAGCAGGTAATACCCGTGGCAGAAGAGCAAAACATCATGTTATGTATCCACCCCGATGACCCACCTTTCCCTGTATTTGGCCTACCCCGCATTGTCACTAATGAGGAGGATATCAACTGGATTCTCCGCGCCCTACCCTCCCGAAGCAACGGTCTCGCCCTTTGCGCCGGTTCACTGAGTGCCGGTGCCCACAATGATGTACCTGCCTTGGCCAGCAAATTTGCAGACCGGATAGGCTTTGCCCATCTCAGAAGCACACAACTACTTCCCGGGGGCAACTTTATGGAAGCATCGCACTTGGATGGAAACGGCAAGCTGATAGAGGTGATCCGCATCCTGGAACGGGAGCGGCCGCAGATACCCATGCGGGTAGATCATGGCAAGCTGATACTCAACGATGCGGAAAAGGACTACAATCCGGGCTACTCCTTCTTAGGGAGAATGTTTGCTCTGGCACAGTTGGAAGGGATGATGGCCGTAGTGCGGAATGAAATAGAATTTGAAAATGAACCTCAAAATTATTGATTATATAATTGATAATCAAATCATTGCAGAATTCCTATTCAAAAACGAAAAGTCTTAACTTTGTTGAAAAAAATCAGTTTGACTCATGCAATTCAAGTTACCTTCATTTTCTTCAAAGACGGATCCAAAAGAATATCGTTTAGGTTTTTCTCAAATCTTGGTTTTTCATTGGAAGCTATTGATATTGTCAAAATATTGAATTATATTCGTACGTTCATATAAGTATTGCGGTGTTTGAATAATTATAACACATTCAAATCATTTGTACAATTAATTACAATTAATATTTTACAGTTAAATTGTGGCTTATGTCGGTACGAAGTGGTTCCTTTTTAATGCAAGATAAGGCAGAATGGCAAGTGACCGGTCCAGGAATACAACGCCAGATAATGGGTTACGATGAGCAGATGATGCTCGTGAAGGTCAAATTTCAGAAAGGTGCAGTGGGAGAGATGCACTCCCATCCCCATTCGCAGACTACTTATGTAGCAAGTGGTATTTTTGAATTTAACATAGATGGCGAAATAAATGTCGTTAAAGAAGGGGATGGACTTTATATCGCTCCCAATCTTCCTCATGGTACACAATGCCTCGAAGCAGGTCTACTGATAGATGTATTTAGCCCAATGAGAAAAGATTTCCTTTGATATTTCCCAAGATTAACGACGACTTTCATTTGATGGAACTCCTCATAATTATGTCCCTACGGGAAAACAATTCTGGGCTACAAAGAGAAAAACACCTGATATAAAGACGATTATGAGAATATTTATTCATTATTAAAATTATTTGGTTTCCAACTCTATTGGTCCATATTCTTTTCCACGCCCGCTGAATTATATAATTTTACCCCTGATAGAGCTATTCGGCCAATATAGGGTATTGTATTGTGTAGCGTCATAGTACCAATATCCCCACATCAAAAAACAAAAACAAAGACAGTATTCGGAAGTTGTTAGGGTACTTGTTCCACACATTCGTGCAGAATTACTGATGAGCATAGACTAATTGTGGAACACTTTGTCAAGTCAAATAAAGTCTCTATAATCTCAATAAAATGATTCTTTGAATCATTGTTAAAGTAATATCTAAGCCATCCATAATATGGGAATAAACCATAACGACATCAAGCGGCTCATTATTAATCATATGACATGAATTTCCAAAGTAGCCACATACAACCCGCAAAAATGGTAGATTGAGCAGCAGCACATTCTATTCAAACATATAAGCTCCTAAATCAATTTTCCCTTTTATTGCCACAGGATACATATCTAAATCATGTGTATATCCAAAAGAAAATCCTCTTTTTCGTGCAGGACTACTTTTTTTTAATCTGAAGTTCCGATTGTTTATATCTACAAAAAGAGGATCAATCACCCAGTCATCTTTTTGATGAGGTATTCCTACTGGATCAGTATTTCCTGGAGAGTAATAAATATTTCGACTTCGTTTTTGATTACCTATGGCTACCCTCATATGACCAATTTGCTCTTTTACAGGCCCTAACACCTGAACATCACTCGCTACATAAAAAATATTATTACGGATATTCAAAAAAGTTTTTTCCGGATCAAACGTCCAAAATACAAAACGATCTATATTTGGTTCACGTGTTCTGATAATCGTATTATTGAACACTTCTACTTTCATAGATCCTCCTCCAATAAATTGATTCCTGTCATCACTCAAGTTATAGGCTACTCTGACGTGATCAACATCCCGAGCGGCTATTTCAATAAATCCATGATTATTAACCGATATATTATGATGGATATGGATGTGGTGTGCATCAAAGTCATCATCGACTCCATCAAGCTCTATCACGCCGCCATCTGAACCATAAGGGCCTCCATAGGATCCATAATTTGCAATGTGATTGTATGAAATTTCGTTGTGAGCCGATACAATCATGATAGCTATGGGTCCCCAAGACTCTGCCATGGGTTCATAGGTATCATGAAAATAGTTTCTTGTGATAAGATTATGGGTACCTTTTACTTTTACAGCGACCGGTGTATTTTCAAACTCACAGTTTTTTACAATATTGTGATGGGTACCTAAAGCCAGATATATCGCTCCCATTTTTTGTACATTTTTACTTTTCTTATTTGACCCGGGAGGATTGGCATTATCATGAAAATAAAGTCCGTCAATGACAATACAGTTTCCTTCGATCCGAAAGATATTTCCATTAAGAAATTCCCACTTGGGATTGCTAAAAGCCGGCAATCTGCCCGCTCCATATTTTTTCAAAAGCGGAGACAAATCTTTTCTGGGATTTTTCATGATTATATCAGGCGGAGTACTGTAATGTGAAATTGTGATAGGATTATCATTTGTACCTGAACAGGAAAAAATGACCCCTCCTTTATACGAGCTTCCTTTCGCAAATAAAATACTATCCCCCGGCTGAAAAATATCTCTGCCCAGATTTACAAGACTTTTCCAGGGTAACTCCATTGAAGTACCGATATTTTCATCATTACCGACCAAACTGTTGATGAAGTAACTGGTAGCTCCTCCTTCTCCAGGATACGCACACAAAAAATAAACAGCCCATACGTTTCTAAGAATCCAACCAAAACTGAACCATTTATTTGTCAAAAAATTCAATAAGCTCATATACATTATAGTTGAGATCTCTCATGAATTTACTTAAATATGGATACATTTCGTAGTAATTGTCGTAAATCCCTTTGTTCGCAGGATGTCCACTATTATCTGATCCGTCATCGTCCTGATATTTAAACCAATGCCATCCCACGCAGTTTTTAGACTCAAGTAATCCAAGAGTAAAATGTTGATAGGCGTAAGCTTTGTCCTTCTCGGTGCGAACTGCGAATCCGGCTCCGGATGTATTGGGAAGGTCCGTATCCAATGCTTTGGTATAAAATTCCGTTATCAGAAAAGGCGTGTCCGACCAAGTTTCCCATTCTGCCACGCTTGTCTCCAACTCTACACTCCAGCGGCTATAATAATTAATGGAAATAATATCGCAGTGGCGACCGGCAGCTTCTACAACGCCTTGAAGATATTTAGGGGTTCCATGTAAACGGGATCCCAAATACATCATCCCAGGATCTACGACTTTCACGGCCTCTTTCACTCCCTTATAATACCTTTCAGCCACAATACCGGCAAACTCACTATTCAAAGCATTGGTGACAGTGGTTGCACCCTTAGCTTGCATGAAATTATCAGCCGCTCTACGTGCTGGATCATCGGGATCTGTAATTTTCAAAAACCTATCTAAGATGCGGCTATTCGTTGAACTGAAGTTAATTTCATTATCAGAAAAAAATCCCAAAACATTCGGATCATTGATATAAGGAGCCAATGCCGTTTTAAAATAATTGACACAAAATTGTTCCCATCCGGTATAATACACCAGTCCCACTGCGTTATCGGAAATATCACCCGGATATGCATAATTGTATTCTCTTCTGAAGTTTGTCAGAAAGCCAAATGATGGGGTCAACGTCATTGGTTTATCGGGGTGTTTCTTGTTATGTTCCTGAATAGTTTGATAAGTATTTGTACAAAAAGCACCTGTCCCATGGAAACCAATAGCCGCTAATTCCTCTTGGGTGATCTGCATCCACCTTTCATCCGTCCTGAAGCGCGTATTCCAAGCCACACTGTTTCTTTCCGAACTTCCTTTTCTTAAAGAGGTAGTACTTCGTTCATAATGAATATATCCTTCCGGATCTATGATCCACCAACGACCATTGATTTTTTTCGTGTAAAAGCGCCCTGTCACTTCCTGCCGGGGTTTATCAATCCGACTGCCATATTTATTGATCACTGATTTGTATTTTACTGCAGTTGTATCGGCTTTGAACCCCACGATATAGGGTAATATCCGCGTTTTCTCACTCCTCCAGCTTGTCACAGGAACAGAACTGCTATAGTCAACCATAATCGGACGATATATGGTGATATTGCGTGATGGAGAATAGATCTCAGGAGGCAAGGATGTTGGAAGTGGAAGAATTTCCTCATCATCCTCTTCCACAGGATCTATGACCTCCTCATCATCATTGGGGCCAGGTTCTATTTCAGGATTATCTTCCTTACATACAGTAAGCCCTAAAACACAGGCTATCATGATCCATGCTATAAGAATATTTTTTTTACTCATAGATATATTTTTGATGGACACTGGATTCACCTAATCAATTGTAATAAGTTTCACAGCCCGCACAGTACGTGCAGTACTTCTTTTTACGCCCGTATCTACAGCAAACTTGCCAAACCTTACCCACCATACATTGGTTGGATTGGTTGTAGATTCAGTGCTTGTCCAGATACTATTTCCCGCTGCATTTCCTGCTGCGGTATTGAGTGGTACACCGTTTGGAATTGATGTTAAAGTCGCATCAAAAGTAGCCCGTGCAGTTTTTTCTGCAGGAGTTATCTCATCAGGGTTTGAAGGTGTTGCATCACCCGATTTTGTACCATTATATGCTTCGAATAAAGCAAGCACTTCATTTTTGGAAGGAAGATACCATCCCTCTCCCATGTCGGTACAGAATTTGGCAGCCGTATATTGGTCGAAGTTTGGGAGTGCTTTTATCGTGTTGGTATTTGCAAAGCCGTCATCTTCCGAGGTTGCCCCTGTTGCAATGGTTTCTATAGCTTGAGGACACCATGACTCACCTTCTAAACGCGTTGCTGATACAATCTTACATTTTTTTGGATCTTCGGGGTCCTGCCAGAAGACAACGCCACCCTGAGCCACCTGGCCGATAATACTGGGTACAGAAGAGAGTTGAGTTACTTTTAATTCCTTCGTTGCAATATTGGATCCTTTCCCTGCAACAACTGTGATAACTACAGTTCGTGCATCTCCTGTATTATTTTCAGACAAAGTGGTAATTAGTATTACATTTTCTGTAATAGAAACGCTGCACCAGTCAATCTCAGGATCATTCATTGTTGACTGGAAATCCGATTGATTGGAAGTAATTTCTACAAGAGCCGTACTATTGGCTGCGGATGATAGCGTTATACTCTCTTCTGTGAGACTTAATGTGGCAGAGATATCACCTGCGAGTTGTGTTACCTTTAAAGATTTCGTCGCAGTATTGGTCCCTTCTCCTGCTATAATTGCAATAGTCGCTGTACGGGCTGTGGGATTGGGATTATCAGCAATCGCTTTTAAGGTGATAACCTTTCCGATGATACTATAACTACACCAGGATTTTGCAACTTCATCTACTGTAGCTCTAAATGCAGTTTGATTTGTATTCATTTCAACCGTCACAACACTATTTGCTGTGTTTTCAAGTTCTACCTGATCAGCAGAAAACTCTAATGTTGCATTTTCTACACTATTTTCTTTACTACAACTCAAGAAAATCAATGATAAAATTGTCACTACAGTATAAAAAAGATTTTTTTTCATAGCTTTATATTTTATCTTTTTATATAATTTCAAATTTATAATTACCATATTTTGAGAACCGGAGCATGTGTTGAAGTATGATTTGAGATTGAAATAACACGACCCTTATCATAATCGTCACCCGGTTCACGCCCTTCTCTTATCAACATAAAGGTCATATTATCAGATGGGTGTTTTTTTACAACATCGGTCACATCCAAATAATGATAAGCGGGATTCCTGTCCATTGTAAGTTCACCTGCCATAAAACATTCATTTCCCACTCTTTCAGTCAGAGAAGAGTAGCTATTTAGACACGGTGCATTTTTCCAACTTAAATTCCCCTCTGTCCAGTTACTGCTGTTCAGATAATATACATGAAAACGATATGGTATGGTATCCTGTTTACAATGTCCGTGTATTCCCAGGATAATTCTCTGGGATTGCTGCAAATCTGACACCTGTGGAGAAAAATGTATATATGAAACCTGGTTGTTTTCTCCTGTGAGAGCATCAAGTTCTATAGCGAGTGAAGATGAACCAAAAACTTTTGTAGTTTCCGTACCGGCTTTTACCAGTGCAGTGTAATCTGCAGCAAAATTCTTCATAGCCGTAGGCTTCGGGCAGATCGTCAGCAGTCCCACACTCTGTTTAGGCAAAGTGAGATTGAGCGTTCCGTTTTCTGAACTTTCCAAAACAACGGCTTCTCCGTATTTATTTTTCCCTACCTCTTCATAAACAATCGGGGTACCCGGAGAAATACCCAGATCGGTTAAGTCAATATCAAGTTGATAATCCATTGGATTTCGCTGTACCAGCCACACATATATATTCCCTGAGATTGTGTCTATTGAAGAACAGATATCCAAATCTGCATCTTTCACCGAAACATCGCATTTCAGTAGGGGCCTCTCATCTTTAAACCCTTTGGCAAACAACCGTACCACCTCTGCTGTGCGCTGTGCTCCACTAATGTCGTAGCTTTCGGGGGCACAGGAGAGCGTATTAGGTCCAAACACCTTGACTTCACGGATCATCACTTTTCCGGGATCATCTATTATGATCCTGATTTTAGAACCCTTGACAGGCTCTTCAAACGTATAAAATAACTGGGCATAGCGGCTATCCTTTTCTACAGTCTCAGGAATTGGTTTCCATGTGGAAACGTCCCAGCTCTCCACTCGGATAGAACGTATCCTGTCAGGCGCGGTAAAGACACCACCCGCTGACCCTGTATATATGACCATTCCTCCCATTTCCACCTCTTTCTCCAAATCAATTTCAAGATACTTGGGCTCTTCGGACGTATAAGCCCATGACGATGCGTTTGACTTATCACCATCCGTTACAAAAGCTGCCTTATATCCTACATCGGATGCGATCGTACGTACCGGTTTTCCCAACGCCAAATTATCATAGGAATCTTCAAAAAATCGTTTACCTTTCCAAATATGGTGGTGTCCCGATTTAATTCCCCTTGGATAGGTACTGCTCGCTGTATTGGCTAATTTGAATGCCCACATGCCATAACCTCCCCCTTTCATGATGTGGGTGTATATTCCTGCCCATTCTGTGAACAGCGAAGGGGAATCCATCGTCTCCTCCTTATCTATCAGATAAGCATTCATCCAGCGTCCAATCTCAGTAAATAGGATGGGTTTGCCATGGCCCAACGGATGGTTTTCACGCAGAATCTGATCGATGCCTTGTACGCGTGAAACATATCCTGCTGCGGGCAGGTTATAGGAGTGGGTTGAAAAGAGTTCGATCAAATCGCGATCGATTTTCTCTCCCTTGTAATCCACTCTTTCGGAAGCAGCTATCTGTGCCCACCAATTTGTATTGGTACCCGCCGTGACAGGTCCTATAAACTGAGGTGTCAATTGTTTATTGTAAAGTTTATTGACATCATATACTGCACAATGTATTGCATCGGACACCACTTTCATGAGCTCAATCCATACTTCAAGAGGCATTGGCCCTGAATGGCGATGGTTGGGTTCATTTTGCATGGCGAACATCTCTACATCTCCGGTTTTCGCAGCATAAAAAGCCAATGCATAATAACGTTGCCATAATTTCCACTTGTTTTCCCACGAAGTGTCCTGGCTGGCATTGGAAATCTGTAAAATCACATCTATACCCAGCCTGTCCAGCTCTTTGAAAGCGTAGTCCATGACCATGGAATTGGTGGAATGGACCGGTTGTGCGGCAACCGCAACAATGGAGTCCCATGCAATAAAACGAGAGTTTTCCGGATCTGAACGAAATTCATTTTTCAATTTCTCAAAGTCGGTCAAGTTCCCAGCCCTTCGAGATGAATTCAACCATTTTTCAGACGCATATGTAGCCAGGCTTGCCCAGACTCGCAACGAATTGACTCCGGAATACTCCAACCATCCGGACACATTACTGTGAGGCATATAATATCCTTGGTTATACCCCACATACTTCATCGACCTTCCTTCCGTTTCCCGTCTTATCTTCACCCCTACGTCCGTAGATCGGTCAGGCAAAGCGTCATTCCTTTTTTCAGACAAGACCGCGGGGACAGTCATTGTTTTGTTTTTCTTTCCATATCCTTCAAATTCAATAACCCTTATCGGTTCTCCATCGGTAGAGTGAAGCCGGAATCGGAAAGAAGAAACTGGTGAGGAAAACCGAAAAGTAACCTTGTCGAGTCGATTCTCCGTGGTGACTGTTTCCGACAAATCTGTCCAGTTGGCATCATCCCAATACTGGATCATAAAGTTCTTGACATTCCAGAATCCGGGAGATTGCCTCTTCTCATAGTCACTTTTCTCTTCTATGGGAATACCGGTATAAAGAATAATTGAATCAATGTCGTAGTAGTTACGTAAATTCACTTCAAACGTATGGGGGGGGCGAGATCCTGCTGCCGATATCCAGGTTGAATTTCTTGAAAGGATACCATCCGTTGCCATCCTAGCGGGAAATTGATGTTGTTCGGAAGAAGCAACAACATCTGTATTTTTGAATACATTTTGTTGTGCCTGCAGCGTTGTAAAAAAGAACAGCAGAGAGAAAACAAACGAAAAGATATACTTAAAATTTCTCATTGAAATTCAGATGTTAAGATCACTGCACTTCGATCGCCGGTGAAGGTGACCTTCAGCTCCCTTTCTTTCGGCAATGAGGTATGAATAGTTTTCGTAGAATGAGGTTCAAGCAGATATTTTTCCATTCCCCCGGAATTGATTCGGACTGAAAAAACAATTGCCCGATCGGTAGGGTTTTCCACACAAGTGAGCATATTTACTTTGCCGGGTTTCACACGTGCGAGGAAATATCCACTTCCTTCCCCTTCCTGTCCTTTTTCCACCAGATATGACCCTCCACCCGAGTAGGTGTAAGGGGCAAAAGGTCGTCGTCCCCGAATCATATACTGTACGCCGGGCCGGTCGTTCCATCCCCCATACGATACAGTGTAATGATATCCCAGATCATCCACCTTCAATGCATACTCTTCCTGTCTATTCACGGGCGACACAGGTACAGTATTAACAATCAGTCCATTATTTGCACCCGACACAATTCCTGCTTCTGACTGATAATTTCCCCAATAAACCTTCCTGTCCACAAGAGGAAAGGTGTCCGGCAATTGATGGCTGGCAGCATAATTCATCATATTGACAAACAATTTATCAGCTACCGGATCCAACCCTGTTCGTGAAGTCAGGTCGAATCCCGATAACAGGATGGAACCGTTTCCATATTTGATCTCACTCAAAGCTGTAGCCGACAGGTTGCGACTATAATTGGCAAGGATGGAAACCTGTGACAAATCCGCATCGGTCATTAAGTAACCATTCGTCACTGGGTAAACAGCCGGAAAGCCCGGTTGCGATTCATCATACTCCGTATAATCGGACCATAATTCAAAGAGATTTTGCGATAATCCTTGAAACAAAGCATGGTCCCTTTTTTCCAGATTAATATTCATGCCATCTACAAACGAATAATCTGCAGGAGGGTAAGTAAGGTCGTTATTGCTATTTTTCAGCCACTTAACCGTCACGGGAAGCCACGACATGTCACATTCGCCAAAATATTGCCTGAGACATACAATGCGTCCTCCATCACCGACAAATTGTTTCAATAAGTCTGTCTGCGAACCATCTATCTTGCTCAGGGCAAATTCGGCTATCAACAACACATCTCCAGCATTCAAACCTGTGAGATCTTCTATTTTTTGAAAAGGAATTCCACCATTGAGTAAGGCTTTTTTTCCATTATTTTCCGGATCGAACAGCTTGATCGTCCTTCCCGTATCGACCCTACTCTTCCATTCATTATCCGCGATAAACAATTCAGCAGTATTGGAAGAAATAACTTCCCCCTTTTGCATGATTGTTCCCCGAAGCGTATAATTTCCGGTAAGAACTGATGGGGGAACACCTATTTTCATTTTTTTGCGAAACGTGTCATAATAGGGTATCCGAGGCAACTCCACTTCTCCTGAAATGACGGGAATTCTATTCTTATCTTCGAGTGACCATAAAATTTTAGCATGATCCAAATCACGCATCAGATCGTCATCGTTCACAACGTGGACCACACACTGAACTTCGGATCCGGCATATACATTCATTTGCCACGTTTCCCAGCTCAGCAGCACAGGTTGGTAACTCACACCATACTGGTAGGCGGCCGGCTTTGGCATCATCTCAGCAAAGCTATGGATGCCATCCCAATGATGAAAAAGAATGGTAAAAGGCATTACACCGGCCAGACGGGGATTGTGTGGCCGGAAACGACGGTACATCTCCGTTACGTTCTTTAAAACGTCTGCCTGATATTTCAACGCAGCTTCTCCCTGTTCTTCTTCCGGAAGGTGTCCCGTCCAACACTTCTGGGAACCGGGTTGCTTGGTGCGGGAACAAAGGTTAAACCGGCCATCTATACCCGTGTAATTACCCACACACTCTGTAAAGGTAATGGCCTGTTTCTTTCCTTCATTCTGCCACATCTCCATATCTCTTAGATTCAGAAATGTAAAATAAGTGTTATAATACCATCCCCAGTAACGATGCACATCATACACATCTGCTGATCGTCCCAAACCATATCCCGCATTGCCGATATATTGTTTTGTGTGATCCCATTGACTAAGCTCATCATATGCTTCCTGAAGAAATCTCCGGTATTTTTCGCCGAGTTCACCCTGGTAAGGCATTTCGTTCGATAGCACATATATTACCACTGAGGGATGAGAGGTAAAGGGACCTAAATCCTCTTCCTTGTATATCCTGACAGATTCCTCCATATCCAAGGGGGGATGATCCGGAGTTCCACCTTTTGGACGCCCATACCGTCCTCCAAATATCATCATTCCCTCTTCATCACAGACATCCATCCAGTTTTGATTGTCGGGGATCCGGACAATGTTCACATGCATTCCTTTTAAAAAACGGATGTAATCACGAGCAAATTCGGCACTACCCTCTAATTTCTCCGGAATACCCCGATTGGGGGGATTAATTGCGTTTCCTCTTAAGAAAATGGGGTTCCCATTAAGAAAAAATTGCCCGTTTTTCGTCTCAAATTTTCGGAAACCAATCCTGGAGGTAAACATCGTTCCGTTGCAATTAACTTCCAGATGATAGAGATTTGGATTTGCGGGCGACCACAACTGAGCTTCTATATTTCTCAGATAACAGGTAATTGTCGTGTCTGCTGTCCCGGGCATCCGTTGTTGTGTAATAGCTCCATTCCAGATAATCTCTCCATTCTGGCATGAAATGATTCTCCCATGAACATTTATCTTTCCTGATTTCCCGTTCTTAAGTGTCATTTCGAGCTTAATCTCGTCGTCCGAGACAATCGGAACCATCTTAGTTATCTCAGTCTGGGAATAACCGCGCAACGTGATACACCACAGAGTTACAAGAACCAACAACACCTTTTTCATATTAAATCCATTATTTGAAGAAATTCACATCTTCACCAACCTTCATTCTGACCGAACCCGGGCATCAAATCCAGTTCGGTTTGCGGTATAGGCCAACGAACATCGCGATCCGGACGAAAGTTATTCCGGGCATGAATGTAATCTGCATTTAACAGGGGATCCTCTGCCCTACTATCTCCGGCATGTAGCTTTACACGTTCCTCTAAAAGTCCCAATCGTTTTAATAAAGGCCATCTCACGCCCTCAAAATGGCATTCACGAGCGTATTCTTCAAGCAAAATGTCCAGAGTGAGCGGTCCTGAGAAAACATCATTCCCGGCACGACTCCATGTCTTATTGTAATACTCAATAGCCTTGGAGCTGCCACCGCCATCACGATGAAAATAAGCCTCGGCTGCCATCAGATACGTTTCACCCAATCGGTACAACACAACATCCTTGAGACTGGATGTTCTATCTGGATTGTCTGCATTCGTCCAGCGATCAAAATACTTTAAGCTCGAAGGATGTAAACATTCAATATAATTACTTCGTGTGGGAATCACTTCATCTCCCAGATTTTTACCCGCCGGAAGCAATTCGGCATTGTTATAATAATATTTGTGGCGAAACAATTCATGATAACGTTTATCCTTTTCCTGATCATACAACCCCAACAAATAGGTATTGGGGTATACCCTACCCCAGCCATAACCACCATATTCCAGATTGTTCGTCAATCCGGATACTTTTTTATAGTTGGGCGTTACATTCAATGAAAGCCGATGACCTGAAACAACTCCTCCCGAAACGGAGTTACCTCCACCGGGGTTCGGTGAAAACTGGTAAGCATACAATACCTCTTTGCTATTCAGGTCAGCTCCCCTAAAAGCGTCAATGGTGCTCCCTAATAATCCGTAATTCGGATCCTCAAAAATATCTTCACATTCACTGATAGCTCTATCCCAATCTTCTTCCCACATAGCCACCTGAGCTCTGACATGTTTAACGGCACCTTTCGTCCATCGTCCGTATTCCGGATTACCCGTCTGTCCGTTGGCGGGAATAGAAGGAATAATTTTCATTGCGTCATCCAAGTCACTTTTAATAAGCGTAAACAAGTCTTCCTTACTGGCCGCTCTAAATGTTCTACCTTCTATATTTTCAATTGTTGTGGGAAGTGTATTCAAATAAAGTCTCTCAAATCGTTTAAAAAGTTCAAAATAACTTCTTCCTCTGAACATTTTTGCTTCAGCCCAAGCCAATCGGACCTCTTCATTTTCCATATCCATCGATTCAGCCGCGACAATGACTTCATTCGCTTTACCTATAATTTGGTAATACATTGCCCAGAAATCAGCAAACAAACCTGTGGAAGGAGTATTGGTATCCAATCGTGCCAATCCCGCAGCAGTACCGCCTCTGAAAACCATCAAATCAGTTGAGTAGTCCATATTTGTTACGATAAACCCCACTGCATCTTCTGTAGTGATACTTCGATCTTTCACATATAAACCGGTTACCGCCCGGCTTAATCCATCCGGCGTGGAAAACAGGTAGGATGATGTGATAGAGGTTTTGGATTCAACATCCAACAAATCACTACAACCCATATTTATTAAAAATAGGAGAGATATGAGTAAAAAATATATATTTTTCATCATTTTTCTTTTTTAAGTTATTACTAAAACGTAAAATTAATTCCTAAGGTGTACTGCTTTGGTTCAGGATATCCGGCAGGAGTAAACTCAGGGCTATACGACAAGAAATCTGTGAATGTAAGCAAGTTTGTTGCCGTCAAATATAGTCTAAGGTTTTCTATCTTAGCCTGTCGTGTTACCTTAGCAGGAACCGTATACCCCAGAGTCATGCTCCTCAACCTGATATAAGATGCATCCTGAATGGAAAGAGATGATTGATATGTTACATTTGAATTATGTGTTGGTCGCGGCCACTCGTTGGAAGGATTCTCAGGGGTCCAATAATTCACTTTCACACCATTGAGTTTACCCTGCAATGATCCACCTCTGTTGGCATCATATAAATGAGCATTTTGTATTTTGCGTCCATAGACAGTATACCAATCCATAAAAAAGTCAAAACCTCTGAACTCTAAAGACGTAAAAACTGAAGCCACAAATTTAGGATCACGGTGAATCACATACCTATCATCCGCATCGATTTTGCCATCATTGTTTTTATCTATAATCTTCACTTTCCCAGGTTCAATATTGTCATTCCTTTCTATGGCTTTATCCGCAATTCCGTCCCCATCTGAATCGAATGTGGGTTTTAAGACATATTTCCCTTCAACAAGATCAAAATCGGAATATTGGTAGATCCCATCCGGCTTGTAGGTATAATATACATTAATAGGTTCGCCAATAAACCAGTTGTTGGAGACATCATCCACGGGGTTCCCCTCTTCATCTACCTTATCGTCAATTTTTATTATTTCATTGTTGAAAGTGGAAAAGTTAGTACCGAGACTCCAGGTCAAATTTTTGTTCCGGATAATATCACCATTCAACGAAAGATCAAGGCCTGTTGTGCGGGTTTCGCCCAAATTATCCAACATAGAGGTATACCCGAGAACACCATTAATGGAGCGGCTAACTAAAAGATTGGTGGTTTGGGTATTATAATATTCAATCGTTCCATTCAGTCGATGATGAAAAAACCCAAAATCAAGACCAAAGTTGGTTGAAGCAGTGGTTTCCCATTTAAGTTTTGGATTTGGCAAACTATTTCCTGGCAGGTATCCCATGAAATAATTATCGCCAAATTCCATCCTGTAATCCACCGTTGTACCCAAAGTCGTATAATTTCCGATCCCTTCCTGATTTCCCACCATACCGTGACTAACCCTCACTTTTAAGTTTGAAATCTGGTCCACACCTTTTAAGAAAGGCTCTTCACTGATACGCCATGCCACAGCGACAGAAGGGAAGGTTGCCCATCTCCTGCCTTTGGCAAGACGACTGGAACCGTCATGTCGCACCGACATATTCAATATATATCGCTCTAAATAACTGTATTGTGCACGACCTACATATGAAAGGAGCACATTCTCATTTACAGTACGTGTCCTTGATGTGACTTCTCCGTCTGCGATCATATTCCACCAGAATTCATCAACCGGCACTTTATTGGCTCCAAATCCTAATGAGGTTGTATATGTATAATCCCAACTCTGGACACCGGTAAAACCAAGCGAATGATCTTTATTACTGAAAGGTACACTGTAATTGAGAATATTTTCTATCAGATAGTTTTGCGATTTTGAGTGAGAGATGCTACCGGCAGAACCACCACCGGTATATTCTGCCTTCTTATAATCGCCACTCTCTCCAAATCGGTTATACCATGAAGCATTCAGACGATATGTGATTCCTTTAAAGGGACGTATGTCCAGGAACCCATTTAATCGGGTAATATCAGTGGTGGTTTCATCTTTGATATATTGGGCATCATAAAATGGATTTTTATCACCGGTGGAATTGATATACTGTTTAATATTACCTTCTTCATCATACGGCATCCCGAAAGGTGAGCGGGTAATATGATCGGAGAACACGCCGGCTTCGGTTTCGGTTTTTGTCTTCGCGAATGAAGTATTAAATCCCATACTCAACCAACTGTAAACCTCATGATCTATATTTAACCGAAGATTTCCCCTCTTGTAACCAGATCCTGTAACCACCATTCCCTTATGATCAACATAACCGAAATTTGCGGAAACTTTTGTTTTATTATTACCCCCTCTAATCCCTAAATTATAAGTCTGTAACAAAGCAGGATCAAACATCAAGCTTTCCCAATCGGTAGATCTTCCTGATTCATAGGCGGCAAGCGCTTCATCATCATAAAGCACCTCCTCAGGGGTCAATGTAGAAGCCTCCACACCATTATCGTTCGCAATAGCTTGCTTCCTCAATTCAAAGAATTCTGCAGGCGAGTAAAAATCAAAATTGCGCCACAGATGTTGCGAACTCAAACTGCTGCTAAAAGTAACTTCTGATTTTCCAGCGGCTCCTCGCTTCGTAGTTACAAGAAGTACTCCATTAGCAGCCCTGGCACCGTAAATAGCTTGAGATGCGGCATCCTTCAGTATCTCAATAGACGACACATCTTCACTGTTGATAGTGGCAAATTCAGTAGCTGTTACCGGAGTTCCATCTACCACATAAAGTGGGAGATTACTTGCATTCAATGAACGGACCCCGCGAATAGTGATGTTTGATGTACTCCCCGGCCTACCGGATGTATTGGTCACATTGATACCCGAAGCCCGTCCACGCAACATTTCCGTGATATTGGTAGCAGGATACAGTTTCATTTCTTCAGTATTGACCGAGGCCACAGAACCTGTGATATCACTCTTTCTCATTACCCCATAACCTACGACCACCACTTCATCAAGAGAACTTACTTCTTCTTCCAAAATGACGTTAATAACGGCTCTGCCTCCAACGTTTATCGTTAGCGTAGTATATCCGATATAAGATATGTTCAAGATTGGGTTTGAAGAGGTTAATCTCAATGAATAATTCCCATCTACATCTGTAACTGTGCCATTTGCAGTACCGGATTCTACAACATTTACTCCGATCAAGGATTCACCGTTCTGGTCGGTAATACGTCCGGTTACCGTTCTCCCTGTCTGCTGACTATCCGTCATACCCTCTTTCAAATTGCTCGAAGAAAAGGAAAATGCCGGAAAAGAAAAAAACAAAATAACAAATGCAGTTACTAAATGGAGCATTCCGTTTTTGTTTTTCATTCCTGTCTGTGTGACTGAAAAAAAACATTCTTTTTTCACATTCATGATAGTTTTAATTTAATACGAAATGATAATAAAATTCATTTTTAATAAAAGATTAAGGCGTGGAATTCTTTTTTGCCATTTCCAACGCAGTGGTGGTGATATAATACTTGGCCAACATATTGGATACCTCCCATTCGGGTAAATCCCGATTCACTAGATAGCCGAAATATTTTGCAGCTACCATTCCAAAATAATCTTCGTGTCCCTTTCTGTTTTCTACGGGAACAATAATTTGATACCGCTCATCCGTAATTCGTTGTACAGACAGATAAGGATAGGTTTTTTGCAGTTCGGAAACCATCTCACTCAATGCCAATTCGAAGACTTTCCCATCAACAGCTTGATCTTTATCGATATACAATTGCTTGATATAGTTCTCCTCTTTATTCTGTACAATTTCTACGCTGGCGCGCGTCCCTTTGATCAAGGCACTGTATGCATCACCCCCTCCTTCCGGGGCTTCATAATTCCAAAGTGCGGTAACTTGGATGTTCTTTCCTTTCACCCGATAGTTGATCCTGCCGTTGCTGTACACATCCAGCCTGCCATCTTTGACATACTTGGTGAGAAAATCGGGGAAGGCCTCTAATTGAGTGGAGCGTGTGAAATCATCCAACGTCAATGTTGTGGGCCAATGGCTGGCTGAAGTTATCTGCACATCATTGCGGTAATCGATGGTGGAATCCGGGAAGCACTGCCAGTGAATCAAATCGACCAGATGAGTGGCCACATCCACCATCCCTTCGCCCTGCTGTTCCACATCATAGAACCACGCGGGACGGACCAGTACATTCCCCGAAACCTGTTTATAGAAATGATGTACGTTTTCCATGACAACAGAAGGATCATCAGGAGTGCCGTCCCGGAGTTCACCAAACAGTTCTCTGTTGTTGATGAGCTCACGCGTGAGGGTGTTCAGTATCTCGTAGCGTTCGGTCATCACATCATAGAGATATACATCCTGCGCGCGGGCGCTATCGAATGCAGCCTCCAGCAGTTTGAATCCTTCCTTGTTGATGGCCATCGGCTTGTCTGAAAGGACATTGTAGCCGGCATTGATCGACTTGGCAATATAACCGGTTTTCTTTCCGTTGTTACCGGCAAGGATCACTACATTTCCTTTTTTCTCCTCGATCATCCGCTCAAGATAATCCTCACCCGCACAGACCATTTCATGCCAACGGGTAGGATCATCGGAACGCCGGTTATACCCCTCGATGCTCTTCATATACTGGTTCAGCTCATCACCCTCGGGCGCATATACCCATACAGTATCGTTCACCTGTTTCTGCGGAAACTTTTGCAACAGGCTTGCATGAAAATGGCCCGGATCCAATACTACCAGTTCAATTTCCCCATCTCTGCCGGTAAACGATGGCTTCGATTCTTTTTTCTCTTTTTGGGTATTGCATGACAAAATGAAAAGCATGATAAGAATCGGCGTGAAAGTATGTAATAGATTTTTCATCAATCGGGTTTTTGAATGTATTTTTATTAAAAAGACTTATTCGAAGGGAGTCATAAATTCATTGGTCAACCTTTGTGATCAGATCTTGCATGTGATCGTTTCCAATTATATGCCGACTGATGCAATAGCCATCAGTCATCGATCAGGTTTTCACCTCAAACCTTGATATAATCAGTACCATAGGGATACCGTTGCGACCGCTTTAGCATCGAGTTGGCCGCTTCACTGTTTCTGAATTTCTCGGTGTTGGGATCCCACTCTAACCTGCCCGGCACCTTCATGGCGATGTGGCTGATCAGACATACGGTACAGGCGCGATGGCCGATCTCCACCGGAGAAATCGGTTCTTTCCTTGTTTTGATGCAATCCAACCAGTTGCCGTGCTGGTTATCGCTTCGATACAGGTGAATCTCATGTTCCTTTATTTCGGAAGTGAGAATCTTCGGGTCGCTCGCGTCCAACGCTCGCGCACTCTTCTCCTTATCTACTGGATCGCTGGCTGAAGCCATGTAACTCCCTCGTGAGACAAAGATCCAACCCTGCGTACCTTCATACCGGATACCGTTCGTATATCCGCCGCTGGTGTACATGGTAACTCCATTTGCATATTCGGCCTTCACCATAAAATCGCCGTGCACGTTCCACAATCCCGACTTGGGGAACTGGGCCACCGCTTCAACGGAAACTGGACCCGTGTATTCCGTATTCATTCCCCATGCGGCAGAATCGAAATGGTGCTGACCCCAGCCAGTGATCATGCCAGAGCCGAATTGCTCACACCGCAACCAGCCCGGACGGCCATAATTGTCCTGGGGATGCACGCGTATCTCCGTGTAATACACTTCGGGCGTCGAACCAAGCCACATGTCGTAGTTCAGATTCTCGGGAATGGGCATCTGAGCCGCTTCGGGTCCGGACGGGTCTCCCGGCAAACCGATTTTCACCGTGTGCAGCTTACCTATTCTTCCGTTCCTGACCAATTCCGCTGCGATCCTGAATTGCGGCGAGGAGCGCTGCTGGGTGCCTACCTGAAGGATAACACCTTGCTTCCTGACAATATCACTCAAGAACCGGCCCTCGTGCACCGTCAGCGAGGTGGGTTTTTGCAGGTAGATGTCTTTTTTGGCCAAGGCGGCCCGGGCTGCAGGTTCTGCATGCTGATGATCAGGCGTACTGATGATCACAGCATCGATGTCCTTGTTCAACAACATCTCCTGGTAATCATCATACATGCGGACATTCGAGTATTTGCTGCTGCCCGTTTTCTTCGCATAATAATCGTCGATAAACTTCTTACCGTCCAAAAGGCGCTTTTTATCTACATCGCACACGGCGATAAACTGAGCCTGATCATATTTGATGGTTTCAGCCACATCATGATCGCGTGCGATCCTACCAAATCCTATCTGTCCGATATTGATCTTGTTGCTCGGCGCATTCTTACCGAATACCGACGAGGGAACAATGGTAGGGAATACAACTGCCCCTACTGCCGTGGCCGTTGCTTGCTTTATAAATACTCTTCGTCTCATGTTTAATTATTTTTTTCTGATGCATATTTTTGGAATTCACGCGCGATACCCGCCTCAATGTGATTGCCTTCATGAACAATTACCCTATATCGGAGCCGGATCAACTCTCCTTTTTTCAACGGCGTACTTTTATCATCCTTAGGCCAGTACATGGGTGTGGGAGAAAAGAAACCATAATCGCGCGTAAACCACGGCGCAGGATACCACGCATTGGAGGGGTGCTGTAAAATGGCAATCCCTTCTGTTTTACCCAACCTTTTTCCATGACAATCAATCCACGGCGAACGTTTTCCAAAGGTGTCCTTCTCACCCGTGTCTCCTTCGGCATTGATCATTGTACCCCCGTTGGTCACTGCCAGATCAGGATCAATCCGTCCGCTAAAAAGAGAATGATTCGTTTTTTCGATCACCACGTCCATCAGCATCTCCATTGTGATATCGAAGTCAATCTGAAATTTATCTTTCGACGGAGCCGATACAATGATGGTTCGTTTGTCCTTGATGGGGGCATCGGCGCCGGGTCGCCTCCAGATGCATTCATTCTCAATAGCTACCCTTTCCGATCCCGACTCAATAATATCTGCCCGCAAAGAAATTATCTGGCCTCTTTCAATACCCTCCTGCCAGTAATTACCTCCATTGACTCTGTCACAGCCAAAAAAGAGTGAACTGTGATGGGGATAATTTGCATTACGCATAGAGGTCACGGATGCCTTCGATGGGCCATTTACCGGGTAAAAAAACGGATATTTCTCAAAATCAGAGAGAATGTAACTGGTAAAAAGGTTCCCATCAATCTTGATGTCAATCTTATCACCCAATCTCTCCGCCGTTACTTTCGACTGAGGAAAAGCAGCATGGCAAAAAAAGACCGTGCATAAAATAAAATGTGCAATTTTTTTCATGATTTATCTATTTACTATTTTTCTGAATTTCAATTTCAGGTGCTCTGGAAAAACTGTTCCAATACTTCTCGGCCGTTACTTTGTCAAGCGAACCGTCGAACACGATCATCCGGTACTTCAATACGTACTCATTTCCATTTTTCAACTTCCACGATTGATGCCGAATGGGAGTGAATTCAAAAAACATATCTCCCCTGCCTCCATTACCATCCAGCGGCCATACGCGCATGGGCTCAGGATGGGCGCGGTTGGAAGGGTGACTTAAAAACAGTATACCCGATCGGCCCTCCGGAGTTTTCGATTCCCCCTCCACAATACACCAGCGCGCGTTACTGCCATCCGCATCGATCCTTGTTTTGCCTTCCGAGGTTAATACCGTACAGTTCTCTTTTGTCCATTTTTCTGTAGCCCTGTAACCTATTCCTCCCCCATACCTGTAGGCATCAAGCGTAATACCATTCTCCAAGGGTGTGCTGAGGGATGTGGTATAATCAATCATCCAGACACCGTTACCGGTATTCCATACCCTCACATCCAACACTTCATTCATCGCGACCTGATCCTCCCCTTTCGCCCCGAAATCGATATGTTGTTGCAATGCCCTGAATCCGGAAAAAACATCACCGATTGTTTCGGATATAAAACCGGCAAACTTTACGGTGCCCTGACCTTTGTTCAAATTCCAAAAATCTACTTCCCTATCGCCAATATGAGTCATAGTCCACGGCCCCCAGATACCGTAATGATGATAATGATCTGGCGGCTGAACCCGAGACAACACCTCCCCCCGGGGAGACCACAGCGGATGAATGAACCCCGAACGCTTAAACAGGCCATCCACTCCTTCCGGCGGATACATCATTGCATACCGGTAACTAAGTATTGGACTCTTTCCTGCATAAAGGGTAAGATTTCCGTCCGCCTTACGAAGCAGTACCTGAAGATTCCGATCAGCTGCCATTTTTTTATCGGCCAACTCAATAGTAAACTTTCTGGTACCGTTTTTTTGGGAAATACCTTCCAATAAAAACCAGAGGCGGGCCGTATGTCCTCCCTCCAATTGACTCGGTATAAATCTTTTACCCGATTTAGTAATTTCATATACATTCAGTTGAAGACTATCGGCATCATAATTAATATTATCAAGAGGAAATGAAAAGGGAGCATTCACATATTCCTTGTCAGTTTTTATCGTGAAACTGGCCAGTTTCTGAGCGAACAACTGAGTCCCGATCAATGATATTAAAATACAAATAACGCTTTTCATTTTTAATCAATTTAGGCAATTCCTCTCGTAGCTGTGATGTATATAATCACTTTGAAATTAGGACTATTAGTGATTTTTAAAACGAACACCTACTTTACAAAAGTAGGGAGTACAAAAGTTAAACACTACCTATTATTTTGTAAACACCGATACTATATTTGCATGCACTGATTTAACTTGTGTTAAAAAAGCAATAAAAAAAAGAAACATTGATTCTCCTTGGAGTAACTGTATCGGTTATAAAAACCGGTATCATCTACACATTGCAATTCAGTAATTATGAGCGACACGATTATTATTTATACATGCGAGTCGGTGCCATGCGCAGCACACGTGAAACCAGCGTAAAACTATCTCACTATAAAGACACTCAACCAGATATGGTTACAAAAACAGACCATCCTTCTCAACATCTCCTTCGTCCATCGATATCTTTAAAATCGACTTTATATGTACGGTTATCGGATAAGGTTATACTTGCCCCCAATGTGGAATAGTTAACCGTCACTTCCGCGATCTCTATCTTCTTTATTGGGTTCAATTCTTCAGGAGTCCATGCACTGTCATCCATTTTATGTAGCATGACCGTGATCAGTAATTCCATAGGAGGATTTTTATCCAGACGCTTTTTCCGGGCAAATATTACCGTGCTTTCATCAGCTTCGGCATTCCGGTTTGAATGCACAACGCTTTCAAGTTGATCCCAACCTTTATAGGCAATTAAAGCCAGACTCCGTCCTGGAATTGTCGCGGTAATTACCTTTCTGCATCCATCTTCAAACCGATCAACAATAGCCTCCCTTCCGTTTATGTGAGGTAATCCGTAATGTCCAAGGGTGATTTCATACTCAAAGGCCAAACGGGTACGATCTACCCGGATAACTCCCCCCGGAATAGTGATCTCTGCCAGGTCAATAATGTAACCGACACCGTTGTTGGGAGGTTTTCGCATGATAGCCTGACGATAGAGCACATCATCAACCACTCCATTGTATAGCATACTTTGAGAAATGGTAAACTTCTGATTTTCCTGCGCATCGTTATCCAACATCTGCCCGGTAAGATAGAAATTGACATCGTCGCCTCTTAAATCCCTGGGATCAAGGCTGCGGAAACCATACTCCATAGCGGTTCCTCCATCGGGATTATGATCTTCCCAAGGAAAATGGGTATTGTAGGATAATTTGGAATAGTTGGGATCATCGTAGTACACCTTACCGGGAATAATCTCGGAAGTACCTGTTTTTCCATGGTTTATCAACACAAGACCCGGATTGTCCAGTACTACTTTCTTGGACTTACCGGCAAGCAACTCCCAAAAACCGTCATTTTCTTTGACGGTCCAAAACGGAGAATCCTCAGGAAGAGCCAGACAAATAAACGGCAAAAACATCAAAAATGGGCTTCCAGAACAGCTGTAATTCTGTACCATATATTCTTTTTTTCCATAAAACCCAAGGCTGGGTATTTCATTATAGTAAAAATCTTCACGGGTTACAAACTGCAGTAATGAACCCGAGCAAAGCCTCCTGGCCCAACCAGGATCCAGAAGATTTGTATTTTTTAACATGAAAGCCGCAGAAAAGGCACCGGATACCCAAGTCCTGTAACAGATGCTGCGCGACCACATATTTATGTAGCCATCACGCCCAAAAAAGCTTGGTAAAGATTCCATCAGCTTCTGGGCGGATCTTTCTATTATTTCGCCTATTTCCGGATAATATTCGTCTCCGAACGTTCTGTTCCAGATCGTAGTATAGACAATGAAAAGACTTATGGAATAGTAATTATAAGTCTGCTCCAGATACCATCCGTTGCCCGAATGGTAAGAGGCCACCCATAGCAAATGATTCTTTAATAGCTCATCATCAATTTCATAACCATATTTCTTTAAAAATGAAAGGGTGATGATATTAAATATACGCCAGTTATTTTGTGTGGTCCGATGGTGCGCCCATTTTGAAATGCATTCAACCATTTCATTTTTCTGTCCTTCCGTATATCCTGTCCAGATCGTATCCGGCATTAGAAGCAAGGTTTTAAACAACCCTCCAAACTCACAGGTAAACTGGTAATTTGAGTCGGGCAGTTCCTCTGGCAGAGGTATTGAATTGGGATTACCGCGAGTAAAAGATCTATAAAACTGCAAACTATAATATTCTCTTAAATTAATTCCTTTAACAGTAGTCTCGGGATCAATGTGAATCAAAGGACCGGCAAGTGTAAAAGTACGTTCCAAAGCTTCAAAATCAGCCGCGCGATAACGCCATTCGGGCGCATTCGGTTGAGGATAAGTCTTACCCGGAACTTTTGGAAAACTCATATGCTGGTCTAGCGAGTCAACATGGGAAAAAGCTCCTTCCAGAAGATATTTTGCACATTCGATATAATGCTTTCTTGTCATACCTGTTAGAGGACTCAATTCCAAGTCAGGATCGGTTATTTCAAACTTTTTTTTCATTTTTAATAAGAATAAATGATTAATGCTTGAGATGTTGTGTTTTTTTTACAAATTAAATACACTTTTTAAATTTGAACAAACTGTATTTTTGCAATAGTTTATACTATATTTGCGAAATAGATTTGAACGGATATTATGAATCGAATAATGCATGAAAACCTGAATCTAGATACTGGGTCGCCAGTTAAGATTAAATGGTGCGATTACGATTATTTCAAATTTCCTTTGCACTTTCATGATGAATATGAAATTGTGTATATTATAAAAAGCACTGGCACAAGGTTTGTCGGAAATAGTATTGAACCCTATTCCGAAGGTGATCTGGTACTGCTGGGGAGTTCGGTGCCGCATATGTACCGTAGCGATCCAGAATATTACAAGAACTGTCCCGACCTGAGGGTACATGCTGTCACTATTCAATTTTCCAAAGAATTTTTCAGCCATGGAATCAGTCAATACCCTGAATTAAATAAGATCAAGAATCTGTTGATAAGAGCTAAACGAGGTGTATATTTCCATAAACAGTTTAATCAGAGTTTAAGGAATCATATTCTGAGAGCGTTAAAACTGAAAGGATTTCCCTTGCTGCTGGAGTGTCTCCATATCTTGTCCTTGATGAGCAATTCTCAACATTATACGCTTCTGAATCAGGAGGATTCTGAATCTACTTCGGAATTTATCGAAGCCGATACGCGACTTGTAAAGGTACTTTCATTTATAAAAAGGGAATACAATCGACAATTGACTTTAAAAGAAATTGCAGGGGTTGCAGGAATGAATCAAAGTGCTTTCTGTCGGTTTTTTCATGAAAAAACCGGTAAAACCTGTACCCGTTATATCAATTCGTTGCGTATCAGTTACGCCTGCAAATTATTACAGGAAAAACGGCTTTCAATTACGGAAATCTGCTATGAATGTGGATTCAATAATATTTCGAATTTCAACCGGCAATTCAAAGAAATAACGAAATACTCTCCCACAGAATACATGAATGAATTTAACAGATCTTCATTACTCGACCACCGCAATCAGTGATATTCTCTGATAGTTAGATCGATTATTTTTGTATATTTTATTACTTAATTTATGCAAATTATTCATTTGATCATTTCACATTAAACGCAATACGCAGGTCCTCAATCTCTTCATTGCCAATAGGCTGCAGAGGTCCGATGGAGGCTGCCATCACCAGGGAGTTGGCCGAGAACTCGGCTACCTCCAGGTAATCGAATGTATTGAGAAGCTTATCGCCTGTCACAAAAATGCTGTCATTCTCCACCAATACGACCCGGTTCTTTTGGAACATTCTTGACACACTATCTACATCATTGTAAATCAATGCGAAAGGAATGGAAGGAACATCCTGCAGGAAGATCCAACTTTCGGGAATAGTACGCACATCGAATTTTGAACCGCTTACCGCATGTGCCATCAGGTTCACCGGCTGGGTACAGATGATGGAATTGATGTGGGGATTTAACTGATAGATACGTTGATGCAGCGCCACGGAACGGCTGGGTGTTTTACCGGCTTCCGCCATTCCATTTTTGATCTGTACGATATCGCTGGGCACAATATCCCACCGGGCAATATTGCTGGGTGTAATCAGAAAGTCGTTGTTCTTCCAGCGAACGGAGACTGTTCCATAGGTTGAGATCATCAGTCCCTGGTCACATGCCCTGCGAATGATGTTAACCATCCCGGTCCGGATGGCTCTCTCCTCTGAAGGATGTTCAATATCCATGAAATGAGGCACATTGGTCGGCAGGTGATGTACATATTGCGATACCTGTTCGTCAGACAGGTAGTTCACATTGCCCAGTCGCTTTGCATTGACGATTGTGCGGCAGCAGAACTCCAGTGTCTCAAATCGCTGATAGGCATCCATCATGTCGGCACCACCCAGTACCACTCCGTGATTTTCCATGATCACGGCCTTATAGCGTTTGTCTTTGAACTCAGAGGCTATCTTCTCCCCCAGGTCCTCACTTCCGGGAGTTCCATAGGGTGCAAAGCCTATGTCGCCACAGATATTGTGTGCCTGAGGAACAATCTTTGTGTCTGGAACAATGCCAGCAATACTGAAAGCGACCAGTGCAGGAGGATGGGCGTGGATAATAGCCGTAAGCTCGGGCCGTGCTTCGTAGATCGCTTTATGAAAAGGCAACTCCGAAGAAGGTTTGTGTGGTCCAATCAGGGTTCCGTCTTTTTTCACCTGCATGATATCCTTCACGGTAAGTGATCCTTTGTCCACTCCCGAAGGTGTGATCCAGATATCGCCGTTCTTGTCCCTGATGGAAATGTTGCCACCAGAAGTGGTGGTCATACCGCTTTTATAAATCCGTCCGATGATCACGTTGATCTGTTCCACCGGGTGCATTAAGTTTACATCCAATTGTTTCATATTTTTTAGCATTCATCTGTCAATCATCAGCTTCCAGCCCTTTCGGAGCAAGCTTGAACGGGCAGCGATTTGTATTTCAGTAATCAGTTGTCAACAGTCGGCAGTCAGTTCTTTCGGAGCAATCGACGAACATCAGGCAGTCAACATCTTTAGAATCAGAAGTTTACTCTCGGTTATAACTTATGATAATAATTCAGCAGAAACGTTTCTGCCTCCACGTTCCACAACCCCTTGTTCTTGCCGCAGATAAGTGCCAGTTCACGGAACAGTTCGCTGGACTCCCCAAGTTTTTCAAAGTCGGCAATTGGTGTCAGCGGCAAATCGATATGGGTATATATAAGTTTCTTACCACCCGGTATATGAGGCAGGTTGTTGGTCGCTTCCGCCACTGCATCCAGCCCGCCGATATGAGTAATCAGTCCGGCCGGGTCTAGTCCTTTCCCCATGATGTTGAGCGCCTCCACCATGTCGTCGTTATTCCCCCCGCTGGTCCCCACAATGTGCGTGTAGGCATAATGTACGTTATAGAAATTGAACATTGCGCTAAAGTGGGGATCGCCGGGTCCGGCAAAGAAGTTGAGGCAACCATCAAATGCCAGGATAGCATCCCCCTGCTCCACCACCGGTCTCACCGGAGCGAAAACGAAGACATCGTCGTAACCTGTATTGCCACTGATGGCTCTCAGCTCTTTTACAGGATCCTCTACATCGCCGGTATTGACATAATGCAGGTCGATTCCCCGTGAGACGGCAAAATCGACGGTATAAATGGAGGCCGCTCGATCGAGTCTGGCCTGGTCTACGTCGGTCACCACCAGCAACGAAGGTTTACGATCCTCCCTGTGCAGTACATAATTGATAGCTGCCAGTCCCATGGGCCCTACCCCGGCCAGAATCGCCATTTTTCCGCCATCCACAATTTCCATCTTGTGAACATAACTTCCCGGTGTGGTATGGTAGTTGGCATGCATGGCGCCAATTACGCAGGAGAGCGGTTCGGCCAGCGAAGCGGGGTAATACCCTTCGCCACGATAGATAAGCAGGCAATCTTTTTCCATCACCTCGTTGGGGATGATCACATGAGTGGCATCACCTCCAATATATTTATAACTGTACCCGGGAGCGCTTAGTATCCCCACAGGGCCATCTTCGTAATATAACGCGGTCTGGATGGAGAACTTGTCACCTTCTTTGAACTTGTGTGTCCATTTATCACCCACCTCCAACAATTCACCGGCAAACTCATGACCGATGATGATGGGATTTTCCGCTATATCGTCAGGAATACGCTTATGATCCGAGCCTTGAGACGATGCCTTGTAGGAAGACATACAGAGTGAGTCGGAGACTACTCTGGCCAGGATCTCATCCTCCCCGATCGGAGGCAACTCAAACTCCTCCAAACGAAGGTCTTTCTTCCCGTATAACCTTACTGCTCTTGTTTTCATATTTACTGTATTAATTAATTCAACATCACTTGTCCACCCGTGATGGGGAGTGCCTGCCCTGTTTCGCCGCACTGCTCCATCAGGTAGAGCACCCCCCTGGTCACATCGGACGGAGTACATCCCTTGCCCATGGGCACTTTTGACAGGTAGAACGCTTTCACATCCTCCACTGTTTTGGCACCGGGCACTTTTCCTGCCTTCAGGTACTGCACGAAGAGTCCGTTTTCGGGATCGCTCCAGAGGGGCCCTTCATAGAAGTTCCCCGGACAGATGGCATTCACCTTGATGCGGAAGGGAGCCAGCTCCAGCGCGAAGGACTGTGTGAGGCCGATGCCGCCGAACTTTCCGCCTGCATAGGCAAAATTGGCTTTGCTTCCCTGCAGACCCGATTTGGAGTTGATCTGGATAATGTCGGCAAAATAATTCTCCGGGGCATGTTTTGTTTGCAGCTTCATCACCCGGCTGACCACCTTGGTGGCGTAAAAGTAAGCGTTGTAATTGATGCGGGTGACAAAATCAAAATTTTCCGGTGTCATCTCTTCCAGTCCGCCTGCCCGCAGCACACCCGCATTGCTGATGAAACAGTCGATGGCGCCGAACGCACAAACCGTTTCCCGGACAAGATTCTCCAGGCTGGCGATATCCGCCACGTTTGTCTTTACGAAAAGGGTCTGGTTGCTTTTCGTATTCCGGTTAAAGTCGGCTGCCGTGGCCCTGCCCGCCTCTTCATTCAGGTCGGCCACCACAATGTTGGCCCCTTCCGGCAGGAGGCATCGGCCGATGCCTTCGCCGAAACCCTGTGCGGCACCTGTGATGATGATGGTCCTGTTCTCGGCACGTCCTTTGGATCCGCCTGCAGCCACGCTGCGGCGATAGTTCTCCACCTCCCAGTTGTCGATAAAGTCGATCTGCTCCCTGGTCATCGGGTGCGGGCCGCCAAATGACCGGGTTAACCAGGCTACTTTCATCGCATCTTCGAATACATCGAGGATGATGTCGCACTGGCTGGCATTGTCACCCACGGCGACCAGCCCGACCCCCTTGATCAGCAACACCTTAGGTTGATAACCGAATTTTTTGGTGAAGGCGGCAATCTCCTTCCTTGCTTCGGAGAGAATCTTATCGGGTGCTTCTTCCTGCAGGAAGAGATAGTTTGATTTACAATAGACGATTGCATCCGGCGTAAACGGTCTGGATATATCCTGCTGATTATCTGTACGGTTGTAGTACGCAATCAGCGCATTGTTGCGTACCCGCAGCGTTTTCAATCCGTCCCCGGAGAGCATCATCCGCACTGCGGGGAGCGTCTCAGCCACGTTGTGGGAGGATTCCCCTTTCTCCGAAGATAACAGGTTTGTTACGGCTCCTTCCAGTTGATCCAGTATATCGGCATAAATTGATTTGATCTCCTCTATGGTGTCGGCAGCCACAAAGATACCGTGGTTCTGCAGCCAGATCACCTTCGGCTCCTCTCCGTAGGATGCCCGGTAGGCTTTGATGCGGTCATACACCTTTTTAAACAACAGATATCCGGGATCGGTATATTCCACATAGAGTGTTTTGTTTCCAAACAACCTTTTCAATAGGACTTCGGCATCCTGCGCGCACATCAGTCCGTTCACCGCTGTCGGGTGCAGATGTACCACGAAAGGATAGTCGATCACATTGTGCATCGAGGTCTCCACCGAGGGACGTTTTCCTTTCGTGAGTGTGGCCGCGGCCAGATCGTTTTTGACCTGTTCTTCGCGTTCATCGGGATCACTGCTATATCTTTTTTCCGACATCGGGTTCAGTTTTGCCCTGTCGAGCACGGCAAATCCCGCTTCGGTGATGGTGGCGAGCGATGAACCGCTTGCCTTCACCCATATTTTTTCGTGGTTCTTGTAGGAGGTGTTTCCGCCACCGGCAATTACAAAACGATTGTCGCAGCCATAGAATTGCGATACCTCTATCAGTTGTTGAATTTCCTTCATTTTATGCTCTTTACCGGTTTACGCCCAGTTCATTCTTGATAAGTGCATCACCCAACGTCACAAATTCATCTCTTTTTGAACGGTCTGCATTCCCATGGGCATCCACATAACCTGCCAATCCCTGTGAAACTACATGCTGATGTGCGGCGATCAGGCAGGCGCCCTCGTAGTTTATCTGCTTCAGCCTGTCGGTCAGGGGTGCACCCTGCCGGGCAAACAGCTCGACAGGCTCCATGGCGGGGGTATTGTGTTCGCTGCCGAAGGTAACCACAAAGCCCCGGTCATGCAGATAGGCAGCATATCTCTCCAATAACTCCACGCTGTTGCGGGTGGTGATAAATTCCACCGAATGGAACCCCCTTTCGGTCAGCTGTCCGGCCACCCGCTCCAGGTCCGATTCAAAGTCGGTGTAGTTACCCTGGGCATCGTCAGCCAGGAAGGGATAGGTGGGAATACCCCCTGCTGCCACAATTAGTTCCTGCACCTTCTCCATCGGGAGAAAGGCAGTCGCTTCCTCGGGTACAAACGCTGCACCGCCGGCTTTCAGCAGGTTGCCACGAATCTCATTTTCCACTGCTGCCATGTCGTCCAGCGACGACTTCACTGCTTTTCCGCCGAAAAGCTTCGTCAATAGGGATTGTATCGTAGCCTCCTCATTGCGGCAAACCTCATATACTTTCATTCGCAGTGCCCTGGCCAGATGGCGCTCACGAAGTGAGCCGCTGGTAAGATTCTGCTTGATCTGCTCTACATCGAGGGTGAAGGATGCCTCCTTTTCCCGGAGATGTCCATTTAGCTTTTCGCACATCGCCTCCACCTGCCGGTTCGATGCAGCCTGCACGGTAGAGAGGAGTGTTGCATACGGTTCACTCAACCGGAAGGGATGCGACATCCCTTTTCCGCTGAGGTAGGTGCGACCGGGATTGGCAGGATCGTTAACCCGCAGGCCGGCTTTTTGATCCGCTTCATTCAGGCTGATAAACTCGATCCCGAACAGCGGATAGAGTTTCCGTTTGCGACAGCCGTCGGCCCACGCTTCATACCCCTTGACAGTGTAAAAATCGTTGATCCCGACTACACGCACATTTTCCGTCACTGCCCTGTCCAGCGCTTCATCGATATCCCGAAAAGCACTGAAAGAATAGGGTGTGTGTAAGTGGGCATTTACATTCAATATCATAAGTTGATTAGCAGATTAGTTGATTAGCAGATTAGTTGATTAGCAGATTAGCAGATTTGCAGATTTGTTGATTAATCATCACATCACCGAATCATCGAATCATTTTATCAAATTCCTTTTTTCGCCCGTTTCACCATCTCCCCGTCGGTAAAGTTCTGGCCTGGGATATACCCTTTCAGCGGCTGAATCCGTTCGTGGATCACATCCAGGAACCAGGAGGGTTGCGGGAAGAAGGCATCTTCCAGTTCGTGTGCCGGGGTGATCCAGTTGCGGGAGCCCAGTACGCATACGGGAGCATCGAGGTAGTCGAATGCCATCTGTCCGATGTTTGCAGCCAAGTCGTTCAGGAAGGATCCCCGGGTGGTGGCTTCACCGGCCACAATGATCTTTCCGGTTTTCTTTACCGACGCAATCACCTGTTCATAGTTGAAGGGCACCAGCGAGCGGGCATCGATCACCTCGGCGCTGAGACCATATTTTTCCTCGAGTTCTTTTGCTGCCTTTAATGCCGGGTAGAGTGTATGTCCGACGGTGAGGAAGGTGATGTCTTTCCCCGCTTTCTTCACATCGGGTTCGCCCAGCGGAATTTCGTAATAGCCTGTAGGAACACCTCCGTCGTGAAACTGTTCTCCCACATCATAGATACGCTGGCTCTCGAAGAATATTACCGGGTCGGTACCCTGCAGTGCCGCATTCATCAGACCTTTGGCATCGTAAGGTGTGACGGGGAAGCAGACCTTGATACCCGGGATATGTGCCACCAGTGAGGTCCAGTCCTGTGAGTGCTGTGCCCCATATTTGGAACCCACCGAAACGCGTACCACCACGGGCATTTTCAACACGTTGCCGCTCATGGCCTGCCATTTGGGTAGCTGGTTGAAGATCTCGTCTCCTGCCCTGCCAATAAAGTCGCAGTACATGATCTCGGGAATCACCCGGCCTCCGCACATGGCGTAGCCGATGGCAGTACCCACGATGGACGCCTCGGCAATGGGTGAGTTGAAGAGTCGGTGATAAGGCAACGCCTCGGTCAGCCCGCCATACACGGCAAAAGCCCCACCCCAGTCGCGGTTTTCTTCACCGTAGGCGATGAGTGATGCGTCTTTATAAAAACGGTCGATGATTGCCTCGAAGATGCCGTCGCGCAGCTGGTACTGCTTCATCTTGCTGTAAGGTTTCCCTTCGGCATCAAAGGCAAAACGTTCCTTGTTGGCGATCTTTTTCACGCGCGGATTCTCCTCCATCGGCATCAGCACATCCGGCTTTGCATCGGAGAAGGAGTCGACAGAACCATTGGAGAACATCATCTCACCGATGATGTCGGCATTGTCCATGCGTGGGGATATTTCATCATTGATAGCCAGCAGGAACATCTCGTTCACCAGTTTCCGGATATCATCCGATATCAGATCAAGGTCGGCCTGCGACGCCACCTCAGCCTCCAGCAGCTGCTCACCGTAGCTACGGATGCAGTCCTGTGCTTCCCATGCCTCCACCTCTTCCTTGGTGCGGTAGGAAGAAGCATCGGAGGGTGAGTGGCCGCTGTAACGGTATGTGAGCACATCGAGCAGCACCGGGCCTCTTTTTTCTTCAATTACTTTGCGTTTACGTTTGTAGGCATCGATCACGGCCAGCGGGTTGTAACCATCCACCCGTTCGGCATGCATCTGCTCACCGTTCACGCCGGCACCGATGCGGGCCGCAATGCCGTAACCCATGGTCTCACCCACGGTCTGGCCGCCCATGCCATATTGGTTGTTCATGATGTTGATGATCACCGGCAGTCCTCCGTTCATCTCTCCTTCCCAGAGTTCGGTGAACTGGTCCATCGCGGCAAAGTTGATTCCCTCCCATACCGGGCCGCAAGCCAGGGAGGCGTCGCCGATGTTGGCCACCACCAGTCCCGGTTTGCGGTTCACCTTCTTGTAGAGTGCTGCACCCACGGCTATGTCGCCCGATCCGCCTACGATGGCATTGTTGGGATAGACACCGAAGGGGGTGAAGAAGGCGTGCATGGAGCCGCCGAGCCCTCTGTTGAATCCGGTCTTGCGGGCAAAGATCTCCGCCAGCGTACCGTATACCAGAAAGCGTTCGGCCAGCTCCTTGACCGACCCGTTGAAATCTTTCTTCACGATATCAACAACCGCGCCGTCGAAGAAAGTCTCCATGATTTCGGTGAGCTGCGTATCATCCAGCTTGTGGATGGCAGACATACCCTTGGCCAGGATCTCACCATGTGAACGGTGGCTACCGAAGATAAAATCATCCACCGTCAGCGTCCAGGCCATGCCTACGGCTGCCGACTCCTGTCCGATGGACAGGTGTGCCGGGCCAGGGTGGTTATATGACGTACCGTGATACTCCCCCTTGGTCTTGATAAGATTCAACATGGTTTCGAACTCACGGATCAGCACCATGTCATGATAGATGGCTTTGAACTCTTCATTCGTGAAATTCTCCTTCTCTTCTTTCACGCTCTTTTGATACCGGTTGACCGGAATGGGCTGAAACTCTACGAATCCCGCCTTACGGACTTCGGACGGATCAATGTTTTGAACTTTGGGCATTGGATATTGATTTGTTGATTATTTGACTTACCGATTACTATCTGTAATGCTAAGAACTATCTTGCAAGCAGCTGCTGTTTCAATCATTGCTCCTAAAAAGCTGATCGCTGATAACTGGCAGCTAAAAATTAAAAACTACCTCTTTGATTATTTCACTCACAGTAGGATGTGGAAAGACCACCTCCTGCATCTCCTTCAGGGTCATCTCCTGCTCGATGGCGATACAGACCCCATAGATGATCTCGCTGGAGGGATTGCCGAGCATATGCACACCAATCACCTCGCCATGCTTTTCACCTACCAGTACCTTGCACACTCCACTGCCGCCCTCATTCTCGGCTACAAAGCGTCCTGCATAGGCCATGGGCAGTCTGGCTACCTTGTAGGCGATACCCTTTGCCCGGGCCGACTCTTCGGTTTCTCCCACACCGGCCACCTCGGGGTTGGTATAGACCACGCCCGGAATGGCGTTGTAGCGCATAATGTCGTTGCGGCCGGTGAGGTTATTGACCACCACCTCTCCCTCACGGCTTGCCGTATGTGCCAGCAGCGAGAAACCTGTCACATCGCCCGCGGCAAACACGCCGGGAACATTGGTACGCATCTTTTCATCCACCTTGATACCGGTACGCAGCAGTTCCACCCCCAGGTTTTCCAGACCGAATCCCTGTGTAACCGGGCGACGACCCACGCTCAACAGGATCTTTTCACCTTCCACACTATGGGTTTCACCCCCTTTTTCAAAAACAACCTTGTTGCCCGCAATCTGCACAACCTTTGCATTCAGGTTGAATGTAATTCCTTTTTTTGTATAAATGTCGCGCAGCATGGCCGACACTTCAAAGTCCAGGCCACCCAGTATTTCCGGAAGCATCTCCACCACGGTCACTTTCGTCCCCAGGCTATTGTAGAAACTGGCAAACTCCATTCCGATCACACCCCCGCCAATCACGACAAGCGAGGCGGGTCGCTCCGTCATTTCCAGAATCTCCCGGTTGGTAAGCACCACTCCTTCCGCTTCCCGTAAACCCGGGATGGGTGGCACGGAGGCTTCCGATCCCGTACAGACGAGCAGGTTTTTCCCATTGTATTTCTCTCCGTTGCAGCTCACCTCGATGCCTTCCGCTGAACGACCTTCGATGAGAGCCTCTCCCTTTACCACGGTGACCTGGTTCGACTTCATTTTGCTTTCCACACCGGAGACCAGCTTGCGAACCACTTTTTTCTTGCGAGAAATCATCTTCTCATAGTCGAAACGGATGTTATCTCCAAATACACCATATTTATCCCCATGCAGGGCATTCTCATATATCTTGGCACTATAGAGCAATGTTTTCGTAGGGATGCATCCTTCATTCAGACACACGCCACCCATTGCTTTTTTTTCGAATAAAACCACTTTCAATCCTGCGTGTCCGGCTCTCTCTGCCGCTACATACCCGGCAGGGCCGCCACCAATGATCAACAAATCTATCATAGTTGCAAATATTAATTTTTCGTTCAGAATTCTATTTCCAGCGTTTCAATCTCAGTGGCAATCTGTTTAAGAAAACGGGTCGCTTCACCGCCATCCAGTGAACGGTGGTCATAAGTAAGACTCAACCCGATATGGGGCACGAATGCATACACGCCGTTGCCCAGATCTTTGGGACGGGGCAGGATCGTGTTCACTCCAAGGATGGCCGACTGTGGCAGGTTGATCACCGGGGTGAACATTTCAACCCCGTAATTGCCTAGATTAGAGACGGTGAATGTAGCAGCCTCCGATGTGAGAATATCAGGATTCACGCTGCCACTGCGGCAGGCTGCCGCAAGTTCGCCGAGTTGACCGGAGAGTCCCGCAATGGAGAGGTCATCGGCATTGCGCAATACGGGTACCATCAACCCTCTCTCCGTATCCACGGCCAGGCCGAGGTGTACTTTACGAAAATATCGTTTGGTATCACCCAGAAAATGGGTGTTCACTTCGGGGAATTTTTTCAAGGCTTTGATCACCGCAAAACAGACCATATCGTTCAAGGTGATGTTTGCCATCATGCGCCCTTCTTCCAGTGCAGCCTTTGCCTTTTTCCGAAGTTCCAGCATGCGGCGTGCATCGGCACCCAGATGGTGGGTGAGCTGCGCCGAGTTCTGCAATGAGGCATGCATCGATCTGGCAATCAACCTGCGCATGTTAGACAGCTTTCTATCCTCATAATCCATACCGTAAATGGAATTTACAGAAGCTGACAGGTCGGCTGCACGGGCTCTGCCCGCCAGCCCGGTACCCTTTGCTTCCGGCTGGAGACCTGCCTCGGCAGCCACTTTCTTCGCCAGCGGCGTCATTCTGGGACGGTCAGTCAGATATGTCATGATATCTTTCTCTACAATCCGGCCTTTGGGACCCGAGCCGGTAAGCTGGGAGAGCGGAATCGCATTTTTTTCGGCCAGTTTCTTTGCACGGGGTGAGATAAACAGGTTTCCGGCATGCGATGTTTGCGTTTCCAAGGCAGGAATGTGGTCACGGGAAATAGCAGGTAGGGGCTTCCCAGTTACAACCTCCTCCTCTTTTTCTGCAGAGGCGGAAACGGATAGTACGGAGATATCTTCACCCGGTTCACCAATGATCATCATGTTGTCAAGTACCGGTACCTCGTCGCCCTCGCCATAAAAACAGGCCAGCAGCGTACCGTCGACCGGCGATTCCTCCTCAAAGGAGGCCTTGTCCGTCTCATAGGAAAACAGGACCTCTCCCTTTTTCACGGTATCACCTGCTTTCTTGTGTAGTGTTGTGACGATACAACTCTCCACAGATTGTCCCTGTTTAGGCATGATTATGATTGTTGCCATTTATCAATGATTTAAGCTTTTTCGAAACAATACATAGTGTGCTGAACTATGCTGATGCAAAGATACTTTTATTTGACAAAAATTCAAAAAAAAGAGCCATTTACTTATATCTTGTAAAAACATACCAAAGTTCTCAATACATGATGGTCAGGATTTCTCATACAGATCACCTGTTTTTCTGTAACTTGTGAAACTTACATCAGATTTTTTTACATGGACAAATGTATTTAATTTGTCACGAACCCCGTTCTAATAATTGATATTTTAGCTGTAATTTTTGATATCTTGCTAACGACGGAGGTTGGATCGCATCGATTTATGATTATTTTTGTAAACAATATCAAAAAGTATAGTTATTAAATCATTTATTTCATTTGCAGAATATGATTTACACTGTATGTTTGCAAACAATCTTTAAAAAATATTTAACCTCGTCATGAGTGAAAACAAATTAATCTCTTTTTTGGCAATCGATTTGGGTGCCAGCAGCGGTAGAGCCATGTTGGGCAGAGTTCAAAATGACCGTTTGGAGTTGGATGAAATTCATCGTTTTCCCAACCCCATGATAGAAGTAAACGGCCGTTTATATTGGGATCTGTTCTACTTATACAATCAGATTGTTGTTTCCCTTCGGGAGACCAAACTGCGTGGTCACTCCATTGTCTCCATCGGGATTGATACCTGGGGTGTGGATATGGTCTGTTTCGGGGCAGACGGCGAACCGCTAAGAATGCCATACAGCTATCGTGATTCCCACACAAAGGATGCACCGGAGCGTTTTTTCACCAGGATACCCAAAGAAAAGGTATATGAGAAGACGGGTATTCAGATCATGAACTTCAATTCATTGTTTCAGTTGCATACGATGTATGAGGAGGGTTCATCCATTTATCCTCTCATTGACAAAATACTTTTTATGCCGGATGCGCTTTCCTATTTGCTGACTGGAAAGATGGTCACCGAATATACCATTGCCTCCACATCCCAGATGGTCAATCCGCGTACGAAAGAGTTCGATGCCGGTCTACTCGGGGTGGCCCAACTCTCGAAAGAGAAGTTTGCTCCCATCATATTCTCCGGTACTACCATAGGAAAAATATCACCTTCGGTACAACGCCTCACCGGTCAGGAGAACATTTCGGTTATTGCCGTGGCGGGGCACGATACTGCTTCTGCAGTGCTAGCCGTACCGGCAGTAAATGACCATTTTGCATATCTGAGCTCCGGCACCTGGTCGCTGATGGGCATTGAATCTGCCGAACCTGTGATCAACGGGGAAACCTTCGCACTCAATTTCACCAATGAGGGA